>Ga0209521_10004025_pt1 | contig 11785 bp, 19 predicted proteins | sample Rifsed19ft4_FD_184016 | JGI IMG/M metagenome (GOLD analysis project Ga0209521, IMG submission 184016) | Soil microbial communities from Rifle, Colorado, USA - sediment 19ft 4 (version 2) | ecosystem: Environmental > Terrestrial > Deep subsurface > Rock core/Sediment | place: Rifle, Colorado... | reverse complement strand
TCTCAGAGCCAGGCCACCGGATCCGATTGGGACCTGGAGAGACGCTCGACATCACTTTTCCGACCGGGCGAACGATGGCGCGTATCGTCGCGATCTCCGGCGAGGCCGATCTGCTGGTAAGGCTCGCGAGCTCGCTTTCGACATGAGCCGCTGCCGCGCGTGCGGTGCATCGGTTCGATTCGTCCGTAGCGCCGCTTCTGGGAAATGGATGATCCTGGATCTCGCGCCGAACGAGGACGGGCGCATCGTCCTGGATCCTGGGCCCGTCGACTCGTTCGTCGCGCACGTGCTCAAGAGCGGCGAAGCCCCGCTCGCGGGCCGGGAGCGGTTCACCGACCACCACGCGACGTGCTCGAAGGCGTCGTTGTTCCGGAAGAAGCCGGAGAGGAGGAAGGATGGGGGCACGTAAGATCGGGCCGGAGGGCGCCGTCGGCATCGCGCTCGAGGCGGACCTTCTCAGCGCCAAGACCATCGAGAAGAAGTGGGTGGACGGCGAGGGTAACGTTCATCACGAGGACTTCGTCGAGATCAGGCTGCTCGCGCCTGCGGCGGACCTCGACGTCGCCGCGCTCGTGGAGACGTTCAAGCGTCACGAACGGTGCGCCGTCTCGATCGGGTCGATGGCTGGGCAACTCTCCTTCCTGGACGAGCTCGCCCATACGATTGACGATGCTCGTGCCGAGGCGGCGGAGAGAAGGAAGGCGTCCGGGGAATGAGCCGCGCCACCAAGACTGATCGCGTCGTCGCGAAGATCCTCGGGGCGCTCCGCGACGAACCTGAGACCGAGGAGGCGATGCTCAACTGGCTCTTCGATCGGTACGGCGAGGCTCTCGAGCAACGCCGCGTCAAGCGGATCGCCGAGAAACGGCTCGCCCAATCTACCCGCTTGGAGGGAGGCGCGTAGCGGAGAACACGATCGGTCCCTCAGAAGCGAGAAGGCCCGGGGCCTCGCGGCTCACCGGGCCTTCGTCCTTCCTGCCTCCCCGCGGGGGCGGGTTATGGGCCCTCTCCCCCGCGGTTCGGCGACCGCGCCGTCCCCCCCGAGGGCGGACGCGGCGAATCTACGGCGGCTGGCCGGCAAGAAAGGACGAGAAGTGTGAGAGCGTATCCGCGCCCACGTACCCCGGTGGATTCGAGCGCAGCCAGCGGCGGAACAGCGCGCCGCTCGGGCAGTCCATCTCTATCCACATCGGCTCCCCGCTCGCGTCGAGCCAGGTCCGCTGACGCCCACCGGGGGGGCGATCGACGTGGATCCAGAGTTGCGAACGATGCTCCGGTGTGATCGAGCGGAACGCGATCCAGCCGACGCGATGCGTGGTCGGCCACGTGTTCTTGTACTGGCCCGCCTCGAACACGATTGCTCCGCGCGCCCACCCGAGAGAATCGAGCCACCGCGAGTCGAGGTTCGACCAGAACGGGTTCCACGCGACCGACTCCGCGATCACGTTCCCGTCCGCATCCCGGCTCATGACGATCCCTGAGTCGCCCCAAACTGGCCACCATCGGTTCCTGATCCAAGCATTCGAGTCCGCCGTGGTCAGCCCGATCTCCTGGACGACCGTGTCGACGATCCCGTTGTGGAGCGCAAGGATCTCGAAGCGCCACGGTCCCCACCCGAGCCCGTAGGATGCCCAGACCTCGAGCGTGTCCACACCACGCACGGAGACGTCGATTCCCCCTGACCCGTAGGTAACGGGCGAACGGGCTTCGATCCAGACGCGCGGGGCCCAGGCGGAGTCGACTGGGGCGATCTTCCACTCCGGGCAGGCGGAGGCGGGAAGGGCCGCGGCAAGGATCGCCGCGGCCCCGAGCATCACCAACCGGAAGTCCCGCGAGCGCATCAGTCCTCGAGCGGCGGCTTCGAGTCCTTCGCGACGACGCCGGCGGCGCCGGTCACCTCGCCCAGCGCGGGGTTCGTCGTCGCGCCCTCGAACTCCTGGACGATGACGTTCCCGTGGCCGTCCTCGATCGTCACGGCGGCGTGGAGCGGGCCCTCGAACGAGTCCTTCACGTCACCGTACGCCTTGTTGCCGCTCGGGCTCGTGCCCGCGTCACCGGGGGCCGCGCCGGGATCCCAGGCGTCGCGCGTGTTCGTGCCCCATGAGTGGGTGAGTTGAGATGGCGGAATCACGTCCCCGCCACGGTCGCGCACGACGACCTCGAACAGGACGGACGAGTTGGTGTTGTCCACTTCGGGAATGGCGATGGGCGGCATGTGCACGAGCCTCCGTTTCGGACGAAGGATGACGGTCGCGTTGACGAGCCAGGGCGGTACGTGGCCGATCCAGCCGACGAGTACGCCGAGCCCGAGCGTCGCCGCGATCGAGACCGCGACCAGCAGGAGCAACAACAGGAACGAGAGGACGTTCACGGGGACGGGGCTGGCAGCGAATCCGCCGGGTCGATCACCGGGAGCCCGCCGTACCAGAGAATCCGATAGGCTTCGCGCTCCGTCGTCGAGTCTGGCGCCGTTCGTGGAACGCCCTCGACCAGGAAGTAAGCACGGCGGTCGCCGCTCACGATCACGACCACGGGAACCAGCACGGCCGCTCCGGACTCCACCGTATCGATGATCACGCTCGCGTAGAAGGTGTCGATGGTGGCCGTCGCCGGCAGTGGCTCGTCGAGGATCTCGATGTTCTTCGGAATCGGAGTCGGTGGGCGGATCCCGATCTGTGTGCCGCAGGAGAGCAGCAGTCCGACCACCATGATGCCGGATAGTATTCCGGTGAGGAACGCGCCCAGGTTGAACCTCACGACGCACCACCCTTCGCCGGCGACGCCTCGGGCTTTCCCGCGACAGCGCGCGTCCAGGGGAGCGGGATCTCGCCCTTGACGAGCTTGAACAGCGCGCCACCGCCCATGAAGCCATAGGCGGCGCGCTGAATCACTTCCCCAGCGACCGCCTGGATCGTCGCTCCTGGATCGAGCCCGAGCGCGAGGCGCGCGGCCGGCTCGATCACCCAGAGCCCGATACCGCTACCGACCCTCGCTCCGGTCCCGGCGAACAATCTCCCGAAGAACGCAAACGGGTTCATCGCCTCCTCCTTTCAGATCGCGCGGAGCAGGTCGAGCACCGCGCGCAGAACGAAATACCACACCACGGCGATCGTCACAAACAGAATCGCGGCCAAGAGCCCGAGGCAGCCTGGGACGCGCGAAGCAGCCTCTAGCAATTCGCCCGCCGGGCGGTCGCGCCGCGGGCCATCGTTCATCGGCTGCTCCCAGAGACGGCCTCCATTCAGAAACCGAACAGGCGTCGCACGCCGATCACGCGCGAAGCGGGGAAGGATGCGGTCGAGATGGCGTCACCCTGATTGCCGCCGGTGACTACGACGCGATCGCCCTCGAGCCGCTCGAAGGCCGCGACGTGCCCCGGCGCATCGACCACCTCGGGTCCGGGCCCATCGTCCGTCTGTTTGAAGACGACGACGTCGAAACCCGGCTGCGCCTCGGCGAGGGTAACACCGTGGCCGACGCGAAGCCAAGAGCGCGCCCGAAGGTCCTTCGAGCGCGGAAGTCCGAGAACCATGCATACCAGGTTCGCGATCGCCGAGCACCAAGGGACCTCATCCGACGTGGGCCAGGAGGCATCGAGCGTCAACGCGGCCATGATGAGCGGATCGTTGAGCGCGCCCGGCAGTTCCTTCCTTCCGACCAGATTGCGCATCGAGGAGAGGAAGGTCGCGTTGAAACGCGGTGGCTCCGGCGCGCGGAGCGCCGCGAGGAGGTCCCTCACGAACCTCATCGTCGCGCGCCGCCCCCCTTGCCGCGGAGCCATAGCCAGGAGAACGCGCCGAGCGTCGTCCCCGCCTTGACGACCAGGTCGAGGACCGCGTTCGCGCGCTCCATCGTCTCGTCGAAGTCGAACGCCGGCGCGCGCTCGATCGGACCTTCCACGCCCGGTCCGAGGGCCGCCGGGGGCTCGGCCATCCGGAACGCGAAGTGGAAGGCCTCGTGGAGCACGTCGCGGTAGGCGTACGCGAGCGCGACGAGGATCGGGAGCGCGAGCCACCATCGGAAGAACCGCGTGCTCGTCGCGGGATGGTCGCGGAGCGCACGGCACGAGTTGATCGTCGCGCGCGCCGAGGACAGGTCGACCGTCATCGGATCTTGTCGGGGAGGTCGTCGATCTTGCGTTCGATCCGTTGGAGTCGCTGGTCCTGGCTGGCGAATCCGACCTTGAGCGCCGCCACGTCGGCCTCGACGTTGGACGTTCGGACGTTCCTGGTCTCCACCAACGTGTCGTAGTGGTCGAACTTGGCGGTCACGTGCGTCCAGAGGGCCCCGGCCATCATGAGCGCCGCCGACGCCGCGATCCCGACGACCCACTGCCAGAACGATTGCTTCCCCCCGTTGCCTGGCACGCTCATTCGTCGTCACCTCCCGATAGGACATGCCCGAGTCGAGCCCACAGACCCTTGAGTTGACGGCGTTCGGTCGCTCGGGAACCTCCGGAACCGTTCGACGAGTCCAGGGCCGAGGCCGCGGTCGCCTTGTCGATCGCGATGGAGACGTCGATCCCGAGCTCCTCGGCGAGCGCCTGTTCGCGCCGGAGCTCCTCGAAAATCTCGTCCGGGTCGTACCCGCGCTCCGCGAGCGACCGCGTCCTAGACCAGAGGCCGCCCGCGATCGCCTCCTTGTCGGCGACGACGTCCTGGACGGGGTTGACGTACTGCCACCCGCGCCCCTGCATCGTCGCGTCGAGGAACGGCGTCAGGTCGCCGAGCGGGATCTCGACCTGGCCGGCGAGCGTCGCGACCGGGAGCCAGCGCTCGTACCAGCCGAGGAGCTCACCCTCGCCGACGAACGTCTGGACGCACATGAAGAAGTCCCGCTCGGACATCGTCCCCTGCCGAATGCTGGAGAACGACACGCCCTCGAGGTCGTTCGCGAGCGACACGTACGAGGGGCCGAGCCCGCTCGCGACCTTCTGCAGCATCCCCTTGCGGAATGGTAGGAACGCCGTGCTCGGGTGCTCCGGGTTCCAGTCCTTCCAATCGTACCCGCGCGGGGCCACGAACACGCCCCCGGGGTTCGCGGAGAACGTCTTGGCGATGTCCACCCTCTTCGGGGCGCCCGTCGCCTCGTCCACCGGCTCCACGATCTCGTCCGGGGCGTCCGGACCGGGAACGAGGATCCCCATCTTCGCGCTCCCCGCGCGCGAGGTGATCGCCTCCGTCTCCTCGTACTTGTCGGTGAGGCGCATCGCGAGCGCCGCGGAGAGGACCCACGGGAGACCGCGCGTCTGGTTCGGCCGGCGCGTGACGTAGAGGTGGTCCATCTCCTCGGCGGGGACGCGCTCGCGCTCCGTGAACGCGAGGCTCAGCCGGCGCGCGGAGAACCTCCCCACGTGGTACGCGACTGGCGCGCCATCGTCGTCGATCTCGACGCCCATCCGGACCTCGTTGACGCCACGCGAGCGGTCGCGATTGAAGGTCTCGTCGACGAGATCCGGGTCGACGAACTGTACGGCGTGGCGGAAGGGGTTGGAGCGGTGCGTCGGGAAGTGGCGGAGGAACACCTCGCCGTCCTTGTAGAGGAGCTCGACGATCAACTCCTGGACGGGGATGCCGCGGAGCCTCCGGTCGACCGTGACCGGCCGGCGCATGTATCGTCGCCACGCCTTCTCGATCGCGCGGTTCGACCGTTCGTCGGCGGCGACCTGCAGGCGGAACCCCTTCGGTCCGACGACGTTCACCTTGAGGAGGCGCGCGCCGTTGTCGGCGTACGCGTTGTTGCGGACCAGCTCGCGCGAGCGCGCTCGGATCGTCCGGAGCTCGCCGCGGTACTCGTCGTCCGGCGGTAGGCAGTTGGCGACCCAGTCGCGCATGAGCCGGTTCTGCTGGGCCGCGGCGTAGTTCGTCCGGATCGCGGCCACGTGCGACTCCCCGGTGATCTCGCGCCACGCCTCGCGGACCGGGGCTGGGGCGAGGACGAGCGCGGCGCGCGCGAGCCTGGTCGGGAGCGAGGGAAGCGCGCGGCTCATTCCGTCTCACCGACCGGCGTGAATCGGACGAGGACCTCGCCGATGATCGGGCCACCGGCTCGCCGCGAGTTGATCGCCGCGATCGCGGTCGCGCGCAGACGGACGGCCTTCTCGATGTCGAGCTTCTGCATCGACACGCCCCCCATCGAGAACGCCTCGAGCCCGCGCTTGCTACTCGTCATGATGAATCGTTCGAGGACCGGGAGGAGCCTCTCGTAGAAGGAGAGCGAGTCCTCGCCGGACGCGGTCGCGAGGTCGAGCCGGACGAGCACGCGCCCGCGAGCGGCGTCGAACACGCGGCCGTCCGTCTTGTGAGTGACCCTCTCGACCCACTCGTGCCACCCGGGATCGATGGGCGAGGTCACGGTCGGCGCGATCGCGACGAGGAACTCGTCGCCGTCCGCCGTGCCGTCGAACGAACGCGGCGTCCCGGGCCCACCGAGCAGGAGGTCGAGGTCCCACGCGGACGCCGGGAAGTCGCCGTAGGAGCGCCGGTAGGAGACCGTCGTCCCGGCGGGGAACGAGGCCGGCATCGCGAGGAGCTCGTCCACGCGCGGATGATGCCACGCGCGCGCCGATGGACAAGTGGAAAAACATTCCACTTGACCCTCCCCGTCGGCGAACCGAGCATCCGCGTCGTGAAGCGGACCATCTTCCTTCCCAAGCTCCACCGCACGGTCGCGACCCAGATTCGCGCCAACGAGCCGGGCGAGGACGGCCGGAAATCGTGGCGCACCGTGTTCTCGACCGAACGCGAAGTGGAGCGCGAGGACTGGTGGACCGGAAAGAAGTGGATCGAGATCCTCGGGCACAACAAGTCAGAGGTCGACCTCGATCGCGCAGGCATAGGGCTTCCGGTCCTCGAGAATCACGACTCCCGTCAGCATATCGGCGTGGGCCGGAACGTGCGGATCGAGAAGAAGCAGCTCGTCGCCGACACGTCGTTCTCGCGGCGCGCCGCGGGCGCCGATCTCGAGCAGGACGTTCTCGACGGGATCAAGGGATCGACGTCCGTCGGGTACATCCCGCATTCGATGAAGTTGGTCGAGACGCGCGACGACGACGTGGACGTCTACCGTGTCACGCGCTGGACTCCGTACGAGTACTCCTTCGTCCCGATGCCCGCGGACATCGACTCCGCGGTCGACCGCACGAAGGCCGAGCTTTTTCCCGTAGAGGTCGAGATCGAGGACGACGCCGAGCGCGTCATGGAGGAGGCCGCCATGTTCCGAGGACTGTTCGCCGATCCGTCGCTCCCCCGCCACCGGATGGAGGAGCCCCCGGACAGGCCGAAGGGCGCGCCCGAACCGAGGGAGGAGCGCACGGAGCCCGCGCCACCGGCGCGGGTGGGTCCCGACGACGCAAGCAAGCGCGTGGCGGCGATCGCGAAGCAGTACAAGATGGACGAGCACCTCGCCGGGTGGATCGAGAAAGGGCTCACGCCCGACCAGGCGGCGCAGGAGACGATGCGCCTCCTCGAGGAGCGCGCAACGAAGGCGCTGGCCCAGCCTCCCTCCGAGCGGCTCGTCGACCTCGACAAGCGGGACGTCTCGAAGTACTCCGTGTTCCGCGCGCTGAAGATGGCCGCGGGGATCGTGAAGCGCGAGGGTCTCGAGGCGGAGGTCAGCAACGATCTAGAGAAGCAGGCGCGGGCCGATGGCATCGCGGGCCACGGTGGCGTCTACGTTCTGCCGGTCGTAGGTGCGGATCCCGAGCGCCGGCAGGCTGGCATAATCGCCCGCCGGATGAGCAGGGCGGGCATGAGCCACCGCATCATGACGACCTTCGGCGCCGCGACCGGGGCGGACATGGTCTTCGACACGCCCGGCGAGTTGATCGACCTCCTCCGGGAGCAGATGGTGCTCGACCGCGCGGGCGTCCAGACGATGCTCGGCGTCGTCGGGCCGGTCGCGTTCCCGAAGAAGACGACGGCCCTCACCGCGTTCGCGATGGGCGAGGCGCCGGCGGCCGGGGTCACCGAGAGCACGCTCGGGACCGCGCTCGTCACGGCCGCGGCCAAGACGGCGATGGCCATGTCGCGGATCACGCGCCAGTTCCTGAACCAGCAGGACATCGTCGGCGAGGCGATGATCCGGTCCGAGCTCTCCTACGCCCACGCGTACTACAACGACAACGAGGGCATCAACGGGAACGGCGCTGCCGGGCACTCGCTCGGGATCCTCAACACGCCGGGCGTCGTGGACGACGGCGACGGCACCGGGACCGGCGGCGTGTCCGAGTTCAAGAACTTCACGAGCCTGGCGGCCAAGGTCCGGAAGGCGAACGCGCTCGCGCCGGGATTCTCATGGCTCGCGACGCCCGAGACGGCCGGCGTGCTCATGACGGTCCCGCAGATCGCGGCGGCCGGCGCCGAGCGTCTCTGGCAGGGCACGTTCGACGAGGGCTCGGTCGCCGGTTACCCGGCGCGCGTCTCGAACCTCCTGCCGACGAACGTCGGCACGGACGCCGACGGCCACGCGGTCATCGGTGGCGCGTGGGCGGAGGGGATCCGTCTCTTCTGGGGCGGGTTCGAGATCGTGGTGAACCCATTCTCGGAGGACACCTCCGGAATCATCCGGATCACGTCCTACCAGGAGACGGACATCATCTTCCGTCACCCGGAGGCGTTCCGGTTCATGAACTGCGACCTCGCGTAAGGGGGACGTGAACGACAAGGCAAACGAACCGGGGAAGGGGCGCGACGCCGATGAAGCGCGGCGTGGACCGCGCCCCCGACCCGATCTCGGACCGCCAGACGTGGTCCGACATCGGGACCCGGTGATCGAGAGGAAGGATCCGGGGCCGGATCGGCCCCCTACGTTGCCGCCGTCGCGCGGCGGGAGGTGACAAGTGGGAAACGCCGCGAACCTCGTCGAGTCCCTCGACGTCAAGTCGCTCGTCGCGCCGCAGACGCTTACCGCCGACGTCTTGTCGGCCGCGTTCGACACGCTCGGCTACGAGGGCGCGATGAAGGTGGCGTTCATCACGGCCGCGCCGTCCACCGGCGACACGCTCGACGTGACGGTCCAATCGTCCGACACGTCGGGCGGGACCTACGCGGTCGTCGACGGCGGCACGTTCGCGCAGCTCACCGACGCCTCGACCGGCGCCGCGCTCGCCCCGAGCCTGAACATCGACCGCCGGAAGTGCAAGCGGTTCGTCAAGGTGAACCTGGACGTCGGGGGCGCGTCGATCTCGTTCGTGTTCGGCGGCGCGCTCTTCATGGGCGCGAAGAAGTACCAGGCGTAAGGGCGTGTCGATCGCGGACGAGCACGTCGACGCGATGCTCGAGGACCTCGACGACGCCGGCGGCGCGGTCCGCGTCCGGATCGGCGGCTGCGAGGTCCTCGGCGTGCCGAGGGTCGTCGACGCGGACGCCTTCCGCGGGAGCGGGTCGCTCTCGAGGGCGCGCGTCGAGTCGGTCGTCGTCAAGACGGGCGCGCTCGAGGATCTCGCCACGGGCGCGACGGCGCTCCTCGACGGTGAGGAGAGGAGGGTCGCCGGGCACGAGGCGCTCGGCGACGGGACGACCCGGATCGACCTCGCGTTCTCGTGAGCTCGGTCCGGGACCAGGTCGTCGCGAAGGCCGTCGCGCTCCTGAACGGCGCCGGGAAGCCCGCGGGCCTCCCGGTGGCGGACCGCGCGAGGACGTTCGACCTCGACGAGGCGGACTACCCGGCGCAGCTCGTCTACTGGACGCAGGACCCGGAGGAGAGGATCGGCGGGCCGAGCGGGCCCCTACAGCGGCACGACGTGGTGCTCGTCGTCGAGTCCTACGCGAAGGGCGACGCGACGACCGGCGCGGACGAGGCGGCGGACCCGATCGTCTCTTGGGCCGTGAAGGCGCTCGCCGATCCCGCGGCCTTCGGGGCGAGCCCGGAGGGGAAGCGGTTGGTCACGGGGATCAAGGTCCTCGGTTCAGAGGCGGACTACAAGCAGGGACGGTGGGCGCTCTGCTCGGTCGCGACGTTGTTCGGGGTCGATTTCCAGTCGCGGGTCGACGACGCGACGTTGGTCGAATGATGCGGCCGCGGGCCGCGGGAGGCTGAGATGGCGACTGCCGTGCAGGGCAAGAAGTTCAACCTCGGCCGCGGGAAGTGCCTGTTCAACCGGAAGCGGACCGACGGGACCTACGTCGGCTATCGTTTCGTCGGGAACACCCCGCGCGTCGTGATCACGCCGTCCCAGGAGGTCGTCACCGCCAGGAGCGCGGCCGACAAGGTGTCCGCCGTCGTGGCCGAGGACATCCTCTCCCAGGACTACGAGATCGAGATGGACGCGAACGAGTTCATCAAGGCGAACCTCGCGCTCGCGTTCTTCGGCGAGGAGGCGCTCTACACCCAGGCCGCGACGGCGATCACCGACGAGTCGATCAACGCCGGCACGGCCGTCACGGGCGGGCACTACTACTACACCGCCAAGCGGGAGCACGCGAGCATCCAGGCCGTCACGGGACCCGCCGGCACGCCCGTCTACACCTCGCCCGCGGACTACACGTCCGACGCCGAGGACAAGCGGCTCGGGCGGATCTTCGTCGTCGCGGGCGGCGCGATGGACGGCGACGTCGGCGTGATCATCGACTACACCCCTACGGCGATCACGAACCGGCCCTTCATCAAGGCCGGCGAGGCGACCGACATCGAGGGCGAGCTGGAGTTCGTCTCGGACAACATCCGCGGCGACAACAACGATTTCCGGTTCTGGCGCGTCAAGATCCGGAGCGACCAGGCGGTCTCGCTCATCTCGAACGAGTACGGGGCGATCACGCTCAAGGTCCGCGTGCTCGGGGACCCGGAGCGCCACCCGACGAACCAGTACTTCGAGATCTTCGAGCTCACGGCCGCCTAGGACGTGCGGCTTCCGAGGATCCTCCGCCGGCGGGGTCGCGCGCCGGCACGCGAGCCCGACCGCGCCCCGGCGCCACGCCAACCGTGGCGGCGCCGGGAGACGTCGACGATCCACGAGATCGGCGGTCGGCGGTTCGCCGAGCTGGGCGACTCGACGCTCGAGCACGACCTCCACGCCTGGGCGCTCATCCGGAAGGCCGACCTCGAGTCCGTCCTCCGTTCGCCCGACGAGGACCCGGTCGAGCACGCACGGAAGCTGTTCGAGAAGTTCGTCGACTCCGAGAGCGCGCTCGCCCTCCTCGCCTGCGGGCTGGTTCCCGAGGGGGTGCCGTCGATCGGATGGACGCCCGCCCTCGCCGCCGAGACCGAGTCGTTCCTCCGAAAGCTCTCCGACCCGAGGGACAAGGCGCGCGTCGAGGCGCTCCTCCTCTCCATGCTCGAGAGTTTTTTTTTGCGAGGGATCGTCTCCTTGTGGAGTTCTCCGACGTCCTCGGTCGGGGCGGACGCCGCGAGCCCGGGGAGTACGGGGAGTGGGACGACGTAGTCAGGGCGGTCGCCGAGCACCGCGCCGACCGTTTCGACCGGCTCCTCACCTGGCGACTGAGGGACCTCCTCCTCGCCTACCGCTGGCGCGTCCGCGAGGACGCGCTCGCCCACTGGCGCCACGACGTCTTGGTATGGGCGACCGGGCGGTTCGATGGTCCGATGCCCGATCCGCCGCGCAGCCTCCAACCGGCCGAGCCGGTCGACGTGGACGGTCTCGGCGAGCTCCTCGCCACGCAGCGCGCGTTCACGGAGGGGAGGTCGATCCGTGGCGACGCCTGACGTAAGGGTTCGCCTCAGCGCCGAGGGCGTCGCCGAGGTCGTCGAGGCTCTCCGGAGGATCCAGGGTCAGGCTGCCAAGACCGCCGGCGCCGCGAGCACGTCCTTCCGGGGCCTCAATTCCACG
>Ga0209521_10004020_pt1 | contig 11790 bp, 12 predicted proteins | sample Rifsed19ft4_FD_184016 | JGI IMG/M metagenome (GOLD analysis project Ga0209521, IMG submission 184016) | Soil microbial communities from Rifle, Colorado, USA - sediment 19ft 4 (version 2) | ecosystem: Environmental > Terrestrial > Deep subsurface > Rock core/Sediment | place: Rifle, Colorado... | reverse complement strand
CCTGGGCTCTGCTGTGGTATGCGGCGGGGCTGGTTGGGCATTCGGTAGTGGAGATCCTGGCGCGCGCTTTTTACGCCATGCACGACACCCGCACCCCGGTCCTGGTGGGAGTGCTTGCCATGAGCCTTAACGTAGCCTTCAGCTTCGCCTTCTCGGCCTTGTTTGTGCGCCTGGGCTGGATGCCGCATGGCGGCCTGGCGCTGGCCAATACGCTGGCAACTGGCCTGGAGATGGTCGGTTTGCTGTTCATCATGCGTCGCCGGCTGCAGGGCCTGGACGGGCGGAAAATCCTGGTTGCCACCGGGCAGGCGACCCTGGCGACGCTGGCCATGTCGTTGGGGGTTTGGGCCTGGTTGAGCCAGACGAGCAGCCAGCCCGTCTGGCTAGTTGCCCTGGGCGGCGCGGCCCTGGGGGCAGGGATCTACGGGGCGTTGGGGATGGCTTTGGGGATCAGGGAGGCGAGGGGATTAATGGGGATGCTGTCTCGAAGGGTATCGGGTTTCTTACACAGGTCTCGGGGTTGAGAATGTGGTTGGGCATAATAAGCGGTTCACGTACCTTCACCGGCAAATAAACCACATTACCTGGGCAGTCACAATCCCCAGCAGCGTGCCGCCTACTGCCTCCAGGGGGGTGTGCCCGAGCACTTCCTTCAACTGTTCTTCTTTCAAGGGATGTCCCCGGGCTAAGTCTCGGATCATTGCGTTGATGATCTCGGCGTGCAGACCAGCCTGGCGGCGAATGCCAGTGGCGTCGTAGATCACGATGATGGCGATCGCCAGGGCCAGGGCGAACAAGGGTGTGTCAAAGCCGTAAAACAGACCGATCGCATGGGTGATCCCGGCAATTAAGGCCGAATGCGAGCTGGGCATCCCGCCCACTCGCAACAGCAGCACCCAGTCCCAGGTACGAGTGACCAGGTAATTCAAGGGCACTTTGAGGATTTGCGCCAGGCCCCAGGCAATCAGCCCGGCGATCAGCACTTGATTGGAGAAAAGGCCAAGCAGGTTCATTCTATCTGTTAATACCTTGTTACGCGGCTAACTTTTTCGTGGTGCTAAACTAGCTCAAGCCGCCGTCCTCGGCGGCGTTTCTTGCGCTGTAAGTGAAACGGCGACGGCGCATAGAGCACTTTTGCACCAGAAACTGACTAGTCGGGGTTGTAATCTACCAAATCTTTCCCGGAGAGCTGCTGCACTTTCAGCTCGGCCTGGTCGAGCAACTCAGCACAATGCCGGGCCAGGGCTTGCCCTCGCTCGAACAAGGCCAGGGCTTCTTCCAAAGGCCGTTCGTCCGCCTCCATTGCGGCGACGATGGCTTCCAGCTCGCTGAAGGCCTGCTCGTAACTCAGCTGGTCCAGCGGCGTTTGGGAGGAGGGCATTGGGTTTGGTGAGGCGCTCATCTTACATTCCTTAGTTGATCGAGATTAGATAGTCGAGAGTCGAGAATCGTAATTGCAGACCTCCGCGGTCTATGTCAGTTGAGATAATTGCGCAGCGGAGCGTCTTCGGCGATCGCTTGCATGGCTTGGATATCGAATTCCTGCTGGGTGAGTCCATTATGTTTTAGAAAATTATCGATCTCCGGCTTCACCACCCGCTCATACGTCATCCGGGTGGTAGCGTTTTTCGCCCGCGCGGCGAGCAAGGCCGAGACCATCGCTGAAATCAAGATAGCAGCCAGGGCGATCACCGCCAGGATGGTCCAGGTTTTAGTAATGAAGAAATAAGCGATCAATATCACCGCCAGGGTGAGCAGTGTGCACAGGGAACACCCAATGCCGAAGGCATATTCTGCCGCGCTGCTGCCAGCCTTAATTAAATTAAGGTTGGAATCTTCCACTACCTTCTTCAGCGCCTCCTGCTGGTCCTGGGCGGTCCTGACGCCAGAGATAAGCGGCGCACCGCAAGCTGGGCAGAAATCATCTACTCCGGGTGCGTTTGCGCCGCAGTTGAAGCATTGGATGATAGCTATTTCAGCACTGCCTGTCATTACCTTGGATTCCTATCTGCCTCTCGCACGCGCACACCAAACTCTCCATCGCTGACACGCACTTGCAGGTCCTCGCCGGGATGGACTTGCTCCACGCTCCTGACCAGGCGCCCCTCCGATCCCCTGACAAGGGCAAAGCCGCGCTCCAGAATCGACTGGGGATTGAGGGTCTTCAAGCGTTGTTCCAAGCCTGCCAGGCGGGTCTTGTGGATTTGCAGGATGTGTGCCAGGGAGAGCCCAACGTAGCGGGACAGATCATCCAGACGCTGGCGGTCCCGGCGGATACGCACCATGGGGGAGCGCAAACGCAACTGATTATGCATACCCTCTAACCGTCCGTGCTGGGCGAGCAAGAATACCTCGAAGGAGCGCCCCAGGCGGCTTTCTTGGTCGACCAGCGCCGCGCGGATATCGACCTGGTTTGGGGTGGCCAACTCGGCGGCGGCAGTCGGGGTCGGAGCGCGCAGGTCTGCGGCGAAGTCGGCGATGGTGAAGTCTGTCTCGTGACCCACACCGCTGATCACCGGCGCCTGTGAGGCGACGATGGCGCGCGCCACGCGCTCGTCGTTGAATGCCCACAGGTCTTCGATCGAGCCACCTCCACGCGCCAGCAAGATCACATCCGGCTGGACAACCTCATTCAGCGCCTCCAGAGCGGCCTTAATCGCCGCTGGGGCTTCCTCGCCTTGCACCGTGCTGGGGGCCAGGATAATCCTGGCGAGCGGAAAGCGCCGGCGCAGTGTGTTGAGCATATCGCTCAGGGCCGCTCCGGTGGGCGATGTCACGATGCCAATCGTCTTCGGCCAGGCTGGGATCGGACGTTTGCGGGCCGGGTCGAACAGACCTTCGGCCTCCAGGCTGGCTTTCAAGCGTAAGAATTCCTGGTAGAGCGCTCCCTCACCAGCTGGGCGGATCAGATCAGCGTACAGCTGGTAAGAACCGTTGGCTTCATAGATACCAATGCTGCCGTGAGCTTCTATCCCATCGCCTTCGCGGGGCAGGAAAGTCTGCCGCAGGACGGCGTTGCGCCACATTACGCAGCGCAAGGCCGCGCCGGCATCCTTTAAGGTGAAGTAAAGGTGGCCGGAGGAAGGGCGGGACAGGTTGGAGACCTCTCCCTGGACCCAAAGCTCTTGCAGAACCTCATCACCTTCCAATAGCTCGCGCAGGTAACGCGTCAGTGTGGTGACGGTCCAGGAGGGGGGTTGAAACAGTGGCAATTGCATCATGATCGGAGCGCCGGTCGATCTAAGCCGTATGGACGACCAGAATTTTGGAAACGAGGATACTCTGCTTCGGGTGGGTTGTCAACTATTCCTTGAGCATGGATTCTCTGCTACAATAACAAGCAGTCAGCCATCAGCTTTCAGCAATCATTGATCGTCCTTAGTGATCAGTCATCCTTCACCCCTCATCCTTCATGAAGCACCTCTGGTCTCCCTGGCGTATGACTTACATCGAGAAACACAAAGATGAGCAAGGGTGTGCTTTCTGCAGAGCGCTGGAAAGGCCTGATGGTCCCGATAACCTGATCATATTCCGGGGCCAAAGGGCTTTTGTCATCTTAAACCGCTACCCATATACCAGCGGTCACTTGATGGTTGTGCCTTACGTGCACCAATCTTCACTGGAGATACTCGAAGCGGATATCCGGGCGGAAGTTATGGAGCTGGCAGCTCTGGGGATAACTGTGCTGCGCCAGGCATATAACCCGCAAGGTTTCAATATCGGGATTAATATTGGTGAGGCAGCCGGGGCAGGGATCACAGAACACGTCCATTTGCATGTTGTCCCGCGCTGGGCTGGCGATACCAGCTTTATGTCATCTCTGGGTCAGACGCGCGTGCTGCCCGAGAGCCTGGAAGATAGTTATCGAAGAATTAAAGAAGAGTGGTCGAAGACAGATAAATAATACATGCCGCGTGAAACGTAAGAGGAGAACCTGCCGTGGATCAAAACAATCGTGAACCGGTCATCCTCAGCGCTGCGCGTACCCCCTCGGGGCGCTTCCAGGGCAGTCTGAGCAGCTTCCCGGCCCCGCGCTTAGGAGCGATCGTAGTCAAAGCTGCCGCTGAGCGCGCTGGGATTAAAGATATGGCGCAGATCGATGAAGTGATCATGGGCAATGTCGTCTCGGCTGGCCTGGGGCAAAATCCCGCCCGCCAGGCCGCTATTTTCGGTGGTTTGCCAGATAGTGTCGGCGCGACCACGGTCAATAAAGTGTGCGGATCTGGATTAAAGTCAGTCATGCTGGCTGCCCAGGCTATCCGAGCCGGCGACGGCGGTCTATTCGTGACCGGCGGCATGGAGAGCATGAGTCGCGCCCCTTTCCTGATCCAGGGCCGGACCGGGGAACTGCGCTACGGACATGCTCAATTAACTGACGCCCTGTTGCTGGATGGCCTGTGGGATCCCTTCGAGAACTGGGGCATGGGCGATGCCGCCGAGTTTATCGCCGATGAATACGAAGTCACCCGTCAGGCGATGGATGAATTTGCCCTGGCCAGCCACCAGAAAGCGATCGCCGCCAGCCACAGCGGCAAGTTCAAAGCCGAGATCGTGCCGGTCGAGCTGCCCGGGCGTAAGGGCTCGGTTACCATGTTCGACACCGACGAGACTCCCCGCAGCGACACTTCGCTCGAAATTCTGGCCAGCCTAAAGCCTGCTTTCCAGAAGGATGGTAAGGTGACCGCCGGGAACGCACCCGGATTGAACGATGGGGCGGCCGCCGTGACGCTCGCCAGCCGGGCGAAGGCGGAAGAGCTAGGCCTCCAGCCCCTGGCGCGAGTGGTTGGCTACACTCAGTCGGCTGTTCAGCCCAAGTACCTGTTTGACGCCCCTGCCCATGCTGTCCCTAAACTCCTGGAAATGGTGGGCTGGACTCTAAGTGAGGTCGACCTGATCGAACTCAACGAGGCTTTCGCCGCCCAGGCGCTGGCCAATGGCTATGCCCTGGCTGACCAGGGCTGGGACTGGCGTAAGGTCAACGTCAATGGTGGGGCGATCGCCCTCGGCCATCCGATCGGTGCCAGCGGCGCGCGCCTGCTGACCACCTTGATTTACGCCTTGAAAGACCGCGGCCTGCGGCGTGGAATCGCCTCCCTCTGCCTGGGCGGCGCCGAAGCAGTCGCCATGGCGATCGAAATCGAATAGATTCACAGGAGGGTTAATCATGGACATCCAGCACATCTTTGTCGTCGGGGCGGGCACCATGGGCAACGGTATCGCCCAGACCGCTGCCATCTCTGGCTTTCAGGTGACGATGATGGATGTGGTGCCCGATCAACTGGAGCGTGCCCGGACGACCATTGCCAGGTCGTTGGAGAAGCTTGCCAGCAAGGGCGTCATTAATGAGGATCAGAAGAAAGCGGGGATGGTGATCGCCATGGTAACCAGCCTGGACGACGTGCCCGCCGCAGACCTGGTCATCGAAGCGGCCACCGAGAACCCCGAGTTGAAGCATAAGCTCTTTGCAGAGTTGGATCGCTTGGCGCGGCCGGAGGTCATTCTGGCTTCCAATACCTCTTCTATCAGCCTGACCAAGATCGGAGCAGCCACGCAGCGTCCCAGCAAAGTCGTCGGCATGCACTTCTTCAACCCGGTGCCCGTGATGCGCCTGGTGGAGGTGATCCGCGGCCTGGCGACGTCCGACGAGACAACTGCCGTCGCCATAGATATCTCTCGCCGCATGGGAAAGGAACCGGTCGAGGCCAAGGACTCGCCTGGTTTCATTTCCAACCGCATCCTTTGCCCAATGGTCAACGAAGCCATCTTCGCCCTGCAGGAGGGGATAGGCACGCCAGAAGCGATCGACACAGTGATGAAACTGGGCATGAACCACCCGATGGGGCCGCTGGCGCTGTGCGATCTAATCGGCCTGGATGTGGTGCTCTTCGTGATGGAAGTGCTGCAGCGTGACCTGGGCGAAGACAAGTATCGTCCAGCACCGTTGTTGCGCAAAATGGTTGACGCTGGTTATCTTGGTCGTAAAACCGGAAAAGGGTTTTATAATTATAGTTAGTACATAATTTGTCGTGAGCTCTTTGCATGTAAAATTTTTAGTCTCAAAATATATAATCAGGAGTGCCTTTTGAGCGAGGAACCCAGGGTAGCAGAACCTTCTAGTTTTGAATATGTTGTAAAGAACCGGTTGCAACCAGCGGATGAAGCAATTCATGGCTGGTACCGATTCGTTCTTGGCTATCCGCCGCATCTGGTAAAAGAATATCTAAAAACCTTAGGTGCTGACCCTAACATAGATTGGGTCTTCGATCCGTTCTGTGGAACAGCCACAACACCTATTGAATCTCGCCTAAATGGTTTCTCCACTGTCAGCATAGATGCAAATCCTATCTCAATTCTGGCCACTCAGGTAAAGCTTAATTGGAATGTTGATCTGCAAGAAGTAAAATTACAATTAGAAGATATTTTGGATATCGCCTCTGTTTGTCTGAGTCATTATGACTTGGCCGCTGTGCCTGAGGAACACAGGCAATTATCTTTATGGGGTCCGCAATTCCTGGGAGATAATTCGAAGGAAAACGGTAGCTTATGTGATTTTGAGCTTGGCGAAATGCTTCCAGCAAGTGCTGCAAGCCTTATACCTAAAGGCTTTATTAGCCAAAAACCTTTGCTTCGCGTCCTGGCTCTCCGTTATGCTATTGAAAAGACTGTCTTAAAGCAGGAAATCCGTGATTTCTTTAGATTAGCCTTGGCGAGCACGATTGTAAATACCGCTGGCAATATAGGGTTTGGCCCTGAAGTCTATCGCCTTCCGCCCCGCGAGGATGCCGATGTTCTGGGAGCATTTGTTTTAACAATTACTCGTATGGTGTCTGAACTAGAGTTAATACTTAAAAAGCAACAGCGACCATTTCCACCAGCGAAGGTGTTTAAGGATGATGCGCGCGTGCTCTCCTCTCTAAATGAGTTCCCGCCAATCGGGATTGTTATTACCTCCCCACCGTATCCTAATGAGAAAGATTATACGCGTAGTACTCGGTTGGAGAGTGTCCTGCTTGGTCTTTTCACAAGCAAAAACGATTTGCGCACCCTAAAGTCTGGTCTTCTGCGATCTAACACACGTAATGTGTTCGTGGGCGACGATGACGATAAATTTGTTCAAGACATTTCCTCAATTATGACTGTTGCTGAAGAAATAGAGAAAATGCGGCAGAGACTTGGCAAAACCTCAGGATTTGAACGCCTATACCATCGCGTAACACGCCTATATTTTGGTGGTATGTATCGGCATCTAATGGCTTTATTACCAAAACTACGACCTGGTGCTCGTTGTGCTTATGTGGTCGGGGATCAGATGTCATATTTTCGCGTCCACATCCGAACTGCTCATTTGCTGGCAGACGTGGCAAACAAAGTTGGTTATCAAGTCGAAGGAATCGAACTTTGGCGCACACGTCGTTCAACTACTACCGGTATTGACTTAGAGGAAAATATACTACTCCTTAAGCGTCCAGGAGGGAATTAGGATTGCCAAAAAGAATACGCCAAAATCGAGATAGCTATATTTTTGAAGATGAAGGGCTATCCCAATACGACGAAGTAATATTGGAGGTATTCTTACGCCATTATCAATCCGGGGTTGAGCGTTTAGTATTTGAGAAGGATGAGTTAGCTGAAATATGTCTTAAACATGGTATCACCGTCAGAAACATACCGGATATTATTTATACCTACCGCGCTCGCAAGATGCTCCCAGAGAGGATCTTGGCTTCTGGCCATTGGGCGATTGAGCCTGCTGGGCGGGGAACTTATGCATTTCGTCTTCTTCGCAATCCGCCCCACTTTGAAATCCCTTTCCAAGATTACGATCCGATAGATATTTATAATGCAATACCTGAAGTCGTGGAAGGACTCTTGCGTCAGGATGAGCAATCATTATTGACGCGTATTCTCTATAATCGGCTAACTGATATCTTCACTGGTTTAACATGCTTTCATATTCAGAACCATTACCGAAGTTTCGTAGCGGAAATGGGGGAAGTTGAATTGGATGCTTTATATGTGGGTGTGGACAGAGGGGGTACACTGTTTGTAATCCCGATCGAAGCCAAGAGCCAGGCTGAGCATGAGATGATCGGTCGTATCCAAGTCTCGCATTTGGTAAAGCTTGTTCATCAAGATTTTGGTAAACTGCAACGAAGGATAATTGCTATAAAAACCCTCCAGGATGGGACAATCGCAATGGTTGAATTTAGCGATCAAGAGGATCCAGATGACCTCAAAATTGTTACTGTGAGTCGCTATCGTTTAATTAGGAGAGGAAGCCAGTTAAAATTTAACTTGAACAAGGAACCAACTGAAGAGATTTAAAACACGGGAAGCCGTCTTTCGGCGGCTTCCCGGTGCGCTGCGGCTCCCTTTATCCTTCAAGGAGGAGGGATGCCGCAGCGCTAAGTTTGGTACTATCGTTCATCGGCATCACCTCCTTGTCAGTAGGATAGCAAGGAGGGGTGATTGGTTCACCTGTTGTGAAGGAAGTATCACATAGATTCACCCAAATGTCAATGGGGACAATCTCAATCATCTTTGTAGGAAAGAGCTATGCCTGCAAGTAACCAAAACAGGCCGAATTGGGGCAAACAGTGGGTGGGCGCCTTTGCCGGCGCAGTGCTGGGATGGGCATTAGTCGTGGTTTTTCCTGCTCTGGAGCAGAAGTTCAGCCTGCTCACAGTCATCTTGTGGTGTGCAGCCATGGGTGCGGCTCTGACCAACCTGGATGGCTTTACGCGTGCCGGAGCGACGCTGACGCACCGCCAAAATAACCAGTTAAACTTAATCGTCGGGCTGGGCTTGCCAGTCCTGGTGTTGCTGCTGATCACGCTCCTGCTGCGTCGATAAAAAGATCGTTGATCTTTCCCATGTATGCGGTTATAATCTAGGCAATTGAATACATCAACCTTCGGGGCGGGGTGAGCGGCGATTTGTGAAGAAAATCGCTAAGGCAACTCCCCACCGGTGGTACAGCCCACGAGCGCGATGATCTTAGTATTCTATGCGCATGATCCGGTGAAACTCCGGAGCCGACGGTATAGTCCGGATGAAAGAAGGTTTAGGAGACTCCCCTCCTTGGGTGCAGTTCCCTGTTAATCCGCCCCGAAAACCAGCCGGTTTTCGGGGATTTTTCTACAGTTTGGAGCTGCTTAATCCAATTGATTCGCCTTGCCCCGATTTATCGGGGCACTTTTGTCCTAGGAAACCGTGTAATGGATCTGACACATGCGCGTAAGATAGTCACTTTTCCCCCTTATAAGGATGGCCGGCGAAGTTTTTATCTCGTGGGGTTCTCGCTCGGGTTGGCGATTCTGGTCTGGTATCTGTTTGCCCGGCTGGGTGGCTTTCCAGCATTTATCCTGCCGCCCCCAGGTCTGGTCTGGGAGCGATTGCTCCAGACCTTGAGCAGCGGAAGCCTGTTGCGGCATAGCGCGGTTACCCTGGGGGAGGTGCTGGTCGGGCTTGCACTCGGAGTGAGCGCCGCCACAGCGTTGGGATACCTGCTGGCCAAATCGCGCCCCTTTGAGCGCTTATTGGCCCCTTACATCGTCGCCAGCCAGTCTGTTCCAGTTGTAGCGATCGCCCCATTACTGGTAATCTGGTTTGGTCCGGGATTGTTCTCTAAAGTGTTGATTTGCGCCTTGATCGTCTTCTTTCCGGTACTTGTCAACACCATAGTTGGCCTGCGTTCCGTACCCGAAGAACTGCATGACTTGATGCGTTCTTTACAAGCCGCCCGCTGGCAGACCTTTTCATTGCTCGAGGTGCCGGCCGCGCTACCGGTTTTCTTGGGCGGTTTACGGATTGGAGCCACCCTGTCAGTCATCGGCGCGGTAGTAGGCGAATTCGTGGGAGCCGATCGGGGGCTGGGCTTCCTGATCAATGTTGGTCGCGGGCAGTACGACACTGCCCTGGTTTTCGTCGCCGTCTTTACCCTGGTTGGGATGGCATTGACCCTTTACGGGCTGGTTGTCTGGCTTGAAGCGCGCCTGCTCTCATGGCAACAACGCCCGGAGAGCGCGCATTTTTCCCGCTAATGTGGAGGACATCAACATGTTTCGTTGGCGCATTTCGTCCACTCTCGCTTCACTTGCCCTGTTGTTCACCGCTTGCTCTGGACAACAGGCGACTCCAGAACCTACATTGACTGAGCCGCCTCTGGTTCACATTCGCCTGCCGATGGGCTATCAACCCAACGTGCAGTTTGCGCCGTTCTATGTGGCCGTGGATAAAGGTTACTTTCGAGAGGCTGGGATCGAAATCGAGTTCGACTACAGCTTTGAAATCGATGCCGTGGCATTGATCGGGGCGAACGAACTGCAGTTTGCCGTCGTCTCTGGCGAGCAGGTGCTCCTGGCTCGCGGCCAGGGATTGCCCGTGGTCTATGTCCTGGCCTGGTGGCAGGATTATCCGGTGGGCGTCGTCGCCAAAACTGAGCAAGGGATCACGACGCCGCAAGACCTGGACGGAAAACGCATCGGCCTGCCGGGTTTGTTTGGCGCCAGCTACATCGGTTTACGGGCACTATTAAACGCTGGTGACTTAACTGAGGAAGATGTCACCCTGGTCTCGATCGGCTATAACCAGGTGGAAGCCCTGGTCACAGACCAGGTACAGGCGGCGGTTATCTATGTCAACAACGAACCGGTCCAGTTGCACGCCCAGGGTTATCAAATAGACCTCTTGCGCGTCGCTGACTTCGCACAGCTGGCCTCCAATGGCCTGATCACCAACGAGGCTACCATTGCCGATAATCCGGACCTGGTGCAGCGCATGGTCCAGGCCACTCTGCGTGGCGTGGCAGACACCCTGGCTAACCCCGATCAGGCCTTCGAGATTTGCAAAAAGTTCGTAGATAACCTTGCTCAGGCGGATCAAGCCGTGCAGAAGGAAGTGTTAGCCTCTTCGCTGGAGTTTTGGCAAGCGGATCAGCTCGGCCTCTCAGACCCTGCGGCCTGGGAGAATATGCAAGACCTCCTGTTGGAGATGGGACTGCTATCCCAACCCCTGGATTTGAGTAAGGCTTTTACCAACGAATTCGTCAAATAGGTTTACCACCCACAGGTAGAAAGTAGTCTGCGCAATGTTGAAATCTGTCCTAACGTCTTCAGTAGTTCCTCTTCAGGTTGGACCTGTACTTGTAGCGCGCGATCTGAGCCTGATTTTCCCGGATGCGGATGAGGGCCTGCACGTCTTGTCCGACATCTCTTTTTCTGTCGACGTTGAAGAATTTGTCTGCGTTCTGGGGCCTTCCGGCAGTGGGAAGAGTACCTTGTTGCGCATCCTGGCTGGGTTGCTGCCGCCCACCCATGGCGAAGTTTTCTACTTGGGGGAGCGACTGAATGGACCGCGCCGGGAGATCGGCTTTGTTTTCCAAAAGGCTAACTTGATGCCCTGGCGCACTGTGCTGGAAAACATCACCCTGCCGCTGGAACTGCAGCAGGTGCCCGCAGGCCAGGCACAGGCTCAGGCCCAGGAGCTGGTCAACCTGGTAGGCCTGGAAGGATTTGAGGAGACTCTCCCGCGTGACCTGTCTGGAGGAATGGCACAGCGCGTCGCAATCGCCCGCGCCCTGGTGCATGATCCGGGGGTGCTGCTGCTGGATGAGCCTTTCGGTGCGCTGGATGCGCTCACCCGCGAGCGCATGGGGGCTGAACTGATGCGCATTTGGCAGGCCCGACGCAAGACGGTGGTGATGGTGACGCACGCCATCGCAGAAGCGATCTTCCTGGCTGACCGTGTCCTGGTGCTTAGCCCTCGCCCGGGTCATGTGCGCCTCGACCT
>Ga0209521_10004016_pt1 | contig 11797 bp, 9 predicted proteins | sample Rifsed19ft4_FD_184016 | JGI IMG/M metagenome (GOLD analysis project Ga0209521, IMG submission 184016) | Soil microbial communities from Rifle, Colorado, USA - sediment 19ft 4 (version 2) | ecosystem: Environmental > Terrestrial > Deep subsurface > Rock core/Sediment | place: Rifle, Colorado... | reverse complement strand
GCCGCGGCGGTGAGCCGATGATCCCGGCGTCGACTGTCAAGCTTCTGACCACCGGGTTCGCCCGGACTGTGGTAGGAAGCGAGGCCCGTCGCGCCACGCGGGTCGTCGGTGACGGTCAGGTCGATCCGGTCACCGGGACGTGGCTTGGCCGCTGGGCCCTCGAGCTGAACGGCGACCCCTCCCTCGATCGCCCAGAGCGAAGCGGCCCGACGATGGTTGACCTGGCGCACCAGCTCGCGGCGATCGGTGTGCGTCGGCTGACGGGACCCCTGACCATTACGACCGGTGCTGGCGAGGCGAAGTCGGTCTTCCCGAATGTCTGGGCAAGCCGCTTCCGCGGCCGCAGCTACGCGCCGCCGATCGGGCCGATCACCCTGAATGAGAACATCATCTCCTTCGCGGTCGCGCCGGGGTACAAGGCCGGCGCCAAGGCGTTGATCGTTGGCGAAGCGCCGATGGGAGTGGCCGGGCTGGTGACCGTGACGGCCAAGACCGTTGCCGGTGGGAAGTCATCCCTCCGCTTCGGGACCCAGCCCGGCGGGCGCCACTCCTCGGGAAGGACCTCGTAGAACCAGATCGTGTACATCCCCGGCGGAACCGGCGTTCCCGTCCTCGGGTCCGGGCCGTGCTCGTACGTGTCCAGCAGGTACGTCTGGTTCCACGTCCCCTCGAGCGTGCCGTCCAGCTCCCCGATCGCCGCCAGGGCGTTCACGGGCTGGAACACCGCCTCGCCGGAGGCGTTCGTGATCCCCCAGAACACGACTGGGAACGAGCCGATCGCGGGCACCCAGGCCAATCCCGTCGCGGTGATGGTGACATCCTCGCCGGGAGCGTAGCAGGCCTTGTCCGTGCTCATCACGGCGTCGCCCCCGCCCAAGACGCCGTCCGTCGGACCGGGATTCGGAGGCGCGACGCTCACGATCGCCATCGACACGAGCACAGCCAGGAAGGCGACGACGAAGCCTCTCGACATCCTCCACTCCCCCACGTTGACGACGACAACAGACGCTTCGGGCGAGAAAAGGTTACCGGCGGACCGGGACTGCCCGCTGACCCCCCTCCGCCGGATACGGAGGCAGGACCTCTGGTTCTGGCGGGAGAGGGGCTCGCCCCGGCGGACAGGGTTTACATACCGCGCGCGGATGGCGGGCGCATGACGACCGTCCTCCTCCGGACGACGATGGGCGACGTGAGGATCGAGCTCTTCGACGACACGATGCCGATTACGGCGGGGAACTTCCGTAAGCTCGTCGAGAAGGGGTTCTACGACGGGACGGTCTTCCACCGGGTGATCGCGGGCTTCATGATCCAGGGCGGGGACCCCGAGGGCACCGGGTACGGCGGGCCCGGGTACACGATTAAGGACGAGCTCCCCGCGAGCAACCGGAACGCGCGGGGCACAATCTCCATGGCCAACTCGGGGCCGAACACGGGCGGGAGTCAGTTCTTCATCAACGTCGCGGACAACCACCGCCTGAACCCGAAGCACCCCGCCTTCGGCAAGGTCGTGGGCGGGATGGAGGTCGTCGACGCGATCAGCCGGACGCCCACGGACGACGACGACCGGCCGCGGACGACGGTCACGATCCGCACGGCCAGCCTCCCCCCCTGAGGCGGTCGGCAGCACGCTACGCGCCCGCACTCCGCTTCTGGAGGCGGACGCGCCCCAGCACGGCGGCTCCGTAGGCCCCCGCGAAGGTGGACTCCAGCGCCACGTTGATCCTCCGGCCCAGCCGGCTCTCGAGGGCCTTCACCATCCCGACGTTTCCCGCGAGGCCGCCTGTCAGGGTCACCTCGTCCTCCACCCCGACCTGCCGCAGGAGCGCAATGATCCGATCCGCGATCGAGAGGTGCGCCCCCATCACGATGTCCTCGACCTTGCGGCCCTCCGTGACGTGGTTGATGATCTCGGACTCCGCGAGGACCGCGCAGATGCTCGAGATTGTCGTGGGGTCCGTGGACCGGAGCGAGATTTCGCCGAGGTCGGCAACCTGCACCTCGAGGGCCTTGCTCACCCGCTCCAGGAACCGCCCCGCCCCGGCCGCGCACCGGTCGTTCATCTTGAACTTCACGACCCTCCCGTTCCCGTCGATCCGCATCGCGCGGGAGCTCTGGGCTCCGATGTCCAGGACGCAGTGCGTGGCGGGGAACAGGAACCGCGCCCCGCGGCCGTGGCACGTGATCTCCGTGATCTGCATGTCCCGGCCCGCCATCTGGTAGCGGCCGTAGCCCGTCGACGCGACGTACGCGAGGTCCGCCCGCGTCAGGCCCGCCACCCGCAGGACCTCCGCCAGGGCCTCCGCGCCCGCCTTCTCGGGGTTCGGGCCCGTGCGGAGGGAGGCCTTTGCGACGACTCGCGTGCCGTCCTCCATGACGACGGACTTCGTCGTGCCCGCCCCGATGTCAATGCCCGCCGTGAGCGCCAGGCTCCTCACCTCCCCGCGCCTCCGCGACCGCCGCCTCGATCTTCCGTTCGCCGGGCGGGATGTTCTCCGCCCGCTCGATCGCGAAGAGGGCGGCCCCGAGCGCGCCCATGTACTGGGACATGGGCGAGACGTTGATCTCGCATTGGAGCCGCTCCTTGAGGGAGGCGACCATCCCCAGGTTCCGCGAGACCCCGCCCGTGAACGTGACCTCCGGTTCGATTCCGACCCGCCTCAGGAGGGCGACGGACCGCCCCGCGATCGCGTTGTGGACCCCACGCAGGATGTCCTCGATCCTCTCGCCCTTCGCGAGATGGGACACGATCTCCGACTCCACGAAGACCGTGCACACGTTCGTGATCCGGAGCGGCTTCGAGGACCGCATCGAGACGTCCCCGATCTCGTCCAAGGTGAGCCCGAGGACGGTCGCGCACGCCTCCAGGAACCGGCCCGTCCCCGCCGCGCACTTGTCGTTCATGCAGAAGTCTCGGATGTCCCCCCGCTCCCCGACCGCGATCGCCTTCGTGTCCTGCCCGCCGATGTCGACGAGCGTCCGCGTGTGCGGGAAGAGGAAGTTCGCGCCCCGCGCGTGGCACGAGATCTCCGTGACCTGCGCGTGGCCGAACGGCACCTTGTACCGCCCGTAGCCCGTGCCGACGACGAACTCGATCTCCCACTCCTCGAGGCCCGCCTCCTTGAGGGCCTCCTGGAACATCCGGTTCGCGGCCCCGACGACGCTCGCGCCGGTCGACCCGCATGCTTTTCCAACGACACGCCGGTTCCCATCCATGACGATGGCCTTCGTGGCGGTCGATCCCACGTCCACGCCCGCGACGTGCATCCTAGGCCCCCTTCGTGAGCCGCTGGTGCTCGAGCGACTCGAAGAACGCGTCCACGCGGTTCCGGAGCTGGGCCTCCTGGAAGTACCGCGGGTCCGCGAGGTCGCTCTCCACCATCAGGGTCGGAACCCCGAGCTCGTGGCTGAACACCTCACGGAGGTCCGCCTGGCCGACGCTGAACGATCGGCACGACTTCACGGAGTGGATCACGAGCGCGTCCGCGCCGAAGTCCTTCACGTACCGCTGGATCAGGTCCCGCCGCAGGCCCCAATGGAGGTTCGTGTAGCAGGACATCGCGTAGTCCGCGATTGACTCGAGCGGGTGGTGCGGGTCGTGACGGAACCCGTACTCGAAAATCCCGCCGACCTTCGCGTACGTCGACGCCACGGAGGCGACCCCCCACTTCTTGAACAGCTCCCAGAACGCGCGGAAGTGCGGCCACGGCGGCGGGCCCTCGAACACGACGCGTACCTTCTCCTCCGGGACGGGGCCGATCCGATGCTCGACCCGCTCCAACATCTCCCGGAGGACCGCCTCGTTGTACCGGACGCAGTCCTCCGTGCCGCGGAGGACGTTCATCGGGGCCATGAAGAACACGGCCTCGAAGTACGCGTCGAACGGTGCCGGTCGCAGGCGGGCCATGTGGAGGATCTGGGACCACGAGTCCTCCGCCTGCGCGGAGAGTTCGACGACCCGCCTCAACTTCTCCCGGTCGAAGGGCTTCCCGCTGATCCGGGAGCACACGGCGGCTAGCTCCTCGAGCTGCCGCACGATGTAGTCTCGGTCCTCCGCGCGGACCTCGTCCTCCCGCAGGTACGGGATGTCGAGCAGGAACATCTCGGCGCCCGTGAACTCCGCGAGCGCCTCGAACCACTTGATGAACGTGTTGCATCCGGAGTAGTTGCACACGAGGAGGTCCGGCTTCGGGAGTTTTCCGAACGGGGACTGGCGGTCACTGAGGAAGAGGCCGATGTCGTTCTTCACATACCCGCACACGTCGCTCGAGTACCCGAAGTCCTCCGCCTTCAGGATGTTTGGGCCCGCGACCTTCTTGATCCCGCACTGGAGCGCGTTGATCTCCGGGTACACGACCGCGAAGTCGAAGACGCGCAGGAGTTCGACGACGTTCCCCGGGACGAACAGGTACGCGACCGGCTGCCCGCGCTCGTTCGCGGTCGAGAGGTCCGTGTAGTACTTCCCCAGGAGGTCCTTCTGGAGGTCCCGCCCGGCGCCCTGGTGCTTGAACTGCTGCGACTGTGCAAGGGCCATGATCTCACGCAAACAGGACGGACTCGACGAACGTCTCCGCCTGGGTCCGCACGTTCTCGAACGCGGTCATCTTCTCCTCGAACTCGATCGCGAGGTACGGGATCTTCGCCTTCTCCAGGGCCTCCTTGTACGGCACGTAGTCGTACAGGGCGGGCTCGCAGAACTTCGCGGCGCAGAACACGACGCCGTCCGCCTTCGACTCCTTCACCTTCCGGATCAGCCCGTCGACCTTCGAGCCGGACCACCGCACCGCGCTCGTGACCTTCGTCCGCAGGTACGACTCCGCGAGGGCCCGCACCGGGTTCCCGTCCACGGGGACGTCCTCCTGGAACCACCGGTGGCCGAGGAAGAAGTCGTCGTCGAGGAACGCGAGCCCTGCCTCCTCCAGCGTCTTGAGGAGCTCGACGGGGGGCTGTTCGCAGAAGCTGCCTTCCAGGACGACCTTCACGGAGTCACGGGGCTTCGCCTCTCGCCTCTTGAACGACTTCAAGGCAGCGCGGAGCATCGCGATGTGCATTTCTTTGGGGAGGACGCCGCCCGCTCGGTTCAGGAGGTACAGCTCGTGGGTCGGAACGAGCCACGGAGCCTCCCGCCGAAGGGCGTACAGGTCCCGCATCAGGCGGCGGCCCGCGTTGTACAGGGCAATGGAGCGTGCTATCTCGGAGGGCGAGACCTTCCGGCCCGCTAGGGTCTCTAACCGGGCCAAGAGGCGGCGGAACTCCGCCTCCCCGTAGTCCACGACGGCGCCGGAGGCGGTGTTCTGGGGCATGTGGAGGTACTCGACCATCAGGTTCGGGAAGTTGCGCTGGAAGACACCCGAGAGGTTTCGTGCGACGTCGCAAATCGACGTGAAGACGAAGCCGTCGAACGGCGTGAGGCGGCCCGTGAGGCCAAGCTCGAGCGTGCTGCGGGAAATCGAGCAGACGAAGCTCTGCATCCGGGAGTCGGCGTGGTCGATCTCAATCGTCGACCCCGCGCCGTACACGGACACAGGCAACATGCCCGCCGCGTGGATTAGCTCGAACGGTGCGAAGACGGGGAAGCAGCCGATCGCGCGCCCGCCGTGGGCCTCCTTCCACTCCGAGACGTGCGAGAACGAGGGGTCGGCCAGGAGGGACTTCGCGGACTCGAGGAGCTCGGGCAAGGAGGGGTCCTCGAACCGTCCGGAGGTCAGCCATGCACCAAACTCGGACACTCGGGCACCGCAGTGCATATGGGGCTGTGACTATTACTAAGTTACGATGTAGCTACAATACGACGGCAAGGCAGTTAACGGCGTTATGCGGTCCGGGAGAGCACGCCGTGCCGCGGGTCCCACCATAGTCTTTCTGACGAGACTCACGAGGAATGCCTCTTATACCCTCGGCGAAATCGCGCCGGCATGCGGGGCCTCGCCTGCGCCCTCGCGCTCACGGCGGTCGCCTTCGCCCTCCTTCTCGCGAGCCCGATGGCCTCTGCGGGGACCCTCGTCCCGGGGACGGATGTCCAGGTCGTCGCCCTCGATCCCACCGCCAAGACCGTGCACTTCGGGGAGACCGCGAGCTTCGGCTGGGGAGTGTTCAACGGCGATCCCCGGGCATATGACCTGCAGATTTCCGTGAACACCTCGGACGCCAACTTCACGGTCCAGGTTCAGCCCGCAACGTTCACCGTCGGCCGGGGGGAGCTCCGGGAGGTCTACGTGAACGTGACCGCACCCGCGGACGGCGACACTCGGTCCGCGACGGTGTGGGTCCGGTTCGAAACGCTGAACCCGGTCGCCTCGTTCCTCGTCCTGAACGCGACGGTCACGGCTCGGGAGCCCCCCGCAACCCTGGGCACCCTCACCGCGTTCCTCGTCGTGGGCGCAATCATCGCGATCGGGTTCGCCGCCACGTACGTGTTCGAGCGCACCCGGATTCCGGACATCCTGATCCTGATCGTCCTCGGGCTCCTCCTCGGCCCGGTCGCGCTCACGTACCTCGGGATCCAGTTCGTCCCTCCGGGAGCGCTCGAGGTCGCGACTCCGTACTTCACCGCGATGGCCCTCATGTTCATCCTGTTCGACGGCGGGATCAACCTCCGGCTCGGCCCGGTCGTGCGGAAGCTCGGCCTCGTCGCCCTCCACACGGGCCTCACGTTCACCCTGACCCTGTTCGGCGTCGCGGCCGTGACGATCCTCGTCCTCGGATACCCGTTGTATGTCGGACTCCTGCTGGGCGCCATTCTCGGGGGCACGAGCAGCGCGGTCGTCATCGGCATCGTCCGGGTCCTGAGGGTGAGCGAGGAAACGAAAATCGTTCTCATCCTGGAGAGCGTCCTGACGGACGTGCTGTGTGTCGTGACCGTCCTCGCCGTGATTGAGTTCCTCCGGGGAGGGGAGGGGGCGTCGCCGCTCATCGTCGTGACCGGGCTCGGGCGGGCGTTCCTCGTCTCCCTCGCGTTCGGTGTCCTCCTGGGCATGGGCTGGCTCGTCCTCCTCCGCCGCCTGCAGGGGAAGCCATTCGCGTACATGCTCACGATCGCCGCGCTATTCGGCCTGTACGCGTTCACCGAACTGATGGGCGGGAGCGGGGCGATGGCCGCCTTCGTGTTCGGACTCGTCCTCGGTAACCACGCGATCATCGGCCGCCGGCTGAGGCTGAAAACCCGCTTCGTCGTGGACGACGCGATCCGGCGGTTCCACGGGGAGCTCTCGTTCGTCATCCGGACGTTCTTCTTCGTGTTCCTCGGAATCGTGTTCACCCTGAACGTCTCAGGCGGGTGGTTCGTCTCGACCCAGCTCCCCGTCCTGAGCATGTGGAACGGGACGTTCCTCCTGTTCATCGTGGGCGTCGTCCTGATCTTCCTGACCATCGTCGCAGTCCGCGTCCTCGCCGCGCGGGTCGTCGTCGCGCTTCGCCCGAAACCGCTCCCGGAGCGGAAAGTCCTGTGGTCCTTGATGGGACGGGGCCTCGCCGCGGCGGTGCTCGCGTCCCTCGCGTTCTCGATTCCCGCATTCGCCACGCCCGCCACGCCGGGCGACGAGTACTACCGCACCCTCATCGCGCCGTACCAGACCCAGTTCCTGAACATCGCGTTCTTCATCATCCTCTTGACCGTCGGGGCGACGACGGTCGGTGTGTTCGCCTCCGAACGAGCCCTGGGCAAGGTTCCGCGACCTACGGCGGTGAAGTCCGGGGGGTCGGGTGCCGAGCTGCTCCTTGAGTCCGAACTCGATGAGTTCCTGAGCGAACCAGCGGGCGACACCGGGCCCGCCGCTAGCGGGGACTCGATCACGCTCCCCAATCCGGAAGAAATCAGGGAAGGGGTCGCGCGAGCGGGACACCGTCGTTCCGGTCGACCCCGAGGGCCTTGAACCGCGCGCCCGAGTCCCCCCGAAGCGGTAGACGGCCGAGTACGCTGCGCGCCTCAATAGGCTGCCGTGCGGCCCACGCAGCTGACCGCGAATTCTTTCGGAAACCGCTCCTTGAAGAGTCGGTAGCAGTACGCCTCCTCCTTCGTCGTCAGCTCCACGGGGCGAGCCTCCTCCCGCAACCGCTCGAGATCCGAATCCGTGACCTGGCGTTCCGCCTCCCGGCGGATAACGTCGGAGCTCCCCGCGCCCTCCGCGAACTTCTGCTTCGGGCGGTCCAGAAGGTCCCCCGGGAGGATGCCCTCGAAGGCGCGCCGGAGAATCCACTTCCCCATCCGTTCCGCCCCGTTGAGCTTCCACTCCGGCGGGAGCCGGAGCGCGAACCGGACGTGCGCCCAGTCGAGGTACGGAACCCGGCCCTCTATGGCGTGGGCCATCGTCATCCGGTCCGTCCGCTGCAGGTTCAGGTTGTGAAGGCCCTTAGTCATCCGGAGGAGCTCCGCGTCGAGCTCGTGGGGGCCCAGGGCCTTCAGGTAGCGGTAGCCCGCGTACAGCTCGTCCGCGCCCTCCCCCGTCAGGACGACCGTCACGTGCCGCCTCGCGAGCTCGGAGACGAAGTCCGTGGGAACCGCGCTGCGGACCAGGGCCGCGTCGAACGACTCCAGGTGCCAGATCACGTCCGGCAACCGGTCCAGCACCTCGTCCTCCGTATACTCCCGGATGTGGTGGACCGTGCCCAGGTACTCGGAGGCACGGAGCGCGTACTCGAGGTCCGGTGCGCCCGCCATCCCCGTGGAGAAGGTGTGGAAAGTGCCCAGGAGGCGGGCCGCGACCGCCGTGACGAGGGTGCTGTCGAGCCCGCCCGAGCAGAACGTGCCCAGCGGGACCTCGGACATCAGGCGCTTCTCGATGGCCCGGTCCAGGAGGCTGCGGATCCGCGCCATGGCTCCCTCGAGGTCCGGTGGAGCCTCCGGGCCCGCGGCGTCCCAATCCGCGTACGCGTGGAAGCCCAGATCTGTCCGGTACCAATGCCCGGGCGGGAACTCCCGGATCCCTTCCGGTGCGACCTCGAGCAGCGCCTTCGCCTCCGACGCGAAGTAGAACGTGCCGCCCCGAACCGCGTAGTACAGCGGCTTGATGCCGATCGGGTCGCGGGCGAGGTACAGGTTCGCGCCGTCCCAGATCGCGAGGGCGAACATCCCGTCGAGGAGGCCCGCCATGCCCGGGCCCGCGTCCTCATACAGGTGGAGGGGGACCTCGGAGTCCGACTTCGTGCGGAACCGGTGTCCCGCCAAGCCCTTCGCGAGCTCGCGGTAGTTGTAGATCTCCCCGTTCGCCACGACGCAGGCCCGCCCGCCCTCGTCGAGGATCGGCTGGTGGCCCCCCGCCACGTCGATGATGCTCAGCCGGGACTGGCCAATCGCGACGCCGCCGTCGACGAACGTTCCGAGGTCGTCGGGCCCGCGATGGCGGAGGACCTCGAGCATCCGCCGCAGGAGCGCGACGTCCGCCTCGCCGACGATGCCCGCGATCCCGCACATCTCCCTCGACCGCGCTCAGCTGATCCCGAGGAGCTTCAGGCGGTCCGCCTCCTTGAGCACCGCCCCCGTCTTCGGGTCGATCGCCTCCCACGCCCCGTCCACGACCTTGGTGACGGTCTCCCCGCGCGCCGCGGGGTTGCCCATCAGGTGGGGCGCGTCGAGGAGGCCGACCTTCACGGACTGTGCGAGCACCTTGGGGTCCGCCCACGGGTTCGCGGCCATGCCGCCGGCCATCTCCTTGATCTCCGCGAGGAGGAACGTCGCCTCCCGCACAAGGTGGTCCTTTCTCGCCCGGATCGCCGGGTCGGCGAGCGGGTCCGGCTGCCCGAGGCTCGCGTTCCGGATCGCGCCCCGCGCGAGCTTGCAGCTGCGGATCACGACGTCCGGGGTCGCGGCGAACTCCGCCTCGGAGTAGCCCACGACGTGGACGACGTCCGGGCGCACCGCCATCATCGTGTGGAGGGAGGAGCCGAGGTGTCCCATCGCCGTGTCCGGGTCCAGGGGCAGGCTTGTGAGACCGGACCGCGCCTCTCGGAGCACCCCGAAGTCCTTCCCCTGGAGCGGCCCGATCATCTCTAGCTTCGCGAGCATCTTCGCGAGGTCCATCGCGGGGGACGTCCCGCGCGGGTTGTTGAACATGAACTGCGCGACGTACGTCGTCGCGCCCTGGGCCTTCGCGTTGTACGCCGCGAGGAACGACGCCGCCACGGCCACCGCGTCGTGCGCGTTCCGGAGGCTCCAGTGGTGGGACTCGTTCACCTCCACGGGGATCCCGTGGGAGGCGTACCACGCCATCGCCTCCTGGTTCTCGCGAATCGAGACCTCAAGGGGACGCTTCGACCTCCCGTCGAGCTCACTGTACCAGAAGAGGGGGACGGCGCCCCACGATATCTGAATCGTCTCCTTCAGCATCTCTGCCCACTTCACGAGGTCTTGTGTCCCGGCGTAGCACCGGAGGAGCGGATGGTTTCCGCATCGGCTCGCCTCATAGAGGGCCCGAAGGTCCTCCGGTCGACGTAGCGGGACGCCGCCGGCACCCGTGAGCTCGGGCCGCATCTCCCCCGGACGGAAGAAGAACTCCTGCGCATTCTGGTCCGGCGCAATCGAGATCACGTCCACCGCGTGTGCCTCCGCAATCTCGCGGCAGCCCTTGATCGTCGCCTCGAGGGTCGGCTGACCGAAGTGGTGGCGGAGAATCGGCATCGGCCGCGCGTGGGCAATCCGCTCGAGCAGGGTGGCGGGGTAGGCCTCCGCAGGCGCCGATGCAATCTGGCCCGTCAGCCAGGCCTCGATCTCCTGGGGCGATTCCAGGCCGGTCACGACCCAGTCGAAGATCCCCAGCTCGGAGGCAATCTTCGCGACCTCTGGAGTCCCTCCGAAAATCAGCCGGACACTCTCGAACCCGCCCGCCTCCTTCGCCGCCTTCACCTCCAGGAGCACGCTCCGGCCCGTCTCGGGCGTCAGGCGGTAGCTCAGGGCCACGACCCCCGGTCGCCACCGAGAGACCTCTTCAACGACCTTCCGGACGGGGGTCGCTGGGCCAAGGAATCCGGTTTCGTACCCGTGCTTCTCCGCGAGCTTCAGGAAGTTCACGATCCCTCCGACATGGACGCAGTTGCCAATCGACGCACCGAGAATCCTCACCGGATCCCCTCCACGGCGAGCATGCGAATCTCCCGCACTCCGAGACCCGCGAGTCCCATTCGCTCCACGGTCCGGCCCGACTTCCAGAAGTCTTGGCCCGTCATCAGGGATGCGATGTGAATCACGGATTTGACGGTCGGAAGCTCGACGCCCAGGTGGTCGCCCAAGCTCGCGAGCGGCACGAGGCTCATCGGGACATCCTCGGTGATGTACCGGTGGTTGAGGAGGGCGGGCGCGCGGACCCCCTTGTATCCGGGCGTAGCCTGAATCGCCTCGTAGAGCGTCCCGCCCGAGGCCGCGTACGCCTGGTAGATCCAGTCTTTCGCGCGGTGGGCCCGGATGCCGAGGGCGGAGGCGACCCGCAGGCGCTCTTCGTCCAGCTGTTCTAGGACACGGGCTACGGAGGCGGTGATCCCTTCGAGGTAGTACTCGAAGTCCCCATGGGTGGATTCGATCCGGGCCGCGTTCAGAATCGTGACCGCCGGGTGGAAGACCGCGCCGATGTTGTCCAAGCTGGTCTGGAGGACGTTCCCGCCCGCCACGAACTGCGGGAAGGCGGAGCGCACCGCCTCCAGGACCTCGGGCGTGCGGTACGCGGGCAACGCCGCCAAGGGGACCTCGTTCTTGATCTGAAAGATGTGCGCCTTCGTGGGCTCGATGTGGCGGGACACGTAGACGAGCGTCTGCGCCTCCGCGACGAGGATATCAGTCTTCTTGCGCCGCTTCTTCAGGATGTGAGCGAATTCG
>Ga0209521_10004015_pt1 | contig 11799 bp, 10 predicted proteins | sample Rifsed19ft4_FD_184016 | JGI IMG/M metagenome (GOLD analysis project Ga0209521, IMG submission 184016) | Soil microbial communities from Rifle, Colorado, USA - sediment 19ft 4 (version 2) | ecosystem: Environmental > Terrestrial > Deep subsurface > Rock core/Sediment | place: Rifle, Colorado... | reverse complement strand
CCGAGCCGTTCCCGCAACGCGGCTATAAGCAACGCTATTTCCGCGGGCGCCTCAGGCGCTATCTTTTCCAGCGTCTCGTCATTGGCCGAGCTGTGCGAGATTATTTTTTCGAGAACGGCAATGCTCCCGGGGTGGAGCGAGGCGGCTTTTTCCAGCACCAGAGGGTCGATATCCTCTTCAAGCGCGGAAAGGAGGTCTTTTTCGGAGAACTCCGAAAGGGTTTTCGTTGCCACGGCCTTTATTCCGGGGTCCTTGCCGCGCGACAGCGCGAAGAGAAGGGAAAGCCTGTCGCCGGGCTTAAGCTCCGCTACGTTGCCCGCGGCGGCTTTCATCCTTCGCTCGCGCGGCGTATCGTCGGATACATAATCGAAAACCGCCTTGCTGACCTTCATGGGTTTATTTCCGCTTCACGCAGAAAAACGCGTCTAAGATTTTTTGTTTTCGTCCGGTTCTTCGCCGGGCTTGGCCGGAACCTCTTCTTCGGTTGATTCGGTTTTGCCCATAATCCCCGGCAATGTGCGCCTTAAAAATATGCCGAGCGCTTTATTCAAGGGATTCGACCTCTTGAGGAAACGTATTACCGGCCTTTTCCTCACGCCGAGGTCCACGAGGAGATTATGTATCTCTTCGTTGTCGGGGTCGAACCTGAGCCCCTTCGAGAGCACGGTTATCGCGCCCTTTTTGTTGTCGGACGCCATGTACACCTTGCCGAGGTTCACGTAGTACTCGGTCTTGAAGAACTCTTTTTTGATGGCCTTGGTGCAGAGTTCGAGTCCGAGCCCGATTTTACCCCATCTTAAGGCCGCGCACATTCCGTAGTAGGACATGTAGAGCGGGTTTTCTTTTTCGAGTTTGTATGCCTTCTCGAATTCCTTGCAAGCGTCTTCCACGGAGTTTTTCCTCAGATGCTTCATGCCGGCAAGAAAATGAGTTTTCGCTTCTTCTTCTTCGCTCATGAGTTCACCTCATAAATTATTCTAAGTCCCTTTAGCACCAGGAATTCGTCGAGTTCCGTTATGCTCGTCGATTCCTTCGCTATTATATGGGCGTATCCGCCGGTCGCTATGACCTTTTCGGGCTTCACCTTGAATTCCTTTTTTATCTTTTCCACCACCCCGTCCACCAGCCCGGCGAATCCGTAGAGCACTCCCGACTTCAGGCTCTCAACCGTGTTTTTGCCTATGGCGGAGGCCGGCCTGGATATCTCGACCTTGGCTATCTTGGCGGCTTTGTTGAAAAGCGCCTCGGTCGAGACCTGCATGCCCGGCGCTATGGCCCCGCCCGTGTATTCCCCTTTTTCGTTCACGCAGTCGAATGTTATCGCCGTGCCGAAATCCACGACTATGAGCGCGCACTTGTTGGCCGTGTACGCGGCGACGCTCGTTATTATCCTGTCCGCGCCGACCTCCTTCGGATTATCCGTGAGTATCGGCATGCCTGTTTTGACCCCCGGCTCCACTAAGAGAGGCTTTACCTTGACGTAATCCCGTATCATTCTCGCGAAGGTGTCCTTTAACTGCGGCACCACGCATCCCACGCACGCGCCTTTGATTTCTTCCTTCTTTATTCCCGCGTGCGCTAAAAATGACAAGAGGGTGATGCCGTATTCGTCGGAGGTTCTCTCTTTCGCGGTCTCCATTCTCCAGTGCGCGAGGAGGTTTTTTCCGTCGAAAACCCCGGCTACGATGTTCGTGTTGCCTATGTCTATGGCGAGTATCACTCGACGTCCCCCGAAACGACCCTCTCGACCTTGCCCGAGGGCAGTCTCAGAAGAAGTGCTCCCTCTTCGTCCACCCCGAGGCAAACGCCTTTTACGGTTCCGGTAAGCCCTTTTATCGTTATTGGTTTTCCCTCTTTCATGAAGTAGTCTTTCCAAGCCTTCAAGACCGGCGGGAGGCCGCTTTTGATGAATATTTTATACCATTTTTCGAGGTTGGAATAAAGAACCGTTGCAAGTTTGATTCTGTTCACGGGCGCGGATGTCTTTTCCGTTATGGATGTCGCGACGTTTTTTATCTCAAAAGGCGCGTCTTTGAGGGTCATGTTGGCGTTTATCCCGATGCCCACCACCATGAAGTTCACCCTGTCGGTTTCGGACGACATTTCGGTAAGTATGCCGGCGACCTTCTTCGAATCCAGAAGCACGTCGTTCGGCCACTTCACTTCCGCTTTTTTCCGGCAAAATGCCCCGATGGTCTCGGCGACCGCCACGGCGGAAACAAGCGTTATGGCGTGCGCCTTGTGGGGAGGGATGTTCGGCCTGAATATGACCGAGGTGTAGAGGTTTACGCCGCGGGGCGAGACCCATTTCCTTCCGAGCCTTCCGCGTCCCTCGTTCTGCGAGTCGGCTATGACCGCAACGCCCTCGGCCGCGCCGTTTTTGGCGAGTTCCATGGCGCGGAGGTTCGTGGAGTCCGTTGAATCGAAAAAGACGAAGGTCTTGCCTATGAATTTTGACGAGGAAAGGGCGATACCGAGCTCCGTCTTGTTAAACGGCGCGGCCTCGCTCTTAAGGACGTAGCCCTTTCTCGGGAACGCCTTTATCGGGTAGCCGGATTTTCTTAACGATTCGACGTGCTTCCATACCGCGTTCCTCGATATGCCGAGGCTGCGGCTTATCATTTGACCGGAGGCGTATGCCCCGCCGCTTGACCTCAAAAGCCCTATTATTTTGGATTCCGCGTTTCCCATGAGAACCATCTTTGTCATTGCGAGGGGTTTTATCCCGAAGCAATCTCGTTTTTACAATCACGGGATTGCTTCGCTTCGCTCGCAATGACGGTAATTTTAGTTTTCTGAAATCCTTTAATCCACCTCAAGGCTTATGTCCATTGCCCTCGCCGAATGGGGCTTAGCCCCTTTTCATGCAGTTTAAGCGAAAGCGGTTTTAAAATCCTTCAATCCACCTCAAGGCTTATGTCCATTGCCCTCGCAGAATGTGTCAGGGCTCCGATTGAAATATGCGTCGGCCCGAGGGATGCCAGTTTTTTTATGTTCTTCAGATTCACGCCTCCGGAGATTTCAGTCCGGGCTTTTTTGCCTATGAGCCTTATTGCTTTTTTCATCTTATTTATGTCCATGTTGTCGAGCATTATGACCTGAACGCCTAATTTAACGGCCTCTTTTACTTCTTCGAGATTTTTCGTTTCAACCTCGATGAAGGCTTTATTGCCGTGTTTTTTTCTTGCCGCCATAACCGCTTTTTCGATTCCTCCGGCTATTGCTATGTGGTTATCTTTTATGAGTATGGCGTCGAAGAGCCCGAAACGGTGGTTTAAGCCTCCTCCGGCTTTGACGGCGTATTTCTCGAATATCCTCATGCAAGGGGTGGTTTTTCTCGTGTCGAGTATCTTTGTCTTGGTTCCCTTCGTCCTCTCGACGAATTCGGAGGTCAAGGTCGCTATGCCGGACATCCGCTGGAGGAAGTTCAAGGCCGTGCGCTCGGCCTTGAGCACGGACGCGGCGCTCCCGCTTATCCTTGCGAGGACCGCGCCTTTTTTGACCCTCTCGCCGTCGTTCGCGAGGGAAGCGAATTTTATCCGTTTGTCAACGGCCTTGAACACCTTTTCGCTTATCAGGAGCCCCGCCACTACGAGCGGCTCTTTGGCGACGAGTTTTGCCGAGGCGATTTTATTTTTCGGAACTATCGCCTCCGTCGTTATGTCGCCTCCGTCTATGTCCTCGGCAAGCGCGGCTGATATGACGCAGGATACTATTTCTTCGTATTGTTTTCCCGAAAGAGTCACGTTACTCCTGTGCTTGAACGAGGTTTTCCGTCGTCAGTCTTGTCTTTTGTAGCTCAGGGCAGTTCGACAAGCTCACTGCAGGCTTTATAGCCCTGATATATATCAGCCCCCCGCGACCCATGCTTCGCATGGGTACCCCGATTGCGGGGGCAGGCTCTAAAGGGCCGAGTTACGTTAAAGGATGTTTTTCATCCGCTCTATCGCGGAATCGAGTTTGGCCTTTTTTTCGATAAGTTCGGATACGCGCTTTTTCTCTTTCTCTATCACCTCAAAGGGGGCCTTGGCAATGAAGGCTTCGTTCGAAAGCCTGTTTTCGACCGAGGCGAGTTCGTTCGAGATTTTATCCATGTCTTTCGAAAGCCTCTTTATTTCCGAGACGGCGTCTATGTTCCCTTTCAACGGCACGAACACCTCGATTGTTTGCCCCGCGAATCCGGCGTCAGCGACCGAGAAGGCGGAGTTTTCGGGTTTTTCTCCTCGTTCGAGCATAATGATGTCTTTAACGCGGGCGAGGGTTTTTATGTAGCCCTCTCCCTCTTTAATCGAGGCAAGGGCCTCTTTGCCGCTCGGAAAGCACGCGGCCTCCACCATGGAGCCGGGTGGTATGTTCATCTCGGTCCTTATGTTTCTTATCGTCTTTATGATGTTCATGACAGCGGTCATTCTGCCCGTCTCTTCGGGATAGCGTTGCCCCTCCTCCGGATAAGCCGACTTCATTATGAAGCCTTTGGAGCCCGGAAGATACGAATATATCTCTTCGGTTATGAAAGGCATGAAAGGGTGCAGGAGTTTAAGGGAATCTTTCAAGACTTTCAGCAATACCGCTTGAGAGGCTTTTTTTCTTTCCTCTCCGTTGTCGCCCCAAAGGTCGGGTTTTACGAACTCGACATACCAGTCGCAGAGTTCGTGCCACACGAAGGAATACATGCCCCCCGCGGCAACGTCGAACTGGTAGGCGTCGATGGCGCGCGGTATTTCTTCGACGTGAATGGATAACCTCGTCAGGATCCACTTGTCCGCGGAACTTAAGTGTTTTTCGTTTATTTCCATTCCGGCGTTCGCTTCGACGTTCATGAGCGTGAATCTCGCGAGGTTCCAGATTTTATTGGCGAAGTTCCTGTAGCCCTCTATGCGTTCTTCCGAGAGTTTTATGTCGCGCCCCTGTGCGGCGAAGGCCGCGAGCGAAAATCTCAAGGCGTCGGTGCCGTATTTATCCATCATCGTCAGAGGGTCTATGACGTTCCCTTTGCTCTTGCTCATCTTCTGCCCCTCGGCGTCCCGGACGAGGGCGTGGATGTAGACCTCTTTGAAGGGGACGTCGTTCATGAACTTGAGCCCCATCATCATCATCCGCGCCACCCAGAAAAATATTATGTCGAACCCCGTTACAAGGGCGGACGTCGGGTAGTAGCGGAGGAGTTCCTCTTTCGAGTCCGGCCAGCCGAGCGTGGAGAACGGCCAGAGCGCGGACGAGAACCACGTGTCAAGGACGTCGTTGTCCCTGAGAACTTCGCTTGAGCCGCACTTCGGGCATTCGGTTACCTCGTCCCTTTTGACTATGGGTTCCGCGTCCGCGCCGAATCTTTTTTCGCCGCGCACCTCCGTCCATTTGCCGGCGTTGCATCTTTCGCAATACCAAGCCGGAATCCTGTGCCCCCACCATATCTGGCGGGATACGCACCAGTCTTTTATGTTCCTCATCCATTCGAAGTAGGTGTTTTCCCACGACTTCGGGATGATATTAGTCTTTCCGCTCTCAACTGCTTTTGCCGCCTCATCGGCGAGAGGCCTTACCTTCACGTACCACTGAAGCGAAAGGTAAGGCTCGATGACGGTTCTGCACCTGTAACACCTGCCAATCGCGTGAGCGTGGTCTTCGGACTTGGCGAGGAATCCCTTTTCCTTCAGGATGTGGACGACCTTTTCCCTTGCCTTGTGGGCATGAAGACCGGATATTTCATCCATCACCTCGGGGCTTATGTCGGGCACGTCTTTCCTTACGTGGGCTTTTTCGTCGAATATGGCTATGCGCTTCAAGTTGTGTCTCATGCCCATTTCGAAGTCATTGAAGTCGTGCGCAGGAGTAATCTTTACCGCGCCGGTGCCGAATTCCCTGTCAACGGCGTCGTCGCCCACGACCGGTATGCGCCTATTGGTCAGGGGAAGAAGGATTTCCTTTCCTATAAGGCGATTATATCTTTCGTCTTCCGGGTGCACGGCCACGGCCGTGTCTCCGAGCATGGTCTCCGGTCTTGTGGTGGCCACTGTGAGGAACGCGCCCTCCGCGAGCGGATAGCGTATGTGGTAGAGTTTTCCGGCCGTTTCTTCGTGCTCCACCTCTATGTCCGAGAGGGCGGTGAGGCATCTCGGACACCAGTTGATGAGGCGCTCGTCCCTGTATATGAGGTTTTCTTCATGGAGGCGGACGAACACTTCTCTTACCGCGCGGCTCAAACTTTCGCTCATCGTGAACTGCTCTTTGGTCCAGTCGCAGGACGCGCCGAGGCGTTTCAGCTGATTGACTATCGCCCCTCCGCTTTCCTCCTTCCATTGCCATACGCGCTCTATGAATTTTTCCCTTCCGAGGTCGTGCCGCGTGAGGCCTTCTTCTTTGAGTTTTTTCTCGACCACGTTCTGCGTGGCTATTCCGGCGTGGTCCGTGCCCGGCACCCAGAGGACGTCGTATCCCCGGAGCCGCTTGTGGCGCGCCAGGATGTCCTGAAGCGTGTTGTTCAGGGCGTGTCCCATGTGAAGGGTGCCGGTGATGTTCGGAGGAGGTATGACCATCGAGAAGGGAGGTTTGCCGCAGGAGGGGTTCGCGGCAAAAACGCCTTCCTTGAGCCAGCGTTCCGCCCATTTCTTTTCTATCTCGGACGGAGAATAGACTTTTTCCGGAATTTTATCGATTGAGTCGCTCATTCTCTTTGTTATTCCCGTCCGCTCCGCCTGAGGCGGACGGAAGCGGGAATCCATTATCCTCAAAATTTTAAGAGGGGTTATAACGCAAGGAGAAATCCTCCAGAGTTATAGCCCCCTCTCTTTCGATAGTTCGACAAGCTTATTGCTCGAGACAGGCGTAATATGTTCCCTGACGAAGATTACTTCCCTTTGGTCATTGCCGCGCGCAATTTGTCCATGATTTCTCTTTTTATGAGTTCCTCGGCGAGTTCCGGCACGACTTCCCACGCTATCTCTTCCACCACCTGCCGGGCGACTTTTGTGATTATTTCCTCGAGTTTTTCCTTTGATAACGCGCCTAACGCTTCGGCCCCGGGGAGTTCTTCCGTTTTCGCGGGCGCTTCGGCCTTGAGAGGCGCGGGAGGCGTTATCTTTTGCGCCGGAGGCGGCGGAGCGATGAAGGGCTCGGCTTCGGCTCTTTTAAGTTTCTCCGGCTCGCCGAGTTCGAACATGGTTTCAACCGGAGCCGTTACCAATTCCTCTTCCGGTTCCGTGAGTTCAAAGGACGGCGTTTCAGGGGCATTGACTTCAGGCGGGGGTTTCAACGGCGCTTCCATGGGTTTTGGCGGTGGAGCCGGCTTTGCCGCTTGTTCCGCAAATCCCGTGTCCATGGAAGCCGTTGCTTCAAGGGCCTTTTCTTTTGCCCGGGGTTTTTCCGCGGGTTTTTCTTCGTCCAATCCGAAGAAATCGAATCCTTCGTCAGATACGCCTTCTTCCTTGGGGGCTTCGACTGTTTCTTCTTCGGGACCGCCGAGGAAGTCTCCCGCTTCCCAGATGTCTTCCGTTATGGAAGGTTTTGCTTTTTGAGGCGCGCCCGGCGGCGCGGGCGCGACGGGAATTTCCGGCATTGACGGCGCTGCCGCGACGGGAGCCGGCGCGGGTTCCTCCGGCTTCTCGAATTCTATTTCCGCGAGGGCTTCCTCTTCGGGTAAATTTTCCGTTGAAGGAGCCGCTTCCGCGGGACGCGACAAAAGGGCGCGGATTTTTTTTATGAGGTCTTCGGATTCGAACGGTTTTATTATATAGTCGTCCGCGCCGGCGGCCGCCATCTGTTTCGTGTCGACCGTTTCGAAGGTGCCGGCGAGAAGAAGCACGGGGGTTCCTTTGAGCGATGGATGGTTCTTTATGAAAGAAGAAACTTCGTAACCGGTTTTCCCGGGCATGGTTACGTCCGCGATTACGAGGTCGGGCCGCGTTTCTTCGGCTTTTTGCACGGCCGCTTCGCCGTCGCCGACTATGACGAGGTCGTAGTCCTCGGAGGCAAGGGTAAGGGAGATGACTTTTTGTATGGTAATGCTGTCGTCGGCAAGGAGTATTTTTTTGGCCACTCTGTTATCGCCTTCTTGTTTGTCGTTGTAGCTCAGCCCTCCGCCTGAGGCGGAAGGGCTGATGTGTATCAGGGCTAAAGCCCTGAGTTACGAAAGACTAAAATCGGAGTTTGTCTTTGATAAGTAATTAAATATAATTATCATTTAATTATCGAATAAGTCAAGGGTTTTTTGTCCTGAGGGCGGTCCGCCTGAGGCGGATGAATCGATAAACCAACGCGGCACGCAACGTAAAAAGCCGTCCTTCGGTTACATCTCGACCCTTGTTATTACGCCGTGGAGTTTATTCGGCGGAAGTTTATAGAACTGCAAAAACGTCGGGGTCGTCCTTTTGATAAGCGAAAAGACCTTCCAGATTATATTGTCGCTCGTTATTTCCTCTATCCCGTAGAAGATGGTCTTTTCGTTTATTCCGACCGATTTGAGTATCGCCTCGACGTCGACGACCTCCATATAGCCCGATTCTATCTCGAATACGCGAAGCCCGGGGGCGAGGTCGGCCCTGAAATGCGACCTTACGCCGAAAGGTTCATCCGTCCTTACGATGGATATGATTATGTTGTCCTCATAGATGATATTATTTTTGAACATCGTGTGCACGATATACGGGGCGATGTCCGCCTGCGCCTTCGAGAAAAAGAGCGCGGTGCCGCTTATCTTCGCGAGCCCCTTGTATATCTGGTTGTAACTGACGAGGAAGGTGTCGAGATTCAAAGGCTTAAGCGTCCTGTAGAGCTTTTTCTGCCCGGAAGTGTATATGAGGATAAGCAGAAACGGGAATAGCGCGGCAATAATGGACCAGTAGCCGCCGTGCGGTATCTTGAAACTGTTGGCGAAGAAAAATATCATGGCCGCGACCGTTATCAGGAACGCGAACGAGGCGCGGACATAGCTTCTGCCTATGAGAAATATCCACGTCATCATGATGCCGGTGATGGACATCGTGCCGGTTACGGCAAAGCCATAGGCCGCGGCGAGGTTGGACGATTCCTTGAACTCGAACATGATAAAGATGACGCATATGAGAAGGAACCAGTTCACGAAGCCGATGTATATCTGGGTGCGCATCTCTTCGGAGGTGAAATCGACCTTAAAGAGCGGCATTATGTGCGTGGTTATGCCCTGATATACGAGGGAGAACATCCCGGTTATCATGGCTTGAGAGGCTATGACCGTGGCGGCGATGCTCAGGAGCAGGAACGGCAAGTACAGAAAACGCGCTTGTTCGAGTATCATCTCGAAGAGTATGTTGCTGTTGGCGCCGGCGTGACTCAAGACGAACGCGCCCTGACCCATGTAATTCAAGACTAAAACCACGAATACCGCGGACCAGGCCTTTACGATGGGCATCCTGCCGAGATGCCCCATATCCGCGTAGAGCGCCTCGCCGCCCGTCGCGCAGAGCGTTACCTCGGAGAGGACGATGAAACCGGCAAGGCCGTTATTCGCGAGAAAACCGAGACCGTAATACGGATTAAAGGCCGACAGAACGGATGGAAAGCTTATTATCGAGACTATGCCCGAGAGGGCGAGGGCCGCGAACCATACCAACATTATCGGCCCGAATATCCACGCAATCCTCTCCGTGCCCCTCTTTTGGACCATGAAGAGGAGTATGGCTATGGCGGCCGCGATGATTACCAGAGAGTTTCTGCCGAGGCCGGAAAATACGGGTATGAGAAGGGAGCCTTCGACCGCGCTCAAGATGCTTATCGCCGGAGTTATGATGCCGTCGCCTATGAACAGGGATATGCCTATGAATGAAAGGAGCGTGATGAAGGCCACGGAGCGCGCGCCCTTTAAATAGGGAACCATTATCTCCCTTAGGACGATTGTGCCGCCTTCGCCTTTTTTGCTCAGCGACGTGGCGAGCCACGCGTACTCCACGGTTACAAGCGTAACGAGAGTCCAGATGACGAGAGAGAGGACGGCGATGACGTTCTTTTCCGTCGGCGCCAGGGTGAGGAAGATTACGGTGAGCGTGTAGATGGGGCTTGTGCCGATGTCTCCGAAGACTATGCCTAAGGATTTAATTACATTTCGCATCTATTGGGATGTCTCTTCCGCGACGGACTTTGACGCGAACGGCCCCTCTGGAGATAAAAAATCAGGGTTCAATCCGTGGATTGACCCCGCGCGCGCGTCCTACAAGTTAGTTTGCCTGATAATACTCTTGTAAAGACTTTATGTCAAGAGCGCCTGTCGTAAGCGCCTTTATCCCCCGCGCCGGGGCAAACCGGTGATGCCGTTCTCTCATCAGCAAGGGTTTCCAGGTTTGATAAAATAAGCATTTCATGTATAATGGCAAGAGGGAGAGGTGCGGGTGAAAATAAGGCTTTCAAGACATGTTAGGAATAACATGAAGTTGTACGGCATTCTTGAGGCTGACGTGGCGGAGGCAATTCAAAAACCCGATTCTCGTGATGAAGAAAGCGGCAAGACGGTTGTTTTGAAAAGATTTTCCAATCGGTTTTCCGGTTTTCCTCTTAAAGTAGTTTATTCGGCAGGGTTCCCGTTGCCGCGAAGCATTGCAACGGGAAGCGGCGGGGAGATTTTCATAATCACGGCCTATCCTCTAAAAAAATCGCGCAGGGAGGCGTAAGACATGAAGGTTCAATACGATAAAGAGGCTGACGCGGCCTATATACGGTTATCTTCAAAGCATCCGCACGGCGCGGTGGAGATTAACGAAGGCGTTGTGCTTCACACAACCGAGAAGAACGAGATAGTCGGCATAGAGATTCTTGACGCGAGCAAGAGATTCCCCATCCGAAATCTCTACAAATTGGAAGTGGCCGTGTAGGGTAAAAAGAAGCGGTTTCCAAGTTGTCACGGGATAACAGTCACAGATGCCGGAAGTGAAGATAAAGAGGTCGCTGTTCCTATTTTGTCCGCTGAATTCAAACGTTATAAGCCACAAAGGAGTGTGTATGCCAATTGATAATTGCGAATTTTCGTTTAGTGAGTTGGCTACGTCGAAGCTCCCGACGCACATGAGAACAATGACAGAAGCCCTGAAAACAGCGTATGAAATGTCTTTGTTTTCACAGAACGGGGTTGGTAAAACCGCTGTCCTCGAGAAGATCGGGCTTCCGCAAGATTTCCAAGGCTGCTATGTGTTTGTTGATGAGACGACTCCTGTGTATGTCGGCATATCCAGAAGCGTAGTTCAGCGACTAATTCAACACGTAAAAGGGAGAACACATTTTGATGCCAGTCTCGCGTACCGAATGGCAGCATTTAACTACCAACACGATATGTCCCGTGGCGAAGCAATGAAAAACGAAGATTTTCTTCGCTGTTTTAGTGAGGCAAAACAGAAATTGGCTGCCATGAAAGTCGCCTTTGTTGAGATCAAGAATGATCTTGAGCTTTACGTGTTTGAGGTTTATTGCAGCATGCAACTCGATACTGCTCAGTGGAACAGCTTCAAAACACATTGAGTTCGTAGGGTGGGCTACGCCCACCTTTTAAAATCCTAACGGCAAGCATGCTGGATTCCCGCTCAAAACACCGCGGGAATGACAGACAAAAAAACCAAGAACCGATAAGGTGGGCGCAGCCCACACTACAACTACAACTCATCGCCAAAAAATCCACCACCTAACCCTCTCTTTCCCCCATAAAAACAGCCAATCTTTTCACCCTCAAATCGCCTGAAATTCCCCCGATTTTCTCCTCTATTTTACCCCAAATTTTCCCTTGACAAAACCCATGTTCAGGCATATAGTTAGGCAGTAAGTGGGATAAGGTGGAATAAAGTGTTA
>Ga0209521_10004014_pt1 | contig 11800 bp, 16 predicted proteins | sample Rifsed19ft4_FD_184016 | JGI IMG/M metagenome (GOLD analysis project Ga0209521, IMG submission 184016) | Soil microbial communities from Rifle, Colorado, USA - sediment 19ft 4 (version 2) | ecosystem: Environmental > Terrestrial > Deep subsurface > Rock core/Sediment | place: Rifle, Colorado... | reverse complement strand
CAGGTCCGCGATCATTGTGGACGATTCCGCAACGGAGGTGAAGTGATGATTAATCATTGAAAAAAACTTAGATGTGGTTGTATCTTTGGTTCGATGGGCTTTTCAATCAAATTCTGCCCCCTCCACGCCGCCGCACCGCTGACGCTGGAGGCGTTGATAGATGCAGAACAATGGATCATCGATGAGACTGGTTGGCGTACAGATGCGGATGATCTCAAAAAAGAAATACGCTCCGCCATCGCCGCGGCTGAGCCAACAGAGAAGGAGTGAAAAAACAAATGAATATATACATAAGTATATTGACAATGATTGTCTTTTTTGGATTGTTTTTGGTGACTGACTATTTGCCGCTAAAATATCTCAATCTGGGTGCAGCCTGTTTTATGGCCGGCGCATTAATTGGAATAGCTATAGCTAAACGATAAATCAAACAACAGTAGTTCTCCTCGCACAGCGAGGTCAATCTAATCAGTTTAGGAGAATAAAATGTATAAAGTTATTTATTACCCAAGGTCTGAAGTTCAGGTGGATATTCTTAATAAGGATGAGTTATCAACTGTTACAGTCGAAATACCTGAATTTTGGGCAGTTCAATATCTTACGGAAACCACTGGTCATACGGTGCAGAAATTCAATAATCTTTCCGATGCAGTTGCCTTTGCTGCTAATATAATTGCCGAAGTTGGTGATAATATCGACGTGAGGACAAAGATGTAAAAGCAGAGACCGATCACGGGTGATTATCACATGATCGGCCTCGCCCGCCCGCCGAAGCAGACGGGGGGACACAGGGCGGATACAAGACAGACTGTCAATATGATTATATCATATTCTTGTATCACATAGCGGACGTAAAAATCACCTACCGTTTGGAGTAAGTGATTTTTTCCAAACCTCCATTTGTGATAACAATATAATATCATGCTTATTTCTATCCGTCAAGCCCGATCACGCTTTTTTACCTCTTTTAGAATTGTATTAAGAAAATAATAAATTGGTGCAAATAGTATCAGTCCGACAACGAATGTTATTGCTGCTATTGAAAGCCAAAACAATAAGTAATCATTTGGAAGTGTCATTATCATTTTATTGTCCTTTGCCGAATCTACGCTTACCGTTATTGCCGACGCTCCATCTGCTAACTGTGCTTGTATCTCTACCAGGCACAGTCCATTTACTTTCGGCTCTTAGTGCCAATCTTTCTTTCCTGTCGTCGGTATCGTCGTCATCCATTTCCTCAATATTGAAAGTGCCTGCATAAGATAATGCAAGTGCATCGCCGGTATCTGGAGAGCGATTGATACGATTTTTAGTTTTCTCCTTGTTTTCTAGTGCGACTCTGCCAAGATGATCGAATGAGTACTTAATGGATGTGAGATCGCCCGCAAGTAAATCATCGTCTGGCAGAGACAATATTCCCAACCTTAACGAATCTCGTATTTTCCAATAGAGCTCAGCCCTTAAATTTGCAAAGCGTTTTCTTTTTATAGCTGGTCTGGATACATTGACTCCGATTACAGGCAGATTAGCTGCCCTGGCTCTGTCTAGGACACCTGCGCTAGAGCCAATTTCATCTATATATGCCGTGTTTACCGCGCTATCGGTAATTTCGGCTTGTAACCATCCCGCCAATTCACCTGATATGTCCTCTGTTGTTGGACGCCTACGCTTGATCCAAAGTATTTTCCCTCCCTCTCTGCATATCATAGTTGAATCGTCTCCACCGGTCCTGGCTGGATCGAAGCCAATGACTCTTTCTCCGAATACTTTACCCTCTTGTATTTGTGACGAAAATACTAGTGAGGATGATATTAATTGATCGTCTGCCTCCGATGGTGCAATACCCAAAACTCTTACTTGAAATACTGGATCTGGCATATACCAAACTTCCTCAAACTCGACTGCACCTGGGTTGTGTGGCTCTGTTGCGTAGCAGTGATCGTTTATCATGCCAATAACCCATTCTCTAGATACTGCGCCTGGAATTACGTCCTCTCCAGTTTTTACGTTTGGATGTTCAAGGCAACTAATGTGTATATGATTCCAGGACTTAGAATTGCACGCCTCCCAAAAAGGACCAGATTGTGAGATCGGATTTCCGATTGCTAAAATTCGGTTATCGGCAGAGGTTGCTAAATTCATAATAGCCTCAAACATAATTCGTGGCATACCAGGAGCTTCATCCATGATCACAAGTAGATTTGGGCTGTGATAACCTTGCAGTGACGCCATATCTTCTTGAGATGTTTTCTTTGGAGATAGACCAACAGCGTAGCGCAATGGCGATATATTCCAGCGGGGAGTGTCTAAAATATCTCCTGGGAGATTGTGCGATCTTCCCATGTGACGAATGTAACGCCATAAAATATGATTAACTTGCGCGAATGTAGGAGCTAATGTAACTACAACGGAGTTTTCTTTTGTTGATAACCACCAACAAGTTAAAAGAGCTGCAATTGTCGATTTTCCGGTGGAATGACCTGACGAAACAACAGTATTCTTATTTTGTTCAACTGATTTGATAATTTCTGTTTGTTTACTCCATATATTATATCCAAGTGTACTTTGTATAAATAATTCTGCACTATCTTGATACTGTGATATACTCTTAATTCCCATGAATGGCTGCATAGCGTCTTTCCAGTTATTAGACCCGATAATAATATCGGCTATCTGTTGATCGGATAGCCCCGATGATAATTTTATAATCTCGTCTATAAAAGTTTTTGCCATTTATTGAAATTTTGCAAGAAGTATTGCAATTATGCTTTCTCGCCTTTGTTCTGGTAGTGCCTTGAAGAGTCCTGTAATTTCGTCTTGTTCCAAGCTTACATTTGGTATGGCGTCTCCCTGTAGTTTGCTACCCAATTCGGCAAATCTGGCGGCTATACCTGGTGAGATATGTTCCTCACCATCAACTATGCTTGTTAGCCTACCGCGTGCTATTTCCTTTAGCAATGCGCCAATCTCATAATCTCCATCTCGTCTGGTTTCATCTCTCATGATCCAGTCTTGCTTTGAGTCATTGATTTTTTCTATATCCCAAGCAGCAGCGCGCTCATCCCAGTGATAGATCATAGATTTGCTTTTAAAATTTCCAGACATACCCCCAGTATCCTTTTTGCTCCAATTTCTCCATGCCTGGCCTATAGTTCTTTTAGATGGATGTATTTGAGAATAGCATAGAAACGCCGCGTAGTCTTTTGGGTTTTCCCCAAGCTCTGTTTGCCTTTCCCATATAGGTTCTTTATAATGCGATATATGGTAAACAGGTTTATCCCTGATATATTTTATCGGAGACGGGGAAATGGCGGTTTCATTTCCGTCATTATCTATAACTACAATTGAATTTTCGTCTTTTCCTTTATTGGTCATTGTATGCTCGCTTTCAAATATTATTGAAATTATATCATATTGTACACAAATACCTGATATTATTTTCCTTGCCTAAAATGAGCATATATGATAGAATTGTTGTAGAAAGGATAAAAAATGAAGCGATATAAGATACGTTCTGCAAAATTAAGAAACGATCAAGTATTTAATCTAAGTGTTGGATTTGAAAAAATAGATGAACCAGATGCAGTAAACCGTATTGGTTCATCTGTATATGTTAAATTCCCCTATATTGGATATATATATATCGGTTATATTTATGGCGAAAATAGACATACATGGTACGGGGAATTGCCTGCCGATGGAATTTTTTCCAATAAAGTTGTGCGTGCGGCCTCGCGGAGAGATGTTGTCGATAAATTATTTTTTCTATACGCAATAGAAAATCTACAAGGAAAAGAAATTGTAGCAGCCATTGATCTAGAACCCTTGACAAAATGAGCATAATAGATTATAATCATTGCACACTGAGAGGATTTGATGAAAGAGAGGCAAAATGGCTGCACACAAAAATTTCAAAACTAGAGTTGGCGAGGCAAGAGCAGCGGCGAAGTTTGCGAGAATTATGTCTCGCAATAGCAAGGGACAGGCCACAAGTGTATCTGTGCCCGGACACCAGGGTAAAACGTATTTGGTAATTATTAGGCGTTTTTCTGGCAAAATCTCTACTGAGTGCTTGCTTGAAACCGGTTTTGGTACTAAGCCTTGTCCTGGTACAAATAGCGTATGCTATCACTCGATGGCTGCGGTAATGGCGATTGCTAAAGACGCTGGTGTAAAGAACTTTTCTTTTCACATTGGACTCTATGGCGCTAAGAAGCTCAATAATATCAATCGCGGTATGCTGATTGAGCTGTTCAACAGAATTGGTACTGATAAAATTTGGATAGTGGCAAAGTAAAGCTATAGGATATAGGAGAAATAAAATGGCTTTCCCCGAATTGGCTAAATACGAATGGGCAGATGATACTGGGTTACGTCATCCGTCGCTGGTTGTAGTTGATGCAACCAGTGACTTTCCAACTGGATCAAAAGAAGTAATTGCCCTGCCGGTACTAAGGGTAAAAAAAATATATTCTTATAAAGAATATTTCAAACTCGGTTTGCTTAATCGCAGAAAGCTTCCTAGGATTAAGGGATATGTGTTTAGGTGGTACAGCACAGAAATGAGACACGATATATACGCCTTATATCTAGGTTATGAAAGGACCCAGAAGGGAAATGAATAAAGTTATGAAAAATATACGGAATGGCACAAAAGTAACTTTGTACGTGGTAAAACAGTTATGGTCTGAAAAAATACAAATACAAGTTGATTCCGTTGAGGCAACTAAGACTCCACGTGGCTATAAGCTTAGCAACGGAAATATGGGTGCTTTTGGCTATCGTGTACTTTTATCGGAAAAATATGACACTGAATACATCTCGTTTTCCGTGAATGAGGCATTGGAAAAGTTTATTGCTCGGCAAGAAAAGATAGTGGAATCCTCGGCCAAGACGCTGCTCGAAACTAGAAAGTTTATAGACATAGCAATAGAATTATTTGAGTTAGATAACGAGGAATAAAAATGAAATATCAGTGCCTTTGGTGTAGATTCTTACAAAGAAATGCGGATATACTAAAATGGATTAAAAAATGATAACTAATCACTACACAATTAGACCGAATGAAATAAAGGCCGGAATGGTATTTGTCAATATCGTTACATGTCACATTACACACGTTGATGAAAACGGCAAAGTATATTTTAGCTTATATCGTTGCCCATATCCAGATCCGGAACTTTATGGTAATATTCCTCAGGGAAATAAAATCGATAATGTCTCAATTATCGATTCTTTGTTTCCTGTAATTGGTTGGGCAAATGAAACTTAACGGAAAGACTGGAAAACATAAAGAAATAAAAAAAGATTTGGGAGAATAAAAAATGTCAAATATATTTCACTCAGCCGGTGCTAATCTCCGGCGATCACCGTATATAATCCCCTTGTATTTGATAGTTTTACTCGGCTTTGTAATTGCCTGTGGTATTGCTATCGAGGATTATTCAACTAGTTTGCTCGGATACAATGCAATTCCCACCCAGAAAGCTAATAACTGGGTTATCCCTCTAGTTGCTGCATTGCCCCAGGTTGCACAAGTGATTTTATTTTATGTGTTCTTACAAGACACACGCAATAAAATAACGCTTATCTTGGCAATCTTGATCCATATTGTAGACGTTGGAACGGATATGTATTACAAAAGTTATGAATTTAAGTCATTTAGCTTATCGGTAATGGCATTTGCAGAATCTGAGATTATCTATACACTTGGCTCGGAGGCGTTATTGACTCTAACGTTTGGTCTACTAATAGATAGCTTAGATGATTTTGGTACACAATTTATAAAAACACTCCAGAGTACAAGCGCGTTTTTACGGAACTTATTGGGAAAAGATAATTCCCCTGGTGCACCCCGTCAAATGACACAAACACCAAGGGGAGTAGACCCTAGACTCATTAAAACACAACAAAAACAACAAGAACAAATGAGGAGAGCCAGATCGCCCTTTGACGAATAATCCTTGACAAGATGTCCATAATGGATTATAATAGTTTTTAGTGTTCAAGGTTTAGAGAAAAGAGGCGAAATGGCGATTGATAAGTTTAGCAAAGAACAGTTTGAGAACGAACTCCCCCTCTCGGCCAATTTGGTTGGGCTAGTAAAGGGGGAGTATGTGTACCGAATTGATGTTGACGCATGGGTATCAATTGATATCCGATCTTCCATTGACAGTAGCGGCTATGCAGCCGACGCTGGTTTTGACAGTTTAAGGGCATGGATATATAATATTGGAACCGGAAAACCAATTGCTGGAAAAGATATTGCCTACACAACCCGTATAAATGGATGGGCTGATCGTTTCATTCATAATGAAAATTCTGTGCTAAAAACTCTTGCCATTCGTTACTATCGGGCCGGAAATTGTAACATTTGCAATCAACCAAAATCAATTGTTAAAAGTAAAAGCGCAAAAAACCCAGGGCGCATTTTTTCAAAATGTTTTCCTTGTGACTCTGGTTTTGAATGGATAGATGATGCTGTGCTGTCTGCTGATGAGCTAAAATGGTTGAACAAATTGTTTCAGCATGGATCGATAGGTTCTGGGAAGGAATTGCCTTCCTCGCTCCAGTCTATTTCCTTGCTTGTTAACAAAAATTTTAGTGTCTCATCGGCAGATAGGGCAGCAGGGGACGAGATGCAAGAACTGGCTGTGCCCGCCAACGCCTCTGGTGTCTCAACAGTACTCGTCCCTGATCTATCCCTTGATTTTTTAGGTGATGAAGAAGTTATGCTTCCAGAGGTGAAAGATGTTGAGATACCAGTTGTGCCAATTGAGATATATGTTCCAGCCGAGGAATTTGGTGGACTTATTACTCTGAACAAATGGCAACAGGCAGTTGTTGACACATTAGGTAGGGGCGCAAATGTTATTGAGGCTTGTCCAGGAGCTGGAAAAACGCGCACTACCGAAGAACTTGTAGCAGCCATGCTAATTAGTGGAGTAAACCCATCTCGAATTGGTGTATTCACCTTCTCTCGCAAGGCAGCCGCTGAGGCAAGGCGTAGAATTGCTCGAACTGTTTTCTCAAATATATCTCAGGTTGAATTAGATTTTTTTGAAAATCCATTTGGCGAACATGATGAATTGGATAATACTCAATCTCGCCGTGAATGGGTTGATGCCGATCCGCGCAGAGCGATGATCGTTGATTGGATTTGTACAATCCATGCTCTTTCTTATCGCCTCTTGAAACGTGCTGGCTACAAATTAAGAGTTTTGTCCGGTAAGAACAAATGGGAGGCAGATTCACTTATTAAGGACACAATCAAAGAGCTTGATTGGAAGGAATATCCGCGTTCCGTTGAAGTATGGATCGGTGATGCAATCTTAAATTTGGTTGAGACATATCAGGCGGAAAGTTATTTTGCCGCTAAATTGAATGCGACGGGTGGGCCTGTGTGGGTTGCTAGAAATATGGCCGAGGTCTATAAGCGGTATATGGACTTTATGAAATCCCATAATCTGATCGACTTTAACATGATGGAAAGTCGAGTTCGATGGCTCATCAAAAATGATAATAATTTCAGGGAAATGGTGAAAACTCTATTTGATTACATTATCGTTGACGAGGCTCAAGATACATCTCGTGGACAATCAGAAATTTTATTTACAATGGCAGAAAGGGCAGGCAATGTTGTTTTCGTGGGAGACCCCGACCAGTCTGTTTACCAATTCCGGAGCGCGCGGCCTCAGGTTTTACGAGAGGATTTTGAGGAACAATGGTTAAATTTCAACAGATATAATCTTCCAATTAATTATCGATCAACCCAAGAAATTATCAAGACTGCTGCTCAATTGATTGAATATAACTATAATGGTAAAGACGATCCATATCTAAAGCCATTTGGGCATCGGGAAGATGCACCAGTGGGGGATTCCGTTGATCTAATTGAGGCAGATTTATTTAATGGATTGAGTGAGAAAATAGCTACCACAATCAAGGATCGTGGCAATCCCGGCGATTGGTTTGTACTCAGTCGGACTCGTGCAGAGTGTGCCGCAATTCATACCACGCTTATTAGTTTGGGCATTCCGGCAATCAACAAAGTCGGAGGATTGCTATTTGGTAGTTCTCATATTCGGAAAGTTTTGGCATATGCCAGACTCGCAAGTGATTATCAGAATGCACGCGATGATTTAGACATACTAAAAGAGATCGCCAATGTTGCTACTGGTAGATTTAGAGCACCCATGACTCGCCGCAATCATCGCGAGGGCTGTACAGATAATGGAAAACCGGCTTGGAAACAAACGTGCTCTTGCCCAATTATCATGGAAGAGGGTAAAGACTTTTCTCATGTACGTTTTTATGGAGAGGCCGCAATCAATGCCGCTGGCAGTTGGCGCGGGATTGTAAGCCAAACGTATGAATACGAGAAGTCAGTTAAGACAAAGGGCGCAAAAGACCTTGTGGAGTTCGTAGAACGGCTTGAGAGCCTTGCTAGCGACGCTAAGGTATGTTTACATGCAATTATCACAGAAAGCGTCTTACCTTGGCTCGCAGGCGACGAAGGCCTGAATACAGACGATTTAGCGGAAAACGGCAAGGTAGAAGAATTTGATGTGCTGCTAAATCTGGTCAAACCAAATGATACAATCGATGACTTTTTAGGGCGCGTAGATGAGCTAAGCCAGAGCGGTATCCAATCCGATAATGAAAGTGTCATTGTTGGTACATTCCATTTTAGCAAAGGTGCAGAGCGACCTAATGTGGCAGTAAATCTCACTCGTTGCCCGATTATTCCCCCTCAACAAACGGCAGATCATTTGCCGGTTGGTGGTAAAGTAAACATTGAAGAGGAGCGGAGACTAGCATTTGTTGGTATCACCCGTGCAAAAGATTATTGTGTGGTTGTTGCTGCTTCTGAATGGAACGGAAAGCCAATGGAAAAAAGCAGATTTATTGAAGAGATAGGACTATAGGAAATTCAAAATGAATACTTGCTCATGCGGAAAATGTTCACCGACAAATGTATTACTAAAACCTAAACCTGAAAACGGAATTGTGGTCAAAACAATTACCGTTGAGATTGATATGGTTGAATGCATATTGCCAGTTTATAAATTTGTCCAGAGAGGACAAACCCTATCATTTGACGATCTCAAGGATCTTATAATTACTAATGAATAATAATCTATGGGAGAGTAAATCAAATGTCCGATCTACTGAGGTGTTGTGGCCAGATCGTATTAGGCATTATATTCGTAGCATTAGGAACACTGGCTTGTATGTCGCAAGCCTTATTTACACGGTAATTGTTACCATTATTATCGCTATTTTTTATGTGGCTATCTTGATTATCAAGGCCATAAATCTACCTTTCGAGTAAACAGATGAAATTTATCTTATTAATCATTGCCATGTTTTCTGCAATTCCTAGAACTGAGTTTCAAAGAGGAGTTGTTTTATCAACATGGAAAAGGGGAAGTTATATCTCCGAGGCTGCACCAGAGACGGTAGAATGGATTAAATCATTAGGCAGTAATTGGATCTCTATTGTCATACCGTGTTATATGGATGATTTATCAAGTACGGTAATAGATTGTGATAACAACCCAAATAGTCCAACAGACTCCGAAATCAGAAATATAATTTATCTGTCTCATCTATCAGGATTAAAGGTTATGCTCAAGCCTCATGTTGATGTTTGGGGATGGAAATGGAGAGGAGATATAAGTTTTGATACCGAAGCCGAATGGCTGGCATGGTTTAGTAGCTATGAAGAATTCATTCTAAGATATGCTCGAATTGCAAACGAGTCTGGCGTTGAGTATTTTGTTATTGGAACAGAGTTTCTAAAAGCATCTCATAGAGAAAATGATTGGAGAAATATAATCTCTCTAGTAAGAAACGAATATAGCGGAAAGATTACTTATGCCGCTAATCATAGCGGAGAGGAAATAAATATTACATGGTGGGATGCCCTAGACGCTATTGGGATTGACGCTTATTATCCAATTAGTGATAATCCTAATGATACATACGAGGATTATTTATTGACGTGGAATATAATTAGGGAAAATCTTGAGACACTATCTTATAGATGGAACAAACCTATCATTCTTACGGAAATAGGTTATCAAAGTCGAGACGGAGCCGCCATAACTCCTTGGTTCACGGATGGAAAATCAGATCCACAAGAACAAGCTGACTGTTATAGAGCCGTACTTGAGAATCTAAAAGATGTAAATTGGCTCATTGGTATATTCTGGTGGAACGTAATGATCGATGATAATGACAGGGATTTTTCAATCAATGAAAAGCAAGCTGAGGATATTGTCAAATACTATTATCACGAACAAAGCTATAGATGGAACACCGATATCCCATTTATAAATTATCTCGTATTGATTAGACTATTGACAAAATGACCATTATAAATTATAATGGAAACTATAAGAGGCATTAAGAACCTAAGTTCCCATACCCAACGCCAGGATTAGATGGAGCTTGCTGCCGGAAAACTGGAATGGCTGAGTATATTGCTCATAAGGACGGGATGCCTCTTAAAAATTATAAAAGAGCGTGCTATGCCATTGATTATTACATATAATTTGACTAATTTCAATCATATTTATGTAGTTTCGTCTCAATACAGCATTGAGGATTTAATGTATAGAAATCCGTTATTGGCGTATTGGTTATGTCGTGATTTAGTGCAATGCGAATATATCACCCAAGGCGAGGCTAATATCATTAATGCCAGTAATAGACACATTTCATTTGAAGAATCAATAGCATTAATGGAAGAGGATTTCAATGGCAACCGTGATTAAATATCGTTTATGTTGGAGGGCTAAGGTTACTGGCAAATTTGGACAGGGAGAACCAATCTTTGACGATAGGAATGTTGCAGAGGAACAAGCAAGACGGTACAACCGACAAGAACTCATTACTTTTTGGGTAGAGCCGGCCGAGGTTGATAAAAGCAAAATGGAAAACAAAGGCCAATAAACACAAGGAAAGAGTATAGAAAGGAAAAATTGTGGACATACAATCAATAGCAATCGGGATTATTGCAGCCTGTTTTATCATAATGATCGCAGACTGGAGAAAAGCAAATAAACAAGAAAAGCAAGAGAGCGGAAAGTGGACCATTCTATACATAAGACATGATAAAAGAGATTTGGCAATGGGAACAATGTACTTTGAAAGACTAGATGATGCAATTAAGCAATGTGATAATCCCAAGTTTAAAAGAGACGTAGCAGAAAACAACTATAGAGTATTGGGGATTGTCAAGATGATCAACGAACAACAACAGGAGGCATAAAGAATAAAAACAATGAGCGCCAATGTCATTAGATCAAGAAAACAGATTGACGCGAAAATAGCTATGCTAAAATCCAAGAAAGTCGAGGCGGCAAAGAGACGACTTGGAGAAACGGTAATCTCAGAACTTGAGGAGGACATTAGTACACTAACAGTCTTTTTTGAGACTCATAGACTGCCAGATAATAGGTACGATAATGCTAGACTGTGGCTAGTCGGAGATCCGCTGACTACCCTAGACGACTAAGGATGTTAGTAGACGGCTAGCAGATTGTTAGTAGGCAGTTAGTATGCCCGAATTTATAGACTGTGCCAAAAAGAGCTATTAGAAAAAATATTTTTGAGGCAGAAACTTTATCACTGTTCGATAAACGATACCCCACACTTAAGGAGTGTACGAAGTGGATAAAAATGAACTAACAAAATATATAGTTCCCAAAAGATTTTCAGAAGTTGCCGCAGGAGAATTCTTTGTAGATAAGCAATTATTTGAGGATATTCTATACGAAAAGGTAGAAGAATT
>Ga0209521_10004013_pt1 | contig 11800 bp, 12 predicted proteins | sample Rifsed19ft4_FD_184016 | JGI IMG/M metagenome (GOLD analysis project Ga0209521, IMG submission 184016) | Soil microbial communities from Rifle, Colorado, USA - sediment 19ft 4 (version 2) | ecosystem: Environmental > Terrestrial > Deep subsurface > Rock core/Sediment | place: Rifle, Colorado... | reverse complement strand
GCAAGACAAGGTGTGCATGCAAGGTACAGGGAGTCCCTTGACCTACTTCCCGATTGAGCTGCGGCGCTGGCGGGAAGATTCTGGGAAAGACACGAGCCCGGAGACCTTGGCGTGGTTCATGGAACGATGGGTAGGTCTTCCCAGAGGGCAGGCATTCGCCCTCCAAGCCCTGGATCGATGGCTGTCCGGGGCCGATCAGAGCGGTGTGGACATCGTGGACTTGTTCTACTGGGAGAACCGCGAAGGGAACTGGGCCGCGATGGCCCAGCTGGAGGGTGACATCGCCCAAGAGGCGTTCGTTCCCTACAACTGCCGGCTCTTCCTTGCTAACGCGTTGTCGGTGCCCGAAACACTTCGTTCGCCGCCTTCGTTTACCCTCCATGACGCGCTCACGCGGTACCTGAAGCCTGAGGTCCTCTGCGAGCCAATTAACCCTCCCATCAGGCACACGGCGATCTCGACGGTGCGGGAGTTCCTGAGGAATCCGATCCCCAAGGACCTTGATTGGTTGTACTCACGAACGATCGGCACCTGGCGCGAGGAAGGACTGCTGCAATGGGTGGGGTTCTCCCAACCCTAGGAGCGGGCCGGCCCACTGTGCACCGGTCCCATCTGCGTAGGAGTCTGGCGGTCTTCTATTGAACACGGACTCGACCGTTCGTGCACGGGAGTTTTCCGCGCGCACCGTGCCCGTGAAGGCGAGCTGACCCGCATGGGCAGACCGCTTGGGACCCATTGCCCCATTTGTTTTGCAATATTCTGGTCCTAGCGTGAGCGATCGAGACCACAAGAAAATCGACATCATCGTGGGGTCGCAGCCGCGCTTGGGTCACCTCGCCCACTGAGGAGTCGAGACGACGGTCGTTCAGACCGCACTTGGAGCGCGTGTGGCGGTCGGCCCGGCGTCCTCCCGTGAAATCTGCCTAAGGTGGAAGTCCAGACGGTCCACGAGTCGGTCCACCTGGGACTCCGTGACGATGAACGGCGGACAGAACATGATCGAGGAGGCATCGCCGCTCACCCAGACCCGGATTCTGTCATTCAGGAGGCCCTCCGAGATCGCCCAAGTGCGCTGCGACGCCGGGTGGCCGCCGTACGTCCGACCTTCCCCGCCGGCGCGGAGCTGACGGGCCAGCAGGCGGCCCGCACCGAGGACTTCTCGGACAAGTCCCCGGGGCTCTCGCCTGAGCTCTTTGAGCCGTCTGGCCATGTGTGCGCGAACCGTCTGCGCCCGCTGTCCGATTTTTTCCGCGCTCGTACTCTGGGTCGTCGAACGCGCGGGGCGGAGTTCAATCGCGAGCAAGAGGCCCATGCCGCGAACATCCCGCGCGACCGCGGGATGTTGCTGCCCGAGCTCTGAAAGTCGCTTTTTCATGTACGCGCCGACCGTCCTCGCCCGCTCGACCAATCGTTCCACCGTCAGGATCCGGATTGTTTCTCGGGCGGCCGCGCAACCGAGGAGATGGCCGCCGAACGTGGGGCCATGCGGGAACCCGTTCTGCCGGAGTTCTTCCCCCCACGACCTCTCGAACACCACGGCGCTGAGGGGTGCGTATCCTCCCGTCATCCCCTTCGCGAGGACAATCGCATCCGGCTTCAGCCCGACACTCGACGACCCGAACCACTCGCCGGTCCGCCCGAATCCCGTGACGACCTCGTCCGCGACGAGCTTGGTCCCGTGTCGGTCGCAGATCTCGCGCAATGCCTTCGAGAGGCCGGTCGACAGAGGGACGACCCCGCCGACACCCATCACGGGTTCGACGAGAACGCACGCAAAGGTCCGCGGGCCGCGTTTCTTGAGGGCCTTCTCAATTCCTTCCAGGCACCGTTCGTATGCTTGGTCCCACTCCCCGAGGTCCTGGAAGCAGTCGTACGGGGACGGTACGTGCACGACCCACGGCCGTGGGTCCCCGTAGTCCGGGAGCCCCCAGCCGCTCACCGCTTCCGTCGTGATCGTATCCCCGTGAAACCCCGTCCGAAACACGAGGACATTCTTCCGACCGGTGACCATGCGGGCCGCTCGAATCGCGGCCTCGACCGAGTCGGCGCCGCCGATTCCGTAGAACGGGATCGAGATTCCGTGGGGGAGGATGGACTGCAGGTCTCGCGTGAGGGCCACCCGCACGTCCGAGAACGCGCTTGGCTTCAGCCAGGAAAGCCGATGGACCTGGTCCGCGAGGACCTTCGCCATGTCCGCCCGCCCGAGGCCGAGGTTGTTGACCAACGACTGTCCCTCCCAGTCCTCAAAACGGGTGTCGTCCTCACGGACGACGAACATCCCTTCCCCCCGGACAAACGTGTTGTCGGGCCGGGCCGATCTTTCGTCGGGCCCACCGTAGTACCAGGCTGGGATGTAGAACGGCCGGGATTCCTCCTCGCGCTCCATGGCAGTACCTCTCCGTGAAAACGGGCTGGCGTGACTATAGGGCTTGCCGGAAATGTTCTTATCGGTCGTCCTGGCGCCTTCCGATGGACACCCGCCGATACGCGCTCCCGTGAGGCCCGGACGTACGGTCAGGGTCCTCGGATGAGGTTTACACGGTGCGTCCTCGACCGCACGTCTCGCCCCACCCGGTCGCGATCTGCGCGATCGCTGGACCGGCTCGACTTCTGCGACTAAGTTCCCCATAGGACAGGCTTGCCCGTGGATTATGGGCCGGCGTCGTGTTCTCGAGGGTACGCTACGCCATCGTCTTTCTGAATCTCCCGCTCATGCACTCAGCGGGCACGCTTCCCAGCGACATCCCAACGGCGGATCCGGGGCAGGTCGTTCATGGAGCTTCCGCAGGCCTCCTTATCAGGTCGGAATGGTCCTCCGTAGACAACCTTTTATTAGTGCGCGGATACCGTGCGCGACAGAGGGACGCGGTGAGGATCCGAGCAAGCGACTTGGCGGCGATCTTCGAGGTCTACCTCCTCGCGATCGCCCTCGGCGCCCTGAAGACGGCCCTCGACGTCGGGGAGCCATGGTTTTCCGGGACCGCCACGTTATGGACGTACGCAACGACGTTCGTCGGGAGCGTCATCCTCCTCAGCCTGCTCTCCGTGGCCGCCGCCGTGCTCGTCCGGCCCAAGGCGGGCGGCGAGGCGCCCGAGGCCGCGCTGTCCGAGGACCGATCCGCGGCGGTGGAACCGTCCGCCCGAGCGGAGGAGGAGATGGAGGAGATCCTTGCGTTCCTGAAGCAGGGATCCCCGTCGGGTGCCAACCCCGGGGAAGAGCCCTCGGGGATGGCGGGGGCTGGAGGACTCTCGTCCCGGAAGGCCCGTCGCTCCGCATCGGCATCGCGGGCAACACCGAACCGGCGCATTCGCCTCGCCTTGGTCGGGCCCGCGGTTACCGCCGCGTTCTTCGCAGGCCTCAGTGCCGCATTCCTCCCGGGAGCGGAAGGGTACCTGCAGACCTTCTACACGCTGAACACGTTCATCGTGCTCTTCTTCTCGTACGGTTGGGCAGGGCTTCTCGCGTACTCGGCCTGCTCCCTGTTTCTCGCGGTCGCCGAGGCCTAGCCCGCTCACTTCCCCCCATGGCATCGGCGTATCGGGAATGCTCGAGCGGGAACGTGACGCGGGCCGTCGGGCAACGAATCGCCGAGAATCGCAGGTGCGCCGTGGGAACGATCGTGTGCGTCGGGGCTCGTTTCCATTCTCAAGTTCGATAACGAAACGTATTAGGCGGTTCCGCGACTCTCCCGAGGTCGCCGATGGTCACCCCCGTGCTCGCCGACGCGGTCGTTCGTGCGGTCGCTCTGATGGGCGTCTTCCTTGATATCATCATCATCGTCGCCCTCGTCGTAATCCTGCTTGTCAAGGAGGGGGGCAGTGCGGCCGTCCGAGGAGAGAGGCGCCACCCCCGCCTCGAGTTCTTGGTCTCCGCCGTGAACGCGCCGATTCTCTCGCTGCTCACGATCTTTGTTCTCATCATCGTCAGCCGGGTGTTGGAACTCCTGTGACGGAATCTCGGGTCCTCCGCGTCCCGACCCCGCCATGGTTCTATACCGTGAAAGGAAGAATCAGGTACAACGCGATGCTCGCGATCGCGTGTGAACCCACGGCCCCCCAGAGGCTCTCCGTGACGAGGACGACGGCCCCGAACACGAGGCCACTCGCGAACACAAAGAGAAGCACGGGAACGGATTCGAATCCGATCACGAGGCACGCGTTGACCGCGCTCACGTAGGCCACGGCCCCGGCTCGCCGGAGGACTGGGACCGCCGTGCGGAGGAGGACCCCTCGAAAGATGATCTCCTCCGTCACACCCGTTGTGAGGACGACCGCGAACAGCGCGAGCGGAAACTCTGGCGATTCCGGGGTTGGGACCAGGGGGCTCGGCTGAACGACCTGAAACTCGGCGAACCCGATTGCGAAGCCCGCGGCAACGAGGGCGATGTTGAGGGCGGCGTACCGACGGACTCCGAGGGCGAGGAACACGTCCCGGGGCCGGAGTCCCTGCGCCTGCATCACGGCGACCGCGGCGAGGACGAGCGGCACGCTGGAGATCCCAAGCCACTGGCTCGGTGTGAGGAACGTCGCCGGCGTCGCGATGCTGACGATTCGAAGGAGGGGCGGGAGCGTGAGGGCTCCCAGGAAGGCGGCGAGCGGGCGGTCTCCCACGAGGAACGAGCCGATCACGGGGAGGCTGAACGCGAGGAAGATCTCGAGGACCAAGGCCACGAGCGCGGGCCACTCCTGGTCGATGGTTCCTGCGAAGACGATCAGGAGTTCCGCGACGACGAGGATCGCGATGTAGTGGACAAGGAACACGGCGCGGCGGCGTCCGGAGATCGCTGGGGACGGAGGGAGGGCACCCGACGAGGGCAGCGAAGCCATCCCGCCGGGGACGACGAAGGGTCAGTTAGCCTTTGCGAGTCCCGAGACCGACGGGAGGAAGGAATCCGGCGACAACTCCGCGCCGGGCCGCTCGGACGCGATATGCGGCCGCGGTCGCGTTCTCCGGGCGGGGGAACGGGGACGCCGATTGCCGCGGGACCGCACTCGAGGCCAGGGTAACCCTATATAGCCACGGAATCTCCTGTGTACGGGAGGAGGGGGATCGTGAAGCTCCGGATCCCGAAGCTACCCTGGGACCTCATCGTCACGTTGCTGTACACCGCGGTGGCGAGCCTCACCATCCTTTCCTTCCGGGAGGGGGCCATGTGGGCCGTCCTCCTCGTCTTGTTCGCCCCGGGATACGCCATTGTCGCTGCCCTGTTCCCGAGCCGAGGGCTCTCCGCCCGCCTTCGGAACCTTGCGGAGCAGGGGGAGCGACTCCTCGAGGCCGCCGGAACCCTCGGCGTGGATCGCAAACCGTACCGGAACGACCTCGCCTTCGCGCGCCAGGCCGCGGCGTCCGGTCAGTTCACCGAGGCGATCGCTGTGCTCGAGGAGGCGAACGAGCGCCTCCGAAAGCAGCTCGCAGTGCGTGCAGGGGGAGCCCCAGGAGTCTCGAGCGAGGCTCTCCGTCCCTTGGAGCGCCCTGCGGGCGCGGCCTGGGGTCTCGATTGGACGGAGCGGAGCGCCCTCTCCATCGGCCTCAGCATCGCGGTCGTGTCCCTCGTGGGGCTCCTTCTGAACCTCACCCCCTCCGGGATCCGACTCGAGCCACTTGTGCTGGTCCTCCTCCTCGTCACAGTGCTCGCCGGTCTCGTCGCCTTGGGTCGTCGGATCAAACTCCCGATCGAGGATTGGCCGTCGCTGGCGTTCAAACGGAACGGGAGGACATGGGGGGGCCTTCCCCGCGTCGACAAAGGCCTGACGCTCGTCCTCGCCGCGAGCATCGTGTTTGCCGGGGCCGTTGTCGTCGACATCGCGATCACGCCGCGCCCCTTGGAGCGGTTCACGCAGTTCTTCATCCTCGACGGCGAGGGCGGGATCAACCAGTATCCAAGGAACCTCGCCGTCTCGGAGAACGGGACGGTGATTCTGGTCCTAGTGAACAACGAATCCGTGGAGGCTCACTACACGATCCGGATCGACCTCGTCGGTGTGGAGGTCGTCCGGAACATCACGGGCGGCTTCAACGAGACCGTCGAGCGGAACCGGACGGGCCTCGCCTCGTTCGAGGTCACTCTGCCGGATCGAGGGACTTGGCAACGGCCGTTCACGTTCAACATCAGCGCGTCGGGCCTCTGGAGGACCGAGTTCCTCCTGTTCGGGGACGGCGACTTCTCCCACTGGGACCACTATCCGCTCGTCGTCGAACTGTACGTCCGCGTGTCGTGAGGCCCGTCCGCGTTCGGCTGTCTCGCACTCCGGGTGTCGCCCCCGGGGCCGGCCACCCGACGAGGTCGAAGAGATCGCAGAGCACGCGAAACGTGAAGCCCCACAGAGGTTTCCCGCCGCCGACGTCGAACGCGGGGGCTTCGAGGTCTCCGTCCGGGAACTCGAGGAGGGCCTTGTGAAGGCCTTCGGGAAGCGTGTCGAGGCGCGCCCAGAACGCCCGGGCGACCTCCGGCGTTGGCTTCGGCTGCGCGGACCGCCGTAGGGTGAAGACGTACGGGACGACGATCCAGTCCACACGGTTCGCGGGCGCCCGCCACGGGAGCCACCCGAGGAGCTTCGCGTCGCGGGCAAGGGACAAGCCGATCTCCTCCTTCGTCTCCCGCCGCGCTGTGTCGAGGAGCGTCTGATCCGTGCGCTCCCGTCGTCCGCCAGGGAACGCGATCTGGCCGGACCACGGATCCCCTTCCCGCTCCGCGCGTTCGATGAGAAGAACATCGACCGGGCCTCGAGTCCCCCGCAGGATCATCGCCACTGCCCCCTTCGCCGTCCGCGGCGGGTCGCCGAGAGTTTTCGACAGCGTGGCGACCCGACCTGCAATGTCCCCGAGACGCACCATCGGCGTGGGATGGAAGCCCCCCGGAAAATCGTTTCTCCGCGTCTGACCGGTCAAATGCGAGCGACCAGCGAGAGCTCTCTCGATGTCCGGCGAGGATTTACGGGGTCCCCGACCGGCGACTCAAGAACCGTCAAATAGCGACGCCCGCATGAGGCCGGCGGCATGCTCGACCCGGAGATCATCCGGAAGACTCCTCAGGTAATCCGCGAGAACCTCGAGAAGCGCGGTGACGTTGCCCGGATCCCCGTACTCGAGAACGCGATCCGGTGGGACCGGGAGTGGCGGGAGGCGCAGAGGGAGCTCGACGCCCTGCGGCACCGGCGCAACCTGATCACACACGAGATCCGCGAGCTGAAGGCGGTGCAGAAGAACGCTGGCGAAAAAATCAAAGAGGCGTCCGAGCTCCCTGCCAAGATCAAGGCGCTCGAGGAGCGAGTCGAGGGGCTCCACCGAGATCTCCGGGAGGCGATGCTCCGGCTCCCGAACCTCCTCCACGAGTCCGTGCCGACGGGCACGAGGGACGCGGATAACCAGGAGGTCCGCCGGTGGGGCGAGCCGAAGGTGCCGGACTTCGAGCTGAAGCCCCACGGCGAACTCGCCGAGGCGTTGGGCCTCGCGGACTTCGACCGCGCGCGGAAGGTCGCGGGCGCGGGGTTCGTGTACCTCCTCGGGGACCTCGCGCGGCTCGACCAGGCCCTCCTCCGGTTCGGGCTCGACTTCTTGGTCAAGCGGGGCTTCACGGCCGTGTTCCCGCCCCTCGCCCTCCGACGGGCCGCGTACGAGGGGATGGTCGACCTGTCCGCGTTCGAGGACGTGATGTACAAGGTTGAGGGCGAGGACCTCTACCTGATCGCCACATCGGAGCATCCGCTCGGGGCGATGTTCATGGACGAGATCGTCGACGACACGAAGCTCCCGCTCAAGTTTGCCGGGGTCTCAACGAACTTCCGGAAGGAGATCGGCGCGCACGGGGTCGACACGAAGGGCCTGTTCCGGATGCACCAGTTCAACAAGGTCGAGCAGTTCGTGTTCTGCCGGCCCGAGGACAGCTGGGTGCTCCACGAGGAGCTCCAGGAGAACGCGGAGGCGTTCTACCGCGCGCTCGGGCTTCCGTACCGGGTCGTGATCCTGTGCTCCGGGGACACGGGGAAGGTCGCAGCGAAGACGTACGACCTCGAGGCGTGGTTCCCGCGGCAACGAGCATACAGGGAGGTCGGGTCGAACTCGAACTGCACGGACTACCAGGCGCGGCGCCTCAACATCCGGGCGGGGAAGACGGGCGGGGAGAAGTTCCTCGTCCACACGCTGAACAACACGCTCGTCGCGACGAGCCGGGCGATGGTCGCGATCCTCGAGAACTTCCAGAGGAAGAATGGCCGTGTCGTCGTGCCAAAGGTCCTGCGGCCGTACATGGGCGGGGTCGATGTCCTGGGCGTGCCTCCAAGGAGGAGAGCCACTCCCGGTCGCCGAGCAAGGACGGGCCCGAAGCGACGGACCCCCCGGAGACGGCGGCGATAGGGACCCCCGTTCGAGGATCGGGAAGATACATATACGTCGTATGACATATTCGTCATTCGATAACGATGGCCGGAATCCTTCCGCCCCGATCCACCCGGGCGCCGAGCCCGCGACTCGTAACGGTCCACGAAGTGGAGGAAATCCTCCGCCGCGCAGCGGCCGACGACGAGGGACCTCTCCGACTCGCGGAGATCAAGCGGAGGATGCGCGCCAAGAGCGTTCGGCACGCAACGGTACGGACGTGCTTGGAGGAGCTGAAGCGCCTCCAGCTCGTCACCGAGGACCCCACACGCGGGGTCATGTGGACCCTGCACGAGGACCCGCGCTTCTGGTCCCGTCGTGGTCTTCGCAAGCTGTAACCGTCTCTCGCGAGGGATGAATCGGTGGCGGACATCAAAGTCGTTGTTGACGAGCGGGAGTTTCGCGCGGCGGGCGAGGCGCAGCGCAGGAAGCTCCGAGAGTTCGCGGCCCGGCTCCGCCAGCGGCCGTTCCTCGGAGATCGGATCCCCAGGCGGCTCGTACCACGGCCGTTCCGGGACCTCCCAAACCTGTTCCGGCTCGAATTGCCCGGGGGGTGGCGTGCGCTCTATGCCGTCGCGACCGCCCCTCTCGCGGGCACGCAGGTTCGCGTCGTGTGGATCGGGGACCATACCCGATAAGACCGCCTCTTCGGCTACGGCTGAGGCGTCGATGAATCAGTAAGACCGGCATGCGGGCGTCCCTTCGGTGACCCCGCCTCCGAAGCTCCTGGATCTCCGCCTATTTTCATTGTTGAGACTACATCCGTGGGTTACTTTCAAATAACGCGAGGAGGGATTCGTTCTCCGGAGGGATTGCTGTGGCGCAGCAACAGTCGTGGGTTGTCGCCTTCGCGGTAGTTTTCGTTGTTGGAGCATTCGTGGCCCCGAGTTTCGAGGATTGGACGGTCGAGACCGTCGTCGGAGCCGATCGACAGGTAACCGCGCTCGCAATGGGCGGCGACGAAGCGGTTGATCATGCCGTCCTCGAGCTTCAGACCCTTGCGCCCTCGGTTGAGGTGAGGACGATCGCATCGTGGAACGACCTCCTCGATTCGGTTGCCGCCATGCGAGGCACTCTCATCCTCATTGGACACGGCGTGCCTGACGGGCTTGAGCTAAGCACGACGATAGTGCCGTGGACGACCCTCGGAGATAAGCTCCGCGAGGGCCCACACCACACGGTCCTCGTCCTCGCATGCTACTCCGGGGCGCTTGGGCCGTACCTCTCTGCAAAACGGTTCCTGGGATTTCGCGGCCTCGTGGACGTCGACGAGGCGGCGTACCTTGCGGCGGGAGTTCTCCGCGCCCTACGGGGCGACCGGGAACGATCGGACCGGCTCACGAAAGACCTTGTCGAAGTCATGGGGGACAAGGCAGCGGGAAGATCATCGCACCCACTGCTGACCTTGACGCACACCGGGTACGCAACGAAACTTATCCGTGGAATCTGGCATGTAAGAGTCAATCCGTATTACCAGGCCAACGTTCGATATACACACCCGGACACGTACATCCACTATCACGACATTGGAATCGAATGGTCTGGGACTCTCGGCAGTCTTGAACAGAACCTGCTCGCGGGTCACATCCCGAAATCTCGCCTCGACTCTATCTCGGACATCTACTCGCTCGCCTTCATCCTCTCCAGTCCCTTCGTAGGGCTCGTGGTGCGCGCCCTGCTGACGACGGGCTTTGGAGCGCTCGTCGGAGCAATCATCGCAGCATTTGGCTGGTACCTCCATACGATCGTCGAGAAGATAAGAGACGAGTCGAGCTCGGGATGGGTCTGGATCCAGAATCGATGGCAGGCCTGGTGGGGAGAGGGGATGGACATAAAGACCGGCTCCCTCATGTGGTTCCGCATGACGTTCCTCTTCGGACAGCTTCTCGTTCCCTATGCCCTTTGGTACGGAGGCACAGATCTGGGAATCGAGGGGTGGTGACGGCATGAGGTTCTTTGAGCGCGTCCGAGAGAAACGCACGACGCCAGCGGAGCCACTGTACCTGATGCTCGCGTTAATTTTTGCACTCCTCTTTTCGCCGGTCATCATCTACCCGTTCATTGTCGAGCGGCTCATCATCGGCGCCCCGTCGTGGCTTGGCCCCAACCTCGCGGACATCCTGATCGGCGAGCATCTCTTCGGTACGTTCGAGGAAAACGCGTACGGGAATCTCCTCCTGGGCCTCGCTGCTCTCTTCGGCTTCGTCGCCGCGCTCGTCGCCTATGCTCTCTTCAGGCCGTTCTACAGACAGATGGCCCAGGGGGAGCCGATCCCGGACTGGAAACTCGCCCTCCCTTTCGTGGGTGATCTCCCGCTCGGCTACTTCGTCACCGCTCTTTTCGCGGCGATACTGTATTCCATCGCGGGAGGTCCGGCTCTCACACTCTCAGAGGTCGTCTCGCCGAGCCCCGTCCTTGCGGACATCGCGTTCGCAGGGTACGTCATCGGATCCTCGGCGTCAAAGTTTGGCATCGGGGTCTGGTGGCATCGCGCCCTTTCGCAAGTGTCCTCAGCAAGCCCCTCGGCCCGCTGACTACGGACTTCCCTGGGACTCTCCGTCCGCGGCGGATGCGGACTCGTTCCAACGCGCTGCCCACGAGGCCGAACCTCCATGCACTGGGTGGGGGAGTCCCGCCTCTAAGCCCGCCAAAAGTGCTTAACATCTGTATCTGTTGCCCGGTGGTGAGTCCGATGTCGCTCCTTTGCCCGATCGATTTTCGATATGGCCGGCCCGCGATGAAGGCGATCTTCGGCGAGGAAGCGAGGCTCCAGCGACTCCTCGATGCCGAGGCGGCGCTCGCTCGCGCTGAAGCGAAGGTCGGCGATATTCCCGCGAAGGCCGCCCAGGCCATTTCCGCGAAGGCGAACACGCGGGCTGTGACCGTCGACCGCGTGAACGAGCTCGAGGAACAAACGCGGCATGACATCATGGCAGTCGTCCTCGCCCTCTCCGAAGCCTGTGACAAGGACGCGGCCCGGTACGTCCACCTCGGAGCGACGAGCAACGACATCAGCGACACCGCCACGGCCCTCCAGCTCCGGGATGCGATTCGCGTGCTTACGGACGACCTGAAAGAGCTTCGCGGAGTCCTCGTTTCCTTGGCGAAGAAGCACCGGAAGACCGTAATCCTCGGCCGCACGCACGGCCAGGCGGCGGTCCCGATGACGTTCGGACTCAAGATGGCGGTGTTCGCGACCGAGACGGACCGCCATCTCGAACGGCTTCGCGAGATCGAGAAGCGTGTCGTCGTGGGGAAGGTAAACGGGGCCGTCGGCACTGGGGCCGCCCTGGGCGACAAGGCTCTCGAGATCCAAAAGATCGTCATGGAAGACCTCGGAATCCACGCGGAGGAAGCCTCCACGCAGATCGTCGGGCGCGACCGGTACGCAGAGTTCGTCATGGTCCTCGCGAACATCGCCGGGTC
>Ga0209521_10004010_pt1 | contig 11811 bp, 14 predicted proteins | sample Rifsed19ft4_FD_184016 | JGI IMG/M metagenome (GOLD analysis project Ga0209521, IMG submission 184016) | Soil microbial communities from Rifle, Colorado, USA - sediment 19ft 4 (version 2) | ecosystem: Environmental > Terrestrial > Deep subsurface > Rock core/Sediment | place: Rifle, Colorado... | reverse complement strand
CAGGTCGCCCACGCCGATCTGGTGCGGGGAGACGTGCCCGGACAGCGCCGCCTGGACCTCCTCCCGATGATCGAAGACGCGGACCAGGTCGTGATGATCGACGCGGTGGACCTGGGGCAGGCCCCGGGCACCGTGAGCATCCTCCGTGACGAAACGGTCCAGGCGGCGCTGTCCGGGCACGTCTCCCCGCACCAGATCGGCGTGGGCGACCTGGTGGCTGCGGCTCGCCTCATGGGCATCATGCCGCCGCGGCTCACGCTCGTCGGGATCCAGCCGGGCGAGATCGCGATCGGGCTCGAGCTCACCGAGCCCGTCGCGGCCGCGGTGGATGTGGCGATCGACCTGGTTCGGCGCGAACTCGCGCCGGCCGGGGCCTGACCGATGCACGAGGCGGGCATCGCGGTCGCCGTCGCGGCGGAGATCCGGGATCGCGGGCTGGACCCGTCCCGGGTCAGTCTCCTCGTCTCGGGTGGACATGGCGACGCGCACTCGTTCGACGCAGCGCTGCGTGCCCACCTCGTCGCGGCCGCGCCGAGCCTGGGACTTGGTGCCGTGCGAATCGTGCACGCCCCGGTACCGCGCCTGTGCGCCCACTGTGCGTCGCAGTTCCGGGCCGCGAGCGCTGAGGAGCCCTGCCCGACGTGTGGCGGCCCGGGAATCGCCCTCGCGGAACCCGAGTCCATCGAGCTTGCGTGGGACGACGAGGACACGCGACGTCCTGTGGGCTCGGGGAGGACCTGAGCATGTGTGTGGGCTTTCCGGGGACGGTCGTGGCGGTCGATGAGTTCGGCGCGACCGTGAACCAGCACGGGCGCCTGCGTCGGGCCTCGACGCTTCTCATCCCGGATATCGCGCTCGGTGACCACGTCTTCGTGGCCGCCGGCTCGATCGTTGAACGACTCGACCCGGACGAGGCCGAGCTGATTCGCGCGACGCTTCTTGAGGCGATCGCGCTCGAGCAAGCCGAGGCAGAGGCCCCGGCACCGAACGGAGGAATCGCATGAACCGCGCTACCGAACGACCCGCCGCGGGATCGCCGCGCGTCCCCGATTCGCTCCGCTGGGGCGTTGGGCTCGCGTTCGGCGCCGCCCTGATCAGCGGCTTTGCCATCTTCATCAATGGCTTCGCCGTGAAGCAGCTGCCCGACGCGGCGGTGTACACCACGCTCAAGAATGCCGTGGCCGCGCTCATCCTGGTCGGGCTGGCGGCGATGACCGTCCGCTCTGCCGAAGTCCGGGCAATGCAGCGTGGGTCCTGGCTCAGGCTGATCGTCATCGCCATCGTGGGCGGCAGCGTCCCGTTCCTCCTGTTCTTCATCGGCCTCGCCCAGGCGACCGCGCCGTCCGCGGCGTTCATCCAGAAGACGCTGTTCATCTGGGTGGCCATCTTCGCCGTCCCATTCCTCGGCGAGCGGCTGGGCCTAGCCCAGCTCGCGGCCCTGGCGGTGCTCCTCGGTGGGCAGTACCTCGTGGTCCAGCCGAGCGGCGTGGCGTGGGGGAGTGGCGAGACGATGATCGCCGCCGCAACGCTCCTGTGGGCCATCGAGGCGATCCTGGCCAAGCGACTCCTGGCGACCGTTCCGCCCCAGATCGTCGGCGCGGGCCGGCTCGGGATCGGCCTCGTCGTGCTCTTGGGCTATGTCCTCGTGACCGGCCGCGCCGGCACGATCGCGGCCCTGACCGGCGCGCAGTGGGGGTGGGTGCTCGCCACTGGGCTGATCCTGTCCGCGTACGTGGCCACCTGGTTCGCGGCGCTGCGACGTGCACCGGCCAGCCTGGTCACGGCGGCCCTCGTCGTTGGTGCCCCGATCACGGCCATCCTGCAGGCGCTTCAGAAGGGCGCCCTCCCCGGGACCACCGTCCTCGCGGGGCAGCTGCTCATTCTGGTCGCCGCGATCGTCCTGGCGGTGTACGCCATCCGGACTTCGGCGCGCCGCGACGTTCCGGCGCCGGCCTGAATACGGCGATGACGGCAGGTCTCGCGCCCCCGCCCGCCGTCATCGATCGCCCGATCCGCGAGGTACCCGGCCCGGTCCGGTTTGCCCGCTACGCCTACGGGCCGAACCGGCTGGGCTACTGCGGCCCGGAGGAGGTCCAGGAGCTGTTCGAGCAGGCGACCGGCGGTGGTGAAGATGCCGCCCTCCGTGCGCTCGCCCGGCAGTTCGAGGGCGCCTATCCGTACCTCGAGTTGATCGCCCGGTCCAATGACATCCCGGATCCGCTGGACGGTCGCGTCGTCGAGGCGTACTGGCTGGGCAATCGCCTCCTCGAGCAGGTGCGGCCCTCCCAGCTCGGGCCATCGCTGGAGCGGCGCTTCCGGCCACGCCTTCGGGGAGATGGATGGCAGTGGCTCGCGACGAAGCCGGAGGAGGGAGCCGTCCCAGTCCATGCCTTCCACGTGCTCGACGTCTTCCCTCGGCTGGGCCTCATGCGAACCGGAGCGACCGATCGGGCCGTGGAGGTGATGGACTCCTGCCGGATTCGCTGGGGCCGGGTCCTGGAGCGGGACGGCGACTGGCTCGTCGTCTCGGCCGTCCCGCTCACGATGGTCGATGGAAAGATCCGGCTCCACTCGCCGCGGGTCGAACGGATCCGGGGCTGGATCGACGGGGCGGGATTCGTCGATGCCGTCGAACCCGGAGATGTCGTCTCGATTCACTGGGACTGGGCGTGCGAACGCCTGGATCGGCGACGGCTGTCTGCCCTCCGAACCTGGACCGAGCGCGAAATCGAGATCGCCAACAAGACGATGTAGTCCTGATCTCGTGCGCCGCCCGGAGGGCCGGATGGCCCACGGCTTTGGGACTCTCGGCACTCATGCGCACATGCGCATCTATCCCATGCTTCGCTCATGGATGAGATCACGATCCTGCAGGCGGAGGTCCTCAAGGTCCTTGCCAGCCCCCGGCGCCTCGAGATCCTGCACCGCCTCGCGGATGGCCCGCTGGAAGTGGGTCGCCTCGCCGCCGAGCTCGGCGCCAGCCAGCCCAACGTCTCCCAGCACCTGACGGTCCTGCGAACCGCCGGGATGGTGGAGGCAGAACGGGACGGCCGGGAAGTCCGCTACCGGCTCACCGATCCCGACGTCATCCGAGCCTGCGGAGTCATGCGCGGAGTTCTGGAGCGGCGCCTGAGCCGCCTCGCGCAGCTGGCGCCGACCCCGGCGCCCGAGGCCGAGATCCGCCCCGACCCCGGGGCACGCCTTCTCGAAAACGCTCGATGGTGAAGGAGTCACGCAATGGATGAATCGATCAACCTGGTCCTCTTCTCAGGAACGGATGACAAGCTCCAGGCGGCCGCGGTCCTCACTGCCGGCGCCGCGGCGCTCGGCAAGCCCGTCAACGTCTTCCTGCAGTACTGGGCGCTCGACGCGTTCCGCGCTGAGCGGATTGAGGGCGACCACGGCCTGGCTCCCGAGGCCGGCGAAGAAGGCCGAGGCCACGTGGAAGCGCTCCGCATCGCCGGCCAGGCCAGCTGGGCCGATACGCTTCGGCAGGCCAAGGAGCTGGGTGGCGTGGACATCCAGGCCTGCTCGCTGTCCATGGACCTGCTCGGGATCGAGCAGGAGGACCTGGATCCGCTCGTCGATGGCGTCGAGGGCGTGACGGCGTTCTACCTCAATGCCGGCGAAGGCCAGCTGATCTTCATCTGATCCGTATGGCCGATCGGGACGATCCCGATCGGGGAAGGAGTCGAATCGTGGAAACAGTCGAGATTACGACCAAGGTCGACGCTCGCGGGCTGTCGTGCCCGATGCCGATCGTTCGCACGGCCCAGGCCGCCAAGACGATGGCTTCAGGGACTCTCCTGGAGGTCCTCGCCACCGATCCCGGGTCCATCAAGGACTTCGCGGCGTGGTGCCGCTCCACGGGCAATGAGCTCGTCGATCAGTCCGTGGACGGGGCGGTCTACCGCTTCGTCATTCGCCGGAAGTGAGGCACGAACCAATGACCATGACAGCGGAGCGACCCGCGCCAGATCCAGGTGAAGCAGCGATCGCCGATGTCGAGGGGCTGACCAGCCCGAACCCGGCGACGGACGCGGCGGAGCCGACGAAGCTCCACGACATCCTGCTCATCAACTACAGCGGCGAGCTCGAAAAGGTCTGGGCGACGATGCTCCTGGCCTCGACCGCCGGGGCGATGCAGGTCCCGTGCCGCGTCTTCGTGACGTTCTGGGGCCTCCAGAACTTCGTCAAGGACGAGAAGCGGATCACCGGCAAGAACTGGATGCAGAAGATGCTGGCCATGATGTCCCGCCCGGGCATCAGCCACCGGCCGCTTTCGAAGATGAACTTCATGGGCATGGGTCCCTGGATGATGGGCACGCTCGCGCGTCAGCAGAAGAACGCCAGCCCCAAGGAACTCCTCCAGATCGCACAGGAGATGGGCGTCGAGTTCATCCCGTGCCAGATGACCATGGAAATGTTCGGCCTCACCCGCGATGACCTCATCGAGGGCATGGGCGAGCCCGTCGGGGCGGCAACAGTCATCGGGCTGATGTCCGAAGGCTCATCCCCGCTCTTCATTTGATCGCATTGAGCGGGCCGCTCGACGGCCCAGGAAGGGACACTCCGATGCTGGATACAACCCCAAACATCACCCGAACGATCGACGCCCGCGGCAGCTTCTGCCCGGGTCCGCTGATGGAGCTCATTCGCGGCATCCGTGAGAGCCAGGTCGGCGACATCCTCGCGGTCCTGTCATCTGACAAGGGCTCCAAGATCGACATCCCGAAGTGGATCGAGAAGGCCGGCCACCGGCTGATCGTCGTCGAGGCCCTCGACGGGCACGACCGGATCATCGTCGAAAAGGCCCGGTGACCTTGATGCACCGGATCCTCATCCTCGGCGGCGGCGTGGGAGGGACGCTCACCGCGAACCTCCTCGCACGCCGTCTCAAGAAGCAGGTCGACCGTCGCGACGCGGAGATCACGGTTGTCGACGCGACCGGCGCGCACATCTATCAGCCCGGGTTCATGTACATCGCCATGGGCGGCGAGCGGGCAGAGAAGCTCCAGAAGTCCGAGCGCGCCCTGCTGGACGATCGAGTCCGCCTCGTCGTCGGGACCGTGGACCGCGTGGATGAGGTCGCCCGGACGGTGACCCTGGCCGACGGCACGGCGTTGCCGTACGACCAGCTCGTGCTCGCAACCGGCGCGCGGATCCTGCCCGAGGCCATCGAGCACTTCGAGGCCGAGGCCCACCACTTCTACACCGCGGCCGCGGCCCTCCGCCTGCGAAAGGCGCTGGACGCGTTCACCGGCGGCAAGGTCGTCATCGGCATCGCGTCGATGCCGTACAAGTGCCCGCCGGCGCCGCTCGAGGTCGCCTTCCTCATCGAATCCGAGCTCCGCGAGCGCGGGCTTCGCGAGAAGTCGGAGGTCCACTTCGCATCGCCGATCGGCCGTGCCTTCACGATCGAGTCGGTCAGCGAGATGGCGACCCCGATCCTCGAGGAGAAGAACATCGAGCTCCACACGTTCTTCAACGTCGAGACGATCGATCCCGAGCGGAAGGTCGTCCAGTCGCTCGAGGGCGAGGAGCTCCCGTACGACCTGCTCATCCTGGTGCCCCCGCACAAGGGCCAGCAGTTCCTGATGGACTCCGGGCTCGCGCCTGCGCCGGGCGGCTGGCTGCCGACCGACCGGTTCACGCTCCGCGTGGGTGACCGCCCGAACGTCTACGCGCTCGGTGATGCCACGGATCTCCCGTTGTCGAAGGCGGGGTCCACGGCCCACTTCGAGGCGCCGGTCGTCGTCGAGAACGTCGTCGCCACGGTCGAGGGCCGGGCTCCATCCGGCAAGCACGCCACGTACGAGGGCAAGGTGATGTGCTTCTTTGAGGTCGGCGACGGCAAGGGGACGCTCCTCCAGTTCGACTACGACCACCCGCCCAAGCCCCCGAAGCCGAACCAGTTCTGGCACCTCGGCAAGATCGTCTTCAACAAGACGTACTTCCATACGGTGCCGAAGGGCCGCGTCTGAGCCCTGTCGACGCCGCTCGTCTCGCGGCTTGCAGCGCCCCGGGTCCCTTCCCCCGGGGCGCTGCTCTGCGTTCCGCGCACGCCTCCTGCGCTGGCCTCCTCCGAACGTCCCCGGCGCAAGGCCTCCTTCCAAGCGATGACCGTCGCGGTCATACGAAGGCACGGGGCGTGAGGTGGGGACGGGCGGAACGGGACACGGCGGCCCGCGGCGAGTGAGGCGCCGCCCGGCGGAGCGGGATATGGCGGCCCGCGGAGAGTGAGGCGGCGCCCAGCGGCGGCGCGGGGCGAAACAGCCCGCGTCGCATGACGAAGTGACCGGCGGCGCGCGCGACCGTTCCCTCTCGCCGACCCTCTACCGTTCGTATTACCGCGACAGTCATCGGGAGAACAACGTTGCTTCAGGCCGGCGTGCAAGTGACCCTACAATCGAGCCGTGCGAAGACGCGACATGCCTGACTCAGCGACGCCGACGCCATGACCGGTCGCGTGTTTCGCCGTTCGCTTGATCCATCGCCGCCCGTGGCCGTCCGCGCCGAGGGCAGCACGATCTGGGATTCAGAGGGCAAGGCATACCTTGACGCGGCCGGTGGCGCGGTCGTCGTCAACGTCGGCCACGGCCGGCAGTCGATCGTGGACGCGATGGCAGCCCAGGCGGGCCGCCTCGCGTACGCCCACGGAAGTGCCTTCACGACCGAAGCCCTGGAGTCCTACGCACACGAAGTCGGACCGCATCTGCCCGTGGACGATCCGCGCATCTACCCCGTGAGCGGCGGATCGGAGGCGATCGAGACCGCACTGAAGCTTGCCCGTTCCTACCACCTGGCGCGCGGGGAGAAGGACCGCCTGATCGTGTTTGCGCGCTGGTCCAGCTACCACGGCAACACGCTCGGCGCACTCGACCTGTCGGGGCGCAAGCCGCTCCGAAGGCCGTACGAGGGCTGGCTCGGGCGGTTCCGACATGTCTCGGCTGCGTATCCGTACCGCTCCGGCCTGCCCGGCTCCAATGCGCTCGGGGATGCGGACGAGCTGGCCGAGGAACTCGAGCGCGCCATCGTCGCGGCCGGCCCCGGGACCGTGGCCGCGTTCGTGGCCGAGCCGATCGTCGGTGCCACGCTCGCGGCGGCCGTGCCACCCGACGGCTACTGGCCGGCGATCGCCGAGGTCTGCCGCCGCCACGGCGTGCTCGTGATCGCGGATGAGGTCATGACCGGTTTCGGGCGCACCGGGCGCTGGTTCGGGCTGGACCACTGGGGCGTCCGGCCGGATCTCCTCGTCGCGGCCAAGGGCGCGACGTCGGGCTACTGGCCGTTCGGCTTCGTGGCCGCGCGCGGCGACATTCACGACAGGATCGTGTCCTCAGGCGGGTTCACGCACGGCTTTACGTATTCCCACCACGCGGTTGGGGCAGTCGTCGCCCGCGAAGTCCTTCGAATCCTCGAGTCGGAGGACCTGGTCGCCTCAAGTGACACGAAGGGAGAGCGGCTGCGCACCCTCCTGACCGATCGCGTCGGCGCGCACCCGAACGTCGGCGAAATCCGCGGCCGCGGCCTGATGATCGGCGTGGAGCTCGTCGCGGACCGGGAGTCGAAGGCGCCATTCGCCCGCGCGACCAAGGTCACCGAATCCGTCGTGCGCCGCGCGCGGGACCTGGGCGTCCTGGTCTACTCGGGGACCGGCCTCGCCGACGGCACGGACGGGGACTCGATCCTCCTCGGACCACCCTTCGTCATCACCGACGATGAGCTCGTTCGGATCGCCGACATCGTCGCTGATTCGATCGACGCGGCCACGAAGGCCGCGCAGCCCTAGCGCCGGCCGCGCACCAGCAGGATCACCCCGAAGACCACGATCAGGGCCGGGAGGATCAGGTCGGTCACCTCGGGAATCGCGATCTCCGACGACGCGAGCAGGACGAGCGCGGCGCCGACCACGACCTGCCAGCCCCAGCCACCGTTCCGCGTGGCGCGGACGAGGGCGATGAACAGGAGCGCCACCCCGAAGAAGAGCGTGCCCCAGCCTGATCCGAGCTCGAGTCCGAGCCCGCGAAGGGTCCCGGGTACCGCCGCTGCCGTGAGAAACGCCCCGAGATAGAGGGCGGCGGTACCGCGTCGGATCGTCCACACGAGGAGGAACGCGATACCCGCCGCGAGGACGCCGGTGTTGCCGAGGTTTCGGTACTCCGGCAGCGCGTTCTGGACGATCAACAGCGCCCCAAATACGACGAGAAAGACGCCAATCCACGGAAGGCCGGGGCGGCGGGACTCGTCCGGGCCCCACTGCCAGCCGTGGACGCGGACGGTCGGCCCGCTGATCGGTGCCGACGGCTCACGATCGCTATCCAAGGGTCTCATCCTCCACGTGGCTGAAGCCAAGCCTTTCGGCGAACCGCCCGAGGATACCCGGCGCCCACCAGTTCCACTCGCCCAACAGGCGCATGGTCGCCGGCACGAGGAGGATCCGGATCACGGTCGCATCGAGGAACACGGCGAGCGCCATCCCGACCCCGATGCTCTTGATCGTGACCACGTCGGCCAGCGCAAAGGCCGAGAACACGACCACCATGATCATGGCCGCGCCGGTGATGACAGCCGCCGATTTGGCCAGTCCCTCCGCGACCGCGGCGGTGTTGTCGCCGCTGCGCCGATACGACTCCTGGATTCGCGACAGGAGCAGGACCTCGTAGTCCATGGACAGCCCGATGAGCGTCGCGAACATGATGATCGGGTTGCCGGCGATCGTGAAGCCGATCGGCTCGAAGTTGAGGAGTTCGTGGAGGTTGCCCTCCTGGAAGATCCACACGAGGGCGCCGAAGCTGGCCGACAGCGAGAGCAGGGTCATGACCACCGCCTTGAGCGGGATCACGATGGACCCGAACAGGAGGAACAGGATCAGCGCCGACGCCAGCAGCGTCGTCCCGATCGCCCAGGGCATTCGATCGTTCTGTGCCACCAGGAAGTCCTCGGAGATCGCGGCGGCACCGCCGAAGGCCACCCGGCCGATCCCGTCGCCGGGCTCCACGGCTCGGACGGCGGGAACCACGGCCGTGCCTTCGGGCGTGGTCGGATGAAGCGGACTGATCGCATCGAGGCGGACGGTCGAGCCTCGGATGTACGCGTCCTTGAGCGCGACGACGGCGGCCGCCAGCCGGGGTGGCAAGGCGCCCTCGGGCGCGGCGTAGAGCTGGGCCACCTGACCTGCGTCGAGGACGGCTCCAGTGGCGGGATCGGTGATCGTGAATGGGCCTTCGACCCGATCGATGCCCTCGATCCCGGCGAGTCGGTCTGTGTAGGCCATGACGGCGGCGATGCTGGCCGGATCGGTGGCGTCGGCATCGGTGTCGATGAGGATCGTGATCGGCGTCGTCTCGCCGGGGCGGAATTCGTCCTGCAGGGCAACCCACGCGTCGCGGCTCGCGATCCCCGCCGGGTAGACCGTGGCGTCGGGCACACCCTGGACGAGCCGGAAGAACGGCGAGCCGGCGATGAACAGGACCGCGAGGACCGGGACGAGCACGGCGATCGGCCGGCGCATGACCGCGTGGGCGACCTGCTCCCAGCGAGAGTGGCGGACGGTTGGCTCGTCGCCCATGATCCCGACGCGGCTCAGGAGCGAGCGGACGGACAGGGCATTGACGCGCTTGCCGAGCATTCCGAGGAGTGCCGGGAGGAACGTCAGCGAGAATGTGACCGAGGTGAGGACCACGATGGCCCCGCCGAGCCCGATGGAGCTGAGCGCGGACGCCTGGAACCACAGGAGCCCGGACAGGCCGATCGCGACGGCGGCGCCGGAGAAGAAGACCGCCTTGCCGGCCGTACTCACCGAGATAGTCACCGCCTGCTCGACGGACCGGCCCTTCGCGAGTTCCTCGCGGAACCGGCTCGTGATGAACAGCGAGTAGTCGATCGCGAGGGCGAGCCCGAGCATCGTCGCGATGTTCAGGACGTAGATGCTCATCTCGGTTTCGCGGGCGAGGAGGTTGATCAGAGCCAGTGCGGACGGGATTGCGAGGCCGGCGACGAGGAGCGGCATGCCGGCCGCCACGATCGAGGCGAAGACGAGGATGAGCACGAGGGCGGCGATCGGCAGGGAGACGGTTTCGGCGCGCACGAGGTCCTTCTCGGACAGCTCGGCCGAGTCCTTCTGGATCGGCCCGAAGCCGGTCAGGGCCACGCTGTAGCCGCTCGGCGTCGCGAGGCTGCCTTCGATGCCCTCCACCGCGTCGATCGACTCATCGGTTGACATGTCGAGGCCGATCACGACGTAGGCCGTGTCGCCGGCCACGCTGATGAATCGATCGTCACCGGTCTCCGCGTACCCGGTGATCTCGCTGACCCGCGGGTCGTCGAGCAGCGGCGCGACCGTTGCGGCGATCGCCGCCTGGAACTCGGCCGACCGGGCGTTCGCCCCGCCCGTGTCCGAGCGGACGAGCGCGACGTACGACGTCCGTCCGCCGCCGAACTCGGCCTCCAGGCGATCGCCGACCTTGGCCGATTCCGAGTTCGGGTCCAGCCACCCGCCGGAACTCAACTGGTCGGCCGTGCCTGATGCCAGGGGCGCGGCAGCGGCCGCGAGGACGAGCATGACGACGAGAACCCACCGGCGCCGTCGATAGACGAACGCACCCCAGCGACTGAACATCCGGATCCTTTCCGTTGCTGTGAATCGCGCCCACCCGGGGCGCCTCGAACGCTATCTGACGGTGTCTACGATACGGAAGAGGCGCTTCCTTGACGTCTGCTGGGCGCTCGGCTACACAGCACCAAGTCGTAGACTCGCCAGTGATGGCACACATCCAGACCGTTCTCGGCCCGATTGATCCTGCTGCGATCGGGTTCGCCCTGCCCCACGAGCACACCGCGATCACGCTCTGGCAGATCCCCGGCCGCTGGGACTACTGGGAGTTGACCGCCGACGAGCCGGTGATCACCGCCGAGCTGGAGCGCTATCGCGATCTCGGTGGAACCGCCCTCGTCGACGTCACGCTGCCGGGCGTCGGCCGGGACCCGGCATGGCTCGCTCGCCTCGCCCGCGCCACCGGCATCCACCTCGTGATGGGCTGCGGCTGGTATCGAGGCGCGTACTACCCGGCGGAGACCCTGATCGACCGGCGATCTGTCGAGGACCTCGCTGACGAGCTCGTGCGAGAGACGGAGGAGGGGATCGCCGTCGATGGCGCCGGGCCGGCCGAGCGAGTGAAGCCCGGCATCATCGGCGAGATCGGGACGGACAAGCCCTGGCTGTCGGCACAGGAGGAGCGCGTCCATCGGGCCGTGGCGCGCGCATCGCGCCGAACCGGGCTCGCGATCACGACGCACGCCGTGATGAGCGACGTCGGGCTCGCCCAGCTCGCGGTCTTCGAGGCCGAGGGTGCCGATCCAGGCCGGGTGATCATCGGGCATGCCGATTCGTACCCGGTCCTCGATCACTACCTCGAGATCATCCGGCGCGGCGCGAACATCGAATTCGACTTCCTCGGCATGTCGTTCACGCCGATGGAGCGCCACGGTGAGCCGCGCGTCATCGACCTCCTGTTGGAACTCCTGTCACGGGGCCACGCGGATCGCGTCTTCCTCAGCCAGGACGTGTGCCACAACCAGCAACTCCGCCACTACGAGGGCAACGGCTACACGTACCTCCAGGAGGCGTTCCTACCCCGACTGCGGGAGCGGGGCGTGTCCGCCGCCGAGATCGAGCAACTGACAGTCCTGAATCCGCGCCGGATCCTCACGATCGCGTAACAGCACGCTGTGCGTGCGTCCGCCGCCACCTCAAGCGTGTGGCCCGAACCCGGTCGGCGCGGCGAGGACCCGGCGGCGAGGACCCGGCCC
>Ga0209521_10004009_pt1 | contig 11812 bp, 13 predicted proteins | sample Rifsed19ft4_FD_184016 | JGI IMG/M metagenome (GOLD analysis project Ga0209521, IMG submission 184016) | Soil microbial communities from Rifle, Colorado, USA - sediment 19ft 4 (version 2) | ecosystem: Environmental > Terrestrial > Deep subsurface > Rock core/Sediment | place: Rifle, Colorado... | reverse complement strand
AACGCCGCCGTCGCCGAGACGGCGGGCGAGATTCTGACGTTTCGGCAAGCCGGTCGAGGCACTCTACACCTCGACCTGCGGGGGCAGGACGGAAAACGCGGAGAACGTCTTCTCCCAGAAGGAGCCGTACCTCGTGAGCCGCGCGTGTCTTCTCGAGTTCCGGGCTCCGGTCCTCGCCTCCTCGAACGACGGCCCGCTCACGCTCGAAGGGGCTGCCCTCCATCGCCTCGGAGTGCTCGACACCGCCGACGAAAGCGGGTCCGCGAGCTACGCGGAGGTGCTTCGGTGGCTCGCATCGACTCTCCGCGTGCTCGGGCAACCTTCCTGTTTGCGCGAGTCGTCGCCCCAGGACTCGGGAAGGATCCTCGATCTTCCGGCGCTCGCCGAGCTTTTGGGCGAAGCCCTCTGCTGGGAGCGAAGGCTTCCGTTCCTCGTCTCTTCCTTCGACGCCGAGCGCATCGTCGGCCAGGAGCTCCCGGAGGCCGATCGGGTTCGGCTGGCCTACGCGATCCGGAGCGGGCTCATCGTTCCCGATCGCGCCGGGGTCCGGATCGGCGAGCCCGTCGCGCGGCGAACCGTCATCCAGAGCCTTCACGCTTTACTGGGGGAAAGGGGAGAGCCCGTTTTGCGCGAGGGGCGAATCCGCGCCGTCGCGGGGGACACCGTCACGATCGTCGAGGACCAGCGGGAGATTTCGATGGCCGTGGCGCCCGTGCGCTATCTCTACCGAGACCTCGCGGGCGCATCTCATTACGCGGACCGACTGACGCTTCTACCCAACGACCGCGTCCGCTTTCGGATGGGCGACGACGGCATCGACGTCCTGGTGCTCCTCGAAGACGGCGGCAGCTTCGATCGGAGCTCGCGCTTCTCCCACTGGGTGGTTCGGAAGTCCGCGGACGAGCTGTCGGGGGAAGTCAACGCGAGTCTTTCGGTTTCGGTGGGATCGGTCCTGGAGCTTCGTCCCAAGCGCTACGGCCCCTCGGGCCGCATGGCGGAGCTCGAAGTCGTGGGGAGCGCAGGGAGCGCGACCCTCAAGGGGCTCGCGATTCGACGGACGCTCGGGATTCGCGAAAACCTTTTCTTTTTCGACGTGCAGCACGCGCCGGACGGAGGAGTTCGCGGCTGGGTCTTCACCGGCCGCGGATGGGGCCACGGGGTGGGCCTGTGCCAGGTCGGGGCGTACGGAATGGCCGCTTCCGGCTTCTCGTACCGCGACATCCTGAGCCACTACTATCCCGGCACACGTATTGACAAGCATCACGCTCACCCGTAGCATGTCCGTGACCCACCCCAGCCCGTTCAAGAGTATGAGTGCTTCCAACCGTTCGACCGCCGAGAGCGCTCGCGAGCGCCGGGGACTGAGGGGCCGACTTTCGGACGTCGGTCTTCCCTCGGTGCTATCGCTCCTGCAGGAGTCGGGACGCACCGGAGTCCTGTCCCTGGTGAACGCGGGCGTGCGCAAGTCGATCTACTTTCTCGACGGAAAGCTGGTCTTCGCCGGCTCGAGCTTGACCCAGGATCGCCTGGGCGAGGTTCTCCTGCGAGGAGGGAAGATCTCCGCCGACGAGTATTTGAAGCTGTCGCAGCGCATCCGGGGCGGCCAGAGGCTCGGGAAGGCCTTGGTGGAAAGCGGAGTTCTCTCGCCCAAGGACCTGTGGTGGGCGATCGAGCAGCAAGTGAAGGAGATCGTGTGGAGCATCTTCAACTGGGAGGACGGCTATTTCCAGTTCGAGGACGACGAGCTTCCGCGGCGGGAGAAGATCACCTTCGAGCTCGACGTGGAGAAGCTCGTGGTCGAGGGGATTCGGCGCTCGGGGGGAACGGGAGCGATTCGCGAGCACTTCATCTCCACCGACTGCGTCGTGGAGCGGACGCCGAAAGCGCCTCCCGTCGATCTCGAGCACCACGAGAAGCACGTCATCGGGATCGCCGACGGCAAGCGGACCGTTTCGGAAATCTGCCAGGAGAGCGAGATCGGGGAAATGGAGACCCGTAAGGTCCTCCATACGTTTCTCGCGGTCTCCGTCCTTCGCTCTCGCGGGCCGAAGCAGGCCCCGCTTGCGCAGAAGCTCGAGGACCGCGAGGACTACCGGTCGGTGGTGGAGCTCTACAACGAGATGTATCGGCGCCTCTTCCGACATATGTCGGGGGAGGTCGGACCGATCGCCGAGATCATCCTGGAGAAGTACCTGAAGGAGCTCAAGGAACGTCCCGGCTCGTTCTTCGACCGGGTTCGGCTCCGGCAGGACGGCTCGCTCGACCCCGGTCAGATCGAGTCCAACCTTCAGCGGATCGCCGAGGACAAGAGGCGCGATCAGCTCGTCTCCGCCCTCAACGAGCTCTTGTACTCGGAGCTGCTCGCGGTGAAGCGCACCCTCGGCGCGTCCCACGAGACTCATCTCATCCAGTTGTTCCGGGAGATGCAGACGCGAGATCTCAGGTGAGCCAGCGGCCCGGTTTCACCACACCGGAAATCTACGGCGCGGTGATCCTGGGTTTGCTCATCGCGGGCTTCCTGCTCTTCGGCTGGCTCTCCCGGTGATGGCGAATGCGACCAGACTTACCCAAAGCGCCCGTATTCGTCGCCATCGTCGGTCCAACGGGCGCGGGCAAGAGCGAGCTCGCGCTCGATCTCGCGGAAAGCCTCGGAGGCGAGGTCGTGAGCTTCGATGCGCTCCAGGTCTACCGCGGGCTCGACATCGGAACCGCGAAGGTTCCACCTTCGGAGCGTCGTGGAATCCCGCATCATCTCCTCGACGAGGTCGAGCCGAACGAGGAGTTCTCGGCTGCGAAGTTCGTGCTCCGGGCGGTTCCGATAATCGAGGGGATCGCTGCCCGGGGGAAGCTTCCGATTCTTGTCGGCGGCACGGGGCTGTACCTCCGAGCTTTGCGAAAAGGGCTCTTCGAGGGGCCGGGACGCTCGACCGGGATCCGCGACCGCCTCGGCGCGATCGCGGACCGGCGCGGCGCTCAAGCGCTCCACCGGATCCTGCGCCGGTGGGATCCGGATCTGGCCGAGAGGATCCACCCGAACGACCGGATCCGCCTGGTCCGGGGCATCGAGGTCTATCTGGCATGCGGGCGGAAGATGAGCGAGCTCATGAGCACCCGGCGGAAACCGCTCGAGGGCTTCCAGGATATACTTATCGGGCTTCGACCGGACCGCGAGGTGCTGAAGGCGCGGGTCGAGGCCAGGGTTCACGCGATGTTCGCGCGCGGCCTTGTAGAGGAGGTCCGCAGGCTGCGCCTCGAGCACGGCGCCGGGATCCCGGCCTTCAAGGCCATCGGTTACCGCGAAGTGCTGCTCCACCTCGATTGCGAGATCGATGTCGACGGCGCGAGACGGCTCACGCTCCTGGCGACGACCCAGTACGCCAAACGGCAGATGACGTGGTTCCGGCGCGAGCCGGATGTCCAATGGTTCGGGCTGCGGCGACGATGCCGGCGTGCGCGCGCGGGTCCTCGATTACGTTCGGCGGGCGATCCCGGAAGCGGGAGAGCACCAGAACAAGGGAGCGGTTCCATGCTGAAACAACCCCCTAACGTGCAGGACAGTTTCCTGAACCACGCGCGCCGCGAGCGCGTCATCGTCACGGTGTACCTGGTCAACGGCGCCAAGCTGACGGGTCGCATCAAGAACTTCGACCGATTCGCCATCATTCTGGAGAGCAACGGTGTCGACCAGATGCTGTTCAAGCACGCCATCTCCACCATCAGCGGGAACCGTCAATTCGGGAACTATATGAATCTCGACGACGTGGTCGACGAAGGTGAAAAAAAGGAATAGGTCTAGAATTGACGGACCGGGGCGCCGTGGCTATAATCCTCCCGCAAACAAGGGACTAGAGAAGTGTTCATCGATTTGGATCGCGTGCCCCACGAGGGGCAGGCGGTAGACCGCACGCTCGTGCTCGAGGGTTCCTATATCGAGCGAGAGGAGTTTCGGCCTCTCTCACCGGTGGCGCTGTCGGGGCGGCTCCAGCCGATCGTGAGCGACGAAGGGGGCGACCCCGGACGGGAGGGAGTCTTCCGGCTCCGAGGCTGGATGTCCTGCCGGATCGAGCTCGCTTGCGTGCGTTGCCTCGAGCCGTTCCTCGTGGACCTTGCGGAAGAGCTCGACCTCTTGTATCTTCCTCAATCGTCCAACGAGGCGCCGGCCGCCGAAGAGAGTGAGGCGGAAGCACTTAGCGAGTTTTCCGGCCGGGGACTCGAGCGTGAGGAGCTCGCCGTGAGCTTCTATCGGGACGAGCGCATCAACCTGTCCCAGATGATCGTGGAGCAGATCGTTTTAGCGCTGCCGATGAAGCCCTTGTGCAAGCCGGACTGTCGGGGACTCTGCGCCCTGTGCGGCGCGAATCGGAACCTTCTGAGCTGCGACTGCGCGCCGGAGGCGACCGATCCGAGGTGGGCCCCGCTCAAGACGCTTCAGAAATCGAGGAGATCCTAGAATGCCCAATCCCAAGAGGCGGCACTCGAAGAGCCGGAGAGGCAAGCGCCGGGCGCACGACGCCCTCGCCCAGAAGCCGCTCTCGGATTGTCCGAACTGCCACCAGCCCAAATATCCGCACCGTGTGTGTCCCAGCTGTGGGTACTACAAGGGTACCCAGGTCATGGAAGTCAAGGAAATCTGAGCTTCCTCTAGATCCTGAAATCGAGATCGCGCTCGGGCCCGATAACGGTCCGAAGTCGATTTGGAAACTCATGCCCCTCAAGGCCGATGACCAACGCCGAAGGTAAAGTCGCGTTTCTGTTTCCCGGCCAGGGATCCCAGCACCCGGGGATGGGTCGGGAGGCGGCCGAGCGCTATCCCGAGGCCCGCGGAGTCTTCTCTCGGGCCGACGAGGCCCTTGGGTTCGCGATCTCGAAGCTTTGCTTCGAGGGGCCCGAGGAGGATCTGCGGCTCACCGAGAACACTCAACCCGCGATCCTGACGACCTCGAGCGCTCTCGGAGAGGTGCTCCGCTCGATGGGCGCCCGGCCGGACTTCGTCGCGGGACACAGCCTGGGCGAGTACTCGGCGCTGGTCTTCGCCTCGGCCCTCAGGCTCGAGGAAGGGGTCGCTCTGGTGCGAAAGCGCGGAGGCTACATGCAGGCCGCGGTTCCGGTGGGGGTGGGAGCGATGGCGGCGATCCTCGGTCTTTCGGCCGCGGAGGTCGAAGCGGTTTGCCGAGACGTCGGAGGCGAGGGAACCGTCGAGCCCGCGAACTTCAACGGCGCCGGCCAGGTGGTCATCGCCGGCCACCGTGAATGCGTCGAGCGGGCCTGCGGCCTCGCCCGGGAGCGAGGAGCGAGGGCCATCCCGCTCGCCGTGAGCGCTCCCTTCCACTGTCGGCTGATGGAGCCGGTGGCGAGAGCTCTCGCGCCGGATCTGGAAGCCGTCGCCTTTCGGGACCTCGACATGCCCCTCTTTACCAACGTCGATGCCCGGCCGATCGCGACCGGCGCCGAAGCCAGGGCGGCCCTGATCCGACAGGTGGCGTCCCCGGTGCGATGGGAGGAGACCATCGAGGCGATGGCCGCCCGGGGGGTAAGGCGCTTCGTCGAAGTCGGACCGGGCAAGGTCCTGTCGGGCCTGGCCGGCAAAATCGTGAGGGGCGCCTCGGTTGCCTCGGTAAGCGGCCCCGCGGACGTGGAGCGCTTCTTCACGGAGGGGGCTCCGGTTGTCTGAATGGGAAGGGAAGGTCGCCCTCGTGACCGGGGGGACGCGCGGGATCGGCCGCGCCATCGCCGCGGCGTTTTCGAGCCTTGGAGTGGACGTCGCAATCACCGGCCGCGACGCCGCCCGGGTCGCCGAAGCCGCCCAGGAACTGTCGCGGGAAGCGCCCCGTGCGGTCAAAGGTGTGGCGATGGACGTCGCGGATCGCGATGCCGTCGACTCCGCGGTGAAAGCGTTGGTTCAGGAACGCGGCCGAATCGACATCCTCGTCAACAACGCCGGGATCGCCCGAGACAGTCTCCTCATGCGGATGAAGCCCGACGATTGGGAATCGGTCATCGCCACGAACGTCAACGGGCTCTACTATTGCAGCCAGGCGGTATTGCGACCTATGATTCGCCAGCGTGGCGGCAGGATCATCAACATGAGCTCGGTCGTTGGGTTGACGGGCAACCCGGGGCAGGCGAACTACGCCGCTTCCAAGGCCGCGATTCTCGGCTTCACCAAAGCCCTGGCGAGGGAAGTCGCCTCGCGGCAGATCACCGTCAACGCGATCGCGCCCGGCTACATCGAGACCGACATGACGCGCAATATCTCCGAGGACGCGAGAAAAGCGTTGTTCGATTCGATTCCGATGAAGCGCATCGGCCGGCCCGAGGACGTGGCGGCGACGGCGCTGTTCCTCGCTTCGGAGGGGGCGGGATACGTCACCGGCCAAGTACTTTCGGTCAACGGCGGTTTGTACATGTAGGCGAGTTTAGCCCAGCTTAACCCCGGCTTAGCCCAGCTTAGGAAGTCTAGGAGGATTCATGAGCAACGTTTCCGAGAAAGTGAAGGGCATCATCGTCGAGCAGCTCGGCGTCGACCAGGACCAGGTTACTGAAGACGCGTCTTTCGTGGACGATCTCGGCGCAGACTCCCTCGACCAGGTCGAGCTGGTGATGGCCCTCGAGGAAGAGTTCGGGATCGAGATCCCCGACGAGGACGCGGAGAAGATCACTCGGGTGAAAGAAGCCGTGTCCTATATCCAGGAGCACGCGAAGTAGCTGGAGCGGCGTCAATTCCAAAAGTGCTGAATCATCCGAAGCGCAGGGTGGTGGTTACCGGAGTGGGGCTGGTCTCCGCTCTCGGCATCGGCACCGAAGAGACCTGGGAAGGACTCCTCGCGGGCCGCTCCGGCATCGGTCCCATCACCCGGTTCGATGCCTCGGGCTTCAGCGTCCGCATTGCCGGCGAAGTCAAGGCTTTCGATCCCCTGCGCTTCGTCGACAAGAAAGACGTCAAGAAGATGGACGTCTTCATCCAGTACGCCCTCGCCGCCTCCGCTTTCGCGGTCTCGGATTCCGGGCTCGAAGTGACGAAGGACAACGCCGAGCGCGTCGGGGTTTTCATCGGCTCGGGCATCGGCGGGTTCGCGACCATCGAGCGGGAGCATAAAGTGCTCCTCGAGAGCGGCCCCCGGCGCATATCGCCCTTCTTCATTCCCGCGATCATCATCAACCTCGCCGCGGGACAAGTGTCCATTCGCTTCGGGGCCAAGGGCCCCAACTCGGCGACGGCCACGGCCTGCTCGGCGAGCGCTCACGCCATAGGGGACGCGATGAGGATCATCGAGCGCGGGGACGCGGACGCGATGATCGCTGGCGGCGCCGAGGCGGCGATCACCGCCATGGCCGTCGGCGGTTTCGCCGCGATGCGCGCGCTCTCGACTCGCAATGAGGAGCCGGAGCGGGCGTCGCGGCCGTTCGACAAGGATCGGGACGGATTCGTCCTGGGCGAGGGGTCGGGGGTGCTGGTGCTGGAAGCGCTCGAGACCGCTCGGGGCCGCGGCGCGCGCATCTATGCCGAGCTCGTGGGCTACGCCATGACTGCGGACGCCTACCACATGACGACGCCCTCGGAGAACGCCGACGGGGCCTCTCGAGTGATGGCGAAGGCGATCGCCGACGCCGGCATACGGCCTGAGGAGGTCGACTATATCAACGCCCACGGGACTTCGACGGAGTACAACGATCGCACCGAGACCCTGGCGATCAAGAGAGTCTTCGGCGATCACGCCCGCAAAGTCGCGGTGAGCTCCACGAAATCCATGACCGGCCATCTTCTGGGCGGGGCGGGGGGGCTCGAAGCGGGGATCACCGTCCTCGCGCTCCGAGACCAGAAACTGCCCCCCACCGTGAACTACGAGACTCCGGACCCGGAGTGCGACCTCGACTACGTCCCGAACGTGGCCCGAAGCGGTCGAGTGGAGCACGCTCTCTCGAACTCGTTCGGCTTCGGCGGAACCAACGCGGCCCTTCTCTTCCGCCGCTATCGGCCGGGGAGCTAGACGCGCTATGCCGACCGGAGTCATCGTCAGCGACGACTTCCGGAAGCACGATCCGGGCAAGGGGCACCCGGAGTCGGCCGAGCGCATGGGCGCCGTGGCGCGCGCCATCGCCGCACCCGATCTCGCCTCGAAGCTCGAGATCGTCAACCCGAGGCCGGCGGAAAAAGAGCACATCCTTCTCGTTCACTGGGAGAGGCTCTACGATGAGGTCATGGCGACCCGCGGGAAGGAGCGGACCTATCTCGATTCCGACACCGTCGCCTCTTCCGCGACCGCCGACGTGGCCCATCTCGCGGTCGGCGCCGTTCTGACGGGGATCGATCGGGTGATGCCAGGGGCACCTGACGTAGACGACAAGCTCGAGAACGTATTCGCTTTTCCCCGTCCCCCGGGCCACCACGCGAAGCCCGACAAGGCGATGGGTTTCTGCTTCTTCAACAACGTCGCCGTCGGGGCGATGTACGCGCTCAAGCGCTATCAGATCCGGCGCATCCTGGTGATCGACTTCGACGTTCATCACGGAAACGGGACCCAGAAAGCTTTCTACACCTCGCCCGAGGTCCTCTACCTCTCGACTCACCAGTCTCCGCACTATCCGGGGACCGGGGGCATCCACGAGACGGGAAAGGACGAGGGGGAGGGATACACCTTGAACGTCCCCATGGCGGCGGGAATGGGAGACCGCGAGTACCTCCGGGTCTTTCGCGATGTCCTCGTGCCCGTGGGGCTCGAGTACCGGCCCGAGCTGGTCCTGGTGTCCGCGGGATTCGACGCCCATCGCGAAGATCCCCTCGGAGGAATGGAGCTCTCGAGCGCCGGTTACGCCGCGATCACCGCGGAGATTCTGCGACTCGCCCGCGAAGTCTGCGGCGGAAGGGCGGTCTTCGCCCTCGAGGGAGGATACAACCTCCGGGCGCTCGAGGAGTCGATCGTCTCGGTGCTCGGCGTCATGAGCGGCGGCAGCGCCGAGCAGGCGGCCGACCCCGGAGCCGCCGCGGAGGATCTGGTGAAAGAGCTGAGAGCGGTACACGGGGAGCACTGGACCAGCCTTCGGAGACGCTGATCCCTCGATGGCGAAGAAACGGGTCCCGAAGAAGAAGGCGACCAGGAAAACCGCGTCGAAGGCTTCTTCGGGGAGAAAGCCGCCGCTCGCCATCTCGAGCCAGCACGTCGACTACATCACGTACAAGTCGTCGCAGCTCCAGAAATTCTACGGCGAGATCCTCCAGCTTCCGACTGAATTCCGGGACATGGACGGGCTCGACTATCTCGTCGTCCGGACGTCTTCGAGCTCGAGCCTCGGATTCATGCCCCCGCATCCCGACTTGAGGGGTGGCGAGGCGGCGCCGCGGGAGCCCGGGCTCTATTTCATGGTCGAGGACGTCGACCGGGCCTACGAGCATCTCCTTGCGAAAGGGGTCCGCTTCGCGCGGCCTCCTGAGACCATGCCCTGGGGGCATCGAGTGCTCACCACCTCCGACCCCGAGGGCCGGACAATCATGCTCGCGGCTGAGGTCGAGCCCGAGGACTGAGAAAACAAATCAAGAAGAACGGCAGAAATCCAAGGCAATGGGGATTGGCCACAGAGGCACAGCGCGCCGGAGCCGCAACCAAAGCGGCTCCGCCGCGAGCGGTCAGCGGTCAGCATTCAGCGGTCAGCTCCCGGATTCAAGCTTTTTGACGAGCGACGCGAGCATTCGTTTGACCTCGGTGGTTCGCTCAGATAGCTCTTCATGGACGTTGCCATCCAGCATGCCGAGCTCATGCGCCAAGAGTAGCTCGTACTCGAGCTCGCTGGCCGAGCCAAGGCTCATCTGGAGAAAACGGCCGAGATCCCGATCGGAACCCCGTCCACAGCCCTCCGCAATGTTCGCCGGGATGGAAACCGCCGCCCGGCGAAGCTGAGCCGTCAAGCCGAACTTCTCCTCGGCGGGAAACTGACCCGTGGCTTGGTATAAGCGCTTGGCGAGCTCATGAGCTTTCTCCCAAACCTTCAGGTCGCGAAAGTTCTTCACCTTCTGTGCTCGGCCATCTCGATCGGGGTGCAGCGTTTTTCGGCTTGCAGGCACCCCTGCAAACTGGACACGGCGTCGCCTACCGAAGTAAGAAGATTCAAGCCAGTTTCCAACTCCGGAGGGACGCCGTGAAGGACTTTTTATCACGTCACGCCGATCGAATTACAGGGGTTTTGTCCGGGTTCGACCGTTTGGTATTCCGTGGAACCCTGCGCCACATTTCCTATACCGATGGCATGGGCAAGTACCTGTCTTATCGGAAAATCCTGCTCAAGGACTTCACCGGTTTCGCCCAGAAGCTCACTGCCGATCTCAAGCACTGCTTGACCGAACAGGCGGAGCGGCTGTCGCGCCCGGTGGTCTATGTCGAGTCCACGCGCCGCAACAAAGAGGCCATCGCACGCGAGATCGCCGAACGAGACAAGCTCCAGCACGGTCTCATCGCGGTCCTGAGCTGTGTCGAACCCTGCTTGACCTTCTCAATCCGTCGCAACCCTCGCCTCAAGCGACTTGAGCTCGTGCACGGCTTCAGAAAGTGTCTGTTCTTCTACCATTACTTCTTGGACCCGGTTTTCGGTTTCATGCATGCTCGTATTCAGAGCTGGCTTCCTTTCAACATTCAGGTCTGCGTCAACGGTCGCGAGTGGTTGGCGATTCAGATGAACCAGGCTGGCATCCGATACCGCCGGCGCGAAAACTGTTTCCCTTGGATTCAAGATGTCGATGCCGCACAGCGACTTCTCGACGAGCAGCTTAAATGCCATTGGGCTCAAACGCTCAATCGCATCGCCCAGCTCCTCAATCCCCTCCTCCCCAGACTCTTCCCACAAGGCGGAGTGGGCTATTACTGGAGTGTCTACCAGAGCGAATGGGCTACCGATGTGATGTTCCGTGATAGTTCCTCTCTGGCGGAGATCTATCCGGCTCTCGTCCGCCATGGCATCACGACCTTCTCCAGTCCGGACGTAATGCGCTTTCTCGGCCGACAGGTTCGCTCCGACTTCTCCGGAGAGATCGTTAGCCGCTTTCGCGACCGGCCTGAAGGCTTGCGCCTCAAACACGCCATCGGCCAGAACTCGGTAAAGATTTACGACAAGCAAGGCTCCGTGCTCCGTGTAGAAACCACCATCCATCGCCCTGAGGACATGCGCTGTTTTCGACCCAAAGAGGGACAGCCTCGGGGTCCTCGAGCTTGGCGTCCGCTTCGTCGCGGCATCGCCGACCTGCACCGCCGCGCCAGCCTCTCTCAAGCCTCCAACGAGCGTTACCTCCAGGCTCTTGCGTCTTGCGATACCTCCAGCCCGCTGGGCCAGTTACTCACCCCAGTCTGCAGAACTACCCACTGGAACGGTTCCCGCGTTCGAGCTCTGCGACCTTGGGAGGCACTCGACGCCAGCTTGCTTGCGGCCATCTCGCGGGGAGAGTTTCACCTCCGCGGCTTCCGCAATCGAGACCTCCGCCAGCTTCTCTTCCCAAATCCCACCCAAGACCCTTCGGAAACTCGACGCCGTAGCGCACGCATCACTCGCCTCCTCCGGATTCTTCGAGCTCACGGCCTTGTCAGAAAAATCCCAAAGACTTTCCGATATCAACTCACCAAGCGCGGTCAGGAACTCTGCTCTGCGGTTCTCACCGCCAACTCACTCACCATCCAGCAGATCCAGAAGGCCGTCGCGTGATTTTTCTTCTTGGAAAAAGAAGCTTTTAGATGTTAGTAGTACAGAGATTCGTAGGAATTATCTCGAATTCTCTGTGCCTCGGTGTCTCTGTGGCCAATCTTCCCGTCCCCAACCGTGGCGAATTGTCCCT
>Ga0209521_10004005_pt1 | contig 11827 bp, 12 predicted proteins | sample Rifsed19ft4_FD_184016 | JGI IMG/M metagenome (GOLD analysis project Ga0209521, IMG submission 184016) | Soil microbial communities from Rifle, Colorado, USA - sediment 19ft 4 (version 2) | ecosystem: Environmental > Terrestrial > Deep subsurface > Rock core/Sediment | place: Rifle, Colorado... | reverse complement strand
AATCGCGGGGGAGAAAAATCACATCGGGCCTTAGAAACAACTTATCTTTCGGCCATTTTGAGGCCGGGCTTGCGAATTATCGCGGCCCAGGTATCCTGCCCGCCAAATCAGTTGGCGCGGAGGATCGATGGGCCAGCAACAGACAACGACTTCGGAACGGATTGACGAACTACCTCTGGTCATTTTCCAGCTGAAACAGATGCAAGTGGATGCCATCATTGACCGTGTGTTGGGGCCGGCCCACGGCAATTGGGAGGGGCTGAGCCGGGGCGAGTTGGCCTTGGTGTATGTGAGCTACGTGCTGATGAGTTGCACCCATTTTCTGAGCCCGCTGCAAGCCTGGCTGGCCGAACACCGACAGAGCTTGAGCCAGGCGTTGGGGAAGCCGGTGCGCGAAGCAGATGGGACCGACGACCGTCTGGCGGTGCTGCTGAGCGACTTGGGCGACGAGAGCCGCCAGCCCGGGGAACGGATTGAGCAGGACCTCGGGCAACACGTGATCCGCGCCTATGCGCTGCCCACCGAAGTGGCGCGCATCGATATGACGACGGTTTCGGTGTATCACCAGCCAGCCCACGACGAGGGTTTGTTGCGCTTTGGGCACAGTAAAGACCATCGTCCGGACTTGCGACAGTTCAAAGAGGCGCTGGGGACGCTGGATCCGGCCGGGCTGCCGCTGGCCACAGCGACGCTGTCGGGCGAGCAGGCCGACGACCCGAACTACCTCCCGGTTTGGAAACGCCTGGTCACTACGATTGGCCGGCCGGACTTCTTGACGGTGGCGGACTGCAAGTTGGCCAGCCTGGCCAACCGCGCTTTCATTCAGTCGCAAGGGGGCTTCTATCTGGCACCGCTGCCCATGACCGGCACGACCCCGGAAGAGTTGCGCCGATGGGTGCTGCGACCGCCCGTGCGGGTGCAGACCATCCGCTTGTCCGATCAAGCGGGCGCGGACGCCCCGGTCGGGCAGGGGTTCAGCGTGATGGTCCCGTGCACCTGGACCGATCCGGATACCCAAGTCCGCGTGGCCTGGGAGGAACGGCGGCTGGTGGTGCAAAGCGAGGCGCACGCTCAGCGGCAGCGCTTGGGGCTGCGCGCGCGGCTGGAGAAAGCCGAGAACGCGGTGCGCGCCCTCAATGCCAAGCCGTCCACTGAGCCGGAGGCTCTAATCGCCCGTGCCCAAGCCATTCTGGAGCGGCACCAGGTCTCGGCGTATCTCTCCCTGACGTTCCGGGAACACGTGGCGCAGTATACCCGCTATGTCGGCCCAGGCCGCCCCGGACCAAAGCGCGCGACCGAAACGGTAGAAACCCACACCTGGAGCGCGCATACCCGACGGCGGCCCGCCCAAATTCGCGAGGCCGAGGCGCTGGCCGGATGGCGCATCTACGTGACCAATGCCCCAGCCAAACGTCTCAGTGTGAGCGGCGCGGTGAACTGCTATCGCCAAGAGTGGCAACCCGAACATGGTTTTCATCGCCTCAAGAGCGGCCAATTGGCGATCATGCCTTTGTTCTTGCGGGATGAGGGGCGCATTCGTGGCTTGCTCGTGTTGCTGAGCCTGGCCTTGCGCTTTTTGACTTTGACGGAGTTCTGCCTGCGGCGCGATCTGGCAGCCGCAGAGGAAACCCTCCAAGGGCTGTACGCCGGCAATCCCGCGCGGGCCACCGCGCATCCTACGACCGAACGCCTGCTGAAGGCCTTCCACAACATCACACTCTATCGTCACAAAACCGCTACCGAACTCTGGTTCGAAGTCACGCCGCTCTCAGCGCTGCAACGCCGCATCCTGCGCGGATTGGACATCCCCGCAGCGGTCTATGCGCCACCCATGCTTGCGCTAATTGAAAGTGGCTGACCGAAAATGACCGAAAGGTAAGAAACAAGGTGAGCATCTCGTGAATGATTTCCCCCAGGTGTTCCACGCCCACCACATCTTTGCCGAACAGAGTGTGAGTGACGACATTCAGGGTGAGTTGCATCATCTCCTGATGCACCAGAATGCGCTCGCCCGGTCGCCAGCGGGCCAGCATTTGCAGGGCCAGGTCCACCATATCGGTGTGGAAAGATTCGATATGCTTCTTGTGAAAGGCCGGCGCAAGCAGGCGGCGATGCCGGAGATGCCGGTCTTCGTTGACGACCTGCAAACTATTCATCAATTCGTACATCGGCTTCAGGCGTGGAGAGGGGGACTTGCCCGGCTCGTAGAACGGCGGCAGGCTCTCTGGGCGCTGCCATACCTCCTGCTCCGTCTCCAACGGCTTCAAGAGTTCCGGCCCATAGGCCAGGATGACGCCGGGGCCGTTGCGCTGAAACATACCAAATCCACCGCCTTCGGCGAGCGCGGCCAGGCGGCCATATTTCTTAAACACGCCGCCCATAAAGCCAATCGGGTCGAGGCCGAATTGCAGGAAGTTGCCCATCGGCCCGACCACGGGCATTGGGCGCGGGCCGGGGACAGTGAAAGGAAGTGCGGTAGAGATTGCCATGAGAAAACTCCTTTGATGAAGATGACTTGGGCCGACTACATGGGGCCGCCCAACGGTGGGCATAACCCGCTTGCGACGAGCGCAGCGAGGAGCAAGTCGGGTTCATGCCATTGTGAGGCGGCTTGGCCGTCATTGACGCTCGTCCGCACGCTGGTATCTTAGGAGAACGACGCCAGACCCGAAGGTGCGTGTTTCAACGAGCTGTAAGTTGATCTTGTCGTGCAACTGGCGAAACATCGGCTTGCCGCCGCCAAGAATGATCGGGTGGACGTACAGACAATATTCATCGACCAAGCCCAGTTGCATGAACGCCGAGGCAATACCTGCGCCGCCGACACTCATGTCTTTGCCTGGTTGCGCTTTCAGCCCGTTGACCTCTTCCGCGATATTCTCGCTGGCTAGTCGAGAATTCCAGCCAAGCTTCTTGAGAGTCTTTGAGAATACTATCTTCTTCATATCCTTCCAGATGCGAGCGTACTCAATCTCGACTCTTGGCGCCGATGGATTCTCGTCTGCCGTTGGCCAATAAGCCACCATGTTCTCGTACAGCCGTCGTCCGTAGAGGTGGATATCGATCATAGTCTCCCGATCGTTGAAGTGTTTGTGCAGTTCTTCGTCGGGAAAAGACCAGCGGAGGTCTCCATTCGTCGCCTCGATCAAGCCATCGAGGGATACTGACATTGCATAGATCACTTTTCGCATCACGTACTCCTGTTGGCGTGAGTCACCCGACGGCTGCGAGCTGCCTGTCCCGCGTTCTCTGCGGAGAGCGGCCCGGTAGGCGGCGGCATTTCAATTGCCCAGCCACAGGCTGCCTATCGTACCCTCTCGTCGTAACAGACAAACTCCAGCAAATTCCCCTCTGGGTCGGCGAATTACAGGGAGCGTCGCCCAGTCCTTTGACACGGCGGTCTGGCTTGTTGATGACGCCTCCTTTGGGAGCGCTTGCGCTTGGACGCAACGACATTCGTCTCATACAAGAATGCTATCCACGGGTGTGGGCTCTTCTCATGTACTTCAGAATGATGCAGATTACCTCTGTTGAGCGAGCCGCCTGACGGCATCGAGCTGCGAAGTCCCACGTTCTTTGTGGGGAACCGCCCGCCGTCGCGGGCGAACCTTCCCTCACTCTACGTCAGCCTGGCGGGTAGAGCAAGTGTCCATTTGGCGCAGCTAGGAGGGTCGGCTCCACCGAGTTGATCATATGAAGGCGCTGCGCCTCCCGTTACACTGGTAGATAGCCACATGGTTATGACGCCCGTAAGTTGGACACTCGAGCAGTGTGGCGTTGACCTTGTCGGAAGGTGGGGTAGGCTACGGCCAGGGCTGTGCCGAAAGGAGGCAGAAGCCATGGCCAAGAAGCGGTATTCGCCCAAGGTGAAGTTCCAGGTGGTGCTCCCGTAAGGACATACCTGCCCACGTGTGCCTGCGGCACAGTGCAGGCAGACCGCACACCGTCCCGGTGTCCTTCCAGGAGGTGCTGGGTCGGGACGATGTGGAGGCGACCCTCGGGGCGTCGCTGACGGGCCAACCGGCCGTGCAAGGAGGGAGCTGCCTTTTCAGCACGGGAGCCGGCTTCATGAGTCTTAGCGCGGCCCAGGCCGATGAGGCGAAGGATGCCCTGTTGGCTAGCGTGGCTGTGATTGTTTTGTTCGCCGGTGACGATGAGACCCAGCGCCTCTTCGACGCGGTGACAGCCAACGCGGCCAACCTAGCTTTGGGCGAGCTTGCCCTGCAAGCCCTTCCAATATTCGCGAGAGTTGGCGTCCGGTTCCAGCCAGCGAGCGAACTGGGGCCGGAAGCATTTTGGAGCTAGATTCCTCCTAGCGGATGGACACTCATGGTCATCGATGGACAGACCTACGCCGCAGCTGGCCTTGTCGGGGTGAACGATGAAACGGCAGCGCGTGCTGCGGCAGTCGAACTGGCGACCCTAGCCCAAGCGAGGCTTCCGGCTAGGTTTACCGTCCCAGCTGCAGGAGAGATCCATTTTGAGCTAAATCAGCCGACGGCGGAAACGACTCCGGAATCCGTCAGAGCCGAGATTGCGAGCGTGGAATGCGGCCCGGGCCTGTCGCTCAACATCCACATTCGGATCACAAGCGAGTCGGGAATTCTTTCATATTCGATCTGGTCGACCTGGGGAGGCGGAGGAGCCATCGATCGGACATTCACGGAGCCTTTGCCGACTTCCGTGGACGAGGTCGTGGTCCATCCCCACGGTCTGGCCGACCCTGAAGCTCGAAACCATGAGGTCGGGCTGAGCGTCGACTCGCCGACCAACCTCGACCCGCTCTATGTCTAGGCTCTGGAGCCGGGAGGAGGCTGCCCGGGCCACTAGTACTGCATCCCTGGTCGTCCGCCGGAGGCGAGGCGTCATGCGTCCGGCGGGGTCTGTCACCTTGGAGGGCGGTTTCTCTCCTGACTGAGACAGCCCGCAAAAGACCCAGGTTCCAGTGGTGTTTTCAGAGGTCTTCGGCCATACTTGTCGGAGAGACGGAAGAAGAGAGAAGGAGGAGGAGACCATGTTGACCCCAACCAGTCCTAACCAGAGAGGTGAAGTCTCGAGCCACCAAGTCGGCCACGTCGATCGCTGGCGGGGCCTCCTGCAATGGTTAATGGGAAGCCGCGGCCGAAAATGGGTGGCGCTGCTGGCCTGCGTTGCCTTTGTGCCTCTGCTGCAAGGGTGCGCGCTGATAGAAACTCTCGGCGAGGCCTTTGGATCTTACGCTGAGCAGATCTGCGTGCCGGAGCTCACGGTGACCAGACCGGATGACAGCAACGATGACTTCTGCACGGCGGAGGATTGCTCCCTGCGCGAGGCGATATTTGCGGCCAATGTCTGCCCCGGCAGGCAGACGATCGTCCTGCCGACTGACACTTACTCTGTGGCATCCGCATTTCTGGAGATCAGCGATGATCTGACGATCCTGGGCGGCGGTTCGACCGTCAGGTTTCCCCTCGGTCCGACATCACGCGAGATCTTTTCGCTGACATCAGTCGAGATCTCTTCGCTGACATCAGTCGAGATCTCTTCGCTGACCTTCACCGAAATGAGCTATCCGATACATAACGCCGGGCTTCTAACATTGTCGAACGTCGTATTTGCCAATAACGACACACGTTTTGAAATTGTGGACAACAGAGACAGGCTGACCCTTGTGAATTCCACTTTCACGGACAACATAGCCGACAAAGTGATAGATAACTATGGCACTTTGACCTTTCAGGGCGGAGAGGTCGCAAGAAACATCATGCATGGCTACGGTGCCATGGTCTACAACACAGGTGCCATGACCCTACGTGAGGTCGAATTCGCGGGCAATTTACGCCTCCCATATGGTTGCCCTGAGCTGCTGGGACCAACGGATGAGTCGCTGATTTTCAACTACCGCCTTGGGACACTTACGGCCGATGACATCATCTTGCGGGGAGCTGCGCCAACCGCAAGTATGCCTGCCTGTACTGCTCTCATCGATTGGGGTATTAACAACGACGGCGAGGCACGGGTCCTGCGTTCCACGATCACTGGCTTTGAGGAGCGCGCTGTCTGGAATTACGGCCAACTGGAGATCCTGGACAGTTGGCTGGTGGACAACCCTGGGGAAGCCCTGACTAACCATGGAGCAGTGCGAATTTCGAACAGCACAATTAGCGGCAACGGCCTCGTCCTCAGGGACTCCAGCTTCCATTCCCCATGTGGCCCCGTCGTCAACCGTGGACTCATGGTGATAGAGAACAGCACGATTAGCGGCAACTCGGCTATCGGCCTCTCAGGGCTGGCCTGTCAGGCGATCGCCAACGAGGGCGAGCTGCACCTCGCCTTTGTGACGCTGGTGTACAACGAACTGACCGGGATAGGAACGGGGGACGGGCCCGCGCTCACCACGCTTAGGAGCTCCATCGTCGTCGGCAACGCGCCCCAAAACTGCATCGGTACCGAGAATGGGTCGGAAGGCTATAACCTGTTCGGAGATGACACCTGCCCGGCCGACCTGACTCTTGAAGACCAGGTACTGTCCACGGGCCAAGATCCCCTGCTCGGCCCTCTGGCGGACAACGGTGGCCCCACGCTCACCCACGCGCTGCTACTGGGAAGCCCAGCGCTCGACCACGGCGGTCCCGTTCCCCCGTGCACGTCCATCGACCAGCGGTATAGACCCCGGCCCCGCAACGTGTTTGGGTCCCCGGCAGCATGTGACGTCGGTGCTTACGAATCGGATCTCGGCCTTGCCTCGGCGACCATCGTTGCTGCCACTTCGGAGCCTGAAACACTAATGCCGACCCCCACGAGTTCCGCCACACTTCCGCTCTCAACGCCAACTCGTTTACCGACTCCGCCGGTGGCAACCCTCCCGCCGACCGCGCCCGTTCAGCCGAGCGCGACAGCTGTGGCGCCAAACCCCACGGACACGCCAAAGCCCACGGACACGCCTATCCCGCCGACCGCGCCCGTTCAGCCGAGCGCCACCCCTGTGCCGCCAAAGCCCTGACTGCTGGCGGCGCCCTCAGAGGTGCAGATCACGGACCGGAAATGCACAGCCGGCGATTTCTCCTTCAAGCTGGCATGGAAGGACAACAGCACGAACGAGGCACGCTTCCGCGTCTACCGGGACGGCAAGGAGAGCTGAGCCGCCCGACGGCTCAGGCCCACCCTGCCCCATTCTCGCTCTTCCTGGCAGGCAAGGAGCCATCGATTTTTCGGAAGCTAGGCGGGGCGGCTCCAGCGAGATTGGCATGAGAAGGCCGGTCCCTCATCAAACGTGCTTCATCCGGTTAGGATGAGCACAATCTTGAAGCGCACTCAAAGGTGCAAAGAGGAGGAACCGGCCATGTTCAAGAATAGCATGCTTCCTTCGACTTCGCTCAGGACAAGTTTCGTCGGACTCGACCTAGGAGATCGCTACTCGCATGTGGCGGTCCTCGACCCCGAGGGCGCCCTGTTGGAGGAAGCACGCTTGCCCGCCACACAGGCTGCTTTCCGCCGCAAGTTCACCAGCCTTGCACCTTCCCGAGTCGCTTTGGAGGTCGGATCCCATTCGCGCTGGGTCAGCCAGCTCCTGCGCGAGTTGGGCCACGACGTCTTGGTCGCTAACACCCGAAAGCTCCGGGCCATCTACCACAACCCCCGCAAGGCCGACCGGGTCGATGCGCAGACCCTTGCACGTCTGGCCCGCCTCGATCCAGCTCTGCTCTCCCCCATCCATCACCGCTCTCCCCAGGCCCAAGCTGACCTAGCCATCCTCCGCTCCCTGGATGCCTTAGTCCGCTGCCGCACTCTCCTGATCAACCACGTCCGCGGAACCGCCAAGGCCGCCGGCGCCCGTCTACCGTCCTGCACGCCCCATGGCTTCGCAGCCAAGGTCGCGGCGACCATCCCAGAAGCTCTCCAGCTAGCTCTCCTTCCCGTCCTCGACACCGTCGCCGCCATTGATCAGCAGATCCGGGACTACGACCGCCAGATCGAGGCGCTGTGCCATGATCGCTACCCCGAGACCCTGGCGTTGCGCCGTGTCGCCGGCGTCGGCCCGCTGACTGCCCTGGCCTTCATCCTCACCCTCGAGGATCCTGGCCGCTTCCGCACATCGTCCCGACCCAGTACCTGCGGTTCTGGGCAGGTGTGTCCTTCGGGAAAAGCCGAGAGGTCGATCCCGCTTTGGGCTTGGTCCCTAAGCGCGATCAGTCCGGCGACCGCGACCCTCAGCTTCGAATCACCACACCGTCCCGGTGTCCTTCCGGGAAGACCGGCAACGACTATCTGCGCCGCCTCCTGGTCTGCTGTGCCCAATACATCCTCGGCCCCTTCGGCCCCGATTGCGATCTGCGCCGCTGGGGTCTGCGCCTCGCCGAACGCGGAGGTAAGAGCGCCAATAAGAGAGCGGTCGTCGCAGTCACTCGCAAGCTGGCCATCCTGCTCCATCGCCTGTGGCTTAGCGGGGAGATCTATGAGTCGTCCCACCTGCAACAGGTCGTCGCCCAAGAACCCGCCGCCCTTTCGCTCACCGTTTGATTGGACCTAGCCGAGAGAATGCTCCAGTCGCCGCACACACCAGGATCAGGAGGTGCCAGCCCACCGATCGAAGCTCTCCAGCCCTACGCCCTGTCTGGGTGACTGCGGCAAACACCTGGGCCCTTCGGGGATACCGTCAGCGAGATGGCAGCACCCACCTGCAACGGACGCCAACGGGCACCGGGCTCTCTTCAAGAGCCCACTCAGAGTGCGGACACCGTCCCGGTGTTCCTGCGGGATGGAAGCGAGGCGAAAGGGTCTAGGCTGGAATGCCCTGCATCGGCCGCTCGCCATCAGCGCAGCGACTCTGCGGGCGTCGACCATTGACAAACTCGGCCTTCTCATGGAAGTGGTTAGGCGGCGATGATTTCGTTCAGGCCGTCGACAAGGACGTCAACAACCTCCGGCGCCAATCGGCCCAGCCTCTTCCCGATCCGTTCCACCGATAGCGTCCGCACCTGGCTGATCTTCACCCAAGATTTCTTCGGCAGCCGGAGATCCTCGGGCAGCTCGAGCGTGAGGGGATAGGCCGCCCTCTGCTCCTGGCTCGTGATCGCCATCGCGATCACCGTGCCCGATCTCTCGTTGAAGATGTCCTGGCTCAGCACGATCACGGGCCGCAGGCCAGCCTGCTCATGCCCTCGAACCGGGTTCAGATCGGCCCAGACAATGTCTCCCCTCAGTATTCGGGCCATTCTGAGGCATCTCCCGCCAAGCCCTCGTCCGCCAGCCTCTGCTCGAACTGCCTATCAAGCTTCGCCGCTTCCCGAGCCACTCGGGAGCGCTCCAGCCTCTCGAGTTTCTCCTGCACCGCCTCCTGGATCGCCCGGCTTCGGTTGGGAAACCGCCTCTCGGCAACGAGCCGGTCCAGCCTTCGGAGAAGCTCACGATCGATGGTGATCGCAACCTTGGCAGATGCCATACTCCCCTCCAGTATGACATCCTATCATACTTCGACAGAGGGCGCAACCAGGGAGAAGGGCCATCGCCGCCCAACGGCCTCGAGATTCGCGTAGCACCCCGAGCTTGCGAGGGGGAGCCGCCCGGCCAGCCAAGGCTTTTATCGCGCTGAACTCAACACCCGGCTGGCCAGGTCGGTCGAAGATCCTGGCGGTCTTCCAGGGCTCCAGCGGGTTGTTGGGCGCCATCGGCTCCGTGTAGCGGGCCGGTCTAGAGCGGTGACCTCATGAACATGATCCCGAATGGCACGGCAATGGGGATCGTCAGTAGGTTAAGGAGCAGCCCGAGCCAAGCGGGAACGCCGAGGATCCTCTTCAGGCCCACTGTGCCGATAGCTAGCCCCCAGAGACTGATCGCGAGGTGGGTGAATCCGAGTGAGTACTGGTCAAGCCCACCCATGGTGATCCATGCCCAGTCCCAGAGCAGGATGAAGGCGCCGACGACAAGTGCAGACATGCCGCCAATGTTGAGGACCTGGTCGAAATCGCTGCGACGGCCAGAGAGACGCAGGACGAGATGAACAAAGGCCGACGCAAGGAGCCACTCGGCGGCAAGTACCAGGGGCGAAAGCCAGACCAGGTGCCAGTAGTACTGGTCGGTGGGAAGAGCGGAGATGTTCGAGGGCATGGGCGGTACGCGCCCCATGAGGGCGACTGGAAGGTACAGGAGAAGGGAATCCATTGCAGCCCGCAGGAATTGGCCGTAGAAGCCCCAGTGAGGTGCGGGCTTGGATCGGAGCTCTTCTATCATCTTTGCCGGGTTGTAGTAGCCGGTGAACCAGAGGCGAATGAAACTCATGGGGCCTCCCTTGGGATGATGCGTGGCGTGAGCGGGACGGATGGCGCCCAGCGGCATCGAGCTGAGCGGCCCGGCCAAGGCATGTCCAGACTACTGCGCCGAGATGGCCGGATCGGCTCCGGCGACTTGTTAGCCGGATAATTCCACCTCATTCTCATCACACCACTGACGTAGCGCCTGTTCCTCGCGTCGATCCTCGAAGTCGTACCAGCTCTGCAGCAATCCATTCGCTTCCAAGAGATCCTTGAACCGCCCATACGCGCCCCGCATCTGGAAGATCTGCTGCACATGCTGGTATTCATCTGGCAGTTGGTTCTCGACGAACTCCGAGACGAGCTGGTGCCCCAAGCCAAGATCGTTCTTGTGCGGGATGTCTATGCACCGCCCCCGGTCAAGATCCTGATTGGCGATCTCGTCCAAGTCGCCCTCTTCCGATCGGCAATAGATCTGGCCTGTATCTCTTCGGAGAACCGCTGAGTGCAATCCGTAGCCGGCTGAACTGACAAAGAAGAATGCGTCTTGCACATCACTGAACTTGACCATGCTTGAATCCGGCTAACGGCGCCAAGATGAGCCGCCCGGCCAGCCAATGCTAGTATTGCGCCAAACTCAACGCCCGGCTGGCCGGGTCGGTCGAAGATCCTGATGCTCTTCCAGGGCTCCATCGAGTTGTTAGGCCGCTGGACCGGGCTTGATGGACTCCATGATCGCGGTCGATAGCATTCCTGGAAGTAAGGAGAGTCTAGGGGAGGCCTGAAAACGGGCAAGCTGTCGGCCGAACGTGTGACCGCGCGATGAGACGACCGTCAGAGGATCGAGCTTCTTGAAAGAGCCGCGGTAGACTGTCTTTAGGGGGTTCCGGAGAAGCTTGACGTTGTTGACATAGCCGAGGCCTGACTGAATATCTGAGAGTGAATTCCCAGGATACGCACCCCACGGTGTGAGCATGAATAGGTATGCGTAGCCTGCGAAGAAGTTGACGCCTATGGTCCCGTAATGCAGATCATTGATTGCCCTCTCTAGGGCGCCCAGAGTGCCTCTATCTTGAAGCGTCCTTGGGTGGACGAGAATGGATGCGCTCAAGTTCCCCCAAAGGACTTCGTTAGCAAAAGGAACGACGCGATCAAGAAACGCCGCTGGGTCCGGTGCACTAAGCGATGTCTCCCCGAGTATGCTGCAGAAGGCCTCGGACTTGAAACACGAGTCTTGGGTACTGTTGGGATCCAGGTCGGGAATTAGCGTCCAGGGAAGATGCCCCGGGAGAGGATGCCCGATCTGAAGGGATTGCGGGTGGTCGTGGACGAATGTGGAATGAATCCTGTCCGCCCCTGGATAGTAGGCGGCGCGGGTCTCGACCCTGGCGAGGACTTGGGCAATTGCGTCAAGAAAGGCATTGCGAAGCTTCCACTCCCGATGCTGGATAAGGACCCTTGGGGTTAGGCAGTTGAAACCTGCGTTTGAGCCTAGCCAGGTGGCAACCTGGATAGCCTGCTCGCGGAGTTCGTGGTCGGACCATGGGCCAGGAACAACGATGACCGGACTTACGCATCCGAGTTCCGCTGATATGGGT
>Ga0209521_10004003_pt1 | contig 11829 bp, 11 predicted proteins | sample Rifsed19ft4_FD_184016 | JGI IMG/M metagenome (GOLD analysis project Ga0209521, IMG submission 184016) | Soil microbial communities from Rifle, Colorado, USA - sediment 19ft 4 (version 2) | ecosystem: Environmental > Terrestrial > Deep subsurface > Rock core/Sediment | place: Rifle, Colorado... | reverse complement strand
TTTATTGCTTGGTCTTTAATGGGATACTACTCTTTCGGGTCTATTGCGAGGAGTGCCCAAAAATTGCGGTACCTTAACGAAAAGTCGGAAAAAGCGAAAGACCTACAAATTGTTTTTGTTGATATGCTAATTAGTGCCCATAATTATGCGCAGATGGGTGATGAAAAATATCATGAGGAATTTGAACGGAAAGAAAAAAAAGAAGAAAAACTTTTTGAGGAATTTTCCCAGCTAGGAATGACAAAGGAGCAAGACAATTTTTTTAGAAAAGCTCGAAAGGAACACGAGGAATTTGAGGAAGTCACGGACAAGATATTTAAACTGAGCGCGAGCGAAAATAAATTAGAGGCACTTCACGAGGGGTCAATGCTCGCTGAATCGACTCGAAAAACACTGGAAAATCTACATGGTGACGTGCATAAAGAATTAAATGTTGCTGACGGCAGACAAAGCCAGGCTCGTCTCAAGGCACTCTTGACTTTTATTATTGCTTCAGTGCTCTCTTTCATAATTGTGATACTTATCTTCGTTCTTTTGCGAAAAACCGTAAAAATGCTTCGGAACACCGCTCAATCCTTGCAGTTGACCTCTTCTCAAATCTTGGCTTCTTCAGAGCAGCAGGCGTCAGGAGCTTCCGAGCAAGCTGCTTCTGTTTCTCAAACTACTGCAACCGTAGAAGAGATGGATCAAACCGTCAAACAAATCGCCGATAACGCTGACTCCGTTGCAAAAGTAGCCGAGGTTACTTTAAGCAAAGTTCAAGAAGGGCAACAAGCGGTCGAAGAGAATATTGGCGCAATGGAAGAAATTAAGGCTAAAACCGGAGAAACGAGCAGTCAAATTCTTTCTTTAGGAGAAAAGTCTCAAGCTATCGGCGGAGTTCTCGATGTAATTAATGATATAGCCGAAAAAACTAATCTTTTGTCTTTGAACGCCGCGATTGAAGCGGCAAGAGCTGGTGAAGCGGGAAAGGGTTTTGCCGTTGTTGCTCAGGAGATAAAAAAATTGGCCGAGTCGGTGATGGAATCGATCTCGGGAATAAAGGGCATTATCACTGAGGTTCAAGCTTATAGTAATTCGGCGGTAATGTCAACCGAGCAAGGAATGAAAAAGGTGGAGAGAGGAGTAGAGCTTTCTAAGAAAACTGGAGAATCCTTAGGACACATTCTCGATATGACGGAAGAGACTGCGCAAGCCGCTAAACAAATATCTGTTTCTACAAGACAACAAAGATCGGCCTCGTCCCAATTGGTTGTGGCAATTAAAGAGGTAGCAGAAGTAGCTAATCAATCAGCTTCTTCTTCGAACGAAGTAGCTAATGCGGTGGAAGAATTGAACAAGCTAGCAGTTGATCTTAGGGCATTATTAAGCCGCTCTTCAAATGGTCAAAGAAAGTCCAAAACAATTGCCTAGAAAATTACGTTTTTATCTTACTTGCAAATTTAAACTAGTGAGCACGGATGAGCGAAAAAAAACTTTTACGAGCGAAACAAAAAATTCGGGTCCTAATCGTTGACGCTTCAGTGATCGCGGCACAGTTAGTGGCGAAAATATTAGACAGTGATCCTGATATTAAGATTATTGGGATGGCAAGAAGGGGCAAAGAAGCCGTTGAAATGAGTTCAAGTTTAAATCCTGACCTCATCGCGATGGATATAAAGGTGCTTTATGCGAACGGCTTAGCGGCCATTGAACAAATTATGGCTTATAAGCCTACTCCAATTTTAGCGCTAGCTGATTTAGAACACAGAATCGACGAGTCCCTATCTTTTAAGGCTTTTGAGGTTGGAATCTTGGATATTATGCCCAAACCGTCGCTAATTAGTTTAGCCGAGCGTCCCCAAGCAAACGAGGAGTTGATTAGAAATGTCAAATTGCTTGCCAAGGTCAAGGTGATTGCCCACCCAAAGGGGAAACATTGTAAAAATACGAGTTTAATAAAGGCCGGGAAGGACGGAGTCTTTAAAGTTGTGGCCATAGTTTCTTCGGCCGGAGGCCCCCGGGCCCTCATGCAGATCCTAAGTAAATTTCCCTCAGATCTTCCAGCAACTGTTCTTGTAACTCAACATTTAACCGAAGGGTTTTCCGAGAAACTCGCCAAATGGCTCGATGAAAATTGCAAAATAAGAATCAGAGAGGCGAAAGAGGGAGATGAGTTAAAGTCCGGCCTAGCCTTAATTTCTCCCACAGCCTTCCACATGCAAATAGACAGCGGAGCAAAAATAAAACTAAACGATTCACCAAAAATCGGAATAAAGCCATCAGGTGATGTTCTTCTTAGCTCAGTGGCGGAAGTTTGCGGAGATTGCGCTATTGGGGTAGTTCTTACCGGCATGGGTTCTGATGGGGCAAAAGGAATTAAAGCGATTAAAGAGAGTGGCGGTAAAACTTTGGCCCAGGATCGAGAAAGCTCGGTTGTTTTCGGAATGCCTAAAGTAGCCATTGAAAACGGGTTTATCGATGAGATTGTTCCGTTGGATAAAATGGCAGAAAAAATTATGAAACTGTGCAAAAAAAATGAGTGATGTCAAAGATTGGGTTTTTAAATTTGCAGGAATATTATGATGAAACTACAGAAAATGACAAAAATGGAAAAACTTAGCGAAGTCAAGCCAATATTAACTAAAGAGGAATTCGAACTTTTTCAAAAGTTTATCGAAGAAAATAGCGGCATTTACTTGGATGAGAGCAAGAATGAATCCCTGAGGGTGAGCTTGCTTACTCGTGTTCTAGAAAAAGGATTTAAGAGCTACAAAGAATATTATCAGTTTTTAGCGCACCATCCACGAGGTGAACTAGAATTTTTGGAGATACTCAATTTAATTACCATCAATGAGACCAGCTTTTTTCGAAATGTTGCCCAGTTTGCGGCTTTGAAAGAGCACGTTTTGCCGGAAATAATTAAACGTAAAAAAAATAATAAAACAATCCGAATTTGGAGCGCTGGATGTTCCAGCGGAGAAGAACCTTACTCCATCGCGATGACGCTTCTCGGCGCCTTAGATTTTCTAGAGGGCTGGAATCCTGAGATTCTGGGAACCGATGTCTGCAAAGAGGCCTTGGACCTTGCTGAGAAGGGCGTTTACAGTAAAAAATCCGTAAGTTTAGTGGATCAAAAACACCTCGCCAAGTACTTTAAAAAAAATGCTCAGAATAAATACGAACTTTCCGACTCCATAAAAAGAATTGTAAAACTAAAGCTTCACAATTTGACAAAGGATTCCCATCCCTTTCCGGGACTGCCGGGCTGGGACGTAATTTTTTGCCGTAACGTAACCATCTATTTCAGCCCGGAATCCTTACAGAAAGTGCTCAAAAATTTTTATCGGAGTTTAAACGATGGGGGTTACCTTTTTCTCGGTCACGCCGAGATTATTAACCGAATTTCCAGTGAATTCATTCCTATTGAGGTCGGCAACACTTTTGTTTACAAAAAAGAGGTAGCAGAGACCAAAAGCCAAAAAAAGGAAGCCAGGAAAACCAGGGTTGCCGCTAAAACCGAGGGTGCGGTAAGACATTCGGTAATTCATAACGCGAAGGAACCATTAACCCCAGCGGAAAATTCCGAAGAAAAAAGTCTAAACGGGTTTTATGAGAAGGCTCTTGCCTATTACGATAATGATGAATTTGAAAAGGCGTTGGAGCAGTTGAAAAAAATTATTGAGACGGACCCCAAAAATCCACGAGCCTATTTGCTCAAAGGAAAAATCTACGCTAATCAAGAAAAACATGGCAAAGCTATTGAGGCTTGCCTCAAGGCGGTTGAAGTTAATCCCTTGCTAGCTTCGGCCCACTATTTGCTGGGCGTTCTTTATAACAAACAAAAAAAGCAAGGGGCCGCTGTTGATGAGTTCAAAAAAGCTGTTTATGCTGATCGAAACTTTACTTTAGCCTATTTTAACTTAGCTAATATCTATCGATCCCAGGGCAAGGAAAGACAGGCGGCAAGGCAATACAACAACGTAATACTCTCTCTCGGAGGCGGCAAAAGTAGTGAGTGGCAAGAATTTTTAGGGGAGTATACTGCGGAATTTTTGGTTAAATTTTGTAAACGAAGTCTTGGAGAAATCGATAACCATAAAACAGGGCCAAAAACAAAGTAAGCTGTTTTGGTTTTCTGAATGCAGCCCAGACGTAAGGAGTATTGTGGTGGGGAAGGTTTTGGTAGTCGACGATGATCAAGTTACACTAGAAATCTTGAAAGTGGCTCTAGAGGAAAGTAATTATCAGGTTTTAACCGCCTCTGACGGGCTAGAAGCTCTAAACAAAGCGCGAACAGAAGACCCTGATCTTATTTTGCTTGACGTCATTCTTCCCAAAATTCAGGGTTATCAGGTCTGCCGGCTCTTAAAATTCGACGACAAATACAGCCATATTCCAATTGTTATGCTTACAGGGAAAACTGGAGAGGAAAGCAAAGCAATGGGTCTTAAGACAGGAGCTGATGAGTACGTAACTAAGCCCTTTGATGTCGCTGACATAATAAAAATAGTTCAAGAGTATTTGTGATAAGAGCTTTGAGGGTAGTGTCTGGTTTAGGCTTAGACTCTTAATAAGGAGTTAAAAATGAATGTCCTTGAAAAATTGACTAAGGACTTAGTAGAGCAGAAAATCGTTACTTCTGACCAGTTGCGCGAAGCCGAAAAAGTTAAGGCCCAAACCGGCAGATCTTTGGGCGAGGCCTTAATAAGTCTAAATTATCTTACCCAAGAGGAACTCATCTCTTTGATCAGCGACAAACTAGAGATTCCGTACATTGATTTGTCGGGCTACGTGGTCGAATCGGAAGTGATAAAGTTAGTGCCTGAACAAACGGCCAGACGCCACAAACTCATCCCCTTGTTTAAGGTGGAGGATACTTTGACGGTAGCAATGGCCGATCCGATGAATATTTTTGCCCTTGACGACATAAGGATTCACACGAACCTAAATGTTGAGCCCGCAATTTCAAGTGAAGAAAGCATCGAAAAGGCGATAAATGAATACTATGGCGGAGCAAATCTTATTGACGAGACAGCTGAAAGCATAAAATTGGACCTGGGAGAGGAATCGGCGGATAAGTTAACCGCGGAACGAATTGAACGGATTACCGAACTTCAACCAATTATCAAACTGGTTAACCAAATAGTTCTTGAAGCAGTTAAAGATAGAGCAAGTGATATCCACTTAGAACCCAACAAAGAAGCTTTTGACGTGCGCTACCGGATCGATGGAGTTCTGCGCAAAGTGTCTTCAGTTCCAAAAACGTTGCAGTTTCCGGTAGCGTCTAGAGTAAAAATTTGGGCTAATTTAGACATCGCTGAAAAGCGTCTTCCCCAGGATGGTCGCATTCAAACAAAGATTGGCCTAAAGGACATTGACTTAAGGGTCTCCACTTTCCCCACGATCTTTGGGGAAAAAATCGTCCTTAGGATTTTGGATAAAAGTTATGCTTCTTTTCAGCTAGGTGATATCGGCTTTTCGGTTGATAATTTGAGAATTTTCAGAAGCCTGCTAAAAAGACCAAGTGGCCTCATATTTATTACCGGACCTACCGGGAGCGGAAAAACAACCACATTGTATTCGGCCATAAACACGGTGCTTTCTCCGGAAAAGAATATTGTGACCTTAGAGGATCCGGTGGAATATCAAATAAAATATGTTAACCAGGGCCAAATAAATCCCAAAGCGGGACTCACTTTTGCCAGCGGCTTACGCTCCATTTTAAGACAGGACCCAGATGTTATTATGGTTGGTGAAGTAAGAGATTTTGAGACCGCTGAACTCGTAATTAGGGCCGCGTTAACCGGTCATTTGGTTTTCTCGACCCTCCATACTATGGACGCGGCGGGTGCCATTACTCGTTTGATTGATGTCGGAGTGCAGCCGTTCTTAATCGCCTCCTCCGTGGCGGGAATTCTTGCCCAGAGATTAGTCAGGAAAAATTGCTTCAAATGTATCCAAGAATATACTCCGCCGCGAAAGTTATTGAACGACGTGGGTTTGAAGGACAATAATGAACTCAAGTTTTATCGTGGCAAGGGGTGCAAGGATTGTGGCCGGTCCGGATATAAGAGTCGAACAGGTGTTTTCGAAGTAGTTAAGATGACAGACACGATAAAAGAGCACATTATTGGGGGAGCATCCGCGGGAAAAATTAGGGAAGCAGCACGCCAAGAAGGTTTCACGTCTTTGCTTGAAGATGGTCTTGAAAAAGTATCCCAGGGCATTACCACTATCGAAGAAGTTTTACGAGAAACTTTTATTGAAGATTAACCCGCAAAATTTTGTATTTTCTTTGGAATTTTTTTCCTCAAAGAAACCAGAATAGTTCTGCGAGTGCCCTTTTACCTCTTTCACAGTCCAGCAGAGAATAATTTCATCGAATCCCGAATTCGGAAACAACGAGAAGTTTCTAGCGTTTTTGGAACTTTGCCTAGAATCGTATTTGCCCAAATTTAAAAAGAGTATAAAATAGGGTAAAAGAAACTCCTTATTTGTGAGAAAGTTTAAGGTGAGTACAAAAACTTCAAGTAAAGCCGAAGACCAAGAGCTTAAGAAAATTTGGGAAGAGTACAAAAGAAACAACAACAGCGATGATCGCGACCGTTTGGTTCTGAACTATGCTCCCCTCGTTAAGTATGTGGCGGGCCGGATTGGCAGCCGGCTTCCTCGAACCGTTGATACCTCTGATCTAGTAAGCTACGGAATACTTGGTCTGATAGACGCGGTCGAAAAATTTGATTTGAGTCGGAACGTTAAGTTTGAAACGTACGCGATGGCTCGAATCAAAGGGGCTATCATTGATGAGTTGCGGCGCTTAGACTGGTTGCCCCGATCCCTCCGGGAAAAGGAGAAGGAATTAGAAAAAGCCTACCAGGACCTTCTAACCACCCTTAAGAGAACTCCTTCAGATTCAGAGCTTGCTAAGAAACTTGGAATTTCTCCCGGCGAACTAAACGGCCTCTTAGCGCAACTGAGCAATAATCAGTTTTTAACCTTGGATGAGCTGTGGAGCAGAGAAGAAAAAAACGACAAAGTTAGCTTAATTGAGGTTATCGAGGATACTGGCGCCGAAGATCCGATGAGTGCTTTGGAGACAGAGGAGAGAAAGAATGATCTGACCGCGGTTATTAAGACGTTAGCCTTACGAGAACGGGAAATTGTGGTATTGTATTATTACGAGGGCTTGACTTTCAAAGAAATTGCTCAAATTCTGAGTCTAACTGAGTCTCGAATATCGCAGCTTCATTCCAAAGCAATCCTTCATCTAAAGACCTCGTTAATAAAAAAACAGAAAGAAACGCCGATATAGGTTGCTTAACAGCTTGAGATTGTGTTAAACTTACACCCGTTTTAGTGGTAAAAAGAATTAGATACAAGGAGGGAAATGGCAGTAGTATCTATGAAGCAGTTATTGGAATCGGGGGTTCACTTTGGTCATCAGACCCGAAGATGGGACCCGAAAATGAAGCCTTACATTTTCACCGAGAGGAATGGTATCTATATTTTAGATTTAGAACAAACTCTCGAGTTAATTGAGATTGCTTACAACTTTATTAAGGACGTGACTAGCAGGGGCAAGCTTGTTTTGTTCGTAGGAACAAAGAAGCAGGCTCAGGAAACAATTGAGAACGAAGCTGAAAGATGCCAGATGCCCTATATTAATAACCGTTGGTTGGGTGGCACTCTAACCAATTTTGTTACCATCAAGTCCAGAATTGAAAGACTTAAAAAACTCGAAGCAATGGAAACCCGAGAAGAATTTCAAGCCCTCCCTAAAAAGGAAGTTATCATGCTTCAAAGAGAGCGCGATAAGCTGTTTAAAAATTTCCATGGCTTAAAAAGATTGACAGAACTTCCGGAAGCCGTTTTTGTAATTGATTCTAGAAAGGAAAGAATTCCTGTTTTAGAAGCCAGGCGGCTTGAGATTCCTTTGGTAGGAATGGTTGATACAAATTGTGATCCAAACGAAATAGATTATGTGATTCCCAGTAATGACGATGCGATACGCGCTATTTCCCTGATCACCCAGATAATTGCTAACGCTGCCCTGGAAGGAAGAGAAAACTGGGAGCAGTCACAAAAGGCGCGAGAGCCTCAAGAGGAAGCGGAGCCAAAAGCGAAGAAGAAGGAAGAAAAATCTGAGTCTAAACCTCTTGTAGAGGCTGAAGGTTAGGAGATGGTTTGGTATCGACTGACAAGATTAAGGAGCTGCGCGGTCTGACTGGCGCGGGTGTTATGGATTGTAAAAAGGCGCTTGTGGAGACTGAAGGAGACATAGAGGCGGCGATACAAGTTCTTAGGGAGCGAGGGTGGTCAAAATTACAGGAAAAGGCCGGTAAGGTTACAAAAGAAGGAATGGTGGACTCCTATATTCACGCGGAGGGTAAAATTGGAGTTCTCCTTGAAGTTAATTGCGAAACGGATTTTGTGGCTAAAAACAAAGATTTTAGGGATTTTGTCCATAATTTAGCCCTTCATATCACTGCTTCCAATCCCCTTTACATCTCAGAGGAGGATATCTCCCAAGAGGATCAATTTCCAGATAGCGCCCCCGAAGATGATTGTCTTTTAGAACAAGCGTACGTTAAAGATCCTGAAATCAAAGTAAAAGACTACCTGGCCGAAATAGCCGCGAAAATTGGCGAAAATATCGTGATCAGAAGGTTTGTCCGCTACGAATTGGGGAAAGAGTGAGCATTCTCGACTTTGGGGAGAATTAGTGGCTGATAAGTTCAAGTATAAGCGGATTTTACTCAAGCTCAGCGGTGAAGCGTTGGTTGGTAAAAGGGGTTATGGTATTGAACCGGAAATTATGATCTCTGTTGCCGAACAATTAAAAGAGCTTCACGAAGAGGGAATCGAAATTGCCGTCGTAATGGGGGGTGGAAATATCTTCAGGGGGATTTCAACAGACGCTCAAAGGATGGATCGAGCCACGGGTGACTACATTGGAATGATTGCCACCGTTATGAACTCCTTGGCTTTACAAGATGCCCTCGAAAAGCAAGACGTATTTACCCGGGTTCAAACCGCCATTGATATGCAAAAAATCGCCGAGCCTTACATCAGGCGGAGGGCTTTACGCCACTTGGAAAAGGGCCGCATCGTTATTTTTGCGGCGGGAACCGGAAATCCATTCTTTAGTACCGATACGGCTGCTGCTCTTAGAGCTAAAGAAATTGAGGCCGAAGTTATCCTCAAAGCTACGCAAGTCGATGGAGTTTACGACTCTGACCCCCGGTTAAATCCGAATGCCAAAAAATTTTCCCGGCTTAAATACATCGACGTTCTAAACAAGAACTTAAGGATTATTGACCCCACTGCTATTTCTCACTGCATGGAAAATCGTCTGCCCATAATCGTTTTTAACGTGGCCAAACGGGGCAGCATCAAGAAGGTTCTTTTGGGTGAGAAGATAGGAACCATTATTGATGGCAAGTAAGGATTTTCTTAATATTGGGGGAAAAAATGAGACCGAAGATAGTCGCTGAAGCTGAAGAAAAAATGAAAAAGAGAGTAGCGGGTTGCGCGGCAGAATTGGCTACGGTTCGAACCGGCCGGGCCTCGGCCGCCATTCTCGATCGAATAGTGGTCGATTATTATGGCACCAAAACAGCCCTCAAGCAAATGGCAACAATCACCGTTCCCGAACCACAATTAATGGTGATCCAACCTTGGGATAAAAATGTTCTTTCAGAGATTGAGAAAGCCCTACTCCAATCCGATTTAGGACTCACTCCGAACAACGACGGTACAGTTATCAGGCTTTCTTTTCCTCCACTGAGTGAAGAGAGAAGACAAGAGCTGGTAAAAATTACCAAAAAAATTGCTGAGGAAGGGCGGGTTAGCATTCGGCAGGTGAGACGCGAGACTAATGAAAACCTAAAGAAGTTAGAGAAAGATAAGGTAATGTCCGAAGACGAGCGGGAGCGAACCCAAGAGGATATTCAAAAATTAACTGACAAGTACATCGCGGAAGTTGATGAATTGCTAAAACACAAAGAAGAGGCCATAATGGAGGTCTAACGGCCCTCTTAATTCTGACGTTCACAGTAAATGCGCGCCTCAAACCGCAAAATCGGAAGTGATAAAAAAACCAAACTCTTGTTTTTTGAGTAAACTGTTCAGTGAAGAGGAACTAACTGCTAAAAAGAGGCAGGAATGCTTGCGGAAATAAGGAACAGTCTTCGTCGTCCCTTTTTAAAGGTTCGCGGAGGCTTTTTTTTAAGAAAAATCGATCCAGATCGCATTCCGAGTCACGTCGCCATTATTATGGATGGGAATGGCCGGTGGGCCCGGAAGAAAAATCTGCCCCGGCTGGAAGGCCACAAAGCGGGAATTGAAACGACTCGGGCCATAGTTCAAACCGCCGCACAAATCAAAATCGATTATCTTACCTTGTACACCTTTTCGGTGGAGAATTGGCTGCGTCCCAAGGACGAAGTAAGTGGCTTGATGAATCTTTTTGAAAAAACCATGGAAAACGAGCTAGTGGAGCTTAACAAAAATAAGGTTAAAGTGAATATTTTAGGTGATATAAAAAGGCTTCCCGAAAGTACTAAAGAATCCTGTCAAAAGACCGCTCATCACACGCGGGATAATCCTGGTCTAGTCTTGAACATCGCTCTTAGCTACGGAGGCCGACAAGAAATTACTCAGGCTCTAAAAAAAATCGTAGACCGCGTAAAAAATGGCTCAAGAGCGGTTGTCTCCGAGGAGGAGATAGGTAATCATCTTTACACGGCTAATATGCCGGATCCCGAATTATTGATCCGGACGGGCGGAGAATTTAGATTAAGTAATTTTTTGTTATGGCAGATCGCCTACACCGAGATTTGGGTGTCTCCGGTTCTTTGGCCGGATTTTACCCGAACCCATTTTTTACAGGCAATTCTCAATTTTCAAAGGAGAAAAAGGCGGTTCGGCGGTTTAGGCGAAGAAGATTTAGCATAAAAAGGGGAGATCGCGAGGGTAAATGCTCAGGTTAAGAATTGTAAGCACTTTAATCGGAATCCCTATTCTAATCGGCCTTTTGTTCTTAGGAAAAATCTCCTTTTTTATTTTGATTGCTATTCTGAGTCTGGTTGGTCTGGTGGAGTTCAATTCGCTCTCTCGGAAGAGGGCTCATCTTAATATCCCGGTGAGCCTTTTGGGAGGATTAGGATTTCCGATATTAGCTTTGTTAGATGGGGAGGCAGGGATAGGAAAAGCCCTGATATTGCTGGTTTTTTTGGTTTTAACCTCCCAGATTTTTTCCGAAAGAAAGTTTAGTTCCTTTGATGTTTCTTTAACCATCCTGGGCCCTATCTACGTCTCTTTGCTCTTAAGCCACCTGATACTACTTCAGGCCTTAGGAAAAGACGGCCCTTACTTCGTGTTAATGGTTTTTTTTGGTACCTGGGCCGGAGATATTGCCGCTTACGCCGGAGGCCGCTTAATTGGCCGAAGGAAGCTTGCCCCAAGAATTAGTCCCGGAAAGACCTGGGAAGGCGTTGTGGTCGGTTTTCTAGCCACCGTTGCAGTTTTGAGTTTTCTTTTTTTGTCCCGTCTTACTCTCAGCCAAAGAGTGCTTTTAGGTATTACAATAGGTCTTGCCGCTCCCCTGGGGGATTTGGTGGAGTCCTCATTTAAAAGGGAGGCAAAAATTAAGGATACAGGCTCGGTAATTCCTGGTCACGGGGGAATCTTAGACCGCTTCGACAGCTTGCTGTTTACCGGAACGGCCAGCTACTATCTGCTAAAAATTCTGCTATAAAATTAAAAACAACGAATTCAAAAGCCTGATTGGGAGAGGATGAATAATTGAAGAAAATAGTAATTCTGGGATCGACCGGCTCCATTGGC
>Ga0209521_10004001_pt1 | contig 11832 bp, 7 predicted proteins | sample Rifsed19ft4_FD_184016 | JGI IMG/M metagenome (GOLD analysis project Ga0209521, IMG submission 184016) | Soil microbial communities from Rifle, Colorado, USA - sediment 19ft 4 (version 2) | ecosystem: Environmental > Terrestrial > Deep subsurface > Rock core/Sediment | place: Rifle, Colorado... | reverse complement strand
AGAAACCCCAGGTCAGGAGACTGGCTGTCGAACCGCGGAGTAGAGAAAGCGGAAAATTGCCCCGCGTCGCCGCGTCGATGCGCCGATACCGTTTTCTCGTGGTCGGATAAGGGTTTCCCGGAGTGATTTGTCCCCGGTACACGAATCCCCTGCCAAAGCTCGATCGGTTGGGGACACCGTCGTGCCAGGTATACGCGAAGGCGCTGCCCTCGGTCAGGGAGCGCGCGGCGTGAAGCCCTTCGGACAGATTCCCGATCTCGGTCCGCTCGACGGATGTAGAGAATCCCGGTACCGCCTGCAGGCGGAGGGTGGCGGAGAGAATCACCCCCGTGAGACCGAGTCCGCCGCACGTGAGATGGAACAGGTCCGGGCTCGAGCGGCGACTGATCTCGAGAGTTCCGTACCGCGGATGGAACAACGTCAGGCTTTCCACCTGGTGGGCGAAGGTGCCCTCGAGAAACGGGTTTTTTCCGTGCACGTTGGCAGCGATACATCCACCGATGGTGATCTGGGGATAGCCGGGTTGCACGGATAGTATGAGGTTCCTCGGACCGGTGATGGAGAGAACGGTTTCCAGCGTGGTTCCTGCCTGGACCTCGGTGCGGCGTCTATCCTCGTCGAATGACATTACGCGGTCGAACCGTGTCATGTCCAAAACCAGACTTCGGGCGCCGAAACTAGCCGCGGCGTAGGAATAACCTCCGCCTCGCGCGATCCGGGGAGAAACTCCCCCGCTGGCCTCGATCATCCGGTAGCGGTCGGGGCGCCATCGCTCACAGGTTGCGGTGACGCCGCCATCGAAGGAGACGAGCTCGACGGTTTCGGACGGGGGAGTAGGCAACTTCAAAACGTCGAGACGCTTTGGTGCGCCGCCGCGAGCACGCTCAGGGCTAGCAGGACCTCGAGCATTCTCGTCTCGAGCGCCGCCATCCGTGGAACGGCCCGGAACAAGTGGACCGCGAGTGGCAGCGACGCAATGAATAGTAGCGCACGAAAGCCCAAGGGCACCACGGAGGGAATACGTCCGAGCTGGGGCAGCAACACGAGCCCGAGGAACAGGAACGAGGTCAGGAAGGACGGCCTCGAGAGAGCCCGTTCCATGAGCCGTCCCGCTGCGATGCAGAGGAACGGTAGGACGGGAATGACGTAGAAGCCGTACAGGTTGCTGGAGTGGATGGTCGCCATCAGAGCCAGCAGGTACGCGGCCATGGGGATCACGATCGGAAGGCTTCGAGTGAGAAAGGGAAGCGACAGCCAGCCGAGCAGAATCCACCCATCGATGAGAGCGATACCCGCGGCAGCCTTGGGCTCGAGGATGAACCTGGGAAGGATGAGAAGCTTTTCCGCCAGGTCTTCTCCGCCGACGGGGTAGCTGCCCGCGAGCCAGGAGACGACGGCGATATAAGTATCGGCGTCCAGGAGCAGCCCGTAGACGGGGTAGAGCGCGGCAACGGCCACGGACGTGCCCAGGATGCGCAGGCCTCGCGGCCAGTTCCGCGGCGGAGAGGCGACGGCGGCCGCGGCGAACCCGGCGCCGAGCGCGATGCCATGGATCTTGCTCAACGTCGCAAGCCCCAATAGGACTCCACAGAGGTAATCCAGGTGAGGCGCGTCGCGCTTCTCGCTGGCTTTGGCATAGAGGAGAGCTCCCGAGAGCCAGAGAAACTGGACCAGGCCCTCTTCTTTCACCAGTCTGGAGTCGAGCACCACGAGGGGGGAGACTGCCATGAAGAGGCCGGCGACGAAAGCAGCGCGGTAACCGAAGAGTTTCCTGGCAAGAAAGAAAAGCAGGACGACGCTCGCCGTTCCCAGGAGGATCATCGGCGGCCGAATGCGCTGCGGCGTGCACTGGAACATGTCGTCCGCGCCCAGGAGGGTGGCGCTCGCGCCAGCCAGAATCTGCAGCAATGGAGTGTGGTCGAACGCGCTCTCGACGATGGGAAACGAGCGCGAGAAGTACCGCATTGGCGTCTTATCCGGGTAGACCGGCAGTCGCGACCAGCTCTTCGGCCTCCCCTCGTGGAGAAGATTGAAGCCGGCCCATGCGTTGTGAAGCTCGTCGCCGGCGAATAGGGGATACTCGCCGAAATGGGCGCTCCGGGTCACGAGCGCGAGCGCCGCGAGCGCCGCCGCAGTAGCGAGCAGTCTCCGCGGCGGCGGGATTCTTTCAACCAGCGCGGCGCGCAGAGTGAGATAGACGAGGACGAAACCACCAACCCAAATCAAAGGCGACGCGGTGAGGACTCCGAAGGCGAAGGAACGAGGGCTCTCCGGTATCGTGAGATCGGCCGCAATGAGCGGGCGGAGCGTCTCCGTCGGCGTACGCCAAAGCAGACGAATGCCCCCCTCGGGGCCTTCGTTCTTCGGTTGAAGCAACAGATGGACCTGGTGCACGCCGGACTCGAGGACGATATCCCCGGCTGCGGTGGGTCCCGGCGAGAAAGGACCCGATCCAAAGACTCGCTCGCCATCGATGTCGAGAGCGCCGTACCAGGGGGAGTCGAGCTCGAAATGGTGTGCGCCCTCGTCCCGTATGACGAGGTTCATGCGGAGCGAAACGCGGAACCGGACTCGCTCCGGAAACGGGTGGGGAGGCGATCGATAGTGGTTGACCAGGATCGAATGGAAATAGACGCCGCTTCGTATCGCGGGCTCCGCCAAACGCCCCGTCCAGTAAACCGTGGTGGGTTCGGCCCGGGCATGGACCGCGACCTCGACGGGCTTCGGCCGGAAGGCGATTCCGACGAGGAGGAGCACCGTGCCCAAAATCCAGAAGAACGCCTTGGAGGCCTTGGAGGGAAGTCCTCGCATGTCACTCCCGGAACCGAACGACCCCCGCCCGCGCGAGGACCTCGAGGTATTCGCTCACCGCTTCGATCGAGATCGGGTCCAGCTCCGCCGACACCGCGTCCCGGATCTCCGCGACCGTCCGCCGTCCGTCGGTGAAATTCAGCACCTCGAACTGCGCCAGCTCGTCGAGGGATACGGGCGGGACATCCTCGCCCAGCGTGGCGGCGAGCTGGTCGTAGTAATAGAGGTTGGTCGGCCCCTGGACGGTCTCGCTTCTCACCGGGACTCGCGAGCCTTTGGCCGTGGGCTTGGGCTCGAGCGCGTCGTCCGCAAGCGGAACGATCCCCCGTTGCCGGCAGAGGGCGTCGTACGTCGTCCGGGCAGCGATGGCATCCCCTGCGTGGATCGACTCGAGGCTCTGGTTCCAGGGTCCGAGATCGGTCCTGGCGCCGGTGAACTTCACGATCGACTCGAGAGCTTCCTTCTCTCGCCGAAGTCCATACCGGATTCGGTTCCTCGCCTCGCGATAGGCCTGGTGGACCGCCTCGCCCTCGGCGGCGGACATGTCGGCGAGGGCGCGGGCGCGATCCGCTCCCAGGCGCATGGCGCCCCGACCCGCGGACTCCGCGAGAAGTGCCGGAGCTTCCGCGGGGCCGGCGCTCGCGAGGGTGTAGCCGATGGCCGCTCCGAGGAAGGCGACTCGCTGGAGCTTGGTGGCGTCGAGGTTCTCGGGGACGTCCTTGTTGGTGTGGATGTAGACGTCGGGCCAGTCGTGGAAGTACAGCATGGGGATTCCGAAGGCGCTGTCGCCGAAAACCTGATGGTCGCTTCCCAGATCGAGTCCCTGCATCTCGGCGACGAAATCCTCCTTCGTCCCCTCGGGGGAGAGGATGGCCTCGGTGAAGTCGCCTCGTGAGGTCACGCGGCGGCTTCCGTCCTTGACGTACTCGAAGAAGACTTCCCCTACATCCCCAATGAAGCTCGGAATCGACGCGGGCGGGCGCGACACGAAGAAGACGGATTTCGTCGCGGCCGGCGCCCCGCCGACCATGTCCATGTGGATTCCCGCCTTCATCCGGGAGGCGATCTCGGGCCGCCTCACGAGATAGGCGAAGCTTCCCGAGATCTCGGGAGGCCACACGAAGCGGATCGTCCGCCTCGGGGGCGGGAGCGCTGCGCTCTTCACCAGGAGGGACAGAGCTCGCGCTGCTTCGAGGATGGCCGCGGCGCCGCTCGCGTTGTCGTTCGCTCCCGGGCTCTGGTGGTCCAGATGACAGGTGAAGACGATCTCCTCGTTCGCGAGATCGGTTCCGGGGATAACGCCGGTCGTGACCTCGAAGTAGTCGGGAACCAGACGCGCCTTCACTTCCGCTCGCAACCGGATGGTCTCTCCCGTCGCGAGACGGGACTGAAGCGCACGCGCCTGGCGCGGGCTCGTCATGAACGCGAAGGTGTTCTTGGTGTTCGCCGGATCGAGGTGGCCCCAGCGCACGAGGTCGGGATCGTCGCCGGACCAACCCGTGCGCTGATTGGGGAAGTAGCTCAGCATGCCCGCAGCGCCTCGCTCTTCGACCGCGAGGCGGTGCACCGCTGGAAGCGAGCCTCCCGCGAGCACGATCTTCCCGCGGACGTCCTTACCGCGATAGTCGTTCTCCGAGTCACCCTGGCCCACGTCGACGAGATCCGCCGTGACCTCAGCGTCCTGGCTGTAGTCCGCGAGTGCGACCTTCATCTCCCCGTAGTCCCCGAGCCTTTCGTTCCTCGGCGAGACTTCCCAGAGGCGCCCCGCCTCCGCCCGCCAGCCGTAGTACGCGCGGAAATGGCGATAGAGGGTCTCGCCGTCAGCCGGAAGCTTCTCGATCTCGACGCCGCTGAGCCCGAAGGCGGTCGCGCGCTCTTTCATGAGCTCTGCGGCGCGGCGGTAGCCTTCGGACGCCTGGACCCGGTGCATCTGGGCGAGCTCCCGCACGGTGGCCTTCGCCGCCGCCCCCGAGACTTCATCGCGAATGGCCTCGAGAGCTTCGTCGGACATCAGCGTGACTTTCCTCTGGGCAGCCGCAGGAGGAAGCACGAGAATGAGAAGAAACAGTCGCTTCATTTAAGACCTCGCAAGAGGTCTGCTATCCTATCGAACATGTCGACGGCGGCGCACCTCCAGCACATGGCGGAGGTTGTGCGCGATCGCTTCTGGATGGCGTGACAAGAGCCACGGCCGAACCGGATAGCGTTCGCGCCGTCAACGCTTCGCCACGTAGAGCGTCTGGAGCGCCCGGCCCACGGAACCGCTACGATCGTGAAGCACGGTTTCGGTGAGCCCCACTCCCGACGGGTCGAGGATCGTCCTTGAATCCATCCCGACCCACTCTCCCTCGGGAAGGCGATGGAGAAAGACGTTGAGGTCCGTATTGACGAACACGTACTCGCGCGGGTCGAGAGCGCAGCTCACTCCATTCGCCGAGTCGGCGGCCACGAGAACGCGGACGAGAGGGGAGGGCTCCTCGCCCGGCAGCAACGGAACGCTCATCTTGAGCCAGGCGGTCGCCGGTCCCGCCTCCCGGAAGCTTCCGAGAAGGAATCGCCAGTCCATGTGGGTGTGATAACCAACCTCCGCAACATAGTTCGTTCTTACGGAGAGACCCTCACTTCGTGAGCAGACGCGTGCCGCAGTTCATGCAGAAGGTGTCAGTTCGACGTCCCTTGGTGCCGCACTCGTGGCAGAAGATCGGCTTCTGACTTTCACCGGACGACTCCTTCGGGGCTTCCCGCTTCGGTGCAGGGGAGCGGGCCCTCGTTAGAGCTCGAAGCAACGCGAAACCGAGGAAGCCCAGGGCCACGCCACCGGCCCCGATGAGCCACGCTGGCAGCGCTCCGGTGGACTCGATCTTCGTTTCTGGAGCGGACGGAGGCGGAGGGGAAGGAAGGGGCGCCGAGAGCGAGGTGGTATCCTTCGCGTACCGGACGTCGACTGCCGGTCTCGTCGAAGCTGCCTGGGGGCCGAGCTCGACGAGAGCGTACGTAAGCCCGTCCTCTCCCTCCCACTGTCTCCTCGGTGCGGGCGAGACACGAAACTCCGAAGCCCCCGCGGGCTTCTGAATCTGGAACGAGAGGGCGCCGACGTCGACGCCTCCGGGCCAGTCGAAGCGGAACGACCGCTCGCGGTCGTTGAACTCTATGTCGGAATAGAACTCGAGTTGCCCCTCGCGGCTCCCCAGTCGGGCGAGCACCATCGTCCGCTCTCCTTCGGCGCGCGCAGTGAATTTGGCGACGAGCAGCGATCCCTTGTCGTCGCGCCATGCGACGGCATGGGGCTCTCCCACATTTGCGGGAACGGGTACGGCGACGGGGACCGACAAGTCCGCGCCGGCCTTCAAGCGGAAGCGATACATCACCAGGGTCGAGGCCCGATCATACTCGGGCCAGAGGTCGACCTTCATTTCTTCGAGAACCGTTGTCTCGTTCTGGCCCCTCGCGCGCGCGGGCGCGAGGGCGACGACCAGCACCGTGAACGCAAGGACTCGCCGGATCCACGACATATCGCTACCGATTCTAATGGATGGGACCAAGTTGTTCACGAGCCGGACTACCGTATGATCGCCGCCATCGTCGAGGGCCCATTGGGGCCCTGGTTCATCCGTTTCCTCGGGCCCGCGAAAGAGGTTTCGGCCGGGGAGAACTCTTTCGATGCTTTCTCGTCCGGCCTTCGGCTCGAATGAAACAGAGCTGCGCTACTTCGGCTGCAACGACCAGAGGTAATGGGCGAGCTCGCGCATCATTCTTTTGGCGTCGTCGGCGCTTTCCGCAGTCGTCTTGAACGCGGCTCCCCAGGCTGGCATGTCCTCCGTTCCATGGCCGCGCACGCTCCGGCCATGGTCGATGGTCTCCATCACCATCTCGAACGGAAACGTGCCGCCGTTTTTTTCGCTCAGCTTGGTCAAGTCCGCGGGCGTGACTTTCAGGTCCTTGGCCAGGGGACCATCCCCTTTCGCCGTCTTTCCATGGCAGGCGCCGCAATAAGTGCGGAATAACCGGTCGCCATCCAACGCCAAAGCTTTGTCCAGGGTAGCGTCCTGCGCTCTCGCTGAGACAGAACCCGCCAAAAGACCGGCGGCAACCCAGAAAGAAACTCTCATCATTTTCCTGCCCTCCCCTCGAATGAGTGCAAACCCCAGGCCAGGCTGGAAGTACCGGCGGACGCGCATTTCTGACTTTCCGGTCCTCTCGAGGTGGGTGTTTTTGCGCAGAAGGTGGGAACCCCACTCAGTCCTCCCGAAGAGCTTCGAGGGGATTGAGCGTTGATGCCCGACGTCCGGGGATGTAGCAAGCGACCGCGGCTACGGCGAGAAGGACCGCCGCCACGGTCGCGAACGTGAGGGGATCGCTCGCGGTGACGCCGAAGAGAAGGCTCGAGAGAAACCGCGCGAGGAGGAGCGCGCCGACGATGCCGAGCGACAGGCCCGGACCCACGAGGAGCAATCCGTCGCGGAGAACGTCGAGGAGAATCCGCCTCGGAGCGGCGCCGAGCGCCATCCGAAGGCCGATCTCGCGGGTTCGGCGGCTGACGGTGAAACCCATCACGCCGTAGACGCCGAGAGACGCAAGGGCCAGCGCCACGAGGGCGAAAGATCCCATCGTTCCCATGGTGAAGCGGTGGGTCGCGAGGGCCGAGGCGCGATAGTCGTCCATCGGCCGGATCGAATGGATGGGCTGTGAGGGCTCGAGGGTCCTCACTCCGTCCCGGATGGCGCTCGAGAGGGTCTCGAGCGGAAGCTCGCTCTTGATGGCGAACGTCATCGTGCGCTGAGGCGACTGGGAGTGCGGAAGGAAGATCTGCTTCTCTCCCAGGGCTCCCGGATGATGCCGGACATGGGCCACCACTCCTACGACCTCGCTCCAGGTGCGTCGAAACTCGCCGCCTACGAACGTCACCACCTGCAGACGCTTTCCCGCCGCGGACTCTCCGGGCCATGCGGCTTTGGCGAGGAGCTCGTCGACCACGACCACGTTCGGATGATCGAGGTCGTCCGTCCATTCGAGAAGCCGCCCTTCGAGGAGCCGCACGTCCAGGGCCTCGAGCCAGCCGGGGGTGACGGTGCGGTAGTCGGCCGAAACCGTATCCCACTCGACGAGTCCGCGATCCGACTCGTAGGCGTAAGGCCTGAGCCCGGCCGATGCGCCGTCGAGAGGGAGCTCCGTCGAAGCGCCGGCGGCTTCGACGCCCGCGATCTCCTCGATCCTGGAAGTCAACTCTCGGTAGAACCGCGCGATTTTCAATGGGCCCGAGTAGGGGTATGCCGAGTCGATGAGAGACAGCTTGAACGTCGCCACCCTCTCCGTCTCATAGCCGAGCTCGATGGTCGAGAGAGCGTGAAAGCTGCGGAGAAGAAGGCCGCCCCCGGCGAGAAGGACGAGCGAGAGCGCGATCTCGCCCGCGACGAGGACGCGCCGGAGACGATTTTGCCCGCTCTCACCCGTTCCCCGCGAGCGGAGCGCCAGGCTCGAGTCCGGACGGGAGAGGTGGAGGGCGGAGACGAGCCCGATGCCGATTCCGGAAATGAGCGAGGCGGCCAAGAGGAACGCGAGCACTCTCCCGTCGACGGCGATCTCGGTGAGCCGAGGGATATCGCCCGGTGACAACCAGGGAAGGAGGGAAACGGCCCACTCCGCCAGGAGCGCCCCGGCGAGCCCTCCCGCGAGCGAGAGAAGAACGCTTTCTATCACTATCTGGCGGAGAAGCCGGGAGCGGCTCGCTCCGAGGGCCCGCCGTACCAGAACCTCGTGCGTGAGGCTCGTGGCGCGAACCAGGAACAGGTTCACCACGTTGGCGCAGGCGATGAAGAGGACGAATCCCACGGTCGTCCAGAGGACCACGAGCGCGGGGCGGATGGGCGCGGTCAGCGCCTGCGGGAGAGGCGCCAGATGAAGGTTCAGGCCCGAGGCCTCGTAGTCCTCTGGATGGTCGGCCGCGAGTCGAAGGGCAAGGGCGGAAATGCGCGCTCTCGCCTCGTCGAGGCCGATCCCATCCCGGAGTCGGCCGACCGCGGTGAGAACGCGGAACGAGCGCGGCGATTCTTCGTATCCTCCACCCCAGGGGACCCAAGCCTCGAGATAGGGCGGCACTCCCGCATCGGGCGGCAGGTGAAGAGCGAACCCGGAAGGCATGACGCCGACGATCGTCAGAGGCTCGCCGTCCATTTCGAGCGTCTTGCCGACGATGTCCGGATCGGCTCCATAGCGGCGCTCCCAGAGCCCGTGACTCAGCACCACGACAGCCGGCGCATTGGGGACATCCTCCTCGGGCAGGACGTCCCGTCCCAGGAAGGGATCGACGCCGAAGATCGAGAGAAAGCCCGCGGTGACGAAGCCCATCTCTATCTCCTCCGGCTCGCTCCGGTCGTCGGTCAAGGCGGCGGGCCTCGCCCAGATCGCGCCTGCCGAATCAAAGACTCCGTCCACCGCGCGAAAGTCCGCCACCTCGGGCGGCGAGCTCTTCGCGGCGATGTCGCCGGTCTCGACGAGCTCGGTGCGGAGAAGGGTGAGCTTCTCCGGGTCCTCGTACGGAAGCGGGCGCAGAAGAACGCCGTCGATGACGCTGAAAACCGCGGCATTGGCCCCAATCCCCAGGGCGAGCGTGAGGACGACCAGGGAGTTGAAGCCCGGGCGCTTGAGCCAGGTCCGTAGAGCGAGACGAACGTCCTGGAAGATGGATTCCATGATCGGCGGTGAAGCAACCCCGATGCCAGGATCGCAGCCTGAATTGGCGGGCTCCAGGAGCTCCGGGTGTCCATTCCTGGACAGTGAGCGTACGCGTCCGGTCGTTCAGCTTCTCGGCGAGCCGGATTTTGAATCCGTCGCCGCATTCACGGCCGTGGACCGTCAGCCGCCCGGCTCTTCCGGGTTTATGAAGAGAAGGCGTTCTGCGGCGGCGGCCTCGAGCAGACGCGTGTCGCGGCGACGAACGTAATCTTCTCGCCGACGTCGCGCTGCAGACCGAGGGCCGACGCCAAGTGGACGGCATCGAAGCCTCGCAAGGGGTGCCTCTCCGCCAAATCGCGGCACAGGGGGAGCATCTCGTCCCGCAAGTCGACGCGAACGTAGGCCTGCCAGTCGTATTCGAATCTATGGCGCACCAACCGGTAGTCGCGAGCCGAAAGATGCCCCTCTCGCCTCTTCCGATTCAAACCGGCGTAGACCTCGGCGTACGCGATTTTTGCCGTCGCGATGGGCCCTTCCCGGGTTACGAGCTTTTGAACGAGCTCGGAGCCACGCTCGACAACGAAACGCTTGATGAGCGCGCTGGTGTCGAGATAATTCACCGGCGCTCTTCGAGGATGATCGCCGATAGCGGCGTGCCGGTCACTTTGACGCGCGCGACGTTCTGGAGCGGCTTCCGAGTGGGAAGGGTAATGCTTGATCTCCGAGCTCATTGCGGCGGCGGCCCGGAACGGTTTACCCTTGGCGCCGGTATGGGAATCAAAGCGCAGGTCGTCCTGCCCTGCGGAGAGTTGGAGGAGACGCTCGGCTTTTTCACCGATCGTCTGGGCTTTCGAGTCGACGCCATCTATCCGGCCGACGATCCTTCGGTCGCGGTGATCTCGGGGCATGGTCTTCGCCTCGAGCTGAAGCGCGGTGCGAGCGGGGCGCCGGGAGTTCTTCGTCTGCTGGTAAGCGATCGCAGCGCCTTCGGCGGTGCTTCGGAGTTGACCGCACCGAACGGGACGCGCATCGAGCTCGTGGACGCCGATCCGCCGCTGGTGGTGCCCCCGGTCGTGCCGTCCTTCGTCTTGAGCGAGAACGGCGATCGCGCCGAGTGGGGCACGGGGCGCGCGGGCATGCGCTATCGCGACCTCGTCCCCGACCGACAGGGCGGGAGCTTCATCGCGTCGCACATTCAGATCCCGGGCGGCGGCCCGGTCCCGGACTACGTGCACTTTCACAAGGTCCGGTTCCAGATGATTTATTGCTACAAGGGCTGGGTGCGCGTGGTCTACGAGGACCAGGGGCCGCCCTTCGTCCTCAAGGCGGGCGACTGCGTTCTGCAACCGCCGCGCATCCGTCACCGGGTTCTCGAGAGCTCGCCGGGGCTCGAAGTCATCGAGATTGTCTGTCCGGCGAACCACGAGACCTTCGCCGACCACGACCTCTCACTTCCGACGTCGACGCTTCGGCCGGAGCGCGACTTCGAGGGGCAGCGGTTCGTCCGCCACGTAGCCGCCGCGGCTTCGTGGCAACCGTTCCGGCTCGACGGCTTCGAGTGCCGGGATACCGGGATTGCCGCCGCGACCAGAGGCGTTGCGAGCGTTCGCGTCGCTCGAGCCCGCGGAACTCCCGCGACGAAGCGATATCGGCACGACGCCGAGTTCCTCTTTACGTTCGTGCTCTCCGGGTCGCTGACTCTCGACGTCCACGGGCGCGGCGCGCCCCCGGTCGCGGAAGGAACCTCGTTCGTTCTCCCGCCCGGCAAGCTCTACTCGTTCGATAATTGCTCGCCGGATCTGGAGCTACTCGAAGTCGCCCTGCCCGCGGCGTTCGAGACCGTCAGTCGGTAGCGGGTCCCCCCATGTGCTCTTTGAAGAAGTCGAGCGTCCGCTCCCAGGCCAGCTTCGCGGCGGCCTCGTCGTACCTCGGAGTCGTATCGTTGTGGAATCCATGCTGCGTCCCTTCGTAGACGTGTGCTTCGTACTTGACTCCGTTCGCCTTCAACGCAGCTTCATACGCGGGCCAGCCGGCGTTGACCCGTTCGTCGTTGCTCGCGTAGTGAAGTAGCAAAGGCGCCTTGATCTTGGGAACGTCTTCGACCGCCGGCTGACCGCCGTAGAAGGGAACCGCGGCGACGAGATCGGGGATCCTCACCGTCAGCATGTTCGCGACCGCCCCGCCGTAGCAGAAACCGACGCAGCCTACCTTGCCGGTGCAGCCGGGATGGGACTGCAGAAACTTCACCGCGGCCACCCAGTCTTCCGCGAGCTTGTCGCGGTCGAGCTTCGCCTGCATCTCGCGACCCGCGTCGTCGTTTCCGGGATAGCCTCCGAGAGAGGTGAGCCC
>Ga0209521_10004000_pt1 | contig 11834 bp, 12 predicted proteins | sample Rifsed19ft4_FD_184016 | JGI IMG/M metagenome (GOLD analysis project Ga0209521, IMG submission 184016) | Soil microbial communities from Rifle, Colorado, USA - sediment 19ft 4 (version 2) | ecosystem: Environmental > Terrestrial > Deep subsurface > Rock core/Sediment | place: Rifle, Colorado... | reverse complement strand
GCAAAATTAATTCGGCGTCGGTTGGACGAACTTCGAGCGGCTAATTCCCTAATTGCAAACTGCAATGACCTTTGTAACACGAAAACTGCAACAAGGTTGGTTACACGTCTAATGCTCAAAACTGCAATAACCTGGGTTACATATTCTACCCTCACAACAATGAGGAGTAGAAATGAACACAAAGGTTGCTTTACGCAAGGAAGCGGTATGTCTGCATTTACAAGGCGTGTCTAAAACAGAAATAGCACGGCGATTGAAGAAATCGCGTCGTTGGGTGTACCGTTGGATTGCTCGCTATGATCGAGAACAAGGAGAAAAAAGCCTGGGAAATCATTCCAGCGCGCCAAAACATAGGAAAGAGATTTATCCGCAAAAAATCAAAGACATGGTTGTGAAATCTCGAAAGGCGAGAAAAGCAGGACATCGCAAGTATTCATACGCGCTGGTGAGCGCAGAAGCGATTTATTATGAACTTCGCGATTTAGGTGTTTCGCCTTTACCGCCGTCTCGGACAATTCATTTCTGGTTGAAACAGGCAGGCGAGATTGACGAATGGCAAAAGCCAGGCAAGGAATCGAATCCGACCTATCCTGTTCTTCTCTGTAAAGCAGTCAACGATGTTCACGAGTTGGATTTGAAAGGACCATTTTATTTGGAAGGCAGTTCCCAGAAATATTACCTGATTGTCGCACGAGACGTTTTCGGCAAAAAAGTAGCGTTGCGAGTGCTGAAAGAGAAGGAGATGGAGCAGATCATTGATTTTTTGGTAGAAATTTGGCAGAAAATCGGATTGCCCAAATTTCTGCAAATGGATAACGGCTTGGAGTTTCGCGGCCGCAACGCCTATCCACGTTCTTTGAGCAGATTGGTGCGAGTATGTTTGGATTTGAAAGTTCAACCTGTCTTTATTCCAAAAAGCGAGCCATGGCGAAATGGTGTCATCGAAAACTTGAATGGTTTGATTCAGCGTCTCTTTCTAAAAGCCAAGACATTCAAGAATGAAAAGCAGTTATTCAGGGAAGCACAAAAATTGGAAGCCTGCATCAACACCACACACCGCCTGCCTGCACTGGACGGAAAAACACCAAATGAATTCGCTGTGAAAGTGTCAATGCGTTCCTTGCCCTCAGGATACAACTGGCGCAAGCGCAATCTTCAACTGGTAAAGGGCAAAGTTACTTTTATCCGTTTGGTACGCAAAAGCGGCAGGATTACGTTGGCAGGCGACGATAAGTTCTTGGTTGGCAAAAAATACAAATGGCAATATGTTCAAGCGATTGTAAATGTCCAGCAAAAACAACTCGGTTTCTATTTGATGGGCAAATTGATCAAGTCAGTTACCTACCCATAATTTCCGGATAAACTGTAACCAACCTTGTTGCAGCTCTTCGCATTAGAATCAGGTGTAACCCAGGTCGTTGCAGTTTGCAGCTAATCTATAGCATTTCACAAGCTACAAGACTCAAAGAAAATCCATTGCTATTTGTTAATATCGAATCCTATAAAGGGTAAGAAACTGCCACACAGGGAACTGGCCATCATCAAAACGGGCAACCGGAATTAAATTTTCCAAAAAAACAGGGTCATCGTAACCACCGCGTTTACGATAAACAGGGATTAACATCGTTTGAAAATCGATCACATAAAGAATATTCTCTTGTTTCAAATAGACGGGCAGTTCATTTCCAACTGCATATGGATAGATGCTTTCATTTACCAAGCCATCAATATTAATTACCTGCCCACCTTGATAATACCCAATGATACCTGCGTTCCACGATGCAATCTTTCCATCAAAGTGGTTTTTGTTCAAGTATTTTCCCGCGGCAAGCATAACCTGTTGATGCTGCCAAGGCGCGCGGTCAGGAATAGGATAAACAGAAAGAATATTCACGAGAATCGTAACAAGAATGATTAAGGAAAGAGCAGTCTCTGTAGTTCCCCTTTTGAACGAAACACGCGAGATAAGGAGGTTTATTAATGCATCAAACAAGACGAACATGGGCACAAGAAAATTCGCTGTATACCAGTTTTGCAGCCCGCCGCCCCCTCTCGAATACAAAACGAAATAACCAACGACACAAACGATCGACGCAAAATACAGTACTGATTGATTATTAGTCTTACCACCTTTCGAGGAAGTTTTCCTGAGAATATCCATGAATTCTCTGCCTCTGGAAACCAAAAATAAAAGACAAATAATGACAATAATAAACAAAAGAGGGATACAAAGGGTTGAAAAAGAGATAAAGTAAAGATCAAAACCGATTGTCCGCAAGGCAATGATTATGGATTTAAACAAGAGGTTTTCTTGAAATCCTCCCCAGTACAATTTCATTTTTGCGCTCGATTGTATTATGTTTCCTGTGAAAACATAATTGTTTATGAAGCCCAAGCCAACGCCCGAAAATGCCCCGACTAATCCGATAAACGAGTTTCGCAAAGCTAATTTGTTTTCCTCATCCCCCAAAATCGTAAAAAAAACACCTGCAATAAAAATAGAAAATGGCAGCAATCCCGCATCAGAACGAGCCAGACTTAAAAATAGACCTACTGTAAATAATTTCAAGGATGCGCTTGTAGATCTGCTAGAATGAATATAAACAGAGCAATAAAGCGCGGCCAGTACAACTACAAATGACCATTCTACTCCCGAGACAGAATTGAACAAGAAACTTTGTGCGCCTGCGAAAAGAGAAATGGCGATCAGGAAATTGCCATTTCTTGACAACACACTCTTTAACCAAACAAAGAATACTAACACTAATATAGGGATTGAACTGAGAAGGATATCAATAGTCACAAACTCTTCAGTAGAAGGTAGAGCAACTTTGTATATCACAGCCAGAAGATAGGCCAGCAAAGGATGAAAACCCGATGCCAGGCTGACCTTCGAGTCAAATGTCCAATATCCATACTTTACAAAGTTCTTGGCAAGTTGAAGATAATAATACGCATCATCGGGGGTAAATTGCACTCGAATATTATCCTGACTCGATAAAACAATGTAGTCAAAGACCACTAAATTAGCAGTCGTTATAAAACCGATGAGTGACCAAAAAATAAATGCGGATTTAGTTTTCACAGATTCTTTTTAGACAAGTATTGATCGAATCAATTCTCCGAGTCGAGCCTTCATCCATAACAATTCGAAATAAAGAGAGCCTGTCACGGGACAGGCTCTAGGAATTCTAAACACTTTGCAGCATCTTACCCATCCTGTAGCCTTGACCTCCATACTCAGGCGCGCGCTTTCAAGCACACCACCGAAGACATAAACAAATGTCAATTTGCCTGTTAATATGATCCCTTTCCAATCAGGACAACCCATATCGTTCGAACAATTATTTCCAGGTCGAGCCAAATGGAATAATTCTGAATGTAATATAAATCATCTTCGGTGTGCAGGTGCATGGGCTTATCACTTCGACCAGTGACTTGCCACCAGCCCGTCATGCCAGGTGGGACGGCAAAGCGCTTACGTTGCCACGATTCATAATTATCCACTAGAAATGGCATTTCGGGACGGGGGCCCACCAGACTCATCGTCCCGGCGAGGACATTGAAAAGCTGCGGGAGTTCGTCAAGGCTGAATCGGCGGAGCAGACTCCCCACGCGCGTGACGCGAGGATCGTCCTTCACTTTGTGGATCAGATTCCCGTCCAAATCCCGCTTTTCTACCTGACTTTGTAACTGCTCCGCGTCCTTGACCATCGTTCTGAATTTGAGCATCTCAAACAAGCGCCCGTTCTTGCCCACGCGTTTTTGGCGAAAAATGATCGGGCGACCATCGTCAAGAAAAACCAACAGGGCGGATAAAGCTATAAGAGGCAGGGCAAGCGTCAGGGCAAAAAGCCCGAAGAAGAGATCAAAGACACGTTTGAGCATGCAAAGATAAGAGAATCGCTCCCGACAGTGTCGGGAGCCTCATTACCTACTTGTTCACCTTATACTTCTTCTTACCTCTACCGGTGGGCTGAGCTTCCGTCATCGCAGGAGCAGGAGCCTTCGAGCGGACAACCGCCCAGGCCAGCACCCCAAGCAAAACGACGGCAATTGCCCAAACGCTGATCTTGACCACAACAGGCAAGCCGGGACTCGCATACTGCACGACAATTGGAGCAATGATCACCGAGACCAGGTTCACTACTTTGATCATCGGGTTGAGTGCAGGGCCGGCCGTATCCTTGAACGGATCACCAACCGTGTCACCCACCACACCAGCTTTGTGACGCTCAGAGCCTTTGCCAGTATTGTTCTTCAAATCCCTGGGCTCGTCTTCGATCAACTTCTTGGCATTATCCCAGGCACCACCAGAGTTATTGAGGAAGACAGCCAGCAACTGACCGGAAACGATGATACCTGCCAGGAAGCCGCCGAGGGCCTCCACTTGCAGGGTTAAACCGACCACGATCGGGGTCACGACACCGAGCAACGCCAGCGAGACCAATTCCTTCTGTGCTGCATCGGTGGAAATGCTGACAGCCTGCCTGTAATCGGGCTTGACCTTACCTTCCAACACACCCAGTTTGAACTGCCTGCGGACCTCCATCACGATCAACGCCGCCGCGCGAGCCACAGCCTGGATGGCGAAGGAGGAGAACAACCACGGCAGGGCACCGCCGATGAGCATGCCAACAAATACCTGCGGAATGTCCACGCGAATACCAATCGCCTGAATCTGTTCAGCGACTGGAACGCCAAGGCTTGTCTGTGCACGAGACACATCCACAAGGAAGGAACCAAAAAGTGAAACCGCCGCGATCACCGCAGAACCAATCGCCACACCTTTTGTAATCGCTTTCGTCGTATTGCCGACCGCATCGAGATCAGCCATGATCTGCTGGGCTTCCCTGGTTGCTTTGTCCGTCTTGCCAGACCAGGCCATCTCGCCAATACCATTCGCATTATCAGAGATCGGACCAAAAGAGTCCATCGCCACGTTGTTACCCGTGAGGGTAAGCATGCCAATACCGGTCATCGCGACACCATACAGAACGAACGTCGCACTATCCGCGCCTTTTACACCGGGAATGGTTCCAAAGATAAAGATGGAGGCGACAATCGTCATAGCCAGCACGAGGACAGACCAGACGGAGGATTCAAATCCGACCGCAACGCCCTGCAAGATAAGAGTAGCGGGTCCTGTATCCGCGGCGTTCTTGATATCGTTCACGGGGGCGGCATGTGTGCCAGTGAAGTATTCGGTCAGGCGGTCAATCAAAATGGCAAGCAGGACCCCAACACCTACAACCGTCGGCAAACGCCACCAACCGCCCCATGCACTCATTTCAGGGGTATTCAAATATAAGAAACCCGCAATGAAGAATAACGCGGCCGAAATCACAGCGGAGGTCAGGAAGCCGCTGAATATTGCCTTCATCGCATCTTCGCTTTTACCAGTCTTACCGGCTCTAACAAAGTACGTGCCAATGATGGACGAAAGCACACCGATGCCGCGCACCATGAGCGGGAAGATGATCCACTCAAGCTGGCCGGTAATGTGCCAGAGAGCGAGGCCCAAGATAAGCCCCGAAACAATCGTTACTTCGTAGGATTCGAAGATATCCGCGGCCATACCGGCGCAGTCACCGACGTTATCCCCAACGAGATCCGCGATCACAGCTGGATTTCTCGGATCATCCTCAGGAATGCCTGCTTCCACTTTACCGACCAAATCCGCGCCGACGTCTGCTGCCTTGGTGAAGATGCCACCGCCCACGCGCATGAAGAGCGCGAGCAGTGTTCCACCGAAACCAAACCCGAGCAAAGCATCTGGAGCAGCAATGCCAAGGATGATGAAGATGATCGTGCCACCCAACAGACCTAGGCCATCGGTGAGCATGCCGGTGATGGTTCCCGCGCGATAGGCAATACGGAGCGCATCACCAAACGACCTCTTCGAAGCCGAGGCGACACGCACGTTCGCTTCCACTGCCATACGCATACCGAGTTGGCCAACGGCCAGCGAAAAGCCCGCGCCCATGACAAAGGCAAACGCGCGGGCGATACCAATCCAAAGACGAACAGTGTTTGGATCCACACCCTCAAAGCGTTCGAGCGCTTCCGGTGAAGGCGGCACAATATAAACAGAGAAAAAAAGTGCAATTGTGAGAATGGCGATCAAGGGCAATATGGAGCGTAACTGCTTCCTTAGGTAAGCATCCGCCCCGTCTTTGATCGCGTTCCAGACTTCCTGCATCTTTGGCGTGCCTTTATCTTCGCGCAGGATCTGGGAGCGGAGGAAGACCGCGTATAACAAGCCGAGCCAGGCAACGCCAAACACGGCCCAAATCGCGACTCCCTCAAAAGGTTGAAGTCCTTGCATAGCGTACATATTAGAGTATTCCTCCCGAGGAAAATAAAATATACTGCTTCTAAAGTTAGTCTCTAAACCTGGATCGGGCCTGTCAAAGAGCAATCAACTGAAATCCAGTTTAGAGACTATCGCAGTATTGAGCACAGGAATTTTACAGGCGCAACAGATATGTGTCAAGCATAGGCGGCGATTATTGCCAATGCCGGCGCCGTCCCACAGGGATGCTCTGCAAAGGACGGCACTGGGAGCGCGGCCTGAAAGCCATGGTTGACAGTCTGACCCGAATTTGATAAGATTTATCTACTTACCTCTCAAAGGAGATCATATGTTAGAAGAACTCGAGACAAAAATATTGACACAGACTGAACCTGCGACAATCTCCTTATCCGTAGCGGCTTCTGATGCAGTTAAGAATATCCTTGCCGAACGCAATCTGGAGGGCTATGCGCTGCGCGTGTATGTGGCCGGCGGTGGTTGTTGTGGTGTGAATTTTGGCATGGCCCTGGATAACAATATCCGTGATGTCGATACAACCTTTGAAGCGAATGGTGTACAGGTTGTTGTGGATGAAGTGTCCATTGATTACTTGCGCGGCGCGAGCATTGACTTTGTAAACGATCCGGTGCGCGGAGCAGGCTTTGCAGTGGATAGCCCGAGCGCGCAGGGCCACGAACATAGTCATGCCCATGGCGAAGGTGGATGCGCCTGCGGCGGCTCGTGCTCTTGCAACAACTAATTCGTAAAAGTTAGAAACAAAAATAGACCGAGCCATCGGTCTTTTTTTGTTTGCTTATGCGCGCTTCGACTGCGTTGCGCTCCGCTCTGGAGCGCAACTCTTATCTCCCACGCAGATACGAAATCACTGCACCGAAGAAACCAAATAACCCAAGGCTGAGGATCAGCAGTCCCACAGGGATACCAGTTGTCTGGGCCTGGCTAACGTCACGAAACGAAGGCAGTTCAAGGGGCGGCGGCGGCGTGAAGGTCGGCAGGCGGGTTGGTGTTTGTTGTCCAATGAACGCGGCTTCAAGGGTTGGGTTGATGGTTGGAGTGGAAAGCGCAGTGGGCGTCGGAGGGATATCCACAATCGGAAGCAGCGCGCCCGGCGAAAGTGAAACGTAGAGCCCATAGACCCAGCCGACGGAATCGGGAACGCCGGCGTAGTGAATTTGAATCCAATCTTCCCGGCCGCTTGCCCGGCCAAGCGCGGGCGCGGATTCGCCCGCCAGCATGACCCCGATCGCAGGATAATCAAATGAACCAGGGCCAGCGTAAACCCGGATCTGGGGAATACTCAAATCAACCTTGATGACCGGACCTGAGGGCGTGCCAGTGACAGTCGGGATCGATCCGGTCGGCTGTTGTGCAGACACTGCAGTCTGACCTGGATCGAACAAACCCAGAATTGTGATCCCGAATATCGCAACGACCCAGATGATAATTCTGGCGGTGCCCAGCTTGCTCATCTCACGATCACCTTCGTAAAACGTATGACACGAGTAAACCGATGGCACCCGTCAAACCCAGGCCAAGAATGAAAATCCCGAATACCAGCCGCGAAGGATTGGGCGTACTTGCGTCATTGAATTCCGGAACGTTCAACGGTGGCGGGGGTGTAAAAGTAGGCAAGCGCGTCTCAGTGGGCTGAATGTTGAAAGCCGCTGCGAGAGTCGGGTCAATCGTGGAAGTGACAGGCAGCGTGGGAGTTGGGGGTGGCTCCACGATCCGAAGTTCGCCGCCTGATACAGACACAAATGACGAATATACCCAGCCCGTCCCACCGGTGGGAGGATATGTAATTTGGACCCACTCCCGTCCGGGCGAAACACCGAGCGCCGGAACCACATCCCCAGGCGTCAACTGCCCAATGATCGGATAATAGACCGTGCTGGGCCCACCGCGAACGTTGATCGGATCCGTGTACGTAACCGTGACAAAAATACCGGTCGGGGTGGATGCCTCCTGCGCCCGGACCCTCTGCTGCTCCGATGTAAGAAACGTTCCCACCCACAGGCCCATTACTGTCAAAATCGCCAACAAGGTTTTAAACCAAAATCTCTTCATTACGTAGATATTCTTAGAGATGGAATGCGACGACATATCGTCGTCGCTTGTAAAGCGGATTATAATCGAAAACATGGACAGACGAATTTTCCACGGAAATATCAAACCCAATGACATTGCCGATGCCCTCATGGCGGAATTCAACCGCGGAAACATGCACGCGCAAGTGGTGGGGCAACATGACAATATGGCTGTGCAAATTGCAACACGGAGAGGTGCCATGTCTGGTGGGCAAACTGCGCTGACGATCAGCATCCAGACCGTTGAAGATGGCATCATGATCGAATTGGGCAATCAGGCCTGGCTGGGTGTGGCGGCAAGCATCGGCCATACTGCACTCTCGGCGCTTCGCAATCCCTTCAGCCTGCTTGGCAGGTTGGATGATCTCGCCCAGGATTTTGAGAATATCCAGCTCAACGAAAACGTATGGAAGGTGATCAACCGGACCGTCACGGCATTTGGCGCCTCCCACGCCCTTTCTGAACGATTGAGCAGAATCACATGCGAGCATTGTGGAACGGCTAATCCCCTCGGGGAAGGATCCTGTATTGCCTGTGGCGCCCCGCTGGGGGATGCCCACCCCACCACTTGCCCAAATTGTGGGTTCGCGGTTACATTAGAGGAAATCATCTGTCCCAACTGCAATCAAAACCTGGTATTAAAGTAGCCTGACGAATCCCTGATGACAAACCTTTTTGAAACTGTAAGCCTGGGTACTTGCAGATTTTTCGCCTCGCCTCTATAATACTTGGAACCCGCAGAATCAAGTCGAGGCATTGTTATGAAACTAAAACTGGACGAATTGGAAGTAAAACTACAGTCATTAGTTGAAAATCAGTTGGTGGGGATTCTTCCGGGCTTGAAAGTGGAAGACCGGATGATTCAACGTTTGGCGAACGCGCTGAAGCAAAATATTATCCAGCAAAAGGATCAGGGAGCGATCGCTCCCAATGTTTTTACATTGATCGTGGCAACCGACTCATCCCCCATGTGGAAGGAACAGCGCACACTGGATACACTAAAGAACATCATCACTACTGCAGCGAACGACGTGGGTTTGCAATTCACGGCACAACCGACGATCACCATCACAACGGACGATACCTACTCAGCGGGGGAAATCAGCGTGGTCGCATCACACAAACTGGAACCGGTGGCAGATACACAGGGGATGCAAACATCGCTAACGAATGAAAACACCGATCCTGTCGATAATATTCCCGAAAATGCCTTTTTGATCATCGAGGGCGTTAGAGTACATGCCCTGGACGAAACCGTTGTGAATATTGGCAGAAGGCTTGAGAATCATCTGGTGATCGATGACCCGCGCGTCTCCCGCAACCATGCACAACTGCGCGCCATCAAAGGGCGTTTTGTGCTGTTCGACTTGAACTCGACCGGCGGGACGTTTGTGAATGGTCAGCGCACAAGCCAGACTGTTTTATACCCCGGTGATGTCATATCCCTGGCAGGAGTTGCTTTGATCTTCGGGCAGGATAATCCCCCACCCCACCCCGATCTTGGCGAAACCGGACCCCTGGAACGCGAGCCAGGCACTAGCGAAAGACCGACCGCCACGGTTGAGCAGAATACCGTGGACATAAGGCCGACAGGAAAATTTAGAGAAGATAACCCAAATAAATGATCGCATCTATTGTCCTTGCCCTGCGATTGATCCTGGCAATCGCGCTTTATTGTTTTCTGGCATGGGCATTATTGACACTGTGGCAGGAACTCAAACAACAGGCGAACCGGTTATCCGTACAAAAAAAACCGAACATCACGATAGAAATTAGAGTCGGCCAGAAGAAGGTAAGCCAGAGTCATTTCTCTCAAACTGAGGTGACAATCGGGCGCGATACCAACTGCGACCTTGCGGTAATGGATGAGGCGTTATCTGCGCACCACGCGCGCATGATTTTTCATCATGGGCAGTGGTGGCTGGAGGATCTCAATTCCACAAATGGGACCTTTCTCAATCGCGAAAAACTGATCGTTCCAGCGGTGGTGATCACAGGCGATGAATTCAAATGCGGCAACACGTTTTTCAATATCCGCATCGATAGTGACGACAAATTCCCCTCCACAAATAAACTTCAAACAGGAGGTCTGCCATGACCGAACAGGTAACCCTTGCAATCATCGGCGGCTCAGGGCTTTATGAAATGCCGGGGTTACAAGCTACTCAGGAATTTGACATCAACACACCCTTCGGAAAAACCAGCGCGCCGATCGTAGCTGGCACATTGGAAGGTGAACGGGTCGCCTTTCTCGCCCGCCACGGGATCGGGCACCACATCACTCCCAGCGAGGTCCCTTACCGAGCGAATATGTACGCGTTGAAATCATTAGGCGTGGAGCGGATCATCAGCATCAGCGCGTGCGGATCTCTACAGGAGGAATTCGCTCCCGGTCACATTGTTATCCCCGACCAGGTTTACGACAATACGCATAAACGCGCGCGTTCCTTCTTTGGCGAAGGTCTGGTGGCACATGTCAGCGTGGCTGAGCCTTTTTGTCGCGATCTTTCCGATCAACTGGAATCAGCTGTCCGCCTGGCAGGAGGCGTAACACATCGTGGGGGCTCATTCATCACTATTGAAGGTCCTCGCTTTTCGACAAAAGCCGAATCCAAAACCTATCGCTCGTGGGGAATGTCCATCATCGGCATGACGGCAGCTCCCGAAGTATTCCTGGCACGCGAAGCAGAGATCTGTTATGCAACCATGGCACACGTCACAGATTATGACGTCTGGCATGTAAGTGAAGCGCCCGTGACTGTGGAAATGGTGATCCAAACCCTCAATAGAAACACACTTCTCGCGCAGGAAGCTGTTCGGATTCTTGCGCGCAATCTAAAGCATGAGCGGGATTGTGAATGTGAACATGCCCTTGCGGCGGCCCTGATCACGCGCAAAGATATTATTCCCGCCGAAACCCGCGAGAAGCTGGAGCTGTTAATCAGCAAGTATCTATAATCAATGAGCAGAATCATCCAAAGCAAACTGCTGAAGATGGCAGCGGGCTTCCTTGTTTTACAAACGTTGCTGATCATGCTGTCCCCGGCCGTTCGGGAGCGTAATCTGGATGTGGATTACCGCTGGTCGCAATGGGTGGCTCTCTCTTTATGGGGGCTGTTTATCGTGCGCGTGCATCGCTATATCGTTCATAGATTACCAGACGCCGATCCATATCTATTCCCAGCCGCTGCGTTTCTAAGCGGGTGGGGCCTGCTCACCGTCTGGCGGCTCGATTCGGGTTTCGGCGCGCGTCAGGCGCTCTGGCTGGGCGTCAGCCTGCTCGTCTTCTCCTTCGGGCTGGGGCTTCCCACCACGCTTGGCTTCCTGCGCCGATATAAATATTTGCTACTCACGACCGGTCTGATTCTCACAGGGTTGACTCTCCTGTTTGGAACCAATCCGACTGGTTTTGGCCCGCGTTTATGGCTTTG
>Ga0209521_10003996_pt1 | contig 11838 bp, 10 predicted proteins | sample Rifsed19ft4_FD_184016 | JGI IMG/M metagenome (GOLD analysis project Ga0209521, IMG submission 184016) | Soil microbial communities from Rifle, Colorado, USA - sediment 19ft 4 (version 2) | ecosystem: Environmental > Terrestrial > Deep subsurface > Rock core/Sediment | place: Rifle, Colorado... | reverse complement strand
CCCTCACGAAAGGAAGAAGAGCCCTGGCCTTCGAAATGAAACCGTTATCCTGTAACCGGTCCACCCTAAGGGGATTATCGGAAAAACTCATCGTCAGTCACTATGAAAACAATCACGGCGAGGTAAGCAGATCAACAACGCCGCGCTCGTAGCCGACGATTACCATGCGCGGGTGGATGGTCTCACCAGCCTCGTGGTCTTGTTCAGCGTGGTGGGAGTGTGGCTCGGTTATCCCTGTTTCCGAGCACACACACGCTGGCTTGCCGCACCATTCCCATCGTTAGTGCGGCGCGGTTGACAAAGAGGTCTTCTCACAGCATCTTTCAGTGGCTCAGTGCGTCAGCTCCTGCACGGCTTAGTCGGCGCCAGCGACTTTCGACAAACGAAAGCCTATTCGGTATCCTCGGGATTGATAGCACCACGGCGGTCGGCTCGACCCAGTTAGGAGACCGAAAGAGTGTCTAACATAGGATTTGAAACCCTAGCGATATTCTTACTTTTGATCGGCAACGGTGTTTTCGCCATGGCGGAAATCGCCGTCGTGACCGCGCGCAAATCGCGTTTGCAGGACTTAGCAAATAAAGGATCGGCGAAAGCGCGGGCGGCATTGGAACTGGCCAACGCCCCGAATCCATTCCTCTCGACAATGCAAATCGGAATAACTCTCATCGGCATTCTGGCGGGCGCCTTTGGCGGTGGCGCGCTAACCGAATGGATGGCCACGCAGTTGAATACGATACCTGTGATCTCCCCCTACAGTCGGTCGATCGCTCTTGGCATCGTTGTTCTTGGGATCACCTATTTCTCGGTGATTATCGGCGAATTGGTGCCCAAGCGTCTCGCTCTGGGTCATCCTGAGACTATCGCTATGTTGATGGCGCCAGCCGTGCGTTTCTTACTCAAGGTCTGCCGTCCCGTGGTTCATCTTTTAAGTTTCTCAACCGACCTGGTGTTTCGTCTTTTCGGCAAGAAGTTCGATGAACAAACATCGGTGACCGAGGAAGAGGTTAGAACGTTAGTGCGGCAGGGTACGGCGGCCGGCGTATTCGAGGAATCAGAGCAGGACATGGTGGAAGCCGTATTTCAGCTCGGCGATAAGAGCGCGCGGGCGTTGATGACGCCGCGGACTCAAATCGTTTGGCTTGACGTTAACGACTCCGTCGAGCAGATTGGCGCAAAATTAGCTGACAGCGGCCATTCACGGTTTCCGGTGTGTGCCGGCAGCTTGGACGATGTCGTCGGCATCGTTCAGGCTAAAGATTTGTTGGCGAGCTTCCTTGCGGGCAAGAATGTCGACCTCAAAGCGTCGATGCAACCACCACCATTCGTGCCCAGGACGATGACCGCATTACAGGTGCTCGATCACATCAAGATATCCAGCAGCCACATCGTGCTGGTGGTCGATGAATATGGCGGCATCGAGGGGCTGCTGACGCACCACGACATACTCGAAGCGATTGCCGGCGATATGCCGCTTGGCAAAACGCCAGCGGAGCCCAAGGCCGTGCAGCGAAAAGATGGCTCTTGGCTGCTCGATGGAATGTTGTCGGTGGATGAGTTCAAAGACATTTTCAAATTAGAGAATCTACCGGGTGAAAAGAAGGACACGTTTCAAACCTTGGGTGGCTTTATCTTCACCCAGATGGGACGCGTTCCATCAGTCTCTGACCACTTTGAGTGGAACGGTCTGCGTTTCGAAGTCGTCGATATGGATGGGAAGCGCATTGATAAGGTGCTGGTCTCGTCCGCACGGAAAAAAGCCGAGCCCGGCATCTAACACATGACGCTCGCCCTAATTGTCAACAACCTTCCGCCGAACTTCTTTTTCCGGAATGAAATGGCGCTATTTCATAGCCAGCCGAGTGATTCGCGTTTGTCCTCGACCTGTGGCATAAACCGGCCTAATCGTTTACTGAAAGATGACTGAAATTGTCCTCACTGTAGCCATTGGCGGCGCCGCGACCCTGTACGCCTCCGTAGGCCACGGCGGTGCGTCCGCTTACATCGCGCTGTTAACCCTCGCCGGCAAGCTGCGACCCGAAGTCGCCGCGACGATTCTTCTAATGAACATCGTCGTCTCAAGCCAGGCGTGGCTGCGTTTTCGCCAGCGCGGCTACTTTGACGCGCCGTTGGCCGGCGCGCTGCTGCTTTTCTCCGCTCCCGCCGCCTTTGTCGGCGGCATGATCGCCACCTCGGCGCGCGTCTTTACCTTCCTCGTCGGTTGCGCGCTTCTGCTCGCCGCCCTGCGTCTCATTCTTCCCGATCCGCGAGCACATGAGCCACAAAGACCGAAGGGAGCCGCGCTCTGGACAACGTCGGCGACTATTGGAATCGCCCTTGGCCTTCTCGCCGGTCTCACCGGCGTCGGCGGTGGCATATATCTATCTCCGTTGTTAATCTTCCTCGGCTGGAAAGACGCGAAGGGAACCGCGGGGATTTCCGCGGCTTTTATCGCCGTGAATTCCCTCACCGGGCTACTCGGGCGCTTCCTGCGCGGAGATGGGATTGATCCATCGTTATTGCCGCTCGTGATCGCTGCGCTAATCGGTGGCTATGCCGGCTCCTGGTGGGGCGCAAAGCACGCCACGTCAGCAATAATCCGAAGACTGCTTGGCGTGGTGCTCGCCATCGCCGGCATGAAACTGCTCTTCCCCTGAGCCCGGCTTGAAAAGGACGGCATTTTGCGAGGGAGGCGGCTTTGTTCCGCCCCCCTCGGAGGAAGTATTACAGACCGTCTACGTTATGGCATTGGCCGCAGGCGTTGGTGTAAGGAATCGGCATCGCCCTTGCCGGGTCGACGCCTTTCACGGCAACGTTGTCTTTTCGAGGGACATCGAAGATGTGCGAGGTAATGTCGTTCATCCAGTAGTTCTTGCCGTCTTTTCGCGCAAGCCCCTTTCCAAAACCCGAGCCGGTAAGCATTGTTTTCGCGTTGTGGCAGTCAACGCAGCGTATGTTGGTATGGCCCATTCCGACCTTGGCAGCGGTATGAGCTGTGATATCGGCAGTGCCGGTGTGGCAACTTGTGCAAAGAGTGTTCTTCGCATCCCTCGCCTCCGCCTTCAACTGATGCTTTACCGTCTTCATGCCGTGGGGATCATGGCAGTCTGTGCATATCATGATCTGGCTGCCGTTTCGGTACTTCTTTGATTTGATAAAATCGCTGCCCTGCTGGTGGTGGGATCTGGAGTGGAGTTTGTCGGGCCAGAAATCTCCCTGGGCCGCATCTTCCCTCGTCGTAAAATTCACCAGGAACTCGTTCCTGCTCGTGCCGGGAGGCATCATCTTGTTGTCTTTGCTCACCGGTTGGTCGTTTTTCAGATTCCCCTGCGGCCTGGAGTGACATTGCTCGCAGATAACCGAGGCCCGTTCCGGTGGAAGCTTGCGGGGGCTCACGATCGTGGACGCCTTTTTTGCCTTGGGGGCCTTTACATGCTCCGACCCGGCCCCGTGGCAGACCTCACACCCTATGTTAATTTCGTTTGGGATCCCGTCGCCGTCGATGTCCGCCTCCCCATTGGGGTCGTTTACCGCGCTCGCAACGAAGTCACCCGCAACGGTGGGAGTAAGACTGTATCCGGTAAAGTGGCACGAGGCGCATTCTATCTCGAAAGACTTTTTCTTCGGCGGATCCGCCAGCTTTTTCGTCCCTTCGTTAAAAAGCCAGTCGGCATGGTAATCCCTCCAGGGTTTTCTCGCCCTGTCGGCATAACTCTCATCGCCCATCGTGTTGAACTGGACGAAGGGGTAGAGATACTGTCCCGACCGGTAAAGGTATCTTTGCTTGTACAGGCCTCCGCCATAGGTCATTTCGACTGCGTATGTTCTCGGCGCGTCCGATGGGTCCTTCATATTTTCGGTCCTGAATTTCAGCTTGCCGTCCGTGTCTTTGAAAAAGGTGGTGGCAAAGCTCACGGAGGCGGCGTCGGCAGGCATCTTTTCGGAGATCAGGTATTTATCGAATCCCCTCGTCTTGTCAAAGCCGGAAAAATAAAATTTCGTCCCACCCATGAGCTTGTTTAGACCCTCGTCGAATTTGGGGAAGCGGGAATAGTCCTGGAGTTTGCTCTCCTTCCCGACGACCTTGATACCGAGTCCGTGGAGGGTCTTCTTTTGGGCGCTGTACGCGGCATGGCAAGTGAGGCACTGGGACGTGCCCACATAGACCGCATTATCGGGGGTGTTTCCCGATAGAAGTATCTTTATGGTTTTCCCTTTAAGCTCCGTGGTCGATAGCGCTTTGTTCGACTTGTCTCCGCCGGGAAGATAGGTCTTGTCGGAAGGCGCGACATAGATGAAGTATTTTCCGTCAGCGATGCCGGCGATTGTGAAATTTCCCTTCTTGTCGGTGGAAGCCTTCTGGTACTTGTCGATGTTTGCCGCCAGGCTGTCTTCAAGCGGTTCGTCATTAGGAGAATTCCGCCTTACTTCGAGCGAGGTCTTCGCCAGCGCCGCGACATCGCCTGCGGGGATTAGATAGACGGTGGCCTTCTCGATCATTTGGCCGGAAACATCCTGAACCGTCCCCCTGACAACGTTGCCGCCGCTCTTTTTTTCTGCTCCTTCAACGCCGTAAACGACAAAAGTCAAAGCAACGAAATACAAAATGGCTATACGTGCTGACCAAGAACGAGACATAAACCAACCTCCTTACATTCAAACAAATAGCGAGAATTGCTTTTTTTCCTGCAAGAGCTTTTGGAGTGAGTGCCTTCCGCAATTTTCATACCACCAGCGCACTATGCCAAAACGATTTCCCTCGAATCGTAACAGCAGCTACTTCTTTGCTTTGGGGCGGTTTTCGGGCCGTCTGAATATTGACGAAAGACGCCGTCCTGTCCAGAAGTGGGAAAAGAAGACTTTTGTTTTCGCACTTATGATAAGAGATGCCGTCCTTCCGGGATAGAAGACGCCATTCCCCCTTGACAAACAATCAGACTGCTTATATATCGATTTCCGATAACGAAAACCAATATAAAGGAACTATAGGATGAGTTTTTTCGCTGCTGCCGGTACTTGCCTTGCCGCCTTCTTGGTTGCGGCTATGGTACTCATGAGCGGCTTTGGATTAGGAACCCTTCCCACGCCACTTTGCGTCGTCTTCTATGACATCAAAATCGCCGTATTCCTCGTCGCCAAGGAAGGTTGTGGCCGGATGCGTGGTCGGCGTAGGCATCGCCACGACCATGACACTGATTTGACCCTGGAGATGAAGAAGAAACTAGCTAAGAGCAACGATGAACAAAATCTTTACAGCGGCTTGATTCGACTTCGTAGTAATGCAACACCCCACCGTTACTAACGGCTCTCCATGGTTACAGTTATGCCCGACCTGTTACGGCATGGGCCTGAGCCAGGTCTCATCTCACGCTCACTTGAGCTTAGTGGCCTCGATGGCGGCCTTGGCGCCGAAGCCGACCGTGACCGGGAACGACACCTGATGGCCGCGGGTCGTGATGTTGTCGTCGTGGACCGCGAAGGCGAAGTTGTAGACGTTGCCCTCCTTCAAGGGCTTGTCGTCGGGATTGGCCAGGTTCAGCTTGCGGGCCCATACGACGGTCCACATGCCGTCTTTCCAGACGCCCTTGACCTGGTTGTTGTCTGCTCCTGACCCCTTCGCGCCTTCCTTGTTAAGGACGTACTCGGGGATGAGATCACCTTGCTTCCATCCGGCGTTGGGATCGAACGGGACCGCGTTCTGTTCGCGGACCAGCGCGGTGGGCATCTTGCGGATGTCGCCGGCCGTGAGCGCCTTCTTGCCGACCTTCTTCTCGTCGTACATGAACCGGGGTTGATGCGTTTTCGGGTCCACGTTCGAGCCGAACGGGTTGCCGCCAGCGTCACTCAAGCGATATTCGAGCACGTAACCGTCGTCCGCCATGCCGACCGGGTTCGAGCGGTGGGCGCGCCACTGCATCAGTTCGAGGAAGCCCCCGGCCGCCTTGATCTTGGCAATCTCTTCCGAGGTCTTGCCCTTGTCCCAGGAGGCCAGCGCGTCGGTGCGCGTCGAAGGCAGATACTTGCGCACGTCATTCTGTTTCAGCGTCTGGTACAGCGGATTCGCCTGAACCTCGGCCCTGGTCGCAAACTTCGGGTTGTCGCGTTCGCCGTTGTGGCAAGTTAGCCAGCAACCCTGGTTCGCGAATTCCGGCACCCGTCCGTCGTCGATCATGATCGAAAAGCGGTCTTCATAGATGCCCGGTTGCTCGCCCTTCTGGACGACCGCGTCCAGTTTCGGAAAACCGTACGTCTTCCATTCCTTGCCGTCGAAGCGCACAAACTGATGCGCATCACCCGCGTAGTTGTTCCGCGTCTTCCACTGGGCGCGGAAATACGCGTTCTCCTTATCGTACGCGACCTGGAAGCTCAGTTGGATGACGCCGTTCTTGCCCTCGACTGGCGTGGGTTCCAGCTTGTTTGCCTTGACCAGCTTGTTGCCGAGCTTCTCCTCGGTGTCCTTATGACAGGTCAGACAGGCTCCTGCGCCGGTGACTACCTGGGCCCCCGGGTGGTCGGCGCTGCGTAGCCACTGATAGGACGACTGGGCCGGATAGAATAGCGTCAGCGTCTTCGTGGGGACGCTGTTCCAGTTTACCGTCGCCGGATCGACTGCCATAGCGGGTGCCGCGAACAACGTGAAGATGCTCATTGCAATTGGTGCTAATCTGGACGTTTTCATCATATCTCTCCATTGTGATGGCGTTTCGAGGTCACTTTCGACTCGTCTTTCTCGCACTTGGGTTAATCAATACCCCAGGGCAGAGCAAATGTCTAGCCTTAACTTTAAGCGCATGACATAACAGTGCCCTCTCGCATACTCTGTCCTCCAAATTGAAGATCCGAGGCCGGTCCAAGCTATCCCCCAGACTCTTGAGGTTCACAAAGGTGGGCCATTATCTTCGACGTACCTACCGCTCTCATCGCCCTGATCACACTGGGAATCCTAATGCGCTTCGAAATCCCGGACCCTATCCTCATACTCTTTACTGGAGTCGCCGGATTGCTCGTTTTTCGCGGCGCGAAGTGAGTTTTGCTGACGAGGTCACTCACGGCTCATACCTCATGTCGATCGGTTTCCGCCTTGCACCGGTTGCCCTCCCGTTTGCGGAACGAACTGAGTTCTGCTATATCGATTTCCGATAACGAAAACCAGTACAAAGGAACTGTTAGGATGAGTTTTTTCGCTGCCGCCGGTATTTGCCTCGCCGCCTTTTTGCTGGCGACCATCGTGCTGATGAGCGGCTTCGGGTTAGGAACTCTTCTTACGCCGCTTTTCGTCATCTTCTATGACATCAAGATTGCCGTATTCCTCGTCGCCGTTGTTCACTTCTCTAATAACCTTTTTAAGTTAGGCCTTTTCTTCCATCACTTGGACTGGGCAGTCCTGAAGCGGTTCGGAGCCCTAAGTGTGGCGGGTGCCCTTGTCGGGTCTGTACTTCAGGCCTGGCTAGAGAGCCAAACCTTGAAGATCGGCCTGGGAGTGCTGCTGGTTATCTTGGGGGCAGTGGAATTCTTGCCGCCGCGCTTTTCGTGGAGCTTGCCGAAGAGGCTCGACCCGGTCGGAGGCTTTCTCTCGGGGCTTCTCGGAGGCGTGCTGGGGAATCAAGGGGCCGTCAGAAGCGCCTATTTACTCAATTACTCGTTGTCGAAGGAGGCGTTTGTCGCTACGGCGACGATCATCGCATGCCTGATTGATGCGACGCGAATTCCCATCTATCTGCTGCAATACTACGATGGGATCGCCGTGGCTTGGCCTTATCTGATAGCCACTATCCTTTCTGCCTTCCTCGGGACGCTAATAGGGAAGTCGTTACTGGACGTCGTCACCCTCGGTGCGTTTCGTAGGGTTGTGGCTGGATCAGTTGTCGTCGTAGGGCTAGCTATGGCTATGGCGCTGATTTAAGCTGAGATGAAAAAAAAACTGCGGCAGGATAAGGCGGAGCAAGATTTTTACGGAGGCTTAATCCGTCTCCATATCCTTCACCATGCCTCCGAGGGGCCCGTGTTCGGCCTCTGGTTTATCGAGGAACTTGCACGGCACGGGTACAGGCTTAGCCCAGGCACTCTCTATCCTTTGCTTCACGGGCTTGAACGAAAAGGATATCTCCGATCGAGAAACGAACGTTCGGGAAAGAGCTCGCGCCGAGTGTATCGGGCTACACCGTTGGGACGCAAGGTTCTGGCGGGTGCCAGAGAAAAAGTTAGGGAGCTTTTCGGCGAATTGTTGGAGGATGAATGAAATTTCACCGTCATGAATGAAACCCGTGAAACTACTGCCAATGAACTCCTGCGCGGTCAAGGCCGGGGTTCTCTCTTTGAGGTCCTTTGGGTATCCACCCGATTGGGACTGACTTCTTTTGGTGGCCCCATCGCCCATCTCGGCTACTTTCACGAGGAGTACGTTAAACGCAAGAAGTGGATCGATGAACAAAGCTATGCGGACCTCGTGGCCCTTTGTCAGTTTTTACCCGGCCCGGCCAGCAGTCAGGTCGGCATCGCGATCGGCATTGCCCGCGCACGTCTTCTCGGAGGAATTGCCGCTTGGATCGGTTTTACTCTGCCGTCGGCGCTTGCGCTCATCGCCTTTGCGTTCGGAATCGGGGCTTTTGCGAGCGCTGCCGATTCAGGATGGTTGCATGGTCTGAAAGTTGTCGCCGTAGCAGTCGTGGCCCAAGCGGTATGGGGAATGGCTCGTTCTCTCTGTCCCGATCGTGAACGCGCGACGATCGCTATTCTCGCTTCAATCGTCACGCTGGCCTGGCAAACTGCGATTGGGCAACTTTCATCCATCGCCATTGCCGGTGTTGTTGGTTTGATGATCTTTCCGGGAACAGCTTCTTCTTCACTCTCACACATGCGGTTTCCAGTCGGAAAAAAGACCGGCATCGCTGCGTGGGTCATTTTCTTTTCTCTGCTTGTCGGGTTACCGCTCGTGAGACAGCTCGCGCCCAGCCATGCGCTTGAAGTCTTCGACAGTTTTTTCCGTGTCGGCTCCTTAGTTTTCGGTGGAGGCCATGTCGTCCTGCCGCTGCTTCAAACCGAAGTGGTTGGGCCGGGTTGGATCACAAACGAGCAATTCGTCGCAGGCTATGGAGCTACTCAGGCCGTGCCGGGACCGCTTTTTACTTTCTCGGCTTACCTCGGCGCCGTAATGGGCCCCGAACCCAACGGCTGGACGGGAGCGTTGCTCGCTCTGGTAGCGATCTTTCTTCCTTCTTTTCTCTTGATCGTCGGCGCGCTTCCTTTCTGGGATAGTCTTCGCTCGATGCCGGTTTTCCAGTCCGCTCTGAAAGGCATCAACGCGGCGGTAGTAGGACTACTGTTGACCGCACTGTACAAACCGGTTTGGACGAGCGCGATTCACGCGCCCGCCGATTTCGGGCTTGGACTCGTTGCCTTCAGCCTCTTGATGTTTTGGAAATGTCCCCCTTGGCTGGTGGTTGTGCTGACCGCTTTTGGAGGGGAAGTCATAGCCCGCGTATAAGAGGAGAAAAATTATGCCTAACATCCCGGTACATCAACGTGGTTATGCGCACCCTGAGCTGCTCGCCGAAACGGATTGGCTTGGGGAACACCTGGATGACCCCAACGTTCGCATCGTTGACGCGCGGCCGCCACAACAGTATGGCGCCGGCCATATTCCGGGCGCGCTGAACTTGAGCGGCACGAACGGAGTCCCGCGGACTGCCGACGGCGAGATGGCGAGCCCTGATGAGTTTAGTAGCGTGGCGGGCAAACTCGGTATCGGCAACGACGCGATCATCGTGGTCTACGACATACCAAACCAGCACATGGGCTTGGTCGCTTGGGCGTTTCTCTACTACGGACATCAGGACGTGCGCTTGCTCGACGGCGGCTTCGAGAAGTGGTCGTACGAGAGGCGGCCCGTGTCCATACAGGCGGCAAGCTACCCTGAGACCGTTTTCAAAGCGAAACCGATCGAAGCGATCTATTGTTCCCTCGACCATGCAAAGGCTTCCCATGGCCGTCCCGAAACCGTTTTTTGGGACACGCGCTCCCTGGCTGAATACCACGGCGCCGCTGAAGGGCACGGAAAACCTCCTCCCAGGCCGGGACACATCCTGGGCGCAGCCCATTTGGACTGGGTCGAGCTTATTGATCCGGAAACGAAGACCTTCAAACCCGCAGCGGAGTTGCACGCGCTTCTTGCGTCGAAAGGGATTACGCCGGAACGGGAGGTGAATACCTACTGCGGCGGCGGTCGGCGCGGATCGATCGGGACTATTGTTCTAAAGCTGCTTGGTTTCAACAACGCGAGAAGCTACGCGGCCGGCTTCAGCCAGTGGTCTCGGCAGCCGGACACGCCGGTGGAAATTTAAGAGTTGGGCGTAATTTCCCGAGCTCCGACTTTAAGAGAAGAAGCATCGCTAAAATCACACTTGTAGAAACAATTTCGGAAATTTTAAGGAATAGATTTATGAACGAAGATTGTTTGGTCGAAGATCTTAGTTTCCGCGTTCACCACACGATGCTGCCGGTGGCCGATCTCGGCCGATCCGTTGCCTTCTACACGCGCCTGCTCGGCATGAAGGTGAAGGACCGCCACGCGAGCGAAGCCCGGAAGGTGGAAGTGGGTCTTGTCGGCTATGGTGACAAGGCAAGCGAGCCGTTCCTGGAATTGATCCAAGACACCAGTGAGAAGGCGCCCGCTCAGGTGACGCCCGCAAACATCCACATTGGCATCGACGTGAGCGATCTTCGAAAGCTTTGCGCCATCCTGGAAAAGGAGGGAATTGCATTCATCCGCCCGCTCAAGGAGAGGTCCGACGGTAGCGGCCTGAGCGCCTGGATCTGCGACCCGGACGGCCACGAACTCGAACTGGCCGAACGGCATCCGCGCACGTAATCCCGATCCTGGTTAACAGTACGGTCCAGAATTTCCATGGCTGACCAGAAGCTTACTTTCGAAGAAGCTACCGGTGCTGTTCGACCCCTTCGTCGCGCTTTGCCTCCGAGTATTTGGGCGCTCGGCCTCAGCGCCATGTTTATGGACATGTCTTCTGAGCTGGTGCACAGCCTCTTGCCGGTCTTCATGGGCTCGGTTTTAGGGGCCAGCATGGTAACCATCGGTATTTTGGAAGGGGTCGCCGAAGCGACGGCGGCTATCACTAAGACATTCTCCGGCGCGCTGAGCGACTACTTGGGCAAACGCAAGTTCCTCGTCGTCTTAGGGAGCAACCGAAGAAGTTCGAATTCATCATCAACCTGAAGACTACCAAACAAATCGCCCGGACGATTCCGCCCAACGTGCTGGCGCGAGCGGATAACGTTATCAAGTAGATGCCCACGCGCTTACGCCCGGGGGCCTCAGCCGGGAATTTTGGTAGTCGAGAGGCATTAGGCAACATGCAACAGTAAGTGGAGAAAACCATGAATAAGAAAATCATCTGGGTACTGGTAGTTTTCTTTCTAGCAACTGTTTCTGTCGCCGAGGCGCAGCAGCCCAAGGTCTATCGTGTGGGAGTCATCCACCAGGGCGGACCGTATAGAGCGGCAGGGGACGGATTGCGGGACGGGCTCCGGCAGTTGGGATACGAAGAAGGGAAGCAGATCCTCCTGGAAATCCGCGATACCAAGAGTGATCTAAAACTCGTTGAGGAGGCAGCAAGGATTTTCGAACGAGAAAAGGCCAACGTGATCTACGCGGTTACTACGCGGGTAACCACAGCGGTTAAGAATGTTACTTCGCACATCCCGATCGTTTTCTCCGTTGGAAGTGATCCGGTCGGCAGCGGACTCGTGCAGAGCTTTGGGAAACCTGGGGGGAGACTCACAGGTGTTCAGTACTGGACCACGGATCTCACGGGGAAGCGGCTC
>Ga0209521_10003991_pt1 | contig 11846 bp, 10 predicted proteins | sample Rifsed19ft4_FD_184016 | JGI IMG/M metagenome (GOLD analysis project Ga0209521, IMG submission 184016) | Soil microbial communities from Rifle, Colorado, USA - sediment 19ft 4 (version 2) | ecosystem: Environmental > Terrestrial > Deep subsurface > Rock core/Sediment | place: Rifle, Colorado... | reverse complement strand
CTGGCCGCTGACCCCTGTCCCCTGACCCCGCGCATCGGGTGGCGTGAGTCGGCCAGACCGTGATAATGCGACGATCTCGATGACCGATAGGACCGTGACTGTCGTGGGGGGCGGCCTCGCCGGGTGCGAGGCGGCCTGGCAGCTGGCCTGCGCCGACGTTCCGGTACGCGTGTTCGAGATGCGGCCCGCGACTCAGACTCCCGCCCACCGCACCGGCAACCTGGCGGAGTTGGTGTGCTCCAACTCCCTGCGCTCCGACAACCCGGAGAACGCGGTGGGGCTCCTCAAGCGCGAGATGGAGGCGCTGGGCTCGGTGATCATGGCCGCAGCGCGGGCGGCGGCGCTGCCGGCGGGAGACGCGCTTGCGGTGGATCGCGAGGTGTTCGCGGGTGGCGTGCAGGACGCCGTCACGTCGCACCCTCTCGTCACCGTGATCCGAGAGGAGGTGCAGGAGCTGCCCGCGGGGCCCGCGATCGTCGCGACCGGACCCCTCACCTCGAACGCTCTGCACGCCTCGCTCATCGCGCTGCTCGGCGAGGGTTCGCTCTCGTTCTTCGACGCGATCGCCCCGGTGGTCGCCGCGGACTCATTGGGCACGAAGCGGCTCTACCGCGCCTCCCGCTACGGGAAGGGGGGCGGCGAGGACTACCTCAACGCCCCGCTGGAGCGCGAGGAGTACCTTTCGTTCGTCCAGGCCCTGCGCTCGGCGGAGAAAGTCCCCACCAAGGAGTTCGAGCGTGAGATCCCGTACTTCGAGGGGTGCCTGCCGATCGAGGTGATGGCCGAGCGCGGGGTGGACACCCTGCGCTACGGGCCGATGAAGCCGGTGGGTTTGCCCGACCCACGAACCGGTCGGATCCCGTATGCGGTTGTACAGCTGCGCAGGGACGACCTGGCGGCGGCGCATTGGAACCTGGTCGGCTTCCAGACCCGGATGACCTTTGGCGCGCAGCAGCGGGTGTTCCGGCTCATCCCCGGCCTCGAGCTCGCGCGCTTCGCCCGGCTCGGCATGATCCACCGCAACACCTTCATCTGCGCACCCAGACACCTCGACGCGCAGTTGCGCGTGAAGGTGCGACCGTCGCTGCGCCTGGCGGGGCAGCTCACCGGCGTGGAGGGGTACGTGGAGTCCGCCGCCACCGGCCTGCTCGCCGCGCTCAACGTCGCAGCGGAGCTACGGGGCCTCGGGATCCCAACCCTCCCCGCATGGACCGCCCACGGTGGCCTGGTCCGCCACCTCACCGAGCGCCCGCCGCACCGCTTCCAGCCTGCAAACGCCTCCTGGGGCTTGATGGTGGACCCGCCAACGGAGCTGCCGCGGGAGAAAGGGGCACGCCGCAAAGCCGCCGTCGCGGCTGCGCTCGGGACGATCCGGAGCTGGCGAGCGGCGTTCCCGTGGCCGGTCCCCGACCCTCGTTCAGTTTGAGACAGTCTTGCTGATTGTTCAGTATTTCACAAGCAGGCGCAGTGTGGCGTCCGATCAGGTACCATCACCAGCCCTGATCTCCGAGCGGGCTCGACGCGCCAGCTTGACCAGCTCCCAGTACGGGGGGGTATAGCCATGGCCGCGTTCGAACTCCTGCGCCAGGCGCAACACTTCGTCCCTGATCAGCGCGTGGGTCTGGATGAACCGCCTCGTCCGCAGCGCCCCGGCGGCGGAGAGCCCCTCGGGCACCGGTCCCACGAGGCCGAAGGCGTTCAGGGTGGAGCTGTAGAGCTTGGCCAGGCGTGCCGGCGGCAGCAGGACCCTTGGGTACTCAAGCGCGTCCCCCCGCTCGGCGCCCTCGAGCATGGCGTCCACGACCGCGTTGTCAACGTGGTCCGCGAACAGCGTCCGCAGGTCGCGCCACTCGGCCACCACGGCAAGTTGCGGGTCGTACTCCAGGTCGGAGGGCTCCTGCGTGTCGAAGTGGGTGACCCCGAACCCCGCGAGCCAGGAGGCAAGCCCCGGCGAGGAGATGCTCGAGAGGCCCATCCAGAGGGTGACGCCGAAACGCTCAAACGCGGCGGTGGCGACCTCCGAGCAGAAGAGCTTGTCGTGGTCGGAGAAGTCCATCGAGAAGTCGTACGGGATGTGACGTCCGCGCGCCTCGTGAACCGCCGCCGTGGCCGCCTGGTGTGGAAGTGTCGGATCGGCGGCCACCTGCGGCAGGTCGGCGCGGGGGCGGAGCACCATGACGCGTACCTTCACGTCCTTCAGGTACTCGGGCACGGTCGCGACCGCGACTCCCCTCTCGATGTGAGCCTCGACCACCGAGGCGGCCCCCGTCCGCCCGTCCACGTGAACCAGCGCGACGTGAGAGAAGTTGCCCGGGTAGTCGTTCCCCCGTGCGATCAGCGCGGAGGTCGGAGCGCCGCCGCGGGACACCAGAATGTCACCGCTATGGATTTGTACACCCAAAATCTCGGCGGAGGGCGTGAACGACGGCTCGTCATCGCCGCGGAGTAGAGCGGGCACCGTCCCCTGCGGCCCCTGAAGCATGGCCTCCTCCACCGCTGCCCTGCCCCCGTAGAGGAGACGGTAAAGCCTGTCGCGGATGGCGGGCTGGCCCATGTCCCACTGCCGCGACTGCTCCTTGACCGCCGACCGCGTCCTGGTGACGAGATCGATGTACTCGGGGATCGTGCCGGGGCAGGCCCCGACCATTGGGCCAAGCTCGAATGTGGCCCGCTCGATTTCGTCGAACACCGCGCTGTGGGGCTCGAGGGGGCGGGAGGCCGCGGCGTCGCCGGGGCGGTCGAGGCTCTGATGGAAGCGTTGTACTCGATGGCCGAGTCCACCGCCGGCAAGTGGGCGGCGACGATCTTCCCCTGGATGGCGACCATCGTCATGCTCGTTCTCATCGCGAATTGGCTTGAACTCATCCCGGGGACGGACAGCATCGGGTTGATCCACCATGCCGAAGGCACTGCACAGGGGTATCCCGTACAGGAGATAGCCCGGCTCGGTGGACTGCCGGTGGTTACGATCGTCAAGCCCGAAGGCGAGGCTGCCGGCGAAGGGGAAGGCTACATTTTGGCCCCGTTCGTCCGAGTCGCCTCGACCGACCTCAACTTCACAATCAGTCTGGCGGTGATTTCGGTGGTGATGTCCCAGATCGTCGGCATCCGAGCCCTGGGCCTTTCATACTTCACCAAGTTCTTGAACTTCAAGACGTTTTTCAGCCGGCCGCTCTTCGGGGTAATCGACTTCGGCGTCGGGCTCCTCGAGCTCATCTCCGAGACCTCGAAGATCCTCTCATTCGGCTTCCGGTTGTTCGGCAACATCTTCGCCGGTTCCGTCCTTCTGTTCGTCATCGGGAGCCTGATTCCGGTCTTTGCCCAGTCGGCGGTGCTCTTGTTTGAGTTCTTTATCGGTCTGATCCAGGCCTTGATCTTCGGAATGCTGACCCTGGTATTCATGTCTCAGGCAACGGCCGGTCACGCGCACGAAGAAGCGACTCACTAGGGCGCCGCATGGTCGGGCGCCTCTCATCCGATGGAGGCGGAGAAGCACATGGTTGGTGATATCGTCGTGGCAGCCACGATCCTCGGTAAGCTCATCGGCGCCGGTCTGGCGATGGTCGGCGTGATCGGCGGCGGCATCGGCATCGGCGTCGTCTCCGGTGGTGCGGTGCAGGCGATGGGGCGCAACCCCGATGCAGCCGGTACGATCCAGACGAATATGATCCTGGGTATTGCGTTCGCCGAGGCGACGGCCATCTACGCTCTCGTAGTCGCGCTACTCATTCTGTTCGTATTCTGATCATCGCCGCGCACGAACAGAGAAGGGAGCAACCTTGGAAGCGCTTGGAATCAACCTGGGGTATCTGCTCGTCCAGATCCTGAATTTCGCGATCATGTTCGTCGTGTTGCGGGCCTGGGTGTTCAAGCCGATCGTCGCATTGCTCAAGCGTCGACGTGAGGCGATCGCGCAGGGACTGGAAGACGCGCGCATCGCCGCTGAAGCGAGGGCTAACGCCGAGCACGAGGCGCAGCAAATCCTGGCCAAGGCCCAGCAAGACGCCGCCCAGATCATGCGCGAGGCGACCGGGCGGGCTGAGAAAGCCGCCCTCGAAATCAGAGTGGGCGGGGAACACGAAGCCGGCAGACTTCGTCAAGAGGCTGCGGCCGCGGCCGAGCAGGCCAAGCTTCAGACGCTGGCCGAGCTGAGAGGCCAGGTGGCCGGTCTGGCCATCGCCGCCGCTCAGAAACTCATCGGGGAAACCCTGGATGAAAAGCGCCAGCGATCGCTCGTGGCCGATTTCTTCAGCGGGCTTCAAGCCGGCAAAGTCCTTGTGCTCGAGGACCAAGGGCTGGCCGGCTCGAGCGCCGAGGTCACCAGCGCATTGCCGCTGACGCCGGAAGAGCAAGCGACGGTCCGTAGTCAAGTTATGCGCCAGATGGGTGATGGCGCGACGATCAGTTTCCGCGTCGATCCGCGCATCCTGGGCGGTCTTGTGATCCGGGTGGGTGACAAGGTCCTCGATGGCTCGGTGGCGGCCCAGCTCGAAAGCCTCCGCCAGAGTCTGCGTTAATTCGGACCACAGACGGCAGACGACAGACGATCGCAAGTCGTCCAATGTCTGTCGTCGGCTGTCTATCTCTCCATGAACCTCCGCAGTTTGCTCACCGCGTTTCCCCAATTCGGCGGTGCTGATTGGGGTGACGTTCGGGTCACAGGTGTGACGGCCGATTCGCGTCATGTCTTCCCGGGTTCGGTGTTCGTCGCCGTTAAGGGTACGCAGACCGACGGTCATCGCTACCTGCCAGAAGCGGCTCAACGAGGGGCCGCAGCGCTGGTCGGCGAGCAGGAGGATCCCGATCTGGGGCTGCCGTACCTCCGGGTCGAAGACTCCCGGGAGGCGCTGGCCTGGCTGGCGGCGGCCTGGTACGGATACCCGGCCAGCCAGCTTGTGATGATCGGGGTGACGGGAACCGACGGCAAGACGACAACCTGCAGCCTGATCCATCAGATCCTGCTCACTGCCGGGCACCGGTCGGGCATGGTGACTTCCGTGGAAGCCGTCATCGGGGAAGAGATCTTCGACACCGGCTTCCACGTCACCACGCCCGGGGCGCTCGAGCTTCAGGCCTTCCTGGGCAAGATGGCAAAGGCCGGCACGAGCCACGCCATTGTCGAAGCGACTTCGCACGGGCTCGCCCAGAAACGGGTGGCCGCATGCGACTTCGATCTGGCTGTCGTGACCAACATCACGCACGAGCACCTTGACTTCCACGGCACGTTTGAGGCCTATCGGGCCGCAAAAGGCGAGCTGTTCTCCGGTCTGGCGAAAACCCCCATGAAGTCGCATGGCACACCTCGTAAAGCGATCCTCAACATGGACGATGGTTCGTCTGACTATCTGGCGCGCAGAACCGATGTCGAGTGCATCTCATACGGGATATCGGCAGGAGCGGACGTCCGGGCCGGCGAGATCCAGGCGGACGCCGAGGGGATTGGATTCCGCATCCGCGGTCGGGGCTACGATCTCCCGGTTCGGAGCGGGCTCGTTGGTGCGCACAACGTATCCAATTGCCTGGCAGCCTTTGCCGTCGCCGTCGAAGGGCTGGGGATCTCGCCGGAGGATGCCGCTGAGGGCCTCACCCGGCTCACCGGAGTCCCGGGACGGATGGAGAGAGTGGACCTTGGTCAACCGTTCGGCGTCATCGTCGATTTCGCCCACACTCCCAACGCGCTGGCCAAGGCGCTCCAGACGGCCCGTGAACTCACCGGCGGTCGCGTGATCGCGGTTTTCGGTTCGGCGGGCTTGCGCGATATCGAGAAGCGGCGACTCATGCCACAGGTGGCCGCAGGTCTGGCCGATCTGACGATACTCACCGCCGAAGACCCCAGAGGCGAATCACTCGAAGTGATCCTCGGAGAAATGGCAGCCGGCATGCAAGGGGCGGGCTCCAAAGAGGGCGATCAGTTTCTGCGCATCCCCGATCGAGGCGAGGCGATCCGTGCCGCGCTTCTGCGTGCTCAGCCCGGAGACCTGGTGATCATCTGCGGAAAAGGTCACGAGCAATCGATGTGCTTCGGCGAGACCGAGTATCCATGGGATGACCGCCTGGCGGCCAGAGCCGGCTTGGCGGACTTGCTGGGCGTGCCCGGCCCGGCCATGCCTTGGTTACCGACGAGCACGACCTAGAAAACGTGAATCCAACATTAATCTTCATCCCCGGAAAGAAGGGAGTAGACTCAACGGCGCAGCCCCTGACCAGCGCGGCGCAAGCAGAGCCGAATGACGGCAGGGGGCTCTGGCGCGCGGCCGAGAACTGCGGTGGTTCGGTTGCTCCTTCAGCGAGCCAGGGTGCTCTTTCTTGTCTGCGCGACTGCCTCAAGCGATAAGGTGAACCAGAGCCTAATCGTCCGGTGATGACGGCCGGGCCGGATGGCTCTGTCGGTCCTGGGTGATGGGTGTCTTTGATGTAGCTTCGGGAGGATGATCCTAGTGCACCTGGTAGGCCAGTGGCTCCAGATGTTCCAGCAGGTCTGGTCGACCGTAGCCGCCGGGGAGATCCCCCAACTCGGAGGCTGGGCCTATGTGGTCCTGGCCCTGCTTGTTCTCGTCGAGGGACCGGTGGCGACTTTGGTCGGAGCGATCGCCGCCTCGGCGGGATTGATGCGGCCGGTTTGGGTTTTCGCCGCCGCCGCCACCGGTAACCTGACGGCCGATACCCTTTGGTATTCTCTTGGCTACATGGGAAAGAGCGAATGGCTGATCCGCTGGGGGCGTTTCTTCCGCCTCAGGAAGGAACACGTGCTCCGCCTCCAGCAAGAGGTTCGCCTTCACGCCTTGAGGCTCATCCTCATTGGCAAGCTCACGGCGAGCCTCTCGATCCCGGCATTGGTCGCGACGGGTCTGGCGAAAGTCCCGGTTCGGCGTTGGATCGGGGCTCTGATCCTCGGCGAGTTCATTTGGACCGGAGCGCTGGTCTTTGCAGGCTACAAGCTGGGCGTGTCCGTGGGAGGGATGGAGACAACCCTTCGCTTCCTTGGAATCACGGTTGGCGCAGTCGCAGTATTCATCACCGGTCGCCTTTGGCTGAGGTCTATCCGTGAGCCGACAAGCGGACAGCCGGAGGACGGTGGTGGAGAGGCTGCATGATTCGCTGGTTCAGCCCTTTCTGTGGAAGGCAGCGTTGTGCGAATCGTAATCTCAGGACAAACCTACTACCCCGCCACCAATGGTCAGGCGGTCTTCACCGTTCGGTTGGCGGAGGGTCTCGCCCGCGCCGGGCACCCGGTCATGGTTGTCGTCCCCTCCGATCACGTCACTTCGTACTCGATCATCCGCAACGGCGTGCGTGTGGAAGGGTTATCGGCCGCACCTCTGGGCGCTTCCTATCCGGACGCGTACCTGGCGCTCTTGCCGGCGGCCCGAGTCCATCAGCTGTTTGACGAGTTCCGCCCCGACGTCGTTCATATTCAGGATCACTACCCCCTCAGCCGCCGGGTGATGATGGAAGGCCGACAGCGCGGGCTTCCGGTCGCCGGCACGAACCACTTCTTGCCGGCCAATATCATTCACTACATCAACAAGATCCCCTGGACACGGCCGGTCGTCGAACACCTGCTTTGGTGGACGATGATCCAGGCTTACGACAAGGTTGACGTCGTAACCACGCCCACCCGGACGGCCGCCTCGATCCTCAAGGCCCAGGGTCTCGGTGTCCCCGTCTTCCCCATCTCTTGCGGGGTCGATCTATCGAAGTTCCGGCCGATGCCGGACCTCGACCGGGGGGCGGTTCGGCGGGAGTTCGGGCTCGACGTGCACAAGACCCTTTTCATTTACCTCGGCCGTGTTGATCAGGAGAAACGCCTGGATGTGTTGCTGGATGCCCTGGCGCTGCTGTCCCGAAGTGACATCCAACTGGCGATCGTGGGCACCGGCCGCTACGACGCGGTGATGCACGAGCGGGCCGGTGAGTTGGGCCTTCTTGGTCAGGGCAGGGTTGTGTTCACCGGTCGGGTAACCGGCGAGGCCCTCCCACCTTTGCTGAACAGCGCCGACATCTTTGCCATGCCGAGCGAGGCCGAGCTCCAGAGCATCGCCACACTGGAGGCTATGGCCACCGGGCTGCCGGTTCTGGCTGCCAACGCCAATGCTCTGCCCGAGCTGGTGCACAGTGGTGTCAACGGGTACCTGTTCACGCCCGGCGACCCCCAGGACGCAGCCCGCCGTATGGCGCAACTGGCCGATGCTCCGGCGGATTGGCCGGCCATGGGCCGGGCCAGCCGGGCTATGGTCCGACGCCACAGCCTGACCAGGACCCTGCGCCGGTATACCGACCTCTACCGAGGCCTTACCCAACGACCTTGGGGTGGCTCTCGGCTGTTTCCCCACGCCCAGTAACATGCACGGTCCCTCCTCGGGCTGATCGTCGCCGGTAATCTGCGCTCCCCACGTTGGGATACACCCGCCTCGGCCTTCAGCTTGCGAGATTCGTTCGTTTGCGATAGAGTGTGCGCGTAGCGCCACTCGGGAACGGGGGAACCGTGCGGCGAATGCCCACGAGGTTGTTAGCGTGACTGAGCCATCCGCGCCGAGGACAGAAGGCAAGGTCCTGGCGTTCCTCGACCTGGGTACATTCGACGACGGCGCATCCTTTCGGGGCGGTTGTCTGGTGACCGACGAGAGGACCCGTCCACTCGAGTTCCGGGTCAGCGGAGCGATCCGCCCGAGCGCGCTTCAGAAGATCCTTTACGGCGATACACTCCACGAGTACATCTGCACCGTCCTCTTGGGGGGGCCCCTGCTCAAGACCCTGGAAAGCCGGGCAGACTTCGTTCTCGTCCGTGACGCCGAGTTTCTCAAGCTCAGGCCTCAGCTTGAGATGCCGCTCCTCTGGCTCCGCTCATCCGTCGACGGCCAATACGCCTTGCAGCCTTTTCCCGGTTACGAGACGGAAGCCGACACCGTAGGCGACGCAATGCCGGCGCGGCTGCGCGGGCGCAACATCATGGAGCCGTTCCTCCGAATCCGCGCGGCGCTGGAGGAGGCGCACAGCCTCCAAGTCGGCGATTCGCCCAAGGGCTGAGATGCCCACCTGGCGTACCACGCTGGGTCGGGGCCTTTTCCCGGGCAAGATCCCGACTATCGGCCAAGCCCGCGATCTTCCACTCTCGGTCCCGTTGCTCCAAGCCCACCCCCTGTCCAACAGCATGGCGATCGTCTCGCCTGTCCCTCCGTTCAGGATAGACCTGACTTTGGCGCCTCCGCTGGTTGCGAGAAACAACCTTGCTGACTTTCACCCACCAGGGCCGATCTCGATCCTGCCTGCACAAGCCGCGCAGGCAGCGGAGCCCGGTCCTTCAAACAGCGGGCAGCCGATATTCGGTCAACGCAAGACGGGCCAGGAACCCCTGACAAACGAGACCCTGCTCGAACAATGGGCCGCGGACCCGGCGCCCCGAACCGCACCCGCTCCGTGGGAGTGGATCCTGCCTCTCGTCGAGCCCCCGGCAGTCGCCCCTGTGCCGGCTCCCCAGCTGAGAGGTCATCGCCTCCGCCCGTACCAGGTAGACGGTGTTCGACAGATCCTTCTCGGCCGGAGCGTTCTTTTGGCAGACGACCTCGGGTTGGGGAAGACCGTCCAGGCATGTTCGGCCGTTTATGCACTGACGCAGCGCGGGCTGGTTCACCGGGCCTTGATCCTGTGTTCGCCGACAACCATCCGGCATTGGATTGCCCATCTGGATGCGTGGGCGCCCAGCCTTCTGTCGAGCGTGATCCGCGGGACACCTAAGGAGCGGGGCACGCGATGGGAAGCGCAATCTCACGTCTATCTCAGCGATCACGCGGGTTTCGCTGACGACGTCGAACGCGAGTTCCTGGATGAGGCGGCAAGATCATTCGACATCATCGTCCTGGATGACCTGGCCGGCGCCCGCAGGGAGGGAGAGCGAGTCTGGCAGGCGCTCGACAAGCTGCGTGCACCACGACGAGTGGCCTTGACCGGCGGGCCGCCTGGGACGGCGGAATTCTGGCTGTCCGTCTTCGGTTTTCTGTTCCCTCAGCCGGAGGCCGGCAATACCGGGACCGGTCTGATGGCAACCGGGCCTCAAGCCTCACCGGTATCGATCTTGAGGAGGACCAAGACCGACGTCCGAGAGCAGCTCCCGCCGCGCGCCCACCTCGAACTGTGGGTCGACCTCGAAGACAAACAACGCGAGGCGTATTCACGCACTATGGCTGAAGAGCGCCGTCGGCTGGCGGGACTTGGAGATGCGGTCTCCGCTTCGCATCTTCAGAATGCAATCGATCGACTGGCGCACGCCGCAAGCTATGGCCCGATCAGCGCCGACGGGGCAAAGACGCACCTGCTGACGGAAATCGTGGAAGACCTGGCGGCCGCCGGACTGAAAGTCGTCGTGCATGTGCGCGATCAGGGGGAGAGGCAGGCGGCCCTGTATCGGGTGCTCGACCGGTTCGGCGCCATCTGTCTCGACCACTTTGAAAGCGGCGAACCCCAGGCTCAGGCCCTCCTCCGGTTCCGGGGAGACGAGGTGCTGCATGTGTTGCTGAGTGGGATCGGGGAAACAGCCGACCTGCCGCCGATGCCGGAAGTCAGCTACATTGTCCACTTCGACCCACATGTAGACCCGGCGGTCCGGCTGCGGGCGGAGGAGGCTCTCAGGCCGCCTCCCGACTCGGGCCCTCCCCTGACTGTGTACGAGTTGTGGTCGGCCTCCACGATCGAGTCCCGGATGCATAATCTCGTGGAGAGGCAAAGCCCGCCTTCGCCCGCGGGCAGAGTCGGGCCATTCGAACTTAGCCGGGAGGATTGGCTGATCAGGATCATCGAGATCGACAAAGCGGCTTCGGTTTCGGGAGCACCGCTCCAATTGGACACCGATGATCAGGCCCAATCCGAGGTCCTTCCGGATAAGAAGCTCGTCTCGGGGATGGATCCGGCCGAATTGACAGACGCCGTGGCGGATTTTATTCACGCGATGGGATTCCCCGAGATCGAGCAGCTCTTTGGGGACACAGACGATGTGATCGATATGCTCGCCTGGCGCGAGATAGAAGGCAGGATCGAACGGGTGCTTGTCCGGTGTCTGGCAGATGAGGGCAACCTGGGGATCGCCGAAGCGCGCCAGACTCTGGACCTGCTCGACCTGTATCCGGATATCTCGAGGGCGTATCTTGTCGGAACCGGCGACTTCAGCCCGGCGGCCAAGAAATCGGCCGAAGAGGCCGAGGGCAGGCTCGAACTGATCAGCGGATCCGAGCTCGCCCGGCACATCCGGCTCCTCGGAAGTCGGGGGGCGAATCGCGGAGATCAGGTGGGCTGAGCGGGGAAGGGGCGACAGTGCCCGTCGGTGCGGCCCCTTGGCCGGCCTGAGCGCGCGCGTGCTCCTGCGCCGCGGTAAGGGCGCCTGCATTCTCGCCCGGACTTCCCGCCATTCGCTTCATGGACGATCGAGGCCCAAGCAGGGGAATGTCCCTCAAACCCGGAGGCCATTCCCATCCGGCAGTTGGGGGAAAGGGGGAGCTGATTTGATAGACTTGAGAAGACAGGGAATGACGGAGCCAGCCGAGACACGTTAAGGGTGTCTGCTGACCGGGCGGTCAGCGTCCTCAATGTGCTGGCGGTCGAGGATGCCTTCCTGGCCTACTTGTCTTGCATTGAATGGCCAAGAACCGATTGAGCGGGCTCGAGCTTCGCGGAAGATGACGACGTGCCCCCGCGATCATCTTCTATTTTCGGCGAGGCTTTGGTCCCTTGAAGATGGCGAACCCCATCCAAAGCGCGATAATCGTCGCTCCCAGCCCCAGGCCACCCAAGACCAGCCAGGTCGCATTCCGTAGGATCCAGTCGAAAACCAAGGCAATTAGATCGCTCGTTCCCTC
>Ga0209521_10003988_pt1 | contig 11849 bp, 15 predicted proteins | sample Rifsed19ft4_FD_184016 | JGI IMG/M metagenome (GOLD analysis project Ga0209521, IMG submission 184016) | Soil microbial communities from Rifle, Colorado, USA - sediment 19ft 4 (version 2) | ecosystem: Environmental > Terrestrial > Deep subsurface > Rock core/Sediment | place: Rifle, Colorado... | reverse complement strand
TATTGTTTTCGCGTATGAATACGGGATTGCCTATCCAAATGAAAAAACAAATCGTAACGTTAAGTATGGCTTGTTCGTTCATAAGAGAATTGAATACTGAAGACGAAATCAAAAAAAAATTGGTGGCTTTGATTTGTTTTTTTAGAATCTGGGAAATGACCTATAAAAAAAATGATGTAGCCTATATCAGAAATTGTGCTAAGGAATATCTACAAATCGATCGAGTAGATACCGATACTTTTTTACAAATCAACGAAATTATGCAAAAGAATATAAAAATCGTGGAAAATTTCTATCATTCGAACGTAGCTAATATTCTGGTAGATTTGAATCAATACGTAATCTACAGTGAAAGCATCGCTGGGAAATGTATAGCATTGAAAAATTCGTTAGAATTCATCGAAAAAATTGGCGAAGACTATAGCATCTTTCTTTCAGTTTAAACAAAACAAAACAAAAAAAATTTCTCCTTTATTTTTTTTTCCCCTTTCAATTTCCTATTGCAATAAAAGAAAAGGAAGATTTTTCTCTTTTCCCAGAAGAATCGAATAGTTGTATGCATAAACCGCCAAATTCATCGCATTCGTGAACGTTACAAGAAATCTTTAAGAAATTGTCCGCATTGCATAACATAATAGGTCGAGAAGAAAAGGGAGGTTTGAATTTGATCTTCATAGTCCCATCGTTTATTTTTTCTCCTTCGAAGTCCATCGTTCCTCCGAGCACATTATTAGATTGTCCCACGTATCCATAAGATACTCGGTACAGAGGTACTTTCTGTAACTGTTGTTGAACTTGTTGTTGAAATAATTGCAATGCCGTTTTATATTCCTCTATAGAATCACTTATGTATTTACTATCCTCTTTATTGTTATTAACATTAGTATTTTTTGATTCGTTGTAATTACAATTGCAATGACATATGGTATTAATTTCAGTCTGTCGATCTACCGGAGAAGATAAATTGGAACATACCTTGATCTGTTCCTGATTTCCACCATAATCACGCGAAGGAGAGTTACCCAGAGAATCTTCCAAAAAATCGACTCGTTTTTGTAAATCTGCAAGTTGTAAATGCACTTCCAGAATATTCGTTCCAGTTTGTAATAACATCAATTGTATAGCGGAAGTGAGATCGTTATTATCACTACCAGGTCTATTACGTACCGAATGTATGATGTGAATATGTAAAAATAATAACAATATGGCGAATTTATGAAATTCGCCAAAAAATTTCAAAATCCTCATTTCTTCTTCTTTTTTAATAATTTTTTTTTCTCTAATAGAATGAAAATTAAAAAATTAAATTATAAAATTTTAATTTTTTATTTTTCCAGTTGGCTTTTTTTTTCTTTCTTCCTTTTTTTTAATTTGTCATTGCTTTTTTTTTTAATCTACAAATATCCTAGAAAAAGTAATTCATAAATTTGTGCAAAAAGAAAAAGAAAATAAAAATGAAAAGTTCAAAAACGATATCAGACAATATGAAAACGAAAGCTCTCAGTAATATATTACAAGATTCGGAATTCATAATAAAAGAAAAATCAAATAACATGACAAAAAAAAATGAAGTAATCAAAAAATCGATTGAACTAGAAGAACTAGAAGAACCAGGAGAAATAGAAGAACAAAAAGAAGAAGAAGAGGAGGAAGCAGTTGCTGCTGTAGAAGAAATAAATGAACAGAAAGAAGAAGAAATGCAAACTGCTACTTCCGATCATGAACAATCCGACATAGAAAATGGAAAAAATGGTGAAGTAAAAAAAAAGGAATTGAAACGACAATCTCGTAGAAAATCCAGTAAACCTAAAAGAGTCCGATTTGTAGTACGTGAAAATACTTCGGATATAGAAACTAAAGAAGAAGCTACTCCTATCAGCGTTGCATCTAACGTAGAAGAAAAACCCGCTGCTGCTACTACAGAAAAGGTAGTAGCAGTGAAACATAGACGACTTCATCGTTTTAAACCGGGAACTGTAGCCCTACGAGAAATTAGGAAATATCAAAAAACAGCAGAATTGATAATTCCTCGTCTTCCTTTTAATCGTATAGTGAGAGAAATCCTTCAAGATTTGTCCTTTGACAAATACCAATTTAGGTTACAACGAGCAGCTTTGGAAGCGTTACAAGAAGCAGCAGAAAATCATCTCGTTCGACTGATTAACGATTCTTATTTAATCACATGTTACGCTGCCAAACGCGTAACTCTATTCCCTAAAGACATGCAATTGGTTAAAAGATTACAACAAATCTAAAGAAAAGAAAAGAAAAAAAAAATTTTTACAAGTTACATTTTTTAAAATTCATAAAAAAAAAATTTTTTTTAATAAAAAATTTTCAATTCTTTTTTCTTGTTCTTCTTATTGAGTTTTTTTTTTACAAAAAAAAAACAAAAAAAAAATGGAAGAAGAAAGAAATGAAAAAGAAGAGGAATTATCTAACAGTCGTTCTTATTATGATAATTCGAATTCAAATCATCATCGACACTATACATCTAGTATCAAAACTTTTTTAAATGAAGTTATAAAACGAGATGATTCTGTTTATTATAAGCGAAAAATGGATTGTGATAGAATCTATTCGATTCTCATCGAAGTTTCTGAAATATTCAAAGATTATATTAGGAAAAAGATGTACGCGTCAGTAGAACAAGGATTAAATAGTTGCGTGTTTCAAGTGGACGAAATCGAAAGACAAAAGAAATACAAGATATTCTTCGGTTTTTTAAAAGAGCAAGAGATTGAATGTTCCTTTTCGGATTTGCTTTTAGAAGGAATTAAATTGAATCATCTTCCCACCAAAACTTGGAAACCGTTAGCGTATCTGGGATTCAAGAGACCTTTCTCACAGATTCTGAACGAACTGATACACAATGGCTATAACGTCGAAGTGAAGTCATATAGACACAATTTCGTTTCGATATCAGATGAAATTATAATAACTTGGAAAAATATCCAAGTTCCTACGCCATTACTCGATAATAAAATTCGAGATTTTATGGAAGATGAAAAACAAAAAAGTAAAAAACGTAGAACATATGACGATTAAAAAAAAATCGAATTTTCTTTTTTTTTTCTCAATTTTCAGTCTTCTTGTTGAAAACAATGAATACAACGAGCATCATATTTTTCCTTACCACCAATAGATATTTCTTTTTCATCTCCCTTGATTAATCTCTTGCTCATAGTGGCAGCTTCTCCACATTTGCAAATGGCCGTCAAAAATTTTATCTTGGCACAACCGAGCAAATTGGTAATAGAGCCAAATAATTCTCCCTTGAAATTCGAATTCAAAGCGGCAACTATGATTATTTTATTTTCCATATTGGCGTTCACCCAACAGAAACTAAATAAGTCATTGAAAAATTGACCTTCATCGATTAAGATGTAATCATATTTTTTTAGGGTATCTACGTTTATGTCCAAAAGATGATGTGTTTGTAATGCATTACATTCTATTCCACTATGAGTTTTTATGACATCAGTTCCACTACGTGTATCTATGGTATGTTTTACTAGCAACGTAGGAATATTTGCCCTCTTTAATCGATCATATTCTCGTAACAATTCGCTAGTCTTACCTAAAGATAAACCATTTTAGATCGTATTCTATCTGTTTTCATCGATCTTACCAGAAAACATAGGACCCAAGATGAGTTTAATCTTCCCCTTGCATTTCTTCATCTCATTTTCCTTTAATTTCATCTTCAGCATATGTTCGATAAGAGAGAGTCGAGGAACGTTGGGATCTATAGGCATTTCAGTTGAAAGAGCACGAATTTCTACAGGATCCACTATGTCGATTTCTTTTTCCAACGTACGCGGTGGTGGTTTCGGTGGAGTAAATGCTGTGGTGAGATTTTCAATAACATCTTGCATTTTTTTTTTGCTTTTTTTGTTAAAAAAATTTAATTAATAGAAAAAAAAAATCGAATTCAATATTGCTTAACGATTTTGGCGATCGTTTTTTTAACTTCTTCGATTGTTGAACCAAGATAGACATATTTTGTCGAAATATGTATTCATCATCCAGCTGAATATAATTGTTTCCATTGGATAAATAAATGGCACAAGTATTTCCCCATTTTCGATTTTCCTTTAACTCTTTGACCTTGAATCCATTAGGAACACTTAGTATGATATCCGTTTTTTTGTAGGGTAATCTACACGAAAGTTGGATATATGAATTTTCCATTGCTTGTTGCTTTTCCATTTTTTTTTTCTATTTCTTAAAAAAAAAAAATGGAAAAGAAATTTTTTTTTATTTATTTATTTTTGATTTTTATTATAACTTTTTCATAAAAAAAAAAAAAGAAAAAAAAATAAATTTTGATTTTCAATATCAATGGACAAAAAGGAGGAGGAAATCATAGACGATATACAGAATCAAAAATTCAATTTATTAAAATTCATATGGACAAAAGGTAAAAAACTTTATACTCAAATTTTGCAAAATGACACTTTCCGAAATGCGATGAAACAAACCTTTCAATATATCATCATACCACTTGCGATTGTTATGATTTTAGTTGCCATCTGCTTAGAATTTTACATCAATATAAATACGTTCAATAAATTCTACGATGCTAATGGTATATTGTTAAAGAATTGTCTGGGAGAAAGGAAAGGAGAAGAATTGACGTTGAACACTTTATCTTTAGATGATGCGCACACCAAAGAGCAATGGATAACTTCCATCAACGTCGATCAGTTGAAAAAAAATTATTTAACACTGTTCATCTCGAAATATGGCTGGAAGAATATCACCTTGGAAAAACTGATACACGATTCAGAAATCTTGATCAATAATATCGAGAATGATTGTTTGTGTTCATTCGAAATAGGAATAAGTGCATCTTTCGTTTTCATGAAAAATAAGAACATAGAAAACGATCCTCTCCATCGTGCTGGAATTCTCTTTTTCTTTTCACCGACAATCATACAAACGAAAGGAGCAGAATTCATAGTAAACGTACAACAATACGACAATGAAAATAAACGCAAAATGGTTTATTATAATGAAACAAAAATTAAATACGTCAACATCAGTGGAGCTGTTTTAAAAAACATATGGTTGTTCGAAAAGGAGAGTTTTTGTCTTCAATATTGTATCGAATGCTTTCCGACTACTTGAAAGAGAGAAAAATTTTATTTTTATTTAGTTAATAAAAATTTAGAAATCTGAATGAAATTATTTGCGTCGTTCCAATGATCTGCATGTTCGTGATAAAAGGAATCGATGAGTTTCCTGTCGGAAAATTTCAAGTCGGATACGAAATCGGAACAAAGAAATCGTTGCGATAAATTGAAACAAGCCATCATCAAAAAACTTTTGATGAAAATACTGAGTTGCTTTACGTTGAGTTGAGCCGACGGAAGAGTTTTGAAGGAGTGTATGAATTGGCTGAACAAAGTATCTTGATCGAGGACCAATAGATTTTTTTCGGATAATGGTTGAACTAATTTTTTATCTATAGTTTGACAAACGAAATCCCAATCCTCTCTAACCACATCTCTTTCCGAAGAGATATTCGTCAACATCTTGTTTTGTTGTGTACGAATATACATTCCACCGAATATTTGATCCATGCAAATTTTCCAATCGTTAGAAAATTTGCAACTGATAATCAATGCGACCTTTTGTACATCGGTACAAGTAGATGACATAGGATCGCCATTCAAATGCAATATGGCGGACATATTTTTTCGCATTCGTTCTTCGTTTTCTCAAATGATGGCCAAATGAAATCAAAAAAAAAGGAAGGAAAAAAAAAATTTTTTTCCCAAGTAACATTTCATTTTTCTTTTCTCTTTTTTATTTAACATTGTTGAAAATTAATTATCGATTCATAAATTTTTTTGAAATTCGATAAAGTGTATAAATCCAAGGAACTTTGGATTTCGGCTTTGGATAAAGGATGCGAGAAAGTGCAAATCAAGTAAGAGGTGACGATGACGAAATATCCACATTCCCAATTGTCCATTTGTTTGGGGAAAAAATTAGGAATGATAACGTTGCATTGATTGGAAATGGTGAATCCAAAATCGAGCAATATATTTATCACGTAGAGAGCTTCTTTATAACAATAGTGAGGAATGCTATCGTAATAATAGAAATTTTCATCATCGCAACAAAATAATAAGATGGCCCAATGACCTTCCCGATTAGGATTTAATAAAGAGCTGTGGATGATGAAGACATAGAGATCGTATTCTTCTTCCATGACATTTAATTCTTTGTGGAAAAAAAGTCGAGAGATTTCGTTTCTAAATTTCTCTTTCTCTTTCTCCTCTTCCACCATCAAACTATTATCGCTAACGGTGTTGTTATTACCATTGTTAATCTTAGAACAAATTACTTTGATATTCAAACTAGATGTAAAATGGATAACATCATCGGTCCCTTTTTTTTCTTGTTTCACATTTTCACAATATTTATCGATGTTTAAATCCGTTAGTTTTGGTAAGGATCGTTGTTCTTCCTTTTTTTTTTCTCCCATCTTTCTTTTTTTTTTTTTCGTTCTTTTTCAATAAAATGATTCAATGACATTAAAAATATAAAAAAAAATTAAAAAAAATAGGAAACTATTTTTTTTATATAAAAATTATGGATTTCCCCATAGAATTTGTAAAGGTATCACATAAATCGACGATTTCGGCACAACTATCTTATGCACTTACAGTCATCTTGACGATTTCTTGGTTGACATTATTATGGGTCATGTTATTTTTGAGAACATTGGGGAATTGTTCTGTAAATGAGCCAGATTGTAGGAATGAATTTTTGATCCATTATACGAATTGGAATTGGATACTTTCCATCGTTTTTTTCAGCGTACTTTTATTGAGCTTATTAGATCCTTCTGGGGTCATTCAATTTTTTTTATTCATGATTGTTTTCTGGCCATTGCTTTGTAGTACCACCATAGTATTTTATCTGGTCATCATCATCCTCCATAATAACCCCAACATCTTATTAAAAAATGCCAAAGAATTTGGAGGTCCTCATTCTATGGGAATAGTTTTATTGGGCAATTATATCATTCATATATTACAATATTTGGTAGTTTTGTATTTATTTTTGATGCGATTTCGGGTGATACGTTATGCAACGGTTTTTGGATTTCAGATGAAAAACCATACTTTCGTTTGGAAATTTTTTTATATTATCTGGCAAGTGTTTTTCATTCCCATAGTAATCACCATTTATTTTTTTTCGTTCGACTTGAAGGAAATTTATGGGATAACTATATCTTTATTTCTGTTATTTTTGATCACTTTTTTATTGTGGTTATTTTTAGTATTGCTACCATTTTATTTTATTTTGACTTATGAATCGGAGAATTCAAATCTAAAAAAAAATGGGATTTTTTTCATTTAAAAATGGTTACAACGGAAGAAGAGAAACAAAAAAAAAGAAACATCGAAGGATAATGGGGATGAAAACGGAAATTTATATAAAATTGATTTTCCTATTGATTTTTTGCTTGATTAAAACACCTACCATCAATGGACAATTATTGACAAATAAAGACTACCAAACATCCGTCAATATGCTGCACGAAATCTGTATAGAAGATGAAGATTGTAGACGGGAACATCACCAGCACATGAAACATAACATGACTATTTTCGAATATCTAGTCCGAGGGTTGCTTTCTAAAAAGACTCAAATAGAACAGGATTGGCTAAAACAATTGAATAATTTTACTGTTGAAGATACAGTAAAATATGGCACTAATACTAGTAACGAAAACGTCTTGAAATTCCTTTGGATATATAAGATGACTTCTTATCGATTTTCTCATAGTATATGTGATTTTAATCATCGATTGAAAATAGAATGGGATAGCATGTCGACTACGTGCGAGTGTATATACGATAAATTTTGTGGATCGTCTTCCAACGACGTGACATTTAGCTACGTATTATTCATCATGGCAATCATCATCTTATTGCTTTTTTTGATAAGCTATTTCATCCGTATTGCCATCGAATTACGAAACATGGAAAAAGTCGAAGCGGCAGTACATAAACATGACAAAGTGCGAAGATTGATAGTTACATTTGCCAAAACTATTTAAAAAATTTTTTCGTTTCATTTTATTTTATTTTTTGGGAAGTATCTTGTGCAAATAAGTTTGCCTTGCTAAGATGTTTAATTCTAACGTGGAAACGAGATCATCCATCCCGTTTCCAAATTTGCCAGTCCAACTTCTTTTAGGTCTTTCGTAAGTGTGTTTTGGTTCTTCTTCTTTGCAACAGTACGTTCGAAGTTGATTGATCATTTCCGTTTTCATTTGTGCATCCGTAATTCGAAACGTAGCGCTGAAAAAACTGGGCGAAAAAAACACGCTACTAGATTCCAAATAAGTCTTTAATGCTTCGACAGCGTATTCCTTTTCTTGAGCGTAGATAGGTATGCCAGGAACGCCAGTGGGCTGTTTGATTACCATCAGTCGATTGACTCCACTTTCTATGGCAACTTTTTCGATGCTAAAACTCTCGAATCCAGAATTGCCTTCCGGGCACACTATCAATACGGAAATGGAATATCGTTCTATCGTTCGAATGCGAAGTAAATGGGAAATGATTGCTTGGTCTCGTGTTTGTGGTTCTTTTTTTTTTAAAAAAGAAAAATTAATTTTTAAAAAGAAAAAGAACAAAAAACCTTTACAATCTTCATTACTAGCACCAATAATCTATCCAAAAGAAGTAGAGAGGAGAAAAAAAAAAGAAAAAAAATTTTAATTCATCAATAATATTTCAAATAAAGAGAAAGAGAGGAAAAAAAAACAAAAATGGAAGAAGGCCATCGTTGTTCTTCGCAAAATTTAATTCAACAAATTATCCTAACGGACGATAGAGAATTCCTTCAAACTCTCTTGTTAAAATCGTTGATGCACATAAGTATCCAAAATGAAACATTACAACGACAAATTGCAAAATGCAAGATAAAAGAATTGAAAATATTGAAGATCATCATACTGGGAATTTTTCTTCAAGAAGAAAAATTGCAACAAGCCTTAAAAGATGGATCTATTACGGAAGGAAGAAGAGAAGAAGAAGAAGAAGAAGAAGAAGAAGAGAATGAGATAGAGATAAAATTTCGTCAATTAACCAACGAAGAACTATCCATACTCAAATCGACGTTGAAAGCATTATTTCAACGATATTTTCTGGGATGTATAAACGAAACGCAATTCATGGATACATTGAAACCATTCCTATAAATGGAAATCTATTTTTTTTTTCCTGTGTGAATTAAAATTATTTGATTTTTTTAAAAAAAAAGAGACAATAAAAAATACCTTTTTTTATTTCTAATTTTCAAATTTGAAAGCTGCTGCTGAAAAAAAGAAAAGAAAAAAATTGTTTTCTCACGATTTTACCACTAAATTTCTGTCTTCATAAAAACAGCTACAAATAGCATATCTCGATCTTCGCCCACCAGCAGCTGGATCTATAGAAATGAAAATCAAATCTGGATAGCGTTTTTGATTTTTCAAGATTGCATCTGCGCTAGAGAGTCTAAAAATGGAAGCCCTAGAAAAATAAGGATATATTCTCTTATCTTCTCTAAAGCCTTTGACTTCTCGCAAATAAGAACTGCCATCGCCTCCCATGATAATCTTGATTTCTTCGTGCCTTTCGGAATCTTGCCAATAAGGGATCGAAGCCATCTTATGCATGCAGGTATCTTGCAATCCATTTTTTTTGCAATCGTCGCAAATCAAGGTGACTTCTATGACTCCGATCGGTGGATTCGGGATCTGTTTCAATTTCTCTATGATCAAGGAAACGAAATTCTCCGAGGATTCGATCGTTGTTGCCGCGATGAAAACGCAACCTGAAACCAAGATCGGCGAAATCGCCGTGACCACAGAAGGTTCCATGTGCGACCATTCTTCGAAGATGGCTATATTCGCTTTATTTCCAGTACCTCTGAGAGTTTAAAAGAAAGAAAAATAGTTAGAGTATTAATTTTTTTCCCCATTTTTTTCCTCTATTTGATGATTTATATATATATTTAATTTAATAAATTTTTTTTGAAAAGGAAGATATAATAAAAAAAAATTTTTTTTTATTTTCTTCTTTTTTTCCATAATCAAAATTTCCCAAAAAAAAAAAATTCTGCAAATCTCTTTTCTTTTTTCATTTTTACATATAATTATCTATCTAACTTTTTCACGTTGCTTTGAACTCAATGTTCTTGGATAAATGTGTTTCCAGCCAGGTGGATCTTTTTCACGAGGCATTGGTTCGAGATGTGTGTGAAGGTAATACCAACCACAACATCCTATTATGAATAGGACAAGTAACCATAAAGCATACACGATAATAAAGGCAAGGGCCACCCATAGAATCGTAGCGACGCCCGGTTTGTTTGCAGAAAAACCCATAAAAACTAAGGCAGTCACAGCACCTCCGAAACTTAAAAAGATAATAAAGATAGAAACCATGAGCATTCGTAATCTACCAGACCAAAAAAAAGGAGCCCAAATTTTATATAATAAAACAGAAGCGATCAAAGAAATAACGCTAACTTCGTATTGAGTTCTAGTAATTGGATTTGGTCCCACGTTAAAAGGTGCAACGTCCACTTGATAACGTTCCCAATACATGTAGCCACCAGCCGCAAATAATCCTTCTGCCAAAAAGGACATCACTATCATGGCCCAATAAGAAGGTACATAGTTCCAAGCTCTTTTATACGATTCATACCAAGGTTGATAATGAAGAATTTCTTGTTCATACAACCATTTTGTTGGTTCTGCTGTTGTTTTCATTTTTTCTTCTTCCTCAGTTGTTTTTCGTCTTGGTTTTTTAACTCTCGGACCAATAGGTATCCATACTCTCGAATCGAATAACATAATAATCAATCCTACCGGAGCGAAAAATGCTATCAAAATCCATCCTATCACACCAAGAAGTTGTAGATCTAAAGTCAAAACCATTTTTTCCTTCCTTTTTTTTTAAGTAGAAACTTTTTTCTTAAATAAAGAAATGCAACTAAAAAAAATTTTTAGGAGGAGGATCTAAAAAAAAGCAAGCAAATTATTTTTTGATGCTTTTAAAAAAGGAGAGATGATCCTTTTTTTAATTAGTATGATGTCTTATTAATTTTTTTTTTTTTAACTCTATAGATTATTTTATGTATAAAAAAAAGTGAAAAAAAAAATGGTAGATAATAAAATGATAATTTTCATCATCATCATTATAATGATAATCCAAGGGAACGAATGTTTATGGGATAGAAACATAGAAACCTATCAACAAATAAGAACATTTTTAACTGTATCGAAAACTGGGAAAGTATATGTGGCAAAAATCTGGTTAGGGACACCAAGAAAGGAATACAATTTGAAGCTCGATTTCTCGGAATCTCAATTGATCTTATTCAATGATAAGCAGAGATGGCCTAGCCAAACTACGATCGAAATCGACAACAAAAAAACGGACATCATCGAAATATCTAATAGAGTATATCGCGTCAATATCGTGGAAGATTATTCTTATAATTATGAAAGCTGCAAGACGTGTTTAGGAATCTTGGGAATAGGAACGGCTAGTTTCGTCTGGAAACTATGGACGATGGTGAGTTTCACTCCTTCTTCTATTTTTTTAGATTCGATCCATCCACTTTTTTATAAAACGAATCGTTGTCATAATATATTCATCCGATGTAATATCGATCAAGAAAAGGATTTTCAATCCTTATGTTCCTCCTACGTTTTATTGAACGATGATAAATTGAAGGTGAATTTTAGCATCGATTTTGGTGGTCGAACTTTTCTTCCAGAAGATATATACGATGATTTCACCAGCGGATTAAACATATATCACAGT
>Ga0209521_10003987_pt1 | contig 11850 bp, 11 predicted proteins | sample Rifsed19ft4_FD_184016 | JGI IMG/M metagenome (GOLD analysis project Ga0209521, IMG submission 184016) | Soil microbial communities from Rifle, Colorado, USA - sediment 19ft 4 (version 2) | ecosystem: Environmental > Terrestrial > Deep subsurface > Rock core/Sediment | place: Rifle, Colorado... | reverse complement strand
AGCCTGTCTTGTGGCCTTCCATAAGATCAACCTCAAACTTAATACCATCTAAACTCACAACAATTTTCTCCTTCTCCTTTCCCCATAAGAAACCTTTAGCCGGCTCTAACCCCTCTTTTTTTCTTATTTCCACATCACTCCTCTCTATTATAGTCTCCGGGTGGATTAGGTCTATCAGGATATTTACAATATCACTTTTCCATCTCTCCATGCCAAGGGTGAGTATCTGTATACTCAAGACATCTCCATACTTATCAACTATAAGACCTGGCAGGAGGTCGCCTTCACTGAAGACGAGCCTGAAGGAGTCATCCATCTGATAGCCCAGGGAGATGCGATATTTCAGGGCATCATCAATCTTCCTCTGGAAAAAGGCCCTGTCTATATTTTCATCATTAAAGCTTAGGACTCTTACATTGATCTTTGACAGATCGTTAATATATCCTTTACAAATGAAACGTCCCTGCGAGTCCACAACATTAACCACATCACCGTTGTTATAGCTACCTTCAATAGCCTTAATCTCATTTTCAAAGACCCAGAGATGACCCTGTTTAATCCTTGTTGTGCAGGTCTTAGTAACTATTACCCTTGCAATTTTCATATCTCCCCCTGATAAGTGAGAAATGTTTCACAAATCTTTATATTGTTAGTATACTATATTATGCAAAGGGGTTGAAAATGCATAGCGAGCGAATATAAAAATGATAAGTACCTTACATTTCGAAGATTCCCTGCAGCTTGCTGCAGGGAGCTTCAATATCTCATGAATAGCTGAATTCAGGATAAGATAAACTGATGTTGACACCTTATCTTAAATGGTAGTATATTGGTAGTATGAAAACGAAGACTTCTATCACCCTGTCCGTAGAGGTATTAAAAGCCGTAGATAAACTATCAGGGGAATACAAGAACCGCTCTGAGTTTATTGAAACGGCTTTGCGCGCTTTTATCGCTCAAACGATACGTAATCAGCGGAACGAACGAGACTTGGATATTATCAACCGGCACGCAGCCCGTCTCAACAAAGAAGCAATAGACGTCCTTGCCTATCAGGTGGACTTGTGAAACGCGGTGAACTCTATCGCGTGACGCATCCCTCGGCGAATGATCCCAAAAAATACAGGGTATTTGTGGTTGTCAGCCGCCAAGTGCTAATAAACTCACGTTATTCAACGGTTATCTGCGCGCCCATCTATTCAGTCCATGACGGATTGTCCACTCAGGTTCTCGTTGGTATAGATGAAGGCTTAAAGCACGATAGCAGTATTCATTGTGATGAACTGGTTAGCCTTCCCAAATCTGTACTGACCAATTTTGTTGGTAGACTCTCTCTTCAAAAAATAGAGGTACTCAATAAGGCTCTTTGCATTGCTTTAGATATCCCAGAGTAATAGATATACCGTATCAAATGAAGCATATTGGGTTTTTCCTTTACAGGTAATATATACTGCAGTAGCTATGTTTAAAAGGTTAGAAGAACCAACAATCCTCTTTATCAGTATTCTGAAATGGGTCGTCCTTGCGACCATCATAGGCATTATTGTCGGCATGGGTACTACACTGTTTTTAAAGCTCCTCAACTCAAGCATGGCACTTACAGGTCAATATCGATACTATTTTCTCTCTATACCCGCAGCACTATTTTTAAGTTCCATTCTTGTGAGATATCTTGCACCTGATGCCGGGGGCAGGGGTACAGAGAAGGTCATTGAGGCGGTACATAAACATTCGGGAAATATAAAGGCGCTTGTAGTACCTCTTAAACTTGTTACTACAGTACTGACAATAGCCTCTGGTGGTTCAGCAGGTAAAGAAGGGCCGTGTGCCCAGATTGGTGCAGGACTATCTTCGATATTTGCAAATCTTTTCAGGTTTGCAGAGGGGGACCGCAAGAAACTAGTTATATGCGGCATCAGCGCTGGTTTCTCCTCTGTATTTGGGACACCGATCGCAGGGGCCATCTTTGGTGTTTTGGTATCTGCTCATTTTTCCTTACAGAGGTACTAACTATTGGTGAGAGGATATCCAAACGTATAAAGATATGGTCTCCGGTTAAAGGCATTATCGGTGGCAGTGTTATTGTAGCATTGACATTCTTATTTTAGGTGCGGTATCTCGGGCTCGGGTTGGAGTCCATAGAGTTTTATCTCCAGGGTGGGAATGCTGCAGTGGCATGTGTTATCAGCTTCCTTATGACAGGACATCGGAGTGTCTATCCGTCTCAGATACTTTCAATAAAAAAGTCTTCATCTATTGAAGTGGAAATTGGCAAAGAGCTTGAGGGGATAAAACCGGAGTACAGACCTCGCAGAAAGAGTCTTATCTCTGTATGTCTAAGTATCTTCAGGAAGATAATGGGTCAGTAACCTTCTTCTTCAAAAATTCTCTTGATTATTATATTTGTTAATAATATACTGCCACTCATACAACATCATTGTATCTACATCATGATCCCGGACAATAGACTAAAGGCCCTTGAAGACAGCTATGGCAGTACAATGTACAGCACAATTCAAAAAAGGCGCCCTGCTCCTCACTTTATTCCTGGGTACATGGATATTTGTCCCTGCGGCCAGGGCAGGCGATATCACGCTTAAATGGGACCCTCCAACAACAAATGTAGATGAAACACCGCTGATTGACCTTGCTGGATATAAATTATACTACGGAACATCCGCAGGTTCATATAACACAGTCATTGATGTAGGGAACGTTGCCACCACTGCAATACCCAATCTCGATGAAGGAATAATTTATTATTTCGCTGTGACTGCGTATGATGACTTAGGGAATGAGAGCGGCTTTTCCAACGAGGTGAACAAGGTCATACTTGCCACTCCACCCGGGAATATAGATGTTTACACCCCTGCATCAGCAACCCGTGTAGATGGCTATGACTTGATCGCTCTTGAACTTAGTTGGGGTTCGACTCTACTTGATACGAACTGGAATCCCCTATCTGATTTGGACAACAGCGGATTCATAGATCAATCAGACCTTAATATTTTAATCGGAAACTTCGGTATTAAGAAATAAGGAGATCAACATGATTCACAAAATATTATTTTCATCTTTTTTAATCCCCATAGTATTGTGCTGTATTATCTTACCACCGGTCCATGCCTATATATTCTTACAGGAAAATTCCAACCCCGGGTCTGACAGTATCTATTTGAGTTTGAATGAGGCCCAGAGTCAGGGAGCCATCGTGGCCATTGATGTAAAGGTTAACACCCTTTCCAGCAGCACCCCTGCCTTCGGAGCAGCCTTTGATCTGGATTATGATCCTGCTGTATTAACTTATGCGGGTTATATCTCTGGTAACTTTTTTGAAAAGGATGACATACCCGAAAATGGATCTGTAGTAAGGCTGGTGGCATTGCAATATGAAACAGTGGATAAACTTATAGTTGGGGTATCACAAAATTCAGGTGACCCGGGGACATCAGGCAGTGGTGTGCTGCTAACTTTAAAATTCAATGTGGTCTCCAGCACTCAAACGTTGCAAAGCAATATTACCTTTTCCAACATGAGCTTGATAAACCTCACGGGGCAAATTATCCCAGGTTTGAACTGGTATAAAGGACAGATAGTTCAATACCCTCTCGAAATAACCACCACCAGTTTACCGGAAGCAACAGAGGGTGCCAGTTTATCAGTCGCGATGACAGCATCCGGCGGGTTCCCCCCATATACCTGGAGTGAAACCTCCGGCAACATGGCACCTGGCCTCCAGTTAAATGCGAGCACCGGCGTGATCTCAGGGACACCCACAACATCCGGTACATACAATCCCATCTTTAAGCTTAAAGACGCTGCTTTGCAGGAGGTCACACGGCCCCTTATCCTTGTTGTCAACCCGGCACCACGCATATTAACCTCATCACTACCTCAAGCCACGATCGGTCACTCATATAACCAGTCATTATCGGCCACAGGCGGCACACCTCCTTTATCGTGGAAAATCTCCTCCGGCACCCTTCCTCCAGGAATCCTTTTAGAAATCTCTACAGGGGTATTGAGTGGAACGCCAACAGCCTCCGGAAGTTTTACCTTTACTGTCCGGTTAAAGGATGTTAATGGTGCCATCACAACAGAAAAATTTTCTATGATCGTTAACGCCGGCTTATCTATCTCCACTGAGTCATTACCAGAAACAACAGTTGGTGCTGCATACAGCGCGACTCTTCAAGCTAATGGAGGCACAGCACCTTATAGATGGGAGATAATATCCGGCCTTCCACCTGGTCTGAGTCTTATCTCTACAACAGGGGAAATAGTCGGCATACCTTCTACGGCCGGGAATTGGCAGTTTACAGTTACAGCCTATGATCTGTACGATACCTACTCAACAAAGTCACTGGCAATTATGGTCAATCCGGCTCCGGGTATTACCACTAATTCTGTAAGTAATCTCTACCAGGGTAACATTAACACAAGCTTCACCTTTGAGGTAACAGGTGGAGTACCACCTTATACATGGAGTATTACTTCCGGCAATCTTCCTGTAGGTCTTAATTTTGATTCCCAGACCGGAACCGTCTCGGGCACCCCAACAACACCTGGTATCTATACCTTTACACTTCAAGTGACGGATGCTACAGGGATTACATCCTCCAGGACTTATTCATGGGCCATACTGGCTACCCCTCCGGGTAATGTAGACTTTACAACCCCTGGATCAGAGAACCGGGTGGATGGATATGACCTGATTATGCTGGATATGCTATTCGGGGCTGTTGCAGGTTCGCCGGGATGGAATCCTCTGGCAGATTTCAACGGTGATGGGGTAATTGATGATGCTGATTTTACGATACTCCAGGAAAACTTTGGAAAGACCAGCTCGCCATAAGTAAACATGTTAAGGAGGGTAACAATTAAAGGCTTCCATCATGGAATATTGATAGTATTCTATATGGTTTGTATCGGTATATCAGCGATATCCTGCGGTTCTGATACAACAGGAAATAAGGCCGACATGGAGGCATCCGCACATGAAATGACCGGGTGCTCCTCACCACCTCCCGAAAGTGTGTATATGTGCAGGAACAGACAAAAAGAGATCGACGATATTGTTTCTGTGGATATAACCCTGAGCTCCACAGTTCCCGTTATAGGTGCGGCCTTTGACATAATTTATGATCCGGATATGGTTGAAGTGGTAAGAAAACCGGACAGTTCGATCGATTTCTCCCCCCCTGATCAAACAGTATGGAAGTATATGTCGGTAGTCCAGCAAGATAGTCAGGACGGTGTGCTGGTAGTAGGAACTTCCCGGGGAAGGTGGATGCCCCCCCTGACAGGCAATTTACCAGTGGTAACCCTGAAATTCAAGTCACTTTCAGGAGAAGGCCACCTGAAATTTTCCAACAACAATATTTTAGATTCCTCAGGCCAGCTTATCGAGACATTCAAAGACAGGTGGTTTGGGCTATACCTGACCCCCTGAAACAATTATCTCACCCTGCATCATAATGATAAAATAGACCTTGGTGTCTACTTTTACCATCTTACCTCATGCTGACTTACGCTGTTTCTGAAGGGGTGAGGTTATCTTCGGTAGAGGGGAGTATTGTGATTACAGGGAATCAAAAGTAAAAACCTGACCCTATCAGCGGAAGATAAAGGGTCAGTAACCTTCTTCCTCTGATGTATCAACCTTTCCCTTGAATATCCTGTGAACATAGACTGAATAGGCAATGACAAGTGGAAAGGAGATTGATGCAATTATAAGCATGACAAATAGTGTATAAGGTCTTGAAGCTGCATTGTATATTGTCAGGCTGTAGAGCAGGTCAATGCGTGAGGGGACTAATAAGGGAAATAGACTGAGTCCGAGTAAGCAAATTGTTGCAGCAATCAATAAAGAAGATGACACAAAGGCACTGATAAATCTGTTTCTTTTTATTGCCATCACAATAAAAATGGTCGTAGCAAATTGTATAAAAGCCAGGACAAAGGACAAGGGTCGGTTCAGTAATCCGTCAAACATAATAGGTGAGATTATGAGTGTGCTAATTATTGCGGATGAATACAGGATTATAAAGGCAATCCATGAAATGAATACTGACCTTCTCATCTTTTCCTGAAGAACACCATCGGTCTTTAATGTCATGTATATACCGCCATGCATTGTAAATATGGTGAGAATAAGCAGGCCAATCATAATAGAATAGGGGTTAAGCAATAATATAATGTCACTCGCAAAGATTCCTTCTTTGTTAATCGGCAGACCATTTATGATATTTCCGAGCATCACTCCAAATATAAAAGATGCTGTAAGGCTTCCAAGGCCAAAGCCCCTGTCCCAGAAATGCTGCCACTTCTGAGATGATTCCTTGTTACGAAATTCGATAGATATTGCACGGAATATCAATGAGAATAACAACATGATAAATAAAAAATAGAAGGCGCTAAGAATTGTTGCATAGGCAAGGGGAAACACAGCGAAGAGAGAGCCTGTGCCTGCTATCAGCCAGACCTCATTCCCGTCCCAGAGCGGGCTGATTGCACGCATGTTTATTAGCCTATCCTGCTCTTTTCTTATGAAGAGATGTAAGATACCAATTCCGAGATCAAAACCATCCAGTATGGCATACCCTGTTAAGAAGACACCTGTTAACAAAAACCATATAGTGTTCAGGTCCATCTTTTTATCTCTCTCCTGATAAGGTAGACATAGAGTATTCCAATAAGGGTATAGAGCAATATAAATAGAACAACAGAAGATGCAATATTTGAGGCAGGTATTGCAGTGGAGGCTCCATCTCCGGTTTTCATTATCTTATATATTATCCAGGGCTGGCGGCCTACTTCGGCGGCTATCCATCCGAGTTCGGAGGCTACAATGGGGAGCGGGATAGACAGAAAAAGTAATTTTAAAAATATCTTTTTGTGCCATAGTCTCTTTCTATAGAGTTGCACGGCCCCATAAAGCATTACCATAATAAAATAGATGCCGAGAGTTACCATGATATGAAATGACACGAATGGGATAATGCGTGGCGGCATGTCTTCCGGAGGAAAGTCTTTTATCCCCTTTATTGTGGCTGATACATCACCAAAGGTGATTAGGCTCAGCAGGCCGGGTATCTTAACAGGCCACATGATACCTGGTTCGGTTGTTGTTGGGATTCCAAATATTATCAAAGGTGCATGTGATTGAGTTTCATATACAGCCTCATATACAGCGAATTTTTCTGGCTGTGTTAAAGCTACCTGTATTGCATGATTATGCCCAAATGGAAACAACTGAAATACAGAAAATATCAACCCTGTGATAATGGTTATCTTAATTAATTTCATTGCCTCATCAATCTTTTTATTTTCCAGTAAAAGATAAGAGGCTATACCAGCCACAAAGAAAGATGCAACTATCAGGGATGCATCGATTGTATGGAAAAAGCGTGGTATGGTTGAAGGATTAAACACCACATCCCGGAGGCTGGTCAATTCTGCACGGCCTTCTCTGATAACAAAACCTGCGGGTGTCTGCTGCCATGAGTTTGCTGATATAATCCAGAAGGCAGAGACAGTAGAACCAATTGCAACCATAAGTATTGATAACCAGTGTATACCATGTGGCACCTTGTTCCTTCCGAACAGATATAATCCGAGGAAAGAGGATTCAAGAAAGAAGGCTATTAGCCCTTCAGATGCCAGTAAAGTGCCAAAGATATCTCCTGCAAAACCTGAGAATCGTGCCCAGTTCATCCCGATCTGGAACTCCATGACAATACCTGTTGCTACTCCGATAACAAAGGTTATGCCGAATAATCTACTCAAAAAATTTGCAATCCCAACATAAATTACTCCGCTATTCTTTCTCCATCCAAATAACTCGATTGTTACGAGCAGCCATGAAAGACCTATATTGATTGAGACAAATATAAAATGAAAACATATTGTCAGGAAAAATTGTAGACGTGATAATAAGACAACATCCATTCGAGAGATTCTCCTAAAAGGGAAACTAAGAAATGATAAAATAGACCTTCTAAGTTATAACATACATGATATAATTACACAAATTAAAGAAGACGGACTCGTAAAAAGTAGAAAATACCCCCTCCCCTTAATCCCCTCCCACCAGGGGAGGGGAAATTGGACTTTTTACGAGTCCATCAAAGAAAGATTTTGTCAGGGTATTTCCGGGTGGATATAATTTGAAAGAGCCATTAACGTCCTTCAATATATTAAAAGAAAAGTTTGCTGATTATGAACACCGTGCACAACAGCTTGAGATGGCAGAGGAGGTCTACTCATGCCTGAAGAATAAAGAAAGACTCCTGATTGAGGCAGGCACAGGTGTTGGGAAGTCCTTCTCATACCTTGTACCTGTAATACTCTCCAGAGAGAAGACCATTATTTCCACTGCCTCAATTGCACTTCAGGATCAACTTGTACATAAGGACCTTATTACCCTTAAGGCTATCATCCCTCATAATTTTACTTTTGCCATCCTGAAGGGGAAAAACAACTATCTCTGCTTAAAGAGGGAGAAGGAGTTTGTGGAACTTGGGGATGCCTATACCAGGTTCAGAGAGTGGGCAAGCGCAACTAATACAGGTGATAAGGATGAACTGCCATTTATCCCTGATTTCTGGTTCAGGGTCTGCGGTGATTCAGTCGATTGTAGTGGAAAGGAGTGCCCATTTTATGATGATTGCTTTTATTACAGGCACTACAGATATCTGTATGAGGTTGATATACTGGTGACCAATCATCATATCCTTGTATATGACATCCTCTCAGAATTTAACCTCCTCCCATTCCATAACCAGTTGATAATAGATGAGGCCCATCAGATCGAAAATGTTATCTCAGATGTATTTGGTACTATACTAAATCGTTCAAGACTTTTCTGGCTTCTCTATCGATTGAAGGGTTTAAAGATCGCTGTTGAGCACCTCTTTGAGCCTATAGAGTCATTCTTTAAAGGAAAAGGCCTGCAAACCCAGACCACCTTTCCAATACCTGAAAATATTATAACCGGTCTTAGGGAACTTAAAGGGCTTCTTTCTTTAGATAAGATAATCAACAGGATAAATACAAGTAAGACTGTTATAGCGGGCGAAACAGAGCCGGATACGGGGTCACCGGATGCTGCTAATGACATGAGAGACAAGGCTGAGACAACCATAAACTATGTGAAATCCCTTAGCCGTGATATAGAAGATTTTGTTGAGCAGGGAGATAATGAAAGGGTCTATTATATCGATTGGAATAAGGGGTATATGGAATTGAAAAGTAATCTGGTAGAATCCCATATCCCTTTTGAAAAATTAATTCAAAATTATGAGAGTGTTGTTATGACATCTGCAACGCTTACAACGTGCAGGGATTTTTCTTATCTAAAAGAGAGGTTGGGTATCGGAGGTTTTAAAGAAAGGTTGATTGGGACACCATTTGATTACAAGAAACAGGCGCTCCTTTATATTGATAAGGGTTTACCACCGCCGGATAAGGGAAACAGTGAACTATTCCAAAGAGAGTCTTTAAAGAGTATCGAAGGGCTTATTAATGCATCCAAAGGAAGGGCCCTCGTCCTTTTTACATCATATAACCATCTGAACTTTACTGCCAGGAATATTAATATTGATTATCCCTTTAAGTCTCAGGGTGATATGCCTCCTGCAAGGTTGATAGAGTGGTTTAAAGAGACCGCTAATTCAGTTCTCCTGGCAACGACTACATTCTGGCAGGGGATTGATATAAAGGGAGAGAAGTTAAGTCTTGTTGTTATTGTCAAGATGCCATTTGGCTCACCAGGAGATCCTGTCTATGATGAAAGGTGCAGGAGGCTAAGGGATAGATGGTTCAGAGACCTTGCCTTGCCATCTGCAATATTGATGTTGAGACAGGGATTTGGGAGGCTTATAAGGGGTACGGAAGACAGGGGTGTTGTAGCAATACTGGATAGCCGCCTTGTAACCGCTTCATACAGTAAGACCATCATAACATCATTACCAAAGATGGAAATAGTTCATACCATTGACGATGTGAAGAGATTCTTTGAAAAGGGGGGCCTTAATGGATCGAATAGTTCCGATTAATTCTGCAGATGATATATTTCCTCAATACAAGGGGACTCCTGTTGGACATCTGCTGGAATATCACAATCTTGGATTTCCCTTTAAGACACATTTACATGCAGAGATATTGATTGGCATGTGTATGGATTATCGTGAAGAGCTCAGGATTCCGGATGAATTTGCTTATGTCATTCGCGCTGGCGGCGGCAATCTGAGGCATAGTGAATTTTATGTATCTTATGCAATTGCTGTTGGAGGTGTATCGAGCATTGCACTTTTTACCCACACAGACTGCGGGATGGTAAATGTGATGTCCAGAAAAGAGAGATTTATCTCCGGCCTTGTGGAGAAGGCAGGTTGTAACAGAGAATGGGCAGAGAGGCTCTTCATGAGTACCGCCACATCATTTGAAATCGGAAACGAGATTGACTTTGTACTGAGTGAGGCCAATAGACTGCGTAAGGTATATCCGAAAATCCTTGTGGCACCTATGCTATATCGTGTGGAAGATGACCTGTTGTATTTGTTAAGGGAATAATGTAAATATGAATGAACCAGAATATTTAACTGGTCTTGGGTAATGTTCTTGAGTAATATATAGACGAATGAGGCAATGTTGTGTATAATAGTTTCCGGGTTAGCCTGTTGCCCTCTAAATCATAAATAAAAATGCTCACCAAAAAATATATTTCATACATCATCTACAGCGTAGTATTGCTGGCTGTTTTTATAGTACCAAACCTTTTTTGGCTGCTGGCTGACTGGTACTGGTTTCAGGAAATCGGCTTTAGCAATATCTTCACCACAATTCTTATTACAAAGATTTCTTTGGGGTTGGCAGTTGGTATTTTGAGCTTTGTCTTCATCTACTTCAATCTTTGGCTTGCGAAACGGCTTGTTGTGTCAAGGCCGCTGATTGTCAGGCTGCCTGAAGGCGCTGGAGCGGAGACTGACATCGTAAGAAAGTTAGATTTGGAAAGATATTTTAATGCATTCGCCTTTCCGGTCTCTTTTATACTTGGATTTTTTACAGGACTGGCCGGAGCCGGCAGTTGGGAGACAGTTCTTAAGTATTTTAACGCAACGCCATTTGGCATACAGGACCCAATATTTGGCCGCGACATTGGTTTTTACTTTTTTGATCTGCCGTTTGTTCAATCTTTGGTCAGGATGGGGGTCTGGCTTATTATTGTATCTCTGCTCAGCGCGGTTGCAAGTTATGCGCTGCGGGGCGCTATTGCCTTCAATTACCCGGGTCCGGGCGCTGGAATTATGAGGACTTTATTCATTGACAAATCAGCAAAGACGCATCTGTCAATTCTTATTGCCCTTTTGTTTGTTTTAACAAGCTTCAAAATTTATGCCGTTAGAATCCCCTATTTGCTCTACAGCTCTGCCGGACCTTTTACCGGCGCCAGATTTACTGACATTCACGCTATGCTGCCGTTCCTGAAAATTCTTATTTTTGTTGCGGTTGTTGCGGCTATACTGGTGATAATAAACATCTTTAAGTCCGGCAATCACCTTATTGTGGTTGCTGTTGGCTTTTATATTCTCGTTTCCGTCCTGGGCGGATGGGCCTACCCGGCCATCCTGCAGAAATTTGTGATTGCGCCTAATGAGCTTATCAAGGAAACCCCTTTTATCAAGCACAATATTGAAGCAACACAAAAGGCTTTTGCGTTGGATAAGATAGAAGAGCGCAATCTTACCGGCGAATCAGTCCTTACCATGGCAGACATCAATAACAACCGCTCCACTATAAAAAATGTGCGGCTCTGGGATCGTGAACCTCTGCTTGACACATTTGGCC
>Ga0209521_10003985_pt1 | contig 11853 bp, 9 predicted proteins | sample Rifsed19ft4_FD_184016 | JGI IMG/M metagenome (GOLD analysis project Ga0209521, IMG submission 184016) | Soil microbial communities from Rifle, Colorado, USA - sediment 19ft 4 (version 2) | ecosystem: Environmental > Terrestrial > Deep subsurface > Rock core/Sediment | place: Rifle, Colorado... | reverse complement strand
TGCTCCTCGCGTATGCGGGCATCCGGACGGCGCTCCGGGCGCCCGACACGTTTGGGGCGCTGCTCGCCCTCGGGATCACGGCCTGGATCTGCATCCAGGCATTCATCAACATCGGGGTCGTCGTGGCGCTCCTGCCGGTGACCGGGATCACCCTCCCGTTCATCAGCGCGGGCGGCTCGTCGCTCATCATCAGCTTCGCCGCGGCCGGGATCCTGCTGTCGATCTCGCGCGAGACGGTGGAGCGGACCAACCAGGAGACCGATGCGCCTGCTGATCGCGGGCGGGGGAACGGGCGGCCACATCTACCCGGCCCTCGCCGTCGGGGACGCCCTTCGACGCCGGCAGACCCGCCGCAGCCATCCCGGACCCCGCCTTCGCGAGGAAGGCATCCGCGTGGCCGTGATAGCCCCCCTCGAACGTCACGATGCGCTCCCGTTCCGTGAACCCCCGGGCCGCGCGGACGGCCGACATCGTCGCCTCCGTCCCCGAGTTCACGAACCGCAGGAGTTCGATGCTCGGGAACGAGCGCTTGACGGCCTCGGCAAGCAAGACTTCGGCCTCCGTGGCCGCTCCGAAACTCGTGCCCCGTGCCGCCGCCCGCTGGATCGACTGGACGACGCCTGGATGGGCGTGCCCCAGGAGGAGGGCACCCCAGGAGCCGCAGTAGTCCACGTATCTTCGGCCGTCGGCATCCTGGAGCCAGGGGCCGCGTCCGCGGACGATGAAGCGGGGTGCTCCCCCGACGGCTCGGAACGCCCGGACAGGGCTGTTGACACCCCCGACGAGGCTCCGCTGCGCACGGGCGAACAGGCGCTCGGACCGTGGCGCCCGGACGGTCCGCGGCTCCGGGATCTCCATGTCACGTCCCCAGGGCGTCAAGGATCTGCTCCGGCGTGGAGAGAAGGCACGTGAAGATCGGTGTTTCCCGCTCCGTGTACTTGCTCGCCTCGCTCGAACGGAGTTCCATGACGAGGTCGAGGAAATCGTGGGGCTCGTCCGACTCGAACGCCAAGATGAACTCTTGGTCATCGAGTCCGAACGAATAGGCCGTGTGGATCGTGACGGACGGGTACTTGTGACCGACGCGGAAATGTTCCCGCATGATCTCCTGACGTCGCTCGGACGAGAGGGAGTACCAATCGCGTTTTTTCACGAAGGGGTAGACGAACAGGTAGCGGCTGCCCTTCAACAAGGACGCCCCCCCCGCGCCGTCCTGGCCCTCGTGGCGGTGACCTCCGAGGTAGGGAGAAGGCCGCGACGCCCCCAGGAAGGCGTACGCGGTGTCGAGATGATGTCCGAGGTCCGTGGACAGGATGCGTCGGGCGATCTCCCGGAACGTCTCGAGCCGACGGTCCGCCGCCCAGATCATGAAGTCCGCATCGGCCCGGATCCCTTGGAGCGAGTAGGACCTCGAGGGCCACTCGGCCTCGACGTCGCGGATCGTGGTCGCAAACTCTGCTTTCGCCGCTTTCTTCCTCTCGATGGGGAGCCGTCGCCAATCCGACTGGACCTTGTAGAACGTGTATTTCAGGAATTGCCGATGCGCTGTTTCACCGGGTGCCATGAGCCCGCCCCCTCTCCCATTCCGCGACCTGGCGTGCGTGGTACGTGATCACGAGGTCCGCGCCGGCCCGACGGATCGCGGTGAGGATCTCCCCGACGACGGCCCGTTCGTCGATCCAACCAGCTTTCGAAGCGGCCTTGACCATCGCGTACTCGCCGCTCACGGAGTACGCCGCGAGGGGGACATCGAAGCGTTCCCGGGCCGTGCGGATTACGTCGAGGTATGCCAGGGCGGGTTTCACGATCACGAGGTCGGCCCCTTCCTCGACGTCCAACGCGATCTCCCGCATCGCTTCCCGCGCGTTCGCAGGGTCCATCTGGTACCCCCGCCGGTCCCCGGACCTGGGCGCGGACTCTGCCGCGTCCCTGAACGGCCCGTAGAATGCGGAGGCGTGTTTCGCGGCGTAGGCCATGATGATCGTGTCTCGGAAGCCATCGAGGTCGAGGGCGACGCGGATCGCGAGGACCTGGCCGTCCATCATCGCGCTCGGCGCGACCACGTCGGCTCCCGCCCTTGCCAGACTGACGGCGGTCCGAGCCAACAGGCCCACGGAGGCGTCGTTGTCCACGCGGCCGTCCACCACGAGCCCGCAATGCCCATGGTCCGTGTACTCGCACAGGCAGACATCGGCCATCAGGACGAGGTCGGGGACTTCTTGCCGGATCGTCCGGAGGGCCTGCTGGACCACGCCGCGGTCCGCATAGGCCCCGCTCGCGAGGTCGTCCTTCTGCGTCGGCAACCCGAAGAGGAGGACGGCCTTCACGCCCAGCTCCTCGAGACCGCTCGCCTCGGCCGCGACCTCCTCGACCTTGAGCCGCCGAATGCCGGGCATTGATGGTACTTGGCTGTCGATCCTGTCATCTTCGCGAACGAACAGTGGCTGGACGAGTTGAGCGACGTCCCACCGGGTTTCCCGGAAGAGCTCCCGGAGCCCAGGGGTGCGACGGAGGCGCCTCGGCCTTCGTGCGGGACGCGGGGTCTCACCCATCGACGGTCATCTCCCGGAGGGTTCGGACGATTCCCGGGACCGTGTGTTCCTCCGCCACGAGGGCCACGCGGAACCCGAGGTTGCCCGCAGCCTCCGCGGTCACAGGTCCGATGCAGACGGCGATCGCGAGTTCGCGAATTCGGTCGAGGGTCGATGCGGGCAGCATGCTCGCGAGGTTGCGCGCCGCCGAAGCGCTCGTGAAGACGATGACATCCACGCGTGCTATCGTTGTCAGCGTCGCGAGGTCGGGAGAGGCCGGGAGGCTCTCGTACGCATCCACGGCGTCCACGGACGCCCCTCGCGAACGGAGGATGTCCGCGAGGGATTGCCGGGCGAGGCTCGAGCGTGGGAGCAGGATCCGCCGGCCTCGGACCGGCCCGATCGCGTCTGCGATCGCATCCGTGAGGTATTCGGACGGCATCGCATCGACGAGGAGGCCCGCCGCTTCTGCGGCGACCCGCGTCGCCGGGCCGACCGCCGCAACCCTCGGCCCATCATTCGAGCGGAATGAGATCCCCAGGGACGCGGCGCGGGAGACGACGTGGTCGACCCCGTTCGAACTCGTGAACACGACCCAATCGTAGGACCTCCACCTTCGGAGGGCTCGGTCGAGAGGGTCTGGATTGGCGGGAGGGGCGGTCCGGACGGTCGGGAAGGGGACGACGGTCGCCCCGCTCTCTCCGAGACGCCTCTCCAAGGCCGCGACGCGGGACTCCGTGCCGACGAGGAGGACCGTCCGGCCTCGAAGTCCGTCAGACATCAGGCAACCTCCCGAAGGACGTCCCCCGCTCCCCCGTCGAGGAGTTGCCGATACGCCCGGTCCGCGATCCCGTCCGGCGCGTCCGCCGGGCCCGAGCCGTCCGCGCGGACGAGGCGCCGGCCGTCCGGCGTCGCTACGACCGCCTGCAGGTGCAGAGCCGATCCGTCGACGATTGCGAGGGCGCCGAACGGGATGTTGCATCCTCCGCCGATCCGCGCGCTCAAGGCCCTTTCCGCGTCTGTCGCCTGGCGGCTTGGGGGGTCGTCGATCGGCGCGAGGAGGTCACGCAAGCGGGCAGCGTCCGCCCGGACCTCGACCGCGAGCGCTCCCTGGCCCGGGGCCGGGGTGACGACGCGGGGGTCAATCGGCTCCATCGCGGGGCGTTCGATGCGGAGACGCCACACTCCCGCGGCCGCGACGACGATCGCAGCGAATTCCTTCGCCGCGAGCCGGCGCAGCCGCGTGCCCACATTCCCATGCAGCTCCGCGACTTCGAGATCCGGCCGCAAAGCCAGGAGCTGCGCGCGCCGTCGAAGGCTGCTCGTGCCGACGCGACTCCCGGTAGGAAGATCCTGAGGCGTCCGCCCGGAGTTCGTGACGAGGACGTCGCGCGGATCCGCACGGGGCGGGATTGCGGCGATCGACAGCCCGGGGACGGGCTCGGCAGGGAGGTCCTTCAGGCTATGGACCGCGAAATCGATATGCCCTTCGAGGAGAGCCTCTTCGATGCGCTTCGTGAAGGCCCTCTTGCCGTCCGAGGAGGACCCGAGGTCCGTCCGATATCCCTCGTCCCCGTGGGTCCTGATGATGACCGTCTCGACGCGCACATCCGGATTGACGCCTCGAAGAAGCCGGACGACTTCCTCCGTCTGGGCGAGTGCGAGGGGGCTCCCACGGCTGCCGACCCGGAGCGATTCTCTCATCCCGTCCCCTCGAGGTCCCGCCATTCGCCGAGGAGTTCCGCGACGAGCGCCGTCTGCCCTTCCGCCTGCATGCGTCTCAGCATGGAGGTCGGCGCGTGGAGGATCCGATTCATGAGGCGGTCTGCCAGCTTCTCGACGACTCGACGCTGCTCGTCGGAGGCCCCGGGCATGCGGGACAGCGCCTGCTCGACCTCTCGGCGGCGCCACTCGCTCGCCGCGCGCCGCAGGCTCGCAACGAGATCCGCCGGACGCGGCCGAAGGGTTTCGACCGCAAGAACCGCTTCCTCCCGGATCGCCCGTTCGGCCCGCGCGAGGGCCGATGGATCCGGCGGGTGCCATGCCCAAGGCGCAAGATCGTCGATGTTGAGGAGCGTGACCCCGGCAATCGTCCCACACGCGGGGTCGATGTTCCGGGGGAACCCCAGGTCGACGAGCCACAGAGGCCGCTCGCCTCGGGCCGCCATCGCCCGTACGACCGTCTCTCTCCGGACGAGAGGCCCCCCCGCGGAGGTCGCTGCAAGGACGGCATCCGCTTCCCGGAAGATGCGGGCGAGATCTCGGAACGGCACGGGTTTTCCATCGACGCGGGCGGCGATCTCGCGGGCTTTCCGTGGATCTCGATTCGCAACCCAGAGGCGCGCCCGAGGGCGGATGGCCTCCGCGGCGAGACGCGCCATCTTGCCGCTTCCGATCAGCGCCACGATCGGGCGCTGGGTCCGAAACAGGCCCTGGACGTACCTCGCAGCCGCATGGCTCGCGGACACATGTCCTCCCTCCGGGTCGGCAAGTCCGCGAATTCGGCCCGCCTCGCGAGCGGCACGCAGGAAGAGGTCGCGGAGGCCGTCCATCCGCCGCCACGAGGCCGGTCGGGCGTCCGGGGCTGCCCTCACCTGGCGGGCGATCTGATCTTCTCCGTGCGCCACGGAATCGAGGCCCGCGGCCACTCGGAAGAGGTGAGAGGCCGCATCGACGCCTTCGAGCCCGTAGACATGGCGAGGACTTTCCGGCCGTAGGAGATGGAGGAGGACGTCTCTCGCGTCGCGAGATCGGGCGGTCAGCGCGTACGCCTCGATCCGGTTGCACGTCATCAGGAGGACAAGGTCGGAGAGGAGGCCCTGTGTCCGGGCAGCCGCCATCCTCCGGTACGACACATGGGGCAGGATCGACTCCCGGGACGCGAGGGGGCACGTGCGGTGGTTCGCGCCCAAGAGAAGGAGGTGGCGCGCGTGGGCACTGGAGTTGGGAAGATCCATGCGCGTCAGATTTCGGGTGACCCAAAATCCGTATAAGAACGTTCCTCGTCAGGATTATCATCGCTTCAATGATAATGCTGAGGATCTCGTTCCGTTTCCAAGGGTCTCGTTCCGGAGGAGACGTCTCCACATGCAGGTTGATATCCGGGCGGGCCATTCCGCATGCGATGCGGATCGACCTCATGGAGTTCCTGCCCGTGACCCTTCAGCGGAAGGAGCCGTTCACGATCGCCCGCGGCTCGTCGGCGATCTCCGAGGTCGTCTTCCTTTCCGTCCACTCGGGGAGGCGCGTCGGACACGGCTGTGCCGCTCCGACGGAGATCACGCGGGAGAACGTCCACTCCGTCATGAACGCGTTCCATAGCTTCTCCCGGTCCCTCGCGGGCATCGAGTTCGAGCAGCCGTACAAGGTCCACGACCGCATGGACCGGGCGATTCAAGGGATGCCCAGCGCGAAGGCGGCGCTCGACATGGCCCTTCACGACCTCGCGGCCCAGGCGGCCGGCGTGCCTTTGCATTCGTATCTCGGAGGGCGGCGGGATCGAATGCTCACGGACATGACGATCGGCATCATGGACACGCAGTCCGCCCTGGCTCGTGCCCAACGCTGGGTCCAGGTTGGATTTCGCGCGTTGAAAATCAAGGTCGGGAGGGACTGGAAGGCCGATGCGAAACGCGTGAAGGCCATCCGGGATGCAGTCGGCCGAGACCCGGAGCTCCGGGTCGATGGGAACCAGGGCTATTCGAGGAGCGATGCGCTCAACTTCGCACGGCAGGTGAGAAAAGAGGGGATTGCGTTCTTCGAGCAACCTCTGTCCGCGGGCGACTGGGAGGGGATGCGAGCCCTCTCGGAGACGTCCCCGATTCCGATCATGGCGGACGAGATGGTCCTCACGACGGAGGATGCGAAGAAACTTCGATGGGCGAACGCCGCGGGTGCGGTGAACCTGAAGCTCATGAAGCACGGTGGGATCTTCCGGGCGATGGAGGTCAGCACGATCTGCCAGGCCGCCGGATACCCGACGATGGTCGGATGCATGGGAGAGCCCCAACTCTCAATCGCCGCCGCCCTCCACTTCGCCCTCGCGGAGAACAACGTGCGGTGGATCGATCTCGATTCCCACTTCAACATCGCGTCCGATCCGACCTCCGGCCTGAGGTTCGAACGTGGCCACCTGGTCGCCCCGACGAAACCCGGCCTGGGGATCGACGTGCGTTTTCCCGGGTGATCCGCGGCTCTCCCGGTTCCATCATGGAGTGCCGGACGCGTCCCCGACGGCCTTCGCCTCTTCCTCGGACCGCACGAGGCGCACGACGGCGGTGACCCTGTCCCCTTCGTTGAGACGCTGGATCCGGACGCCTCGCGCGGCCCGGCCCGTGGACCGAATGTCGTCCACCGGGCATCGGATGACGATTCCCCCGGTCGTCGTGACGAGGAGCTCGTCGTCCGGCTCGACCTCGAGGACCGTCACGACGGGACTCTGTGCGACCTTCATGTTCGTCGTGACGACGCCCTGGCTACCGCGCCGCGTCTTGCGGTACTCCTTCACCTTCGTCCGCTTCCCAAAGCCGCTCTCGAGGACGGTGAGGAGTTCCGTCTCCTCGCTCTTGACGAGGGCCATCGATACGACTCGGTCGTCCTTCCGGAGGCGCATGCCCCGCACCCCCGCCGCGGTCCGACCCATCGGCCGGACCTCGCTCAGGCTGAATCGGTTCGCGCGTCCTCCGGCACTCGCGAGGATGACCTCCTCGTCCCCGTCCGCGATCCGTGCCTCGACGAGCTCATCCCCTTCGTTCAGGGCGATCGCGCGGATCCCTCGTACGTTCGGACGCTTGAACGCATCGAGCCGGGTCTGCTTGATCCTCCCGAGCTTCGTAGCAAAGACGATCGTGCGGAGTTCGTCGAACTCCCGGACGGCGATCATGTCGAGGACTCGCTCCTCGGGGGCCAGCCTCGGGAGGAGGTTCACGATCGGTTTGCCTTTGGCGTATCGACTCCCGACCGGGATCTTGTACGTCTTCAGCCAGAAGCATTGTCCCTTCGACGAGAAGAACAGGATGTAGTCGTGCGTCGACGCCGTGAAGAGGTTGACGACGAAGTCCTCCTCCTTCGTCTCCATCCCCGTCACGCCCTTGCCGCCGCGCCGCTGCGTGTGGTATGCTTGGATCGGAATTCGTTTGATGTACCCCGTGTTCGTGATCGTGACGACGACGCCCTCCTCGGGGATGAGGTCCTCGACCTCCATCTCGTAGGCTTCCGCCTCGACGGTCGTCCGGCGGTCGTCTCCGAATTTCTCCTTCATCTCCAGGAGTTCGGTCCGGATGATTTCGAGGATCCGCTCGTGGGAGGCGAGGATTGACTCGAGGTCCTCGATCTTCTTCTTCAGGTCGAGCCGCTCCTGCCGAAGCTTCTCGATCTCGAGGCCCGTGAGTTGCCGCAGGGCCATCCCGAGGATCGCCTTCGTCTGTTCCTCGCTCAGGAGGTAGCGGCTCATGAGGCCCGTCTGGGCCTCCGCCGCGTCCCGCGCGTGGCGGATTAGGCGGATCACCTCGTCGATGTGGTCGACCGCCGTGATTAGGCCTTCCACGATGTGCTCGCGCTCGCGGGCCTTGCGGAGGTCGAACTCGGCCCGTCGCCGCACGACGACGACCCGGTATTCGACGTACGATTGAAGGGTCTCCTTGAGCGTGAGGACCCTCGGCTGTCCGTCCACGAGGGCGAGGTTGATCACGCCGAAGGTCGTCTCCATCTGCGTGTGGTGGTACAACTGGTTCAGGACGACATCCTCGACGGCGTCGCGCTTCAGCTCGAGGACGATGCGCATGCCCTCTCGGTCGCTCTCATCCCGCAGGTCCGTGACGCCCTCGATCCGTTTCGACTTCACGAGGAGGGCGATCGATTCGACGAGGGCAGCCTTGTTCACCATGTAGGGTATCTCCGTGATGACGATGCGCGCCTTGTCGTGCCCCGCCTCCTCAAAGTGAGCCTTCGCCCGGATTCGGATGAGCCCGCGTCCCCTGCTGTACGCCTCCGCAACCCCCTCGACGCCGTAAAGCATGCCGCCCGTGGGGAAGTCAGGGCCGCGGATCGGACCTTCCGTGGGATTGTAGAGGTGGTGTAGTTCCGCGTCTGGATTGTTGATGAGCACGATCAGTGCGTCGACGACCTCGCGAAGGTTGTGAGGCGGGATGTTCGTCGCCATCCCGACGGCGATGCCGCTCGATCCGTTCACGAGGAGGTTCGGGAATTTCGCGGGCAGGACGACGGGCTCCTTGAGCGTCCCGTCGAAGTTGTCCATCCAATCGACCGTGTCCTTCTCGATGTCTTCGAGGAGTGCCTCAGCCGTCTTCTCGAGTCGGCACTCCGTGTATCGCATCGCCGCCGGCTCATCCTCCGTGCTCCCCCAGTTCCCCTGGCCGTCGAGCAGCGGGTACCGGAGGGAGAAGTCCTGGACCATCCGTGCGAGGGCGTCGTACACGGCGAGGTCTCCATGCGGATGCCATTTCCCAAGGACCTCTCCAACGACTCGAGCTGCCTTCTTGAACTGAGATCCCGAGCTCATCCCGAGTTCATTCATCGCGTACAGAATCCGCCGCTGCACGGGTTTCAGTCCGTCCCGGACGTCGGGGAGTGCGCGCCCGACGATCACGGACATCGCGTAGTCGATGTAGGAGCGCCGCATCTCCTCCTCAATCGGCTGATACCGGATTCGCCGCTGCGAGTCCTGCGCCCCCTCGTCCGGCATTCCTCACCCTAGATGTCCAGGTTCATGACTTCCTTCGCGTGTTCCTGAATGTATTGCCGACGAGGCTCGACGGCCTCGCCCATGAGGACTGAGAAGAGCGCATCCGCTGCCGCGGCGTCCTCGATTGTGACCTGCTTCAGGATCCTCCGCTCCGGGTCCATTGTCGTTTCCCAGAGTTCTTCCGCGTTCATCTCGCCGAGACCCTTGTATCGCTGGTATGCGACCCCCTTATCGCCGAGCTGCTTTCCGAGATCCTCCCGTTGCCGTTCCGTGTACGCGTAGTGGACCTCTTTGCCCTTCTTGATCTTGTAAAGGGGCGGTTGGGCGATGTATACGTACCCCGAGTCGAGCAGAGGCCGCATGTAGCGGAAGAAGAGCGTGAGCAGGAGGGTCGTGATGTGCTGACCGTCCACATCCGCGTCGGCCATCGTAATGATCTTGTGGTATCGGGCCTTGGCCAAGTTGAACTCTTCCCCGATCCCTGCGCCGATGGCGGTGAGGAGCGTGCGAATCTCTTCGTTCTTCAACATCTGGTCGAGCCGCGCCTTCTCGACGTTGAGGATCTTCCCGCGCAGGGGCAGGATTGCTTGGAACTCTCGTCGGCGGCCTTGCTTCGCCGAGCCACCCGCACTCGGCCCCTCCACGATGAAAAGCTCGCTCTTCGCCGGATCCCGTTCCTGGCAGTCCGCCAGCTTTCCCGGGAGGTTGAAGCCCTCCAGGAGGCCTTTGCGTCGCGTGAGCTCGCGCGCCTTCCGAGCGGCCTCCCGCGCTTGCGAGGCGAGGACCGCCTTCCCGATGCACGTCTCCGCGACCTTCGGGTTCTCATTGAACGCTTCCGTGAGCTTCTCGTAGACGATCGATTCGACGATCCCCTTGACCTCCGAGTTCCCGAGTTTCATCTTCGTCTGGCCTTCGAACTGCGGTTCCGGGATCTTCACGCTCAGGATCGCGGTCAGGCCCTCGCGAACGTCGTCCCCTTCGAGGCTCTCCCCATGCTTCAGGTATTTGTTCTCCTTCGCGTAGTTGTTGAAGGCCCGAGCGAGTCCCGCCTTGAATCCGATGAGGTGCGTCCCCCCTTCCACCGTGTCGATGTTGTTGACGAAGGTGAAGATCGATTCGTTGTAGGCGTCGTGGTACTGCATCGCGACCTCGACGAGGGTGCCGTTCGTTTGCTTTGAGAACATGATGGGGTCCGGGTGGAGCGGGGTCTTCGCGCGGTTGATCCATTTGACGTACTCCGCGATGCCCCCGTTGTACTGGAAGACGTCTCCGCGGCCGCGGACCTTGTCCACGATAATGACGTTGAGTCCCGCGTTCAGGAAGGCAAGCTCCCGCAGGCGCGCGGCGAGGGTGTCGTAGTCGAACTCGATCGTCTCGAAGACCTGGGAGTCCGGCCGGAAGGTGATGATTGTCCCGGTGCCGTCCGCGGACCCTGTGACCTCGAGGTCGGAGGTCTTCTGGCCGCGCTCGAACCGCATCCGGTGCTCCTTCCCGTCCCGTCGCACCCGGACCTCGAGCCACTCGCTCAGGCCGTTCACCACAGACAGGCCGACCCCGTGGAGCCCGCCGGAGACCCGGTACATCTTCCGCTCGAACTTCCCGCCTGAATGCATCCTCGACAGGACGAGCTCGACGCCGGGCACGCCGTGCTTGGGATGGACATCGACGGGAATCCCGCGGCCGTCGTCGGCCACGGTGACGGAGTTATCTGAGTTCAGGGTGACCTGGATGTTCTTGCAGAACCCCGCCATCGCCTCGTCGATCGAGTTGTCGACGACTTCGTGGACGAGGTGGTGGAGCCCGCGGCTGTCGACGCTGCCGATGTACATCGCAGGCCGTTTGCGGATGGCCTGCAAGCCTTCAAGGACCTGGATCTGGTCCGAAAGGTATGCGTCCATCTGCTGGGGTTCTGTGCCCTCTTCCGCCATCTATTCCGCAACCGTTCAGACCGTGACCTGGGGGCCTCTCGCACCCCATCCCGAGGGACGTCGAGAGTATACGGTTGGCATTTATAAACGTTCGGACCCCTATTTCTATGGAGAAAACGACGGTCCAAAGAAGGGCCGATTCGAGATCCTTTTAGTTAAATAGTGTAGCACGGTCGGAAGTGCCCGTCCGTTCTCGGTTCTGGGAGCGTCGGATGGACCGCCTTCCCGATCCCCTCAACGGCGCTTCCAGCGCACCCCGTCGCGGGTGTCTTCCAGGACGATTCCGAGGCCCGCCAGGTCGTCGCGGATTCGGTCTGCCGTGACGAAGTCCTTGCGCTTCCGGGCGTCCTCCCGCAACGCCACGATGAGGTCGAGAAGGCCTTCGACCAAACGATCGGATTCCTCACGCGCCCGGAAGAGCCCGAGCACATCGCCGAAGGTGCGGAACGCGGACGCCGCATCGTCGAGAGCCGCTCGGCCCGCTCCGGTTTCGAGCGATTTGTTCAGGACCCGCGCGTAATCGAACAGGACCGCGATGGCCTCGCGGGTGTTGAAGTCGTCGGACATGGCGGTGTCGAACGCGGAGAGGGCCATCGTTGTCGCCGAGCGGATGTTCGAATCCGCTTTGCCGGCCTCGGGGGCCCGTCGCCGCTCCGCCTCCAAGGTGCGGACGGTCTCACGGAGCCGCCCG
>Ga0209521_10003980_pt1 | contig 11866 bp, 13 predicted proteins | sample Rifsed19ft4_FD_184016 | JGI IMG/M metagenome (GOLD analysis project Ga0209521, IMG submission 184016) | Soil microbial communities from Rifle, Colorado, USA - sediment 19ft 4 (version 2) | ecosystem: Environmental > Terrestrial > Deep subsurface > Rock core/Sediment | place: Rifle, Colorado... | reverse complement strand
CTCATTTACTGAACGTGCCCATCAATTGACCCTGCGCCAGGATGTGTCCCTGCATGGCTTTGAGCAGTTCACCTTTGTTTGCGCCCGATGACAGACCGAGCATTTCGTCCAGCGCGTAAAGTTTGAAGAAGTAACGGTGCGTGCCGGAGGGCGGGCAGGGTCCGTTATAGCCAGGATTGCCGCCGCTGTTCTTGCCCTGCATACTCCCGTCAGACAATGTCCCTCCGGATGGAATTGCTTCTGGCAATCCACGCGATGACACAGGAATATTGAACAGCACCCAGTGCACCCAGGTGCCGACAGGCGCATCGGGGTCATCCATAATCAGCGCGAAGGATTGCGTGCCTGCCGGAGGTTCGCTCCAGGTAAGGGATGGGGAAATGTCGCTGCCTGTGCAAGCATACCGGGCAGGGATGGGTTTTTCATGCGCGAACGCATCGCTCGTCAATTGAATGGACATGGTCGCCTCCGTTGTTTCGAGATTTGTTGTCGCAGGTGTCGACGTCGCAGAATCTGCGCACGACGCAAGCATCATGGCAAGCAGAATGGATATCAACACCAGAAAGCAAAAGAGTGTACGTTTCACGATAGATCTTGCCTTTCCACCCCATCGAATTGCATGATAAAGTCTTTCCCATAAACAAGCGATGGGGTCTGGAATCCGATTTTATATTCACCATTCAAAATTCGCTTCATAATCTCGACAGTAGTCAGCGCGGTACAAGTATATCCCTCTGGCGTGATTAATTTTGAGGAGGCGCGTCCCCCGTTTTGGCTGGTCGCTTCGCCGATCAGGATGGCAAATCTCCTTTTGCGTCCGTCTTCTGACGGGCCTGGCGGAAGGAATAAGTTGATACATGCTTTAAGAAAATTTTTCGCCAGGCGGTTATACATCAACGGACCGACCAGGCGCATGGAACGCAGGAAACTGATGGCGAGTTCCGGGAAGGCGAAATATGTTTCAATATTGGGAATGCCTGTGCTGTAATAGGCAGTGCTGACATCCCCCCATCCCACAGAAACAACTTTGGTATAACCGCGTCCGAAATCCTGCTCGCGGACGTTCCAGGCAGGCGGGACCTGAACCAGCTTCCCATTGCGGCGGATCATTCCCTGCCTGTGCATGTTCTCGATTGCGGACTTTGCCGTGCCTCTCGAAACTCCCGCGCCCACACCGCGCAGGAAAAGACGAAAGTGCGTTGCGTCCGGTAATCTTTGTTTGATGTGCGCAGCCAGGCAATCGGATGGCACAACGTCAAATCCGCCGCCGGGCATGAGCATGATGCCTGCTTCCTTTGCCTGGCTATCCATTGCAGCTAATGCTTCAAAGCCAGGGATTTCGCCGCTGATATCCACATAATGACGTTTTGTACGTAAACATGCTTCCGCCATTTGACGGAACGTATGCACGAACGGACCTGCACAATGCAGGACAGCATCCACTTCACGCAAGGCAGAATCCAATTTCGCGGTTTCATCTAACGCGAAGGCACGATATTCGAGGTTATATGTTTCTGCCTGGGCGCGCAACCTTTTTTCATTACGCCCCGCGAGAACAGGGCGCAATCCCTCTTTCACCGCGAGATCAATGATAAGTTGACCTGTGTATCCGTATGAGCCGTAGATGAGGAAAGTTTTCATGTTTATTCATGTCACTGCGAGCGTTGTTTTGCGAAGCAATGACATTATAGTCTTTTCACAAAATGCACCAACCGTTCGGCCTCTTGATAGCCCAATTTCAAATGGGCGGCGATGCTGGTTTCATTCTCCAGCCAGGTATCCGACGCCATCTCGCTGCAGCCCTTTTCGCGTGCCCATTGTTCCGCCGCGTGCACCAGCTCTTTGCCAAGTTTCTGCCCGCGGACATGTTCGTCCACGTACCAGGCTTCTATGTAACCGACGGGTGAGGTCTCGCATCCCTCGCCGTAGTCACGGAGTCCCGTTTCGATAAAGGCGACCAGATTCCCGTCCGCGCTTGAAGCGACGAAGACGGCATAGTCGGGGTCCGCCAGCCGGTCATCCATATCAAAATCCAGATATTCAATCGGCGCGTCGGGCCATAATCCCTGACGCATCCTCAGCCAATCGGGTTTTTCTTCGTAGGTTGCGCGTCGAATCGAATGACTCATAATCCTCGTGGAAAAAAAGAGACTCTAAAGGCAATACTGTTTGGATAAGCGAAGAAGAGATGACTCCCTGCGCCATTTACGGCATCCTCGGGTTGCGAAACCAAATGAGGAAGGAGCCATCTCATGCAACGGAGTTTACGACAAATTGACTCGACTGTCCATTGGACACACGAAGCCTCTTTGCCACCCTTCAAGCGCACTGTTCTGAGCACTGGGCAATGTAGTCTCGGCAGCATTCGTTTCACTGCCCACAAATCTCTTGCTCACAAACCAGTTCTCGTTTCTTTGGACCCACATATGGTTGAGTGGATTGTTTCATACCTTGATCCACAGAAAGGCCAAAAAGAAATCGCACGGCGACCCCTAAAAGACCTCGATCTTTCCATCTTGACCTTGCCTGTTGAGGAAACGCCCTAACTCTTCGAATAAACCGCCTGCACCGGATGAGGAATTTCAATCCCTTGCCGATCGAAAGCAGATTTCACTTTGAGAAGAACAGTGTCCTTTGCCTGAGCTGGATTGTTTTCTGGTACATCGATCCAGAAATTGACGGTTAACACCAGCGCAGAACTTGTCAGATTATCGAATACGATCAGCGGCTCTGGTTTTCTGACGTACCCCGGCACTTCCTCGATTGCATCCAGAATTATTTGCCTGACAGTGTTTGGATCGGTACCATGAGACAGGTTGAGGCTGAGGTCGACGCGCCTCTGGCTCGCGCGGGTATGGTTAACAATGGGGCTTGCCAGCACACTCGCATTTGGCAGTATCACAATCCGTCCATCCGATGCTCTTATCTCGGTGGTGCGCAAGTCAATCGTCAGTACGGTACCCTCAAAACCGGCCAGTTCAATTGATTCACCAACATGGAACGGCTGCTGAAGCAACAGGATGATCCCCGATGCGAAGTTCTTGATTACATCCTGTAGAGCGAAGCCCACGGTAAAACCAACGATGCCCAGACCGGCCAGGAATGCCGTCACATCAAAGAAACGCTGCAAAGCGGTGATCATACCGATGAGGATGACCGTCCAAAGAGTTAGCTGTCCCAGGAGATGAGTAACACCTTCAGGCGCCTTTCGCCTGTGAAGTACACGCCTGAGGATATTGCTTAAGAAGCGGGCCAGGTAAAGGCTGACGATAAAAATCACCAGTGCAGTGAGCAGGTTCGGGATGCCTCTGATAAAGCTTTCAATAAACTGATTCCAATAATTTTCCATTGCTCTTCTCCTTAAACAAACTTTTGCCTATCTTAACCGAAAGCCAATCGAGAGTCCACTCGGTTTGGAGTAGAATTCACTCGCCTGATATAATCCCTCCGATGCCCATCTTAGATTCGCACATGATGGATTTTTTCAGCCGCAGCCCCGGACAAACACGCAGTATTGGCATGCGTTTGGGTGGAGAATTACAGGCGGGCGATGTGATCTGTTTACAGGGCGAGCTTGGTGCGGGCAAGACCACATTCGTGCAGGGCATTGCGAAGGGTTGGGGTTCGCTGGATTCGGTTTCCAGCCCGACATTTATTATCGTGAATGTCTATCGACGTGCGGACCAAAGTCAGCTTTTTCATATGGACGCGTATCGCCTCGACTCCGCGCTCGAAGCTGAAGAGCTGGACCTCGACTCGATGCTGGCCCAGGGCCCTCTGCTCATCGAATGGCCTGAGCGGATCGATGGACTTGTTCCCGATGAACGCCTGTGGGTGAAACTTGAGCACATAGATGAAGAAGAACGCGAGATGAAGTTCAAAGCCAGCGGCAAACGATATGATGACCTGCTCGAAATCATCCGTCACGCCGCGTATGGAGGCGACTGATGCTGCTGGCTGTGGATACCTCCACTGCTCAACTTGGGCTTGCGCTTCATGATGGCGCGCAGGTCATTGGTGAATACGCATGGCGCAGCAGCCAGCGCCATACCGTGGAACTGGCCCCTGCCATCTCTGATCTTTTGAAGCGTTGTGGCTTCAGCATGGAAGATGTCCGTGCGTTGGGCGTGGCATTAGGGCCCGGTTCATTTACAAGCCTGCGCGTCGGGCTGGCTCTGGTGAAAGGACTCGCTTTAGCCAGACATCTCCCTTTGATCGGCATTCCGACGCTGGATATTCTCGCTTCAGCACAGCCTTTGTCCAGGCTTCCATTAGTGGTTGCCATTCAAGCGGGGCGCGGCAGACTGGCTGTTGGCTGGTATAAAAGCTCGAAAAATGGCTGGCAGGCCAGGGGTCCCGCGCGAGTCGTAACTGCCGAAGTGTTGATGGATGAGATCGAGAGTCCATCTCTGGTGTGCGGTGAACTGACATCCGAGGAACGTCGAAGATTGTCAGAAAAAGCCGAGGTGCATCTTGCATCACCCGCGGGTTCGGTGCGTCGCCCAGCTATCCTCGCGGAATTAGCGTGGGCCCGCTGGCAGGAGGGCAGAGTTGACGACGAGGCTTCGCTTGCACCGATCTACCTGCATGTTACTGAGTCAATACCCGTATGAACCTTATCATTCGGAAGATGACGGCGGATGATATTCCTGCTGTCGTCGAATTGGATAAAATGTCGTTCAGTCTGCCATGGCCTGAGAGGTCATTCCGTTTTGAGTTAACGGATAACCCTGCCTCGCGCTGCTGGGTTGCCGAAGTTGATGGAAGGGTCGTCGGCATGATCGTGGTATGGCTGCTCGTAGAGGAAGCTCATGTTGCCACACTGGCGACCCATCCTGATCTTCGAAGGCAGAGCATTGCGAAGAAACTGTTATCTCACGCTTTGCGGTATCTCATCGATGAAGGCGCGCAAACCTCCTTTTTGGAAGTGCGCGCCAGCAACATCGCCGCCCAGGAAATGTATCGCAGATTTGGCTATGAGGAATCGGGTCGCAGACGGCGTTACTATAAGGATAATGATGAAGATGCGATCCTGATGAATCTAGACTCGTTGAAAGTCGAGCGTCTTATGTCTGACGATGGGCGTTCAAGGTTGGATAAGGAGGAACAAAATGAGCGATGAAGAAGCATTAGCAGCTCTTGCAAAGCAAATCGTTGTTTGTACGAAGTGCGAACTTCATCGTTCGCGCAAGAAGGCAGTCCCGGGTGAAGGCCCGACACATGCCGAGATCATGTTCATCGGTGAAGGCCCGGGTTTCCATGAAAACGAGCAGGGTCGTCCATTTGTGGGCGCGGCGGGAAAGTTTCTGGATCAATTGCTTGAACAGGCCGGTGTGACCCGTGCTGAAGTGTGGATCACGAATGTGGTCAAGTGCCGCCCGCCAGGGAATCGCGATCCGTTGCCCGATGAAATCGAGACTTGCACCAGCAATTATCTCTTTCGCCAAATTGATATTGTCAACCCGAGCATCATCGTAACGCTTGGCCGTTTCTCGATGGGCTTGTTCTTCAAGGGAGCGAAGATCACGCAGATCCATGGGCAGATGCAAAAAGCGGGTGACCGTTTTGTAATCGCCATGTACCATCCTGCTGCGGCATTGCACCAAATGTCGCTCAAACCTGCGATCATGGCTGATTTTGCCAGGCTCCCCAAGCTGCTTGAACAAGCACGCGCCGGGTTGGGCAAGTCCGCGCCCACTGCAAAAAAGCAGGAAAAAAAAGAAGACGAACCGAAGCAGATGAATTTATTCTGACAGTCAACAAGGACAAGAATGTCAATCAAAGAAGCACTCATCGAAAGTTTGAAAGAAAGAAAGGCTCGCGTTGGGATTCTAGGACTCGGCTACGTTGGATTGCCCCTGGCAGTTGTCTTTGCCGAAGCAGGATTCCGCGTAACGGGCATCGATCCGGACTCACGAAAAGTTGGTTCCCTTAACAAGGGTATCTCCTACATCCCGGATGTTAAAACCGAAGCGATTGAAAAGTTGGTTAAATCGGGGCATCTAACTGCCACAACGGATTTCTCCCTATTAAGAGAAACGGATGCGGTCAGTATCTGTGTGCCCACGCCTTTGCGCCAGACAGGCGACCCCGATATGTCGTTCATTAGCTCGGCCACCGAAGAGCTGGCGAAGTATATGCACAAGGGAATGGTCGTTGTGCTGGAGTCGACCACTTATCCCGGAACGACACGGGAGGTCCTTCTTCCAAAACTTGGCATCGAGCAAGGACTTTTAGTGGGTGAGGACTGGTTCCTTGCATTTTCTCCCGAACGCGTAGACCCGGGCCGTGAAGATTGGACAACAATAAACACGCCGAAAGTGATGGGTGGAATCACAGAAGCTTGTGGCGAAGTGGCTGCGGCATGGTATGCGGGCGCGATTCAAACTGTACACCTCGTCAGTTCGGCTGAAGCCGCAGAAATGGCGAAACTGCTTGAGAACACCTTCCGCATGATCAACATTGGCCTTGTCAACGAACTGGCGATCATGTGCGAGCGTTTGGGCGTCGATGTGTGGGAAGTGATCGAAGCCGCGGCGACGAAGCCATTCGGTTTTATGAAGTTCACACCGGGGCCTGGCTTGGGCGGGCACTGCATTCCGATTGACCCACTCTATCTTTCGTGGAAGATGAAGTCATTCAACTACAATGCGCGTTTTATCGAACTGGCATCCGAGATCAACACGAACATGCCGCGTTATGTAGTGAGCCGCGTGATGGAAGCCTTGAACGATCGCAGCAAAGCACTCAAAGGCTCGAAGGTGCTGGTGCTTGGCGCGGCTTACAAACCCGATATTGATGATGTGCGCGAATCACCGGCGTTGGACGTGATTGGCCTGCTGCAAAAGAAGGGTGCAGTGGTGAAGTATCATGACCCGTATATCCCGCACATCCATCATGAGACGGATGGCTGGCAGTTGGACAGCGTACAGGATATGATGAATGCAGTAAAAGACGCGGATGCCGTGGTGATCATTACGAATCATAAGGAATATGACTACAAGGCGATTGTCGAATCGGCGGCGTTTGTCTTTGACAGCCGAAATGCGACGCGCACAGTTGCGAAGAATAGCGAAAAGGTTGTGAGATTATAGTGTCACTGCGAGCGTACCTCACAAGTAGTCTCCTGTAAGGGAGATTGTTTCGCGCAGACTCGCAATCACATAAGGTGAAGATATGGCAAATTATCTGGTTACAGGTGCGGCAGGTTTCATCGGCGCGCGCACATCGGAGTTGCTCATCAAAGACGGGCATACAGTTATCGGCATTGATAACATGAACGACGCGTACGACCTGCGAATGAAGGAATACCGCCTGGGCAAATTGCAGGCAATGCCGGGGCTTACCTTTCACAAACTGGACATTTCAGATAAGTCCATTATCGATCGGCTCAAAGGATATGAATTTGAGGGTCTGATCAACCTGGCCGCGTGGGCAGGCGTGCGCGCCAGTGTAAAGAACCCATGGATCTATGTGGAAAGCAATGTGCTCGGAACCTTGAATATGCTGGAGTTATGCCGCCAGACTGGCACCAGGAAATTCATTGTCGCTTCCACTTCCAGTATCTATGGAGAAAACCCTCCCTATCCCACGCCGGAATCCGCTTCCAGTAGTGAACCGCTTCAGCCGTATGCAGCCAGCAAAAAAGGTGCGGAGGCCATGGCGCACGCCTATCATCATCTGTATGATATTGATGTGACCGTAGTGCGCTTCTTCACCGTCTACGGCCCTGCAGGAAGACCTGATCTATCCATCTTCCGCTTCGTACAATGGATCAGTGAGGGACATCCCGTGCGCGTGAACGGAGATGGCGAACAATCGCGCGGCTTCACCTATATAGACGATATTGGACGTGGTATTATCTCCGCCCTCAAACCACTTGGTTTTGAGATCATTAATCTTGGCGGGCATGAAGTCATAACGATAAATAATCTCATTAGGCTTATAGAAGATGTGGTAGGCAGGAAAGCCATCGTACAATATGGTCCCCCTGACCCGGCAGATATGTTCACCAACTGGGCAGATGTGACCAAGGCGGGCGAGTTGCTTGGCTGGGAACCACAGTTCAACATGCGCGCGGGCGTTGAGAGACTGGTGGAATGGTATAACGCGGAACGTAAGTGGGCGAGCAAGGTTCTTACGCTGTGAGCAATTGGCGGGAAATGTTATCGTACTGGCGTCAGGATATTTTGCTGGGCAAAGTTATTCGCAATAGCGCCCATCTTTTTAGCAGTAATAGCCTCAGTCTGGCCTTGAGTTTCCTGATGGGAATCATGTCAGCGCAGCTTCTGGGCGTGGCGGGTTTCGGTCTGATTGGCCTGGTGATGGGATACGCGTCCACGGTCAACAGCCTGCTGTCGTTCCGCATGAGCGAGTTGGTCGTCCGCTATGGGGGCGAATATATCGAGCGTGGCGAAAAGGACAGGGCATCCGTGCTGATCAAAGCCGCGGGTCTGGCAGAGGCTTTTGTCTCGGTATTGGCGTTTGCGCTTGTCGCACTCACCTCCGGGCTGGCCTCTCACTACATTTCCAAAACTCCAAATACTGCCTGGATGTTCACAGCCTTTGCGGTTGGCTTGCTTGCGAATTTCAACTACGAAACTTCCATCGGAATCCTGCAGATAACCGATAAGATCAGATGGCAGGGGACGATCAATCTGATTCATGGAATTGTCGGCGTGCTGGTGATCGCGGCCGCATTTATCTGGGGCGGTGGTGTGGCCCTCGTACTGCTGGCATATCTGCTGGGAAAGATGATCCTCGGGCTCGGCGTCTTTCTTGTGGCGCAAACCCAGCTACACCGCGTCCTCGGGGCGGGTTGGTGGAAGGCTCCATTCGCTTCAATTCCATCCTATCGGGAACTGGCCCGCTTCGCGCTGAACTCCAATATCAGCGCCACGATCATCAAGATCTTCCGCGAGAGCGAAATTCTCTGGGTTGGGTTCTTCCTCAATGCCACTGCCGCGGGCTATTACAGAGCCGCCTATGCGATCATTGGCCTGCTCGCAGTCGCGGTCGATCCGCTGATCGCCACGGTTTATCCTGAACTCAACCGTCTCATTATGCAACAAGCCTGGCCGCGCTTGCGCGACTTTTTGCGCAAAGTCACCACGCTGGCGTTTGCATATAACCTCGTCCAGGCACTCGCTTTCGTGCTTTTTGGCCGCTGGATCCTCTGGCTCTACGGCAAACAATATGTGGATGCGTATCCCGCGCTGCTCGCTTTGCTGGTGGGGCTGGCATTCAATTACACGTTATTCTGGAACCGTCCGCTATTGCTTTCGTTGGGGCTTTCGGAATATCCCATTAAAGTCACCCTTATCGTCGGTCTGATCAAAATCGCGCTGGCATTTCTCATCGTGCCGCGCTATGGATATGTAGCCGCGGGCGCGCTGTTATCATTCTATTACATCGCCTCGGTTGGGACCATGGCCTGGCGCGGCTTGCGGGAGATTCACCATCAAGAACAAAAAACATGAGGATAGCAGCCGTCACCAACTCTCGCATCCCATCGCTGACTGCCAACTCGATCCAGGCGATGAAAGTATGCCAGGCACTTATGCAGCTTGGACATAACGTCGGCATCTTTGCTCCGCGAGAAACGGATATCCTGTCCCCTGACGCGTTGCGCGAACACTATGGCTTACGTCTCTCTCCGGACCTTGAATTGCTTCCTTCCATCAGGCGGCTCAAACGCTTTGACTTTATCCTCCACGCGCAATCTGCGGCGCGCAAATTCAAAGCGGATCTGATCTATACGTGGCTGCCTCAATCTGCGGTGGTGGCGCTGTGGCGTGGATATCCGGTCATCCTTGAGATGCACGCGGATGTAACAGGACTTCTGGGACCCTGGTGGCTTCGTCGGTTCTGGAAAGCGCGGGGCCGTAAGCGGATGACGGTCACCACTCAGGCGTTGCAAAAGGCTTTGGAACGGTCAGCAGGCTTCGGCTTTGAAAATGAGGCGGTGATCATCGCTCCCAATGGCGTTGATTTGGAAAAATATGAAAATCTTCCTGATCCTTCGAACGCGCGCCGTCAATTGAATCTCGAAGATGGTTTAACAGTCGGGTTTACAGGTCACATTTATCCCGGGCGTGGTGCGGATTTGTTGTTCGAGCTGGCGAAACAAATGCCGCAGGTAAATTTCCTGTGGGTGGGTGGGACTCCTGATCTCGTCTCGTATTGGCAGGCACAACTGAGGGATGCCCATCTCACGAATGTAACGATGACGGGCTTCATCGAGCAGGGGCGCATTCCGCTTTACCAGGCCGCGGCGGATGTCTTGCTCATGCCCTATGGCCGTTCGATCTCTGCTTCGAGCGGGCAGGAGATTGCCGAAGTGATCAACCCGATGAAGATGTTCGAATATATGGCCTCGGGCCGTGCCATTGCAAGCGCGGATCTGCCGGTAATCCGTGAAGTGCTCAATGAAAAGAATGCAGTCTTTTGTGAGCCTGGAAACGTAAACGAGTGGAAGTCCGTGATTGAATCTTTACTTGCAGACGAAAAACGCCGCACTGCTTTGAGCGCACAGGCCAGGAAGGATGCGGAACGTTATACCTGGACGGAACGAGCACGCCGCATTTTCGATGGGTTTGCATGAGATCAAAGAATTTACCATCGAAGGATTTGCTGTTTGTCCTACCCATCTCGCTTGGGTTGGGTGCACTGTTTGCTTTTGGTCAAACGGGTAACTGGCTGACCGGTTTTTTGAGTTTTAGCCTTCTTCTATTTCTTGGATTGTTGTCCCTTGTGTCGTCTGTTCGATGGGCTTCAGGCGGCAAAACACTGGCATGGATCGTTGGGCTGGCTTTCATCTTACGTTTGGCAGGCGGCGTTGCCACTTACATAATGCTTCCCCTCTATGGCTACGACGATGCCGATGATCGTGCAGGCTATGTTTTCACGGACGCGCATCGCCGCGATGATCAGGCCTGGGAGTTGGCCAGTTCGGAGCGCCCCATCCTTGACGCATTCAGCAGCAAATTTGCTTCCGATCAATATGGAGGGTTGCTGGCTTTCAGCGCATTTGTTTATAGATTTTTATCGCCCGATGCACAGCGTCCGTTGATGTTGATCCTGCTTTCCGTATTGATCGCCGCGCTGGGGATTCCATTCCTGTGGTGGGCAGTCAACCGAACGTTCGGTGAAAAGGTTGCGTGGGCTTCCACATGGATATTTGCCCTGTATCCCGACAGTGTTTTGCTCGGCGGCGCTGCCATGCGCGAACCTTACTTGATGACGTTCAGCGCCTTTGCCCTGTGGGGGTTTGTTAATTCCGGAGTGCAGGAGCTTGCTCCTGCAAAATCACATGATACATATTCGAACGACAAGCCATCCGCCTCTAAGGTATCGTCCTTAATCTGGCTTGGCATCGGTTTACTTGGGATGTTGCTTGTCTCGCCTGTTGTTGCGCTGGTTACGCTCGTCATCTTTGCAGGATGGATTTTTTTTACAGGTGAGCGCGGCAATATTTCCTGGAAAACAGTCATCATATTAGGGCTCATTTTTATTGCTGGACTATTTTTCCTTTCCTCTGCGCTCAATCGTTCGGGTGAATTCGATGCGACTTCCCCCCTGCACGTGATCAACGACTGGCTGCGGCTGGCTGTCAAATGGGATGCCTACCAATTGGAACGCGAATCCGGCTGGGTGCAAAAAATATTTGAGGAAGGGCCAAAATGGATTCGTTTACCTTTTATCACAATCTATGGTGTCTTCCAGCACGTGTTGCCTGCCGCACTGATCGCGCCAACAAAATTCATCTGGAAGGTGATCTATGTTGCGCGCTCGCTCGGCTGGTATATGTTGCTTCCAATGCTGATCCTCTCGTTCGTAGCCGCGGCAGGACAAGGGCGTAGTCCTG
>Ga0209521_10003970_pt1 | contig 11883 bp, 10 predicted proteins | sample Rifsed19ft4_FD_184016 | JGI IMG/M metagenome (GOLD analysis project Ga0209521, IMG submission 184016) | Soil microbial communities from Rifle, Colorado, USA - sediment 19ft 4 (version 2) | ecosystem: Environmental > Terrestrial > Deep subsurface > Rock core/Sediment | place: Rifle, Colorado... | reverse complement strand
ATTGGGATGCGCCAGTGCTGAACCTGGTGCGCTCCGCCCCCGATGGTATGACCGACCGTACCGTTCTCAGGGACGAAAACTTCCGGCTCATGAATGAAGCCTTATGGGCCCCGGATGCGAGTTTCGTCATCACAGCCACCTGGCCGGGACTGAATTGGGATCGGAGAGGCGGCGTTCTTGAACTGTATTACACAGACAGGCGGAAAGCTATGGTTTGGCTTGATCGCTTCGGCCAAGGACTGAAATGGGGACCGTAACCCGGACCTTGCAATGGAATTTACAACAGGAGAGTGAAATATGAAAAAAACCTTTTTCTCACTGGTGATGGTCGCAATGCTGGCGCTGTCGGCTTGTGCGCCTGCGGTGACTGCATCACTGCAATCACCAACCGAGGCGGCTACAAACACGCCTTCAACTCCGGAACCAACCGTCAGTTCAGTGTCGGCTTCGCCTGAGCCATCGTCTCAGGATGAACTCACGTTCAAGGTCGTGAAGCAAATGGGCGGTACGTTCGATGCGGTTGCCGTTGACGGGAGTATCGTCTATCTTGGCATTGGGGCGCGCTTCGCCACGGTTGACATCAGTGATCCGGCTTCTCCGCGCTTGCTCTGGCAGAGCGAAGTGTTGGCTGACCGGCCAGCGGCGATTGCTGTGAGGTCTGGCATGGCTTATGTGCGGGTCGGCAATGAGATGTTGGTCTATGATGTCAGCCAACCCCCTCAACCGGCGCTGGTTAGCACGTTGAGTGAGGTTTCTGGCGATCTTGTCACAGCCGGTGACTTTGTCTATGCTCTTTTCCCCGGCGATGACTCTCAGCAGTTGATCGCCATTGATGTCAGCGACCCGGCGCAGCCCGCCATAATGGCAAAGCATGAATTATCCGGCACAGCGGCATTGGCGGTCAGTGGGGAGGTGCTCTACCTCGTCAGCGGCGGAGGAGCCTCGAACGATGCCACCGCGCCGGGTACATTTCAATTGATTCATCGCACCCAGGTACTCAGCCAGATTACGTTGGAGGAGGCCTGGAATTACCAGGTTGCAGTAGAAGGGGATTTCGCCTTCGTTGTAGAGAATAACCAGAATCCTTATAACCCCGATATGCTGTTGGTGCTGGATGTCAGCGACCCGGCAAACCCACGAGAGTTCGCCCGCCGGGAAATGTCGGTCGGCCAGGAGATCAAGGTGACCAACGGCGCGCTTTTCCTGTTGGGGCGGGCATTTCCACACGAGGGATGTCCCGCTGGGCTCAGAATCGTTGATGTCACGGATCCAGCCTCGCCACAGGATCCAACAAATTTCGATCCGCAAAGTTGTTTCAATCGCTTCGCAGTGGACGGCGACACGCTTACCGCCACAAGCGAACTTGGCTTGGAGATTTACAACATCAGTGACCCAGCGAACATCGCGCTGACCGGCGAATTGGCTCCCCCGGATGGCTTCATCACAGCGGATCAGATCGTTCTGAACCAGAACCTTGCCTACCTTGTGACCACAGCCGGAAGGAACAGGCTGCTTAGGCTGCGTGTGCTGGACATAGCGGGCCCGACCCCAAAGTTGCTGACTGGTGGGTTTGATCTGGCAGCGCCTGAGCCGGGCGGGTACGGGGAGCCTGCGGTACGAGGGGACCGGCTGTACGGGCTGGAGCAAGGCGTGGTGGAGGTGGATATCAGCGATCCAGCCAATCCTCGCCTGATCACTAAGGATAGGGAACGCTTTTTTTACAACCCAACCCCCGCCCGGGTGGGCAATGTGCTCTACACAAGGTTGTGGGATGAGCAGAGCATTGCCGTTGTTGATATGAGTGATCCAGCCAATCAGGTTGTTGTTAATACCCTCCCGCTCGACGGCTTTGCGCCCGTCGGTGTGTCAGCCACGGACAGGCATCTCTTTGTATTCAGTCAGAAAGAATTCACGCGTCTGCAGGTCTTCGATGTCAGCGATCCGCTCATGCCGGTCGAAGTTGGATTGCTCGAACCGGCAGTTGACCCATCGGAGCAAGTGGAGGGCTTCGCTGTGTCCGGCGATACAGTTTATGCGGCAAGCCGCCGTGGCGTAAAAAGCGAAGGCTTTAAATTTACGATATACGCCCTGGACATCTCAGACCCGTCGCATCCGCGCGAGATCAGCCGATTTGAACTGCCTGACGATGATTTTGTCACCAAGCTGGTCCCGGTTGGCGATACGATCTACATGCGGTTGTATAACAATGGCATCCGGGCATTGAACGTTAGCGACAGGTTTCATCCGTATCTGTCGGGACATTTCCCGTTCCCAATCAACGACTTCGCTGTTCACGGAGATCTGCTTTACCTGGCGGCGGGCGATGCGGGCTTGTTGATCGTGCAGGTTAAAAGATAAATGTGGAGGTGTGAAATGAAACGAAATCAATTCTTCAGAGTACGAGTAATCTCTTCGTTTCTCTTACTGGCGCTTGTGTCTTGCATGCCAAGCCCTACGCCGACATTGACTCCGCCAACGGCAACAGCAATATCGCCACCACCGACACCCCAAGACAGGACTCTGCTCGTCTCCAGCACTGCGGACAGTGGCCCCGGCGCGCTGCGCCAGGTGCTGTGGCGGCAGTGCTTCAGCCAGGCGGATCGTCTGCCTCAGAGTTTCTTCGTAATTTGCGGTTTTGAATTCTCTGCTCATGCGCGAAGTTTACCATCCCATTGCCATAACCATAGCCTGCCGGACCTCTCCGACAAGCTGCTAGCAGCGCGTTACACAAACCTGCAAATCTCCTTGCAGTCTTCCCATTAGCTTTCTTGCTGGCACTTGGCTTGTTAGCCTTCGGTTTAGGCGGGATTAGCACCCCGAGTGGGTCCGCCGTAACAGAAGCAGACAATTGATCCACGAAGGAGCCCGAACAACCCCAAGGGTTTGACTCTTTTGGTTCCTTCGTGGAGGTGGATTTTTTTGGCTCATCTCCCGAAAGTGCGCGTACAGAGGAGCCATTTTAGGATTATGAGCTCAATACCAGGCGCTTGAAAGCCTCCACCTGGCCACGGATGGCGCGCTCGGTCGGCAGGCGTTCTATGGAGGATGCGCCAAAGAAGCCGACAATGCCGGGCATCTCTTTCAGCGCCTTGCCTACATTCTCAGGCTCGTCAAATGGCCCGCCGTGGCAGATCACCATCAAATCCTTGCGGAGCGTCCAACTGGCCTCCGCCATGACCATTACCTTATCTATGGCCTCGTTAAGGGTGAAGGCCACGGCCGCGCCAATGCTGCCAGCGATCGTCAAGCCAACGTGGCATACCAACAGATCGGTTCCGGCTTTTGTCATGGCTCTCGCCTCGTCCGCGGTAAAGGCATAGGGCGTGGTAAAAAGATCCATCTCATGCGCCAGGCGGATCATTTCGACCTCTTTTTCATAGCCCATGCCAGTGGCCTCCAAATTGGCGCGGAATTTGCCATCGAACAGCCCAACGGTGGGGAAGTTTTGCACACCTGAAAAGCCAATCTCTTTCAACTGCTTCAAAAAGACGGGCATCAAGCGAAAGGGATCCGTGCCGCAGACGCCAGCTTGAACCGGGGTGTCCTTCACGACGGGCAATACCTCGGCCGCCATCTCGACCACGATGCCATTGGCATCTCCATAGGGGAGCAGCCCCGCCAGCGAGCCACGCCCGGCCATGCGATAACGTCCCGAATTGTAGATGATGATGACGTCGGCACCACCGGCTTCGGCGAACTTGGCCGAGATGCCGGTTCCCGCCCCGCACCCGACGATAGGCCTGCCGGCCGTTATCTGGGCTTGCAGGCGTCTGATGATCTCTGCACGTGGAATTGCCATTTCGAGTACCTCCTATTTTCCCAACATGCCCAACAAGGTCTCGACGGCCTTGTCAGCAAACTCGGGATCATTAATGTTGTTGTCCATCTCAATGACCGGGATGCCCGGCCTGAGATCCTTTTTGATGGCCTCGAAGCAGGCGCGATCTGCCTGCGGATCCCAAAACGCCCCACCCGGGCTATCCAGTTGCGAAACGCCCCTGAGGGGGATCAGGATGACAACCGGGGCGGTGGCTGCGTTGGCAGCCGCGGCGATCATCTCCCCGATGCGTTTGTTTTCTTCAGCATTGGTGCGCAGCAAGGTGATATTTGGATTCCATTGATAGAGCTTGCGGGACTTGTACTTATCGGGAACGGTATCCATTGCCCGAAAGTTAGCCATATCCACGCAGCCGGGAACCAGCACTGCCGGGATGCCGGCGCGCGAGGCGGCCAGGCAGCGTTCAGGGCCGGCGCTCAACACTCCGCCGCACACCTCGTCGGCAAGCTCGGTGGTGGTGATATCCAGCGAAGCTGTAATATAGCCATCGGCGATCAGGCCTTCCATTGTCTTTCCACCTGTGCCAGTGGCATGAAAGACCAGAACTTCATAGCCGCGCGCCTCCAATACACCGCGCGCCCGATCCACCGCAAGAGTGGTGTTGCCAAACATCGAGGCAGTAACCAGGGGCTTTCCCTCGTCTCCTTTGGCTGTTTCCATTTTTACCATGCCAGCGATAGCCCCCGCTGCGTTGGCGTAGATGGCGCGGCTGATCCGATTGAAACCGGCCACATCCACGATGGATGGCATAAAGGTGATATCCCGGGTGCCAACATAAGCACTGACATCCCCGCCGCCCAGTGTGGAAACCATTAATTTGGGCACGCCCACCGGCAGGGCCCGCATGGCCGTGGTTGAGATTGATGTTGCTCCGCCGCCGCCCATCCCGATGATCCCATCCAGCCTGCCCTCATCGAAAAGCCGGCGCACCACCACAGCCAGGCCAGCCGCCATGACCCGCATGGCCTCATCCTTGTGCTCGCCGGAAGCCAGGGTGGCCAAATCCCCGCCACCTGCATTTGCCACTTCCTGGCGAGTGATATCTGGTGTGAGGACTGGTTCCCCCATCACGCCAAAGTCAACCACCAGGGTATCAAGGCCTTCCTTCTCGATCAACTCTTTAAGGAAGGTAAATTCCCTGCCCTTCGTATCCAATGATCCTGTTATGACGAGGGTTTTTCCCATGGGCCTTTCTCCTGCGTCTAGCTGAAGATCAACAACAAGGCTGTGACCGCCAACAGAGCCACGATGATGCCATCGAAAACCTCCTTGGAGATTCTAGTAGCCATCCAGCATCCAAGCCACGCTCCGAGCGGGACGATCGGGGCGATCCACGCAATCTGCCAAAGCCGTTGGAAATCAAACAAATGGATATAGAGATAATAAGGAACCTTTATCCAATTAAGGATCGCGAAGAACAGAACCGATGTGGCAACAAAAACGTTCGGGGTTACATCTTGCAGCATGAGGTAAATGCCGATGGGCGGTCCTCCGCTGTGCGCCAGGGAAGACGCAAACCCTGCCGCCGTGCCAGCCAGCCAGCCATGCCAGTTACGCTCCTGGTATTTCAGCGAAGCCAGGATGCGCTTTTCGACAAGTTTGTAAATTACAAACAGCAATGCAATAACGGCCAATCCGATCTTGAGCACATCGGTAGGGGCGTTGGCAATAAAGAAAGTACCAATCGTCACTCCGATCACTGCGCCAGGGGTCAAGAGCCAAACCAACCGCCTGTTCCACTTTCGCCAGTGCAGGGCGATGGCAAATACATCCGCAAGCAGCATGATGGGCAGCAACAAGCCAAGAACCTGGTTGGCAGGCATCGCCAGCGCCATCATCGGCGTTGCCAAAGCCCCCAACATGCCGCCCAGTCCGCCTTTCGACAGGCTGATCATAAATGCCACAGAAATGATCACAATCAAAACCACGCTCGGATTACTGGTCATTCCAGGAAGCTCTTTGGTTCAGGGATCCCGAGTTCTTTCAACCGCGCGGGGGTAGGGACGCCATTCGCGTCCCAGCCCATGATGCGATAGTATTCGTCAAGCATCGGTTCCAGATCGACCACCTGGCCACCGGCTGATCCGACCGTTATGGGCTGCGTCAGGTTACGTGCTGGCAGAGTATCCGCGGCGCGTGAAAAGCCTTCGCGCACATTGAAGAGACGTGCCAGCGTCGAGACGCGCTCCCCAAGGCGCTCCAAATCCGCCACCTTGGGATAGTCGAAACCCGTGGCGGCCTTAACCAACTGCCACAATTCCTTGAGGCTCATCCCGTATCCCGGGAAAGCGCATAAACAGGCGCTGTCCCAAACAGCCTTATCGGCCTGGTGATCGCGGAAAAGTTGCGGTTTTCCTTCAATCATCAGCGGATTAGCAGCCCCACTGAATATTTCGCCCAGCGGTGCGCCGCGCAGGTGACAGGCGCCTCTTTCAGAAATAGCATAAGCGAGCGCCGTGCCTTTGGCCGCGTTCGGATGATAGGCGGGCATTTCCAGCCCTTTGACGTGCATGGCGAACGCCTTCGTTGCGGGGTAGCGTTCTGCGATGGTGGCCACGCCCTGTGCCAACCACTTGCCGCAGCCCTCACTCCTGGCTATTTTCTCCACCAGGGCAATGGCAGCCTCTGCATTCCCCCAGGTGGGTGAAATCCCATCCAGGGTTTCCGCTCCCACCATGCCGCGCTCGAACATCTCCATTACTAAGCCAATCACCCCGCCCACGCTGATCGTGTCCAAACCATATTCGTCGCACAGCCAGTTGAGTCGGATGATGGTCTCACGGCTGCCGATGGCGCAGTTCGAACCCAGGGCATAGATGCTCTCATACTCTGGCCCTTCGATCACCTTGCCATCTTCCAGGGGTGTGGTCCATTTGCCACAGCCAATCGGGCAGCCAAAACAGGCATATTCATTTTTCCAGTTGTGCTGCCGAAAGGAGTAGCCGGAAATCTCATCCGACTTTTCGAACTGTCCCTGCTGGAAGTTGCGGGTGGGCAGCGCCCCCATCACGTTGATAACCTCCAGGATGTTAGCGGTCCCCTCCTTGCGGAGCATGCTGATCGGGCCCGACATGCGCACCGCCCGAAAGGCCAACTGCAGGGCGCGCTCGTATTGCCTTTTATCGTGGACGCGCACGCCCCCTTTGCCGCGTACGGCGATGGCTTTGAGTTTCTTCGAGCCCATCACCGCGCCAACCCCACCGCGGGCCAAAGCCCGACTCTCATTGAAGATCCCGGCCAGATTGCGCTGTGCTTCTCCGGGCGGTCCGATCACGAGAGATTGCCAATCGTGGCCCAATTCAGCTTTGATTTGTTGTGTGGCTGCGGAGATGGTCGTACCCCATAGGTTTTCTGCTGGACGGATTTCCACCCGTTCCCCATCGATGACCAGCATAACCGGATTTTTGGCGGCTCCCGTTAGAACCAGGGCGTCATAACCCGCATATTTGAGCATGTTGCCCCAATAGCCGCCGCAGTAAGCATCGAAATAGGTGCCCGTGGCCGGGCTCTTGGTGGTCAGGCCAAAACGCCCCGCGGTGGGGGCAGTGGTGCCCGTCAGCGGACCGGTGTGGAAGATCATGTGGTTTTCCGCTGAGAGCGGATCCACGCCCGCGGATTGTTCGGTATACAGCAGCCAGGCCCCCAATCCTTTGCCGCCCAGAATCAGCGGCATCACATCTGCAGGTAGCGGTGTGGTTTCAATGGATCCTGTGGACAAATTGAGGCGCAAGATACGGTTGCAGTAGGCTCGGTGAGTCAAGTCCATGTTGATCTCCTACTCCAGCACCGGGTTGAAATCTGGGCGTTGGGCGATGAAGATTGCCCCGGTGGGGCAGATGCGGGCGCATTCCGGCGCGCCGTTACACAGGTCACAGATCACCGGGTACCAATCCAGCGAACGCCCATCCTCGAAGGTAAGACCCGCTTCCGAATGAATAATCACCTGCGTAGGGCAGATGGCCACACATTTTGCGCAATTGTCACAGCGTTCGGGGAGCAGTTCCACTGCGCCGCTTTCGAGGTGCCAGCGCAGGGCTTTGGTTGGGCAAACATCGATGCACTTTTTGCAGGTGGTGCAGAACATGACCTTATGCTGCCCGGGTTTGCTCCCGGATTCAATCCGCAGACGCGCCTGATTGAGTCCATAATCACCGTTGCCATGGCTGGCCACACGAGCCCCCACGCACAAGTCGCAGCCAGTGCATAAGGGGGGTCTGGCCTTCAGGCGCACGAAATCCCAGGTTTCGCCGCGCAAGGCCTCATCCACCGTCCAGCCGTGATGGCCGATGTGACAGAGTCGTTCGATCATCGCTTTGGGGTCCGGCGATTTGGTCACGTTGCGACCCATCAAGCAGCCAGAGGCCCCGGCTTCATGGGCTTCAGCGTACAGTTCCAGGGCGTCGCGCTCGTTGTCCGAACGGGCGCCTCCCAGAACCAGGGTTGGCACACCGCTGACATCGATCAGGTTTCGGAAAGAATCCACATCCCCAGTGTAGGGAATCTTGAGAGCATCGGCTCCGATCTCCACCGCCATGCGCGCCCCCAGAGTAAGAATCTCGACTATATTGGCACCGGTCACCTGTCCACCATAAGCCAGCGGCTCGATGATACAAGGCAACCCGGCCCGACGGCACTCATTGACAAACCTGGCGCACTTGTCTACGCCGATGGTTTCCACTTTGTCGTTGTAACCCAGGAACAAATACACCGTGATGGCAGTGGCACCCAGGGACAAGGCCTGTTCAGCAGTGATGACTTTCTCATTGATCAGCAGGCGTTGGGGTACAGCGTTAGTTACGTTGGAGGTGCCCAGGCGAGGCATATTCATCCAGTCGGCGCGCACGATCAGAGCCGGGCCATCCCGCCCTTTGAAGAGATGGGCCAGCCTCAGCGCCTGGCCAGGGGCCAGCAAAATGCCATCCACGCCACCAGCGATCACGGCTTCGACGGTCGAGCGCAGGTTGACCACGTTTGGGGTGACATCACTCATATAGCCATGGTCAGCGGCTACACAAATTGCCCGGCCATCGCCATGGCGATTGAACAGGCGGTCCATGCGGTTTTGCAGTCCGGTTTTCATTTCACACGACCGCCGGGGCATGCACCAGGGCCTTCAAAGCCTGCAGAATAGCTGGCGGATCGTCAGCCGCGAAGATGCGCTCATCGAGCCAGAAACCCGCTGCACCCAGTTGCAGGGCTTCGGCCAGTTCGGGTGAATCCGGTTCCGGGTTGGCTGGTGTAACCCACACTGGCAGACCATTGCACATTGCCTGGATGGTCTTAAAGGATTGTGTTCCCGGCCAAGGCACGATAACACCGTCGGCACCGCCTTCAAGGGCGTAAGAGACGCCCAGTTCGATGGCTTTGTTCAGCAGAACCACCCGCGGGCCGATAGGCTGCACATCCACAAGCAACGGTATGCCCAGGTTGAGCCCTTCCAGGGCCAAATTGACCACCCGTTGCATGCACCAGGCTTCGATTTCCTCTTCGTGCCCAAGGATGAAGTGCATCACCAGGGCGCTTGCCCCCAGGTCCAAGCCATCCACGGGGTTTAGAAGGGGAATGTATTGGATCGTTTCCGGTGGCAGCACAAAGTCAGCCCCGCGCAGGGCGTTGGTCCAGTCAGCGCGTATCAGCAGAGCAGCCTCCTGGCGAGTGCGTGGTCCCAGTTGGCGCGCCTGCCCGGGACTGGTGACGATCCCATCCAATAACGGTAACAACGGGTGGACGGCTTTTTCAAAATGCTCCAATCCGGGAAGCACCCCCAGCACCAGGCCATTGCTGGTGTCAACCACAAGGCTGCGCCCGTCGGCAGGATTGAGCAATTCACTCATGCGGTATTGTTTGCTGTTCATACATCTCCTCGCAAATAAGGGATCGTTTGCGGTCCTTCGGGAATGACACAGATACGTGCCTGGGAACCATATTTCTCCTGCAATTGCGAGACGGTTTGCTCGAGGTTGCGGCAGGGGATGAACAACGCCCGTTCGATCTGCTCATCAGTAAGGCCGTCGCTGTAAACGTACACGTCGGCACGGCATTGGATCTGAGCCTGGATTTGCACTTGCCACTGATCCTGGGCACAGAAGCCAGGCTTCGAGATCATGTCGATCACACCTTGAGGTGAGCCGGCCTCGGCCAGCAAAGCCGCATAACGCCCATGATTGGGCAAGCCGTCCTCGCAAGCCGCAGCAATGAGAATGGTTCCTCCCTGCCGTACGATCTGATTGGCAGCGCTCAAACCTTTAACCGACTGGTACAGGTTCTGGTCAAGGGGATAGCCACTGTTGGTGGTGATCACGATATCGTAGGGCTTGTCCACCGCACGCATGGCGTTCTCCCTAACAAAGGCACAACCCTTTGCATGAGCGGAAAGCATATCGCCGGCAAAGATGCCGGTGATCTCGCGGTTGACATTGAGGGACACGTTCAGCAGGAAAGCAGGATGGGTGCGCAAGGCGACCTCGCACATTTCCTCCCAGATGGGATTCCCTTCAATGACCCCCCAGGTCGATTTGGGATGGGCGATCATTTCAATCCCGTGATTGGTAAAGACGCTCTCTGCCCCGGACAGCGAGGGGATGACTGCCTTGGGCCCACCGCTGAAGCCAGCAAAAAAATGAGGTTCAATGAAGCCGGTCAGGATGCGCACATCGGCTTCGAGATAAAAGCGGTTGATGCGTACTGGATGTCCTTTCGATGTTTCCCCCATGGAAACCAGGTTGGCTTCATCGTTGCAGTCGTGTTGGAGGCAGCGGTAACCTTCCACGATGCGGTCACCGAGCATGGCGCGCAATTCGGCGGCGGTTTGCGGGCGGTGCGTGCCCAGACCGTTTATCAGGGTGATATTTTCCCGTGCAATTCCCGCCGTCTCCAATTCGTCCAGCAGCTCGGGCAGGATACGGTCATTGGGAGTGGCGCGGGTGATATCGGTGTGGACCACCACAACGCGATCGCCAGGCATGACAAGTTCAGCCAGAGGAGCCGATCCGATCGGATCGCGCAAAGCACCCCGCAGCGCCTCAAGCTCGTCGGGCAGGCCGGGAAGGAAGCGCGGCGACAATACATCCACCGTGTCAGGCAATGTTACGGTCAGGCCATTACGGCCATAAGCCAGTTTTATGTACATCGCTTCTAAATGGGACACGGATTGGCTCTGACAACCATCGTGCAATCCGTGTCCGGTCTTTCCATGAATTAAAGTGCCCGGTCGATAAACTCTCGGGTATGAACGTTGACTGGCACCTTCATCAATTCAAGGACGCCGCGGGCTGTATGTTCTGAAAGGCGGCGAAAAGCCTCTTCCCCTTTGGCCTTGGTGGCACGCAGGGGGTTGCCAATCACACCGCTCTCGATGAATTCGTGGTGATCCATCGGGAAGGTGAAGTATTTATACCCATCGAATTCCACGTCGGGCATGCCGTCCTTCTTCTCGAACGACCTGGGCAGGAATTCAGGGATATGCGCCTTGGTGAAATTGGCGCGTTCCATACGCACATACTTCTCGTTCCATGCCAGATCCTGGGAGGTCTCCAGTTCACTCGAGTGCCAGCCGGGCGTCTCCTCAGGCGGATTTTCCATCAATCCAGAGAGGATGCCAACGTAATTCTCCATATAAGGCTTGACAAAGCCGATCAGCGCGCCGGTCTCGTAGCGCAGCTTGCGCAGAACCGGGTCAACCACTTTGACATTGGAACCATGACCGTTGACGAAGATAATGCGGTTGAAGCCGTGATGGATCAGGCTGCGCCCAACATCGTAAAGCAGGTTCAGCAGGGTGCTGCTGCGCAGGGTGATGGTGCCGCGCCCCATACCGGGTCTATGCATGTGCTGCGGTGAGTAGCCCGTCCAGATGGGCGGGGAATGCAAGACGCCGATCATCTCCGACACCCGACAGGAAATTTCGATGGCAGTGATGGTGTCGGTGTAGATCGGGAGGTGTTGACCGTGCTGCTCGAAGCTGGCCATCGGTATAAACCTTCTCGTAAATGTTGTGATGCTGTGCCGTGTTGCGGAAGTAAATGCTTCCGCTTTCGCTGAAATAG
>Ga0209521_10003969_pt1 | contig 11883 bp, 7 predicted proteins | sample Rifsed19ft4_FD_184016 | JGI IMG/M metagenome (GOLD analysis project Ga0209521, IMG submission 184016) | Soil microbial communities from Rifle, Colorado, USA - sediment 19ft 4 (version 2) | ecosystem: Environmental > Terrestrial > Deep subsurface > Rock core/Sediment | place: Rifle, Colorado... | reverse complement strand
GAGCCGATGGAGGATGATGGCCGCCGGTCGCGGGCATCGTTGACGAAGAAGTCGTCGGAAGTGCTCGAAGTGTTTTGCCGAACGCTCAAGCTTGCCGACGAGGCGCGCCGGTGGCTGGAGGACATCGCCGGGACGGTCGTTCATTTCAAGGGAAGGAAGATCGTGGACCCGATGTCGCCCAAGGCCAGGGAAACGGCCAGGAAATCTTCCGGGCCGGAAATACCTCCCGAGTTGAAGGCCCAGGTGGAACGGGATTTCCTCAGACGCCACTATGAGCGGTGGCCCGATAAGCCGGTGCCGGCGCTTGGCGGGAAAACCCCAAAAGCCGCAGTCCGGACGAAGAAGGGACGTCAGGCGGTCATCGAGCTGCTCAAGGAATTCGAACTCCACGAGGCGCGGAAAGCGTTAGAAGAAGACGGCGAACCGTTCGACTTCGGATTCCTGTGGAAGCGATTGGGACTGGAAAAAGAACGATAGACTTGACGTCCCCGTCGAACAGCTTTTTCCTCACGACGCTTTCCGTTTGGAGATCAGGTTTTTCAGGGCCTCGTTCATCCGCGTCTGCCACCCCTTCCCGGTAGCCTTGAAGTGTTCCAGAACCCCCCGGTCCAGGCGAAGCGTCACCTTGGCCTTCACGGGTGCCCGCTGAGGACCTCGCTGGCCCTGACGGCGCTTCTTGATTGTCTCCACCAGATCCTGCGGCAGTACTTCGCATGCCGGTCGGGCCCGGCGGAAATCCTCCTCGGTCCACTCCGGGTTTTCGCGGTCGATCTTTTCAGGATTCGGACGTTTCCGCATACCTTCTCTCCTCCCTTCGGTTCGCCTTTCGGAGGCTGATGACTCGAATGCCGCCAGGCCATGGCGGAAATACCATGGCGTGGAGTCTCTCTCCGATCATCCCCATCGCCCGAAATCTGAGCTCCTTGTAGTCTCTGCGGGTGTCCCCGATAATCACGGCCGTCTCCCATTTAAATTCTGCGTCCCGCTCGAAAGGGATCCCGCGCAAGGCGATGTTCCGGGCGTTCTTGTCGGGATCGAATTCGATCTTCACTGGTTTAATTGTACCGACGATAAGAGGTTCCTGTCAATGGGCAATGTGGGCCGGGACATCCCCCTATACCCAGGTGATCTTGACGAGGTGTTCCACCGCCCGGAATTCAGGATCCCCCGTAATGAGAACCGCGCCGTGCTCCACGGCGGAGGCCAGCGCGAAACAGTCTGCGAAGGAAAGGTTGTAACCGGCCTTGTACTCCGCCGCCCGGAAGATCAGCTCGTTGGGGATGGGAAGCACGATAAAACCCAGTCGCTCGATGTGGGCCAGAACCTCGATCTTCTTCTGGTCCCCGAACGCCCGCTTTGTCGAGTAGACGATCTCACCGAGATTGATGGCATTGAGATATTTCGGAACTTCCGACCTTCGTGCCTGTTCGAGCAGGCGGACGACCTTCTCGTACCCGGCTTCCCGTTGAAACAGCTTGAGGAGGGAATGACTGTCGAACAGGAGGGGGGCCTTCCCCGTCAACGGGAATCCACCTTCCGATCCCGGAGAAGTCTCTCTGCGAGGGAGGGTTCCGCGGGAAGAGCGCCGCAGGCCGCACGCACCGGGTCATCCACCGGAGGAATGAGATAGATGATTCCTCCGTATTCCATGATCTGCAATTCCGTCCCCGGCTCGATGCGGTATTTCTTCCGGAGCCCGGCGGGGATGACGATCTGCCCTTTCGACAGTGTTTTCACGGTACCCATGGCGTTCCAACCTTTTGACATTATTGTACTACGCTTCATACAATCGTAGTACGTCAATCCCTATTCTTCAATCCTTCCGCCTGCCCCCCCGGATTTTTTTCGCGTCATGACCGGGCACTCGACCGAGTATCTTCGCCCAGGAATCAGCCGGAAGCCATTCGGAACCCGGTTCCGCTTCAGAACCGGCGGATCTCATGAGAGCACGCAGACCACGTTTCTTCCGCTTTCCTTCGCCTTGTAGAGCGCCTTGTCGGCGGACTGGATCAGGGCTTGGGAATCGGCGCCATCCTCGGGGAAGGTGGAGACTCCCACGCTGATCGTTACTTTTTTCGTCGGCAGCTCTTCTCTTCCGTAAAAGAGATGGGATTCGATCGTTTTCCGGACCGCTTCGGCAACGCCTTGGGCCGCTGTCTTGTCCGTCTCGGGAAGCAGAATCACGAACTCATCCCCCCCGTACCGTGCCGCCATGTCCGCCTTCCGGAGATGATTCTTGAGAATCTCCCCTATAGTGCGAATGACGCCGTCCCCCTTCAAGTGCCCGTGCATGTCGTTGTACGTCTTGAAGCTGTCCACATCCAAGAAAATCAGGGAAAAGACCCGCCCGTGCCGGAGGGACCGGGACACTTCCATGGCCAATGCCTCCTGGAAATGACGATGGTTGTGCAGGCCGGTAAGTCCGTCATAGGCGGCCTGTTCCCTGAAGATCTTGTTCAACACTTCCAGTTCCTCGTTTTTCTTCTGCAACGTCTCGATCAGCTCCTGGTTTTCCCGGGTCAGGCGTATCTGCTCGGTCGCGCGGGCTACCGTGGCCGTGACCAGGTCGAGTTCCTCAAAGGGCTTGATCAGATAGTCGTAGGCCCCGGCCCGGAGAGCCATGATGGCGGTTTCCAGGGAAGCGTAACTGGTCATGATGATCACCTGGGATTTCGGGTTGATCCCCTTGACCTCCTTCAGGAGATCCATTCCGCTCATCCCCCCCATCCGGATATCCGTAATGACGAGAGGGTGCGGGTCTTTCTGAAAAATTTCCAACGCTTTTTCCCCGCTATCCGCAACGGTTACTTGATATCCGTCTTCTCCCAGAACCTGGAAGAGAACTCCCCGGATGGCGTCCTCGTCGTCCACTACCAGAATGCGTGTGCCGTTCTCCATGGCGGGCGGTCCTCCCGCTGAAATTGTCATGTGAGAGCCACTTGCGGAGCCGTCGTCCCGGCAATGTCCGGCACGGGGAATTCGATGATGAACATCGCCCCCCGGCCGGGCTCGCTCTCCACCCGGATATCGCCTTTATGCTGCTTGATGATTCCATACGTGACCGAAAGACCGAGCCCGGTCCCCTTCCCGGCGGGCTTGGTGGTAAAGAAGGGCTCGAAAAGCTTTTTCTGGATCTCCGCGGGAATTCCGGGGCCCGTGTCGCTTACCCGGATCTCGATCCTGCCGGAAGACGACCGTAAGGTCGAAAGCCGGATCCGCCCCGGATTGCCTTCCATGGCCTGCTCCGCGTTGATCATGAGGTTCATCAGGACCTGCTGGATCTGGTTGGCGTTGCCGATGACGGGCGGCAGGTCCGGCGCAAGCTCCTTTTCCAGCCGGATCTGGTGCATGCCCAGCTGATGGTCCATGAGCGCGGCGGTATCCTCCACGACGCGGTTGATGTCCATCGGTTCGAAGGAGACCTTTTCCTGCCGGGCGAACTTCAGGAGATTGTCGATGATCGTCTTGCACCGTTTCGCCTCCTTCTCGATGATCTTCAGGTTGCCGTGAACGGGGCTGTCGCCTTCGACTTTCCGCAGGGAGAGCTGGACGTACCCGAGGATCCCCGCCAGCGGGTTCTTCACCTCGTGGGCGATCCCGGCCCCCAGCTGTCCGAAAGCCGCCATCTTTTCCGACTGGATGAGCTGCGCCTGCGCCCGTTGCAGCGCCTCCTCGCGGCTGGTCAGTCCCGCGGCCATCTGGTTGAAGGAGAAGGCAAGGTCCCCGATCTCGTCTCGCGAGGTGGGCGTCACCTGGATGTCGAACTTTCCTTTCTCCACCTCCTTGGTGGCATCGTAAAGCCGCATGATCGGCCGGGTGATCCGGCGGGACCAGTCCAGACTCAGCAGGGCCGAGGCGAGAAGCAGGCCCAGGGAGACATAGACCAGGTTGTTCAATAGGCTTCGGGAGGCGATGTAGGCCACCGTTTTGGGGATCCGGGCGCCCGCCATCACGCCCCCGAATTCCGCCCGCGCGAACCCTCCGATCATCGTCTTGCCCTCGCTGTCGTACTCCACGGTATTCACCGCGCTTTTCCGGCTCTGGAGCACCCCTGCTTTCGGAATCCATCCGGCCGAGGGCCCTTCCACGACCTGTTTCGGATCGCTATGGGCCAGGAGGACCCCCCGGTCGTCCACGAGGAAGGTCTCGAACAGCCGGGACCGCCCCGTGATGCGCAGGAGGCTGTCCAGCCGGAGGATCGCCGACAACACCCTCTTCGCGGAGCCGTTTTCCGTCTGATAGGCGATCGCCATCGTGAACGCGGGAACTTTTTCCGACATCGGCGAACGCTCGATCGACACCCCTTCCGCCTGGATGAGGTCGAAAGGGGGCGGGTGGTTCTTCCGGTAGTCTTGGACCTCCTTCTTCGTCAGGCCTGCGGCCGTAAGCGCCTTGACGTCGTAGATCTCCGCCTGCTCCTTCCCGTTCTCGTAGATCGCTACGACCAGAAAATCCCGGAAATCCGTGGAAAGCCCCTTGAGCAACTCGCTCTTCTGCTCCTGGGAAAGGGTCCGGTCGTTCATGAGCCGGGCGTACACCTGGAGGCGCTCCCGGTACCCGGAAAGAAGGGACCTCGACTCTTCCGCCGTGTTGAGCGCGACGACCGAGACCAGGTCGTGGATGTAGGTCTTCTTGTCGGCGTGGAAGAGGTTGGCCATGGTGAAGGTGATGATACCCACCACGGCCGTGATGACGAAGAGCACGGCAACGAGGATCTTGAAGCGAATCGGGAAACGCGTCGGGATGGCCATATCCTTTTCCCTCTCCTAGAATGTTCGGTTCATGCGCATGGTCCGGTAGGCCACGTTGCCCGCCGGATCCACGGCTTCGACAACGATCTGGTTCACTCCCCGCGCAAGCTTCACGTCGCATTCGAAATCACCGGTTTCGGCGACCGGGACCCGGTTCCCGGCCACGAAGACCGTCGCCCCGGGCTCGGACGCTCCCTTGAGGAGGCCTCGTTCCTTGCCGTCCCCTCCGCCCACGGCTTCCACGCGGAGATCCGGGGCCAAGGTGTCCTTCACGATCCGGAACTGCCCGGTTCCGCTTGGCGGGCCCTCGGCCCACTTTTTCTTCCCGCTCACCCGCCAGTAGTAGGTCCCCTCCTTCAGATTGCCGTGAACGAAGGAGGGCCGGACCAGGTCCTCCCTGGCCACGATGTCGCGAAACTCCCGATCCCGCGCCAGAACGATCCGGTAGGAATCCGTCCCCTCCAGGACGTTCCAGGCCAGGGAAACGATCGGGGGAAGGGACCGGTAGAAGAAAACGGCGTCATTCGCGGGGGAGGAGAGGACCGGGGAGGAGGGCAGGGCCACGGGCGCGGAAGCGGCGCCGGACTCCAAAACCGTAGTGGCGGTGTTCGCCTCCAAACGGACCGTCGTTCCGCTCGCCGCCACGTCCGCACCCCCCTTGTACATGGAAAGCGTCGTCGTACGGTCCGGATTCACGGTAATCTGAAACTCGGCGGGTCCCCCTCCCTCCCCCCCGGAGGCGATCCGCGCCCGGGCGCCGGATTTGCCCAGCTCGAAATCGAACGTTTGCTTTTCCGCCCCGCCGAGATTCCCGCGGAATTCCCCGTCGATGACAAGGAGCGTGGACCGTTTCGTCAGGCGGACCGGGTCCTGTTCGACCTTCCGGAGGATGACCAGGGAGTTTTCCCCCATTTCGATCGAATCCTTTCCCGAGAACCGGATCGAGGCGCCGGATCGACGGGAGGTCTGGACGGCATCGCGGGAAGCAAGCCGCATCCCCACGACTGCCTGTTGCCAGGCGATCGACCCCGCGCCCCGGCTCTTCACCTCGTTTCGAAGAGTCGAGAGGATGGCAATGGCCTGCGGCGTCTTCCCGGCCGGTTGCCCTTCCCATCCGGGGACGGCTACATGTTCCCAACCGCCGCCCTCCTCACGGCCGGCGAGGGAGAGATCCCTTATCCGCATCAGGTCCCCCAGCCCCAGTCCGGAGGGGAAGAGAATCCCCAGGATCCCCAGGAAGGACAGGAAGAAGCACAGGACCAGGAGCAGCGCTACGCCGTATTCCCCGACCCGTCTCCCTGTGGATTTCAGGCGCTCCTTGTAGGTTTCTGCCACGGGCCCGTTACTCATTGGGTGCCCCCCCCTTCGCCTGTGCACCGGACAGGCTTGCCTTTTCCTTCGGTGGAGACGGTGCTTCCCGCTCCTTGCGGGCGCGCCAGGGTCCCCGCTCCGTGGAGACCGACACCTTCAGATGGTCGATCCGCGTGCCGCCTTCCGCGTTCCGGACGACCAGTCCGATGACGTTTTCCCCTTCCCGGAGTTCGATCGTTTCCGAGAAGGTCCCGTCGGATTCGACGGGAAGCGGTTTCCCGTACAGTTCGACGGTGTTCCCCGGCTCGGTGCGGCCCCTCAGCCGGTAGGTCGCGACCACATCCCCGGCGTTCCACCGCCCGCTTTCCGGGAGCGGATAGGCCCGGTACCTTTCCCCGCTCGAACCGCAGGGAAGCCTCACCACCCCCGCCGGCTCCAGGATCTCGACGGAAGGCAACGGGACGCTGGTGCGTACCGACCGTCCCTCGGCGGTGACCAAATCGAGCTCGATCCTTTCCGGCCGGCCGGGTACGCGCGTCAGGAAGCGCCCCAGCGAATCCACGTCGACGGGCGACCGGTTGATCGTGACGGCAGGGTTCGTGCGGTACTGGTCCCGGACCTCCGCGTTCGCGGTCTCTCGGAACTCACCCTTCACCTCCACGCGGCGGTTGATCTCCCGGCCCTCGGGGGTGTCGTTGCTGGCGATGGGCATGCTCTTCCCGTACCAGCGCACCGTGAAACGGTCCGCCGGGATTTTCTCCTCGCCTGCGAGGAAGGCCACCGCCGACTCCGCGCGCCGCCTTGAGAGTTCGAGGTTGTATTCCACCGATCCCACGCCGTCCGTGTGCCCTGCCACCACGACCTTCTCGTCCCGGTACTTCCGGAGCAATTCGGCCGTCTCCTTCAGGGCCTTCCTCGCGCGGGAACTCAGCACGGCCGAGTTGGTCTCGAAGGCGCTTCCCATAAGGCTCAGGGAGATCGCGGAGGAGCGGTTGACGCCGAAGATGCGCCTCGCGCTCGCGGAACGGCTGCCGTCCGCGTATCTCACCTCCATCTGGTACTGGTAAAGCTTTCCGCCGCCGACCAGCTGTCCTTCGCCCGTGCGCCCGTCCCACGGGATCGCGGCGGGAGGAGCTCCCTCGCCGGACAGGGTGCGGACGACCTCTCCCTGTGCGTTCATGACGGCGAGACTCCATTCCTTCGGTGTTCCGGTGGAAGCGACCTCGACCGAGAAGCGGACCGGTTCCTCGAGACGCCCCCCACGGATCTCCAGGACATCGTCCAGGGCCACGCTCCGCAGCATGACGTCGCTCGCCGGGAGGGGGACCGGGACCCCGTTGACCAGAAGCGAAAGCATCTCGACGCTTCCCAGGACTTCGACAGGGGCGTCGACGTTCTCGCTGTGGACGACGACGTTATCCGCCGGAGGCGGCAGAAGCGGCTGTGCCTTCCATTCGGGACGTTTCAGCGTGTTTTCGTCGAACTTGAACTTCAGTTCGAGGAACGGGCCGTGGGACTGGTAGTTCGCACCGGAAAGGTCGCTGTCGTTCATCCGGGAGAGGTTGTACCCTATCCCTGCGTACAGGTTCTTGTAGACCCGGTAGCCCGTCTTCACCACGGCGCCCACCGAGTGCATTCCGGTGACGTACTGGTTCAGGAGCTTCGCGTGGACTCCCACGTCCCACCGGTCCGTCAGATCGTGCGTTGCGCCCGCGAGAAGAAGGTCGGTGTAGGACGTGAAGTCCTTTCCCTCCAGGGTTTCCCAGGCGTACTTCCCTGCGTATTTCCCGGAAAGCACCCACTTCGGAGAAACGCGGTAGGAGAGCTCCGTCGAGGAGATCAGGCTTTTTCTCCCGGTTTCCGTCCCGGCGCTGTTTGCCCGTTCGAGCTTGAACCGCAGGGAGTCAAGCAGGTAGATCGACGGTTCCCCCTTCGGCCGGTAGGCGATCCCCACGAATCCGTCGTAGAGGGAGCTGTCGCCCTTGTCCTGGTCGCTGTGCCACAGGCTCACCTTGGGAAGCAGGGAGAGCCCGTCGGCCACCTCGATCGTCGCCCCGAGGTCGAACAGGTTCGTCGTCTCGCGCTCCCCCAGGCGCAGTTCGTAGCGGCCCGTGGCCTTGACCTTTTCGCTCCGCAGGTACTCGGCGGAAAAAGCCAGCGCCGTCCCGCCGGAGCCGTCGTCATCCCCGTCGAGAAACTGGATCCTTTCGGCTCTCGTGTTGAGGGTGAGTCCCTTCTTGGGCTCCCACTTGTTGTTCAGCCCGATGACGGCCTGCGCCCTTTCCCCGGTGATCGTGTTTTCGATCTGGTACCGGGACGAAAGGGTCGTGCTCTCCGTGACCCGGCTTTCCAGGCCCAGGACCGTCGCGTTTCTCCTGTTGTCCCCTTCCTGGATTTCCTGGGCGAGATGGGCCCGAAGGGTCTCCGAGATCCGGTAGTTGAGCTCCGCCGTGGTCCTGGACGGGTAGTCCGTAACCTCGTCGGAGGTGAGCACCTGCTCCCGTTTCAGCGCGCCCCCGAGTTTTTCGGTGATGTTCCCGCTCACCCCGGCGAAGGCGATCTGGGAGGTCCTGTCGTCCTGCCCCGGGGCGGACCGGTCCTCGCTCAGGTACCGGTACCCGGCCTCCACCTTCGCCCGGGAGAAGTTCTGCGTCACCCCGACGGAGCTTACGAACCGATTCGAATCGTTGGCCCGGTCCTCCTGGACGAAGCTCTCCGCGGTGATGGTCGTCTTCTCTTTGGGCTGGTACGTCGCGTTGGCTCCGTATTTCGTGGTCCCCCCCTCGCTCCCCGTCATCGAGAGGTTCAGGAACGTCTCCTCGACCTCCCGGTAATACGCGCCGAACCGGAGCTTCCGGTTCACGTCCGAGGCGAGCTCCACTTTCCAGGCGCTCCCCGTCCCTTTTTCCAGGGTATCGCTTGCGGCATATTCCCCTTTGAGCCGGAACTTGTCGGACAGCTTGAGCGTCGCGTCCGCCCCGAACATGGTGTCATCCTGCAATCCCTTCTCCTCCACGACGGCGGTCGCGCCGGCCTCCAGTTTCCCCCCGAGCCTCACGCCGGCCCTGCCCCCGTAGGTGTACCGTTTCTCGCCCGCGCCTTCGGCTTCGTAGAGGACGACGATGCGGACGGGGTTGAATTCGCCGTCCAGGGAAGGAACCGGTTCCTTGAACAGGACGGCCCCGCTGACGTAATCGATGGTGTAATCGGCAAAGGGGACCTTCAAGACGGTGGAGAGTATCCGTTCGGGGTGGAACCGGTCCCGGACTTCGATGCGGACCTTTTCGCTGTTTTCCAGGACGGGGGTCTTGCTGAGGAAGTAGAACCCCGAGGTGCCGTTCCCCGGGATCTCGTCCTTTACCAGCACCTGGTCCGTCTCGGCCGCGAAGCCCCGGAACGTCAGTCGCCCGGTGTCGATGTCGGCCTTCAGCCCGTTGAACGTCCTGTCGTACCGGGCGAACTCGTTTTCGGACAGGCCGGTATGGTAGTCGCCGAACATGACGGAGCTTCGGTCCCGTTCGACCTTCAGGTACAGCTTCTGCCGCGATTCGGCGTCGTAGCCGATCGTGCTGGCGTCCCCGTAGATGGGGTAGAAGCGTTCGGGGGCGGACCGCTGGAACAGCCCCTCCCCTTCCGGCTTGCCGGTGTCGTACGCGCCCGTGAGAAGGTACTTGTCGAAGATTTTCCCCTTGGCGAACACCGCCAGCTTCTCCTCGTGGAAGAAGCCCTCCCGGAATTCATCGTTGTCCTCGATCTTCGCCGTGTCCCCGCTCACGCTGTTCGCCCCGACCGTCACCGCCCCGATGCCCGCCACGACCCAGTCCCGAAGGTCCGGCGTGAAATACACCTCCCCTTCCGCTTCCATTTCGTTCCCCACGAGGACCCGGATCCTGTCGCTCCCCGTCACGAGCGTGGAGCGCAGGGTGAAGCTCGCCCGGCCGTCCCGGAGCTTGATCTGGTGGCCGGCGGCCGACGGGTCGAGATCGCTCTCGACAATCGTCCCCTTCGTGGCGACGACCGTGACGACCGTCTCCTCCGTCGATGGCCGGTTCCACTCGTCCAGGAGGGTGACCGTGAAGGGGACCGCGGATTTCCCGTCGGCGATGACGGTGGCCTTCGTGGGGTCGAGGACGATCTTTACCGGCTGGCCCGGGGCGGTCACCGCGATCTCTTTTGCCACCCCCACTCCGCCGGGAACGATCGATTCCAGGACGATCGCGTTGGCTCCGGGAGCAAGCTTCACGCCGATGTATTCGTAGACGTAGAGCTTTCTCGCCGACTCGTGGATCTTCTTCCCGATCCTTTTCTGCGGGATCACGGCCCCGTTGACCTTGAGGAAGTGGCGCGCCCCCTCGGGGACCCGGACGGCGATGTGGGTCCACGATTTGGCAAGGGTGGCCCCGCCCGGGGGTGAAAGGATCTCCGGAGTCGGATCCATATACTGGACCTGCACTTCCAGGGGAGGCGGGGCAGCATTGGACGTCGTGCCGAAGGTGTACACCTTTTCCGCCGCCTTCTCTTTGCTTTCCGCGGGAAGGAGTTCCTGCCCGTTCACCGGAACGAGCCCGAAGTCCCCCCTCGCCGGCCCGCCGAAGGGCACGGAGATGAACTGCGAACCCCCGTCCCCGGCAAAGGTATTGTTCAGCGGTACGGGAACGGTTCCGGGAGGAAGACTCGCCCGGTCGAGTTTCAGGACATGCTCGCCCGCTCGGACGTTGTAGATGGAAAATTTCCCTTCCGCGTCGGTGATCACATAGGTCCCGTCCTCGAGATACAGGCGCACGTCTTTTACGCCCGGCTCGTCCTCACCGGGCATCCTGTCCCCGTTCCGGTCGACGAACACGCGCCCCAGGATGATCGCCTTGCTGTTGAGAGCCCCTTCCTCCACCTTGACGCGGACCCTCACCGGGCCGGCCCGGAGAAGGTTCCCCCCCGGTGTGGTCCCGGCGACGCTCGCGCTGTTCGTCCCGTCCCCGAGCATCGCGTCGATGGAGACGATGGCCCGGTAGACGAGGGTCCTGCTCGCCCCGGGAGTAAGCGCTCCGATCGGCCATTGCGGCCGGGTTCCGCCGCTCGGGTCCGAAATGCCGGTACCGTCTTGCGCGCTGCTTCCCTTCACGAACCGGAAACCGTGCGGGAGATCGTCCAAGACGATCACGTTGTCGGCCGCAAGGCTTGTGCTTGTGTTCTCCACCCTCACGGTGTAGGAGACGTAATCGCCGATCTCCGCCACCTTCCGGTCGGCGGTTTTCGTGATGCGCAGGGGCTGCGCCACCACCACGTTCGAAACGACGTTGGAAACCTGTGGGGCGGGCGACTGGTCGCTCACCAGGGAGATCCGGTTGCTCACCGTGGAATCGGATAACGTGTTGGGGTCGATGATCGCCCGGAAACTGACTTGGCCGGTGTATCCCGCGGGCACCGTCGGAATCGTCCAGGTGAGGGTCCTGGTCACAGGAGCGTAGGCGATCACGGTCCCCGCGATGCCCGGCGGAGTCGTTGCGCTCCCGTCGATGTAGACCAGGTTCGGTTCCAGGACGTCGGAGATCACCGCGTTGGTGGCGGGAACGCCACCCGAGTTGCCGAACCTGTTCGTGTAGGTGACGGTTACCCCGGGAGACACCTGCCCGGTGGGCTCCACCGTTTTCTCCAGGGGGTCCCAGAAATTGGGGATGGTGGCAAGGTTGGTCACGCTGCCCCGGACCGCGGGCGTGTTCGCCGAAACGGCCAGGATCGTCGTATTGTCGACCTGCCCGGTGGGAATGTTCACGGGCACCGTGATCCGGAGCACGATGTCGACGGTGCCGCCGGGCGGAAGCGG
>Ga0209521_10003967_pt1 | contig 11887 bp, 14 predicted proteins | sample Rifsed19ft4_FD_184016 | JGI IMG/M metagenome (GOLD analysis project Ga0209521, IMG submission 184016) | Soil microbial communities from Rifle, Colorado, USA - sediment 19ft 4 (version 2) | ecosystem: Environmental > Terrestrial > Deep subsurface > Rock core/Sediment | place: Rifle, Colorado... | reverse complement strand
CGGCCTTTTTGAGAGAGAAGCTTGATGACTGTGAAAAACCTGACAGACAATACTGTGCTGAATGCACAGATTGCTATAAGCCGCTCCTGTATCTAAAAAGACATTACATCAAAACGATGTCAGAGGATTATGGAATGCTTTATGGAAACAGTACGGCCAAGTCCGGAGAATGGCGTGATAAATGGTCGGGAGACCCTGCTTTTGACGGTATGATCAGGCAGAACATAAGCAAGATCAACAAGGCCATAAAAAATGACTTCGATGATTCTGCCTTACTGCCATATTACATAATAGCAGTGAGTAAAAAATACGGTGACACGCGCTACGGCATCAGGGTGGACAAGGGGAAGGTAAGGATTGAGTAGAACGTGATAAATCTAATCCCCTTGACTTGTTGGCTGGACAACCTATAATTAGCTCTGTCTGGAGGGTAAATAAAATGGCTGAATTAAAGATTAAGCTTAGTGAAAAAGACCAAAAGGCACTTGAAGAACTTGCCAGGGATAATTCAACAGATCCTGAGACATTGATTCATACCCAGCTTATGAACCTTATCAGGACTTATCAGGGTAAAGGGCTGACCACAGGACTGAAAAAACATCTCAACGCAAGCATTAAAGAAAATCTAAATCTCCTGAAAAGGCTGGCGAGGTGATCTATCTCACACTGGAAGACCTTTTAGAAATTCATAGAAGAGTTATTGAAGGCACTGGTGGTTCAGATGGATTACGTAGTATTCCATTATTGGATTCCGCCGTTGCAAGACCACAAGCCACCTTCGGTGGTATTGACTTATATCCCTCCATGCCGGAAAAAGCAGCAGCACTACTGCATTCCATCATTTGCAACCATCCATTTGTTGACGGAAATAAGCGGGCAGGCTTTACCGCGATGGATGTATTCCTCCGGTTAAATGGCTACCACCTGGCAGGCGGTGAAGATGAAAAATACGACTTTGTTATGGGTATAGCTTCTGAAGCTATTTCTTTCTCAAAGATAGCCAGTTGGATTGAGCAAAGAATAGAAAGCCTTTAAATTTATATGAGGCCAGAACAGAAACATTTCGGAAACATTTTTCCTGTTGCAATTAAAATCATAATAAGTTAAATTTCAGCCTGTAGGGTGTTTGTCAGAGGACTTGTTCCGGTGCAATCTGACGTAATAGTGCCAACAAATATTTCCCTTTCTGCCATCTCCCCTTGGAGGAGATGGACAGGGTGAGGGGGAAGGCACATCAACTGGCAGGTTGGGCACTGCCCGCCAAGACACCTGAAAAGCGGAGATACCTAATGGATCAGAGAGAATACCGGACGGTGGTGCTGGCGGCGTTACTGCATGGGGGAATAGATGCTAAGAAAAATCACTTTTGAAGTAGAAACAATAACGCCCATGTTTCTTTCAGGGGCAGACCAGAGTAAAGCAGAGCTCAGGGCTGCAAGTATTAAAGGCTTGCTACGTTTCTGGTGGCGGGCTTTGCAGGCAGAAAGCGATATAAACAAATTGCGTGAAAGAGAGAGTCAGATATTTGGAAGTTCGGATGTTGAAAAGGGTGGCGGGAGTAGTTTTTCAATCAGGGTATCCCATGACGGAGATATAAAAACAACAAGAACAACCAAATTTCTTGATAATCCAAATTATAAAGTTTCTGTTGAAGGTAAGACATTCAAAATGAATATCTTGGCATACCTGGCATATGGCTTGTATGATTTCAAAAAAGGGTTTTTAAGAGATTATATCGCTCATGGAGAGAAATTCCACATTATTTTTAATATTAAGAGAGAGGATTACTTACAAGATATTGTCAGAACGATGTTTGTTTTTAGCCTGTTCGGGGGAATAGGGTCGAGAAATAGAAATGGTTTCGGTTCATTTGATATATCCAATGGAAGTGAATCGTTTAACACGATGAAAGACACCTTTGTTATTGATAATCCCTACAAAGCCGGAAATTTGCATAAAATTATAAAAAGAGAGGTTCCAATTTCTGATTATCCATCTTTTTCAAAAGGCACGAAGATATTTAAAGCCCAAAAGTCTTTTAGTTCTGTTTTTGACTCATTAGCCGATGTAGGCAAGATTTATAGAAGTGGCAGGATTAGTCTGGAGAATCGTCATCAATTCCAGAAAAGACAGTTCATAGGTGCTCCATTGGATCCTCCAAAAGAAACTTTCGAATCTTTTCTTGAACGTCATGCAAAACCATATTTCATAAAGATAGCTAAAGAGGATAATAGCTACCGCTCGTATGTATTGTACCTTCCGTCACAATACTGTGAAGGAAAAGAAAGGGAAGACAGGAAAGAGCGGGGGGAACATAAAATAATTGACCACTCGGCTGTAAACAGACAATTTGATGCAGTTTGTACCCAGTTCAATGAGTTTCTTGTACAACATATGGACACAGTTATTTAGAGAGGAAATATTTGAATGGACGCTAAATTACTCATAAAAAAAATCCAGGCGCTTCTGCACGATCCGCCTGAGAAGCCGATCATTCTTGGGAAAATAGGTCATGAAGGCAGGGCGAAGGAGGTAATGGGGACTATTATTAATGAAGCAAACATACCAGATGATGTCAGAACTGCCGACCACATAGCCTCTGCCGCCGACAGAATCAATCTGCCCAAGGAAGAGCATTTTGTAACTGACTTCTGCAGGAATCCCGTAATTGTACATCCTCTGTCAGGGAAACAATTTGATCTGAAAAGTTTGGCGCAGGTAGATGTGAGAGACATTACAGACACAGTAGACAGGTCAATTGTTAAACTTGGGGATAAATACAGAGGTGACAATAAAAGGCTCTATCTTGCTTTATGGAGGGAGTTGGTCGAGTCTTTGAAAACAGATAGCGCCGGTTCTGCAAGATTGGGACAGCTCTGGGAACTGCTGCCGGCAGATACGAGGATTCCCGATCATTCAATATGGGAGCATAAGAGAGTCACGTCTGCAATCGCAGGTGCCTTGCCGAAGCCTGCATTTCTCCTTTTTGCAATCGGCCCTGTTCAGGAATTCATAGCGACGGCTCGAAAGACGCAAGACCTGTGGGCAGGCAGCTATCTTCTATCCTATTTGTCATGGAGTGCGATGAAGGTTGTGTCTGAGAAATTTGGACCTGACAGTATGATATTCCCTGACCTTTGTCGCCAACCGTTTGTAGATATGTGGCTTATCAAAGATAAGAAATTGGAGTTTATAGAACCAAAAGGAGCGGAGCTTTCTTCACCGACCCTTCCGAACCGATTTTTAGCAATCGTTCCTGAAAGCTCTGTTGCAGACATTGCCAATAAAGCGAAGGAAGCAGTCAAAGAGACCTTCCTGTCAGCCTGTATTGCCGTCAAAGACAAAATGGCTGAAAAGCTGGAAATATCTTCAGGTGAATGGGATGCTGTCTGGCAGCGACAGACAGAAGATTTCATTGAAATCTATTGGGCTGCTACCGCAGTGGATAACTACTCAGAATTCCTAAGCAGTTATAAATCGTTATTGGATATTAAATCTGATTGGGAATTTGACAAATTATTAAAAGAATACGAAAAGGGTTTTGCTCCAAATATCGGTACAGTGTATGGGCAGATATACCGTCTGACTGAAAAGTCGCTCGGTAGCAGGAAGGCAGTAAGGGACTTTAAACAGCAAAGCGAGCCTAACTTCAAGTGCACATTGTGCGGGGTAAGGGAACCTGTGCATAATGGGGGAAAATGCTCAGAAGAATTCGGCGCATTAAAAGGATTCTGGCAGGATACGGTAATGTCTGCCTTCCCGCAGATACGGAAATCTGAAAGGCTGTGTAGTGTATGCATAACTAAACGGCTTTCATCAAAACATTATTTTAAAGATGTATTGAAATTTGACATAACTGATAACTTTCCGTCTGTCAGTATTATTGCAACATCAGCATTTATGCTCAGGGTTATCGAAAACATAAACAGAAATCATCTGTCTGTCAAAGTTAAAAACTATGTCGAATCAGTGAAGAATATTGCTGGTGACCGCTGGTCAGGGATACCGATGCCGATGGTAATTCGTGCTTGCAGGGATGAGATAAGCAAAGAATTTGCGAGGCTTGAAGGTGATTGGCTCTATAAGGATGCCTTTGACAACAAAGATGCCTTGCTTGAGGAAAGCAAAGGCAGATTTCCAATAGAAGATTTTAATCAGCTTTTCCAAAATGCCAGGGATAGATATGAGGAATTATTTGATGCAATCAAAGAGTTTGATACAGGCAAGGAAAAGAATGAGCAAATAGGTAAGCCCTCAGCATACTACGCCGTTCTCCTCATGGACGGAGATAATATGGGCAAGTGGCTGTCAGGTGAAATAGCCCCAAAGATAGAAAATATATTGCATCCATCGGTTAGAAATTCTCTTGATGTAAGTTGGGATGCTTTAAAGAACATGGAGAGACCGCTGAATCCTTCGCTCCATCTTGCCATGAGCAAGGCATTGCGGGACTTTTCACTGACTGTGGCAAGGGAGATAGTTGAAAAAGATCATCTTGGAAAGCTTGTCTATGCAGGCGGCGATGATGTCCTTGCCTTTATCAGTCTCAGAGATCTGCCGGAGGTGATGAGGAAATTGAGGGCATATTTTTCGGGTAGTCTCAAATCAGATATTGAGACTAGTAAGGTAACTATAGATTTTGAGGAAGGGTCTGGTTTTGTTCCAGTTGATGATAAAGGGTATCCTCTCAATGTTGACAAGCATGAAAAACACATTAAAGGTTTTATGCTTTCTATGGGCACTAAAGCCACTGCAAGCATGGGGGTAGTCATTTCCCATCACTCAAGCAATCTTTCTCAGGTTCTGGATGAAGTGCGGACTTGCGAGAAACAGGCAAAGAAACTGAAAGACAAAAATGCCTTCTGTATAGCCCTTGCCAAGCGTGCTGGAGGGACAGAACACATTAAAGTAAAATGGTTCTACGACTTACCCCCCTTAGAAAAGGGGGGGATGGGGGGATTTTACGAATCAATTCCTCTTCTTCGTGCATGGGCAGATGCGTTTTATAATGATCACATTTCACCTAAGTTCGTCTATACATTCAGGTCAGAGACAAAAGGACTTGAGTATGAAGACGCGAAAGGCAAGAAAATTCAATTGCCAGCAGAGGCAATCAGGCTTGAACTCCAGCGCATCGCGAAAAGGCAGACAAAAGGTAAGAATAATGATCAAGTTAAAGACTTAATTGACGGCCTTATGCGACTTCATGCAGGCGGATTAACAATTGACGATCTCGGTAAATTCCTGTCGGTTGCGGCTTTTATGGGAAGAGAGGGGAACAAATGAAATTATTCATAGAGCCTAATGATATCCTGATGTTCAGGGATGGCAAACCCTTCTCCGGCGGTGATGACCATTTTGCGCAGGGCACGTTTCCACCTTCGCCGTCAACGGTTTATGGAGCTTTGCGCTCTCATATTCTCAGCACAGCATGGCCGGAATACGACAAATTCGCTGCGGGGGATGAATCAGTTCCCGAACAGGTTAAAAATGAGATCGGCACACCTGCATCAATCGGTGCTTTGACGATAAGGCAGTTCGCCATTGCAAAGAAGGAAGGAGATGGCATCGAGCAATATTTTCCAATGCCAAAGGATATTGCAAAGGAGAAAGGCAAGGACAATGGTAATCTTTACATGCTGAAGCCTGAAAATATATTGCAGAGTAAAATCATGACTGACTTCCCTTCGGATTTGCAGCATCTGTGGTATCCGTCTGAAAAGGCCCTTGAATCTGTCGCAGGCTTTTTGTCTCAAACAGCAATGTCTGAATATCTCTCAGGTAAAACACCTGATAAATGGACAGAGAACAAAAAGTTATATGAAACAGAGAAGAGAACAGGCATTTGCAAGAGCAGGACAAAACGGAGTGTTGAAACCGGTGGGCTTTACAGCGTTGAATATTTCAGGCTGAATGATAATACAGGATTTACTGTTGAGGTTGAAGGGACGCAGTTGCTGCCTCCTAAATCCGGCCTGTTGAGGCTTGGAGGTGATAACCGCACAGCATTTTATTCAAAGGCAATATGGAACGACATCCCTGTTGAAACCATCAAGAAAAGGATTTCTGAGACAGGCAGGTTCAAAGCTGTCCTTACAACACCTGCAATATTTACAAACGGTTGGATCCCCAGCGGCATAGACAATAAAACAATGACAGGTTTTCTGAATAGCATAGAGATAAAGCTCATCACTGCATGTATTGGAAAGCCCATTGGCATCGGGGGCTTTGACCTTGTGAAGGGTAGGCCAAAAGATATGAAAAAGGCAATTCCGGCAGGCAGTGTGTATTACCTTGAACTCAAAAGCGGCAGCGTGGATGAGCTTTTCAAAGGAATTTGGCTTAAATCAATAAGTGATGAAAAGGCTAAGGAAGGTTTTGGAATAACCTTGATAGGAGGATATTGATAATGTTTAAGAAAGCAAGAGTAATGTTTATCTATACCGAAACATCCCTGCACTGCGGCAGCGGCACAAGCCTCGGAGTAATTGACCTCCCGATACAAAGGGAGAAATATACCGATTATCCTGTCTGTCAGGCATCGGGCGTAAAAGGCGTGGTGCGGGAATGGTTTGAAAAAAAGTATGACGAAAAAGACCCCAAAATTAAATATACCTTTGGCCCCGACTTTGGCAGGGGCGACGGCGACGCACATGCCGGAGCGGCGACATTTACCGATGCGAGGCTTTTGCTTTTTCCAGTACGCTCGTTAAACGGTGTTTTTGCCTATGCTACATCTCGCTTTGCATTGAGCAGGCTGAAAAGAGATTTGGAGATGGCAGGGGTCAATGTTGACTGGCAGATTCCTGCGGATCAGGGAGATAAGATTTCAGGTGTGGAGGGAAGCAAAATAAAGGACAGTAATAACAAAGTCGTCCTTGAGGAATATACCTTTGACTTTCAGGCAGACGACAGTGTGAAGGCAATTGCAGGATGGATTTCTAACAAAGCTATACCGGAAGGCACCGAATATGCCTTCTGGAAAGAAAAGGTAAAAACAGATTTACTCATCCTTCCCGACAATGCCTTCAGAGATTTTGTTAAATTCTCGACAGAAGTGCAGGCAAGGATAATGATTGACAATAAAACTAAAACTGTAAAACAAGGTGCACTCTTTTATGAAGAATCCCTTTCCTCTGACTCATTGCTTTACTCGGTTGTTATGGCGCATGACCCAGCTTGTGATAAAGACAATAGACCAGACAAGTTGAAAACAGATGATGATGTGATTGCATTCATAGCGGAAATAGACGGCAAGCGACTTCAATTCGGTGGAGACGCAACCATCGGCAAGGGGATTGTTAATGTCAATCTTCTGAGTGGAGGGGTGCAATGATAGTCTCTAAAGAACAAGAAAGGGCTAAAATGGCATGGGAGCTGGCAAACGCTGTTCCTAACCATCTAATTGATAATTATGCTTCTGTAGTTAAAAGTGCTCCAGTCATGATTCTTACTAACGGTTTAGGGCAGGCACTTGCTTTTATCATCTCAAAATCAAAGAGCAAGGAATATAGTCTTCTCTATGATCATCTTAATAAATGGCTTTCTGGCAATGTTGTTTGGACTCAAAGTGAAGATATTTCAAATGACTTAATTGAACGGGTGATTCATGAAAAATCTCAGGGTTATAGAATGGCAACAGAGGAAGCCCTGGCTTTTCTTGCATGGGTCAAGAGATTTGCAACTGCTTTGGAAAAGGGGGGAGACTGATGAAGCTCCCCCTGCCTGCTGAAACGAGAGATTATTTTGGAAATGACAAAAACCGCCTTTTGAAAATAAGCAATCTGGGACTGCTGTTTAATAAGTATGTCTATTCATGGCAAGAAGGCTGGCAGAAGAAAGACGAAAACGCCAGAGAATTCCGTGATGATATTTCCAAAATACAATTCGATAAAAAGTATGCTTTATCCGTTTATGCCCGCCAAAAAGCAGTAGTTCAAGGATTACAAAACTCCGGCTGGCATGATGAATCATTCGAACTAACTTCCGATACCCGTCTCATCATCGGGCTTGGCGGCACAAGCGTTATAGAAACAGGAATGACGCTGCATCCGTTATACGGCTTTCCGTATCTTCCGGCTAGCGGATTAAAGGGGCTTGCAAGGGCTTATGCTGAAATAGGCTGCGATGCCCAAAAAGAAGATCTGCTTCAAGTCTTTGGTTCAGAAGATAAAGACCCACGATACGCAACAAACAACCAACAAGGGAAGGTCTTTTTTATGGACGGATTGCCGACGTCGTTTCCCAAACTTGAACTTGATATTATGAACCCTCATTATGGCGATTATTATCAGGAGAAAAAGGATAGTAAGGGTAATTCTATTCCGCCTGCGGATTATCTCAACCCTATGCCTGTCACTTTTCTTACTGTAGCGCCAGGACAGACGTTCTTTTTTGCGGTATTTTCCAGAGATGAAGGATTTGCCGTGAAAGGAAAAGAATGGCTCATGGGCGGGCTTACAGAACTTGGTGCAGGTGGCAAGACAAATGTGGGATACGGATATTTTAGAATCAGCGCAACTCCAACACAAAGAGTGGACAAAAATCTTCAAGTTACTGAGGCAAATTCTGTGCCTAAGCCCACCCTCTGGGAGAATGCCTCCTTAACCTGGAACCCTGGAAATATGACACTTACAGCAACAAAAGATAACAAGAAGGCTGAGTTAAAACTGGGTAATAACAAGGATAAAGTACCTGAACCACTTCGTAACAGGCTTTTTGAAAAGAGAAGGACAGTTACAGCTAATGTTATTGTTGAGCCTGTAGGAAATAACTTAAGGATTGTCGAAATTCAATAAAATCTATAAACTACATATGTAGAAACGTTAGATTAGACAGGTAACGGTATGAAAGCAATTCAGGATATTGAACCAACTGAGAAGCTCCTAAAATGTCTCCAGGCAGCTAAAAGACGTATCAGCGGCGAGTATAATGTAGACAGGATTGTACTGTTTGGTTCTGTTGCCACGGGGCAGTTTGATCATGAGTCGGATGTGGATATCCTCATTGTACTTAAAGATCATCCAAGCCACAGAATTCGCAATCGAATATCCACTATTATCCTAGATATTAATCTTGAGTATGATGCGAATCTCAGTGGTTTAGTTGTAGATAAAAAATCATGGGATGATGGCCTCTTATCAGTGTTACCGATTCACGATGAGGTAGAGCGAGAGGGAATCCTCATATGACTGAAAATAATGCAAGAGCAGAAGTAGTGCTCTACCAATGTTGACCTCTTTAACTAAGGAAAGACAGTCTATAGAAGATGCGAATCAGGAATGAGTGGAAATATGAAGGTTAAACCACTACTTTATTACAAGACAAAAGAAGAAATAGAGGCTTACAGAAAGAAACCTGTTTTAGAAAAACTGATCTAATGTTAAACGAACTGGATGTTCTTAAAATTGTCACAAAAAGGCTGGAATCGTCCGGCATTCCTTATATGATAAGTGGTTCAATAGCAGCCAATTTCTATACGGCACCAAGGATGACGAGGGATGTAGATATTATTATAGAAATCGGGGAAATGGATGCTCAAAAGATATTTTCTCTTTTCTCAGGTGATTTTTACATAGACCTGGAATCGGTAAAAGATGCTATCCGGCATAAGCAGATGTTCAACATCATCCATAATGAGGCCATCATCAAGGTTGATTTTATTATAAAAAAGGATACAGAATACCGGAAGTTAGAGTTTGAACGGAGGCGCAGCATTGTTTTTGGTCAGGAGAGGATTGATATTACATCGCCGGAGGATCTTATTATCTCCAAACTTTATTGGGCTAAGGACAGTCTGTCAGATTTGCAAATCAGGGATGTGCAAAACATGCTAAGGACTGTTCCCGATCTCGATATTGGCTACATTGAGAAATGGGTGGCAAAGCTGGGGCTTGAGATGGTATACAGAAAGGCTAACAAATGAAAGATACAGCGCCGGAGATTGAGGTTCTTTTTTATCAGATGATGATGAAAAAGAGTGGTCAGGAAAGAATGATGATGGGGTTTTCCATGTTTGATATGGCTCGCATGCAGGTTGAAGCAGGGATCATGGCAGATAACCCTAATGCTACCGGACAGGAAATCAGGAGAGAGATATTTCTGCGTTTCTATGGACAGGAGTTCTCTCTGGAAGAGCAGGAAAAAATCCTGAAAAGAATTCTTAATACGAAGTAATTATTGGATGTAAGCTGAATATGGGAATTAATAAGAGGCAGATTGATAAAATAGTGTCTATGGCAAAAGGATATGGTGCTACGCGCCTGATCCTGTTTGGCAGTGCAGCAGCAAAGACTTCGGAGGCAAGGGATTGGGATCGTAAGCAGGAAGGTCTGGCTAACATAGAGAATGTCTATTCACGCTTTAAGTCTATACTTAATGAATATATGTTTACTATGATGCCAAAAGAGGAATAGTTCCCGTGAAGATTATTTCTGACGCAGAAGTAGAAAAAAGATTAAGGGCGTGGGCAGATGCGACTATGCTGTCCATTGAGCTGAAGCGTGCCATGATGAGAAAAAGGTGTCCTGAACTTAGTGAAGACGAACGTATGGAGTTGGTGCGAAAAGAACTTTCAATAGGGCAGGATAAATGTAGGTGAAAGGGACTATACCATGAAGAAAATCCTTGTTTCTCTGATCAGTGAACAGCCTGTTCCTAATATTTTAATAGCCTGCCATTACAGGCCTGATGTATTCTGGTTTATTTCTACTAAAGCTATGGAAGATGAGAAAAGGACAGAAAGTATTAAAAATACTTTACGATTAAAAGGTTTCTCACTCTCAAGAGAAACTATGGCTGAAACAGTTGTAAACCAGGACTCATTTACAGACTGCATGAGCAGGATAGAATCGCTAATTGATACTGTTTCCGGTGAGGTCGAATATATTGTAAATATTACTGGTGGTAATAAAGTGATGGCCCTCGCTGCCTATGAAGTGTTTAGGGATAGTGGTAAAACAGTTGCAATCAATTACCTGCCCCTCTATAAAAATGAGTTCATACAGATTTTCCCACGCAAAAAATCTCAACCTTTATCTATGAATCCAATCAAGGAACGGCTGAATCTTGAAGAATATCTTGAAAGTTATGGTTTTCATATCGAAAACAAAAATAGTTTCCCGGCAGTACGAGAAAGGACGATTGCAAGAAAGGACCATTCACAATGGATATTAAATAATTATGAACAGTTGAAGGGAATGCTTGGTTTCATTTATAAAATTGTTAAAGACGACAGGGATAAGGGAAAGAAACATTATCAATTTTCAGCGACGTTTGAAAGAGAACCTGCTACAGTTGAAAAGGGGTTTCTGGAAAGATTTGGCTTTGCTCTGCGTGATAGGTTGATTAGTAAAGATATGACAAAAGATGAGATAATTTATCTTACAGGTGGATGGTTTGAAGAATATGTTTTTAATGAAATGGCTGGGCTTCTGGAAGATGGGGTATTGGATGATGCCATGATGGGAGTAAAGATAAGGAGTCTTGGTGGTTCTCCGAACGATCTTGACCTTGCATTCACTAAGGATAATGTATTTTATCTTATTGAGTGTAAGACACTCGGGACCGAGATCGGCAATAAAATTGTCAATGAAGAGCTTTACAAGAAGAAGGCTATATCTTCATTGCTTGGAAAAGGAGAGAAAAGAGGATTTATCTGTACGACGTTTAAGACTATTGATGAACATCTGACTCAAAGGGCAGAGGAATATCGTTTGCAAATATTTAACATCGAGCAGGCCAGGAATATAAAGAACATTATATCTGAAAAGTTTAGGAAGGCGCATGACTAAAAAATTAGAGATCAATGTGGAAGCCCTTTACACCTCTACTGAGACGGCAAAGCTTTCGATGCTTGACTACTATGTCAAGAAAGCCATTGACCTTG
>Ga0209521_10003960_pt1 | contig 11896 bp, 9 predicted proteins | sample Rifsed19ft4_FD_184016 | JGI IMG/M metagenome (GOLD analysis project Ga0209521, IMG submission 184016) | Soil microbial communities from Rifle, Colorado, USA - sediment 19ft 4 (version 2) | ecosystem: Environmental > Terrestrial > Deep subsurface > Rock core/Sediment | place: Rifle, Colorado... | reverse complement strand
TTACATATGTGGTCTCGATATGCCCGAAGTGCATGGGCTACTCGACCACCACTTGATATAAAAAATAGACAAAGGAGACTAAAACTATGCAAACAGATCTACGACGCCGCGACCTCATTGGCGATCTCGATTTCAGCAAGGAGGAGGTCGAGACCGTTCTGGATGTGGCCTTTGACCTCAAGCGCAAACGCGCTTTGGGCGAATTACAACCCTATTTGCGCGATAAAGTGCTGGCAATGCTGTTCTTCTTCAGCAGCACGCGTACGCGTGGCTCGTTTGAAGCGGGCATGGCCCAACTCGGCGGACATGCCGCCTTCATCGAAAGCAAGACCACTCAGATCGCGCATGGCGACACGCCGGTCGAAATTGGTGAGATCTTCGGCCGCTACTTCGATGGCATTGCCATCCGTCACGTGGATTGGAAGATAGGCAACCAATACATCAACGATGTTGCCAAGTACTCGCGATCGCCTGTACTCAACATGCAGTGCGAAATTTATCATCCCTTCCAATGCCTGGCCGACCTGATGACCATCATCGAGAAGAAAGGCCGCGACCTGCGCAGAAGAAAGATGGTCGTATCATGGGCATACGCGGCTTCGTATCAGAAGCCGATCTCGGTGCCTCAATCGTTGATCCTGCAAATGCCGCGCTTCGGCATGGATGTGGTGCTGGCTCACCCGCCCGAATTCAAACTCATGCCCGAGATCATGGACGCGGCCCAGGAGCAGGCCAGGAAATTTCATACGGGCTTTGAGGTCATCTCTGATGCCGACGGCATGGAGAAAGCCTTCAAGGATGCTGACGTTATCTATGCCAAGTCCTGGGGTGCAATGCTGACCACCGAAGATGCCAAGGAAGGCGCCAGGATCATCGACCAATACAAGCACTGGATTACCGACGCAAAGAAGATGAAAGCCGCCAAGGATGACGCCATTTACATGCATCCTCTTCCTGCTGATCGCGACGTCGAAGTCACCAGTGAGGTAATGGACGGTCCGAACTCAGTTGTTTTCGATGAGGCCGAGAACCGCCTGCATGCCCAAAAAGCCGTGATGGCGCTCACGATGGGTTGAGTACACAGGTAGACAAGTATACAAGTAGACAAGTAGACGAGGAGGCAGGTGTGAGTGAGAAGGAGCCTTTGTATGAGTCGCCAGGAGAAAAAGGCAAACGCGGGTTTGAAGATTTGGAGTGCTATAAGCTCTCGTTGGAAGTCATGGCGAAGATACATACATTCTCGAAGACTCTGCCTCCTGATGAAAAGTATGACCTATATGCCCAAATTCGCCGTTCATCAAAAGGCGTGACGGGCAATATTGGTGAAGCTTATGGGCGTTATCACTATCTTGATAGCCTGCACTACTACTCTATTGCGCGCGGTGAACTCAATGAGACACTTGCTCATTTGATTGACGCACGTGTGTTGAAATACATTGACCAGCCAGAATTCGAGAACCTGTACAAACTAATCCGTCAGGCGGAACAAGCTCTCAATGGTTTCATGGCGTATGTCCGCCGACAGCGCGCCGGATCACAGGAATACGGTGATAAAAAGATTCACGAAGATCAAGCGGATTATGATATTCCGTTGGATGAAAAAGATAAGCAAGAATAAATAACTCTTGGGGCTTGTGTACGTGTATACCTGTGTACTTGTGTACCGGTATACCTGTATACGGCCCCACAAGGAGAACACATGGCAAAAAAATTAGCAGTGGTTGCGATCGGTGGCAACTCCCTCATTAAAGATGAAAAGCATAAGAGCGTTGAAGATCAATATGCTGCCTCCAAAGAAACTACCTTTCATATTGCCGATATGATCGAAGCCGGCTGGGATGTGGCGATCGGTCACGGCAACGGGCCGCAGGTGGGATTCATTTTGAGGCGTTCGGAGATCGCCGCGAAAGTTGAGGGCATGCACGAAATCCCACTGGATGTGTGCGGCGCGGACTCACAGGGTGCAATTGGTTACGCTCTCCAGCAGACCCTGCAAAATGAACTGTACCGGCGCGGTGTCAGGAAGCCTGTTGCGACGGTGGTCACACAGGTGCTGGTGGATAAGAACGATCCCGCCTTCAAGAATCCCTCCAAACCGATTGGCTCGTTCATGGATGAAACCGAAGCCAGACACCGCGAAAAGGATATGAGCTGGAGTGTCGTTGAGGACGCCGGCCGCGGCTGGCGGCGTGTGGTTGCTTCACCTTTGCCGAAAGAAGTCGTCGAGCTCGATGCGGTCAAAACGCTGATCGACGCGGGAACAATTGTCGTCACAGTTGGCGGCGGCGGGATTCCTGTTATTGACGTTGGCGATCATGAATATCAGGGCGTGGCCGCAGTGATAGACAAAGACTTTGCCTCCAGCCTGCTGGCGCAGCTGATCAAAGCTGACCTATTCCTGATCTCCACCGCGGTGGAGAAAGTCGCCATCAATTTTGGCAAGCCTGAGCAGAAGTGGTTGGATAAGATGACATTAGCCGAGGCCAAAGTGTATCTTGCCGAAGGAACACATTTCGCAAAGGGTTCCATGGCTCCGAAAATTCAGGCCATCATCTGGTTCCTTGAAAATGGCGGCAAACAGGCACTCATCACCAACCCTGAAAATATCGGTCGTGCCTTGAAGGGAGAAACCGGCACTTGGATAGTCCCGTAGTTTGATAGTTATATAGTTTGGTAGTTACAATACTGGGTCGTTGCTTGATTTCTGTCCGAAGCAACTGCCCAGCATAAATGACGTTCTGCCAGTGAGGTACAATCCATCCGCTATCTTGTACTTGACTGCAAATATATCAACTAATGTCTGTTACTCCCCGTGTGTTACTAAGCATAGATTATGAGCCAGTATTTGCCCTCTTTCGCTGGTACGACGGGCTGAAAGATCCCGCTCGACGCCGCGATATCGATAATGGGTTTACTCGTCAAGCGATTGATCCGATCCTTGAGCAATTGGGCGATTCCAAGGCCAGCATTTATCTTGTTGGCGAAATTGTGGAATGGTATCCCGAAGTCCCTCAGAAGATCGTTTCTGCCGGTCACGAACTCGGTTTGCATTGTCATATTCATCGCCCGTTGGGGAACGTGCGCGAACTTGCAGAAGATCTGCGTGCCTCAGCAGCCTGGTGCAAACGGTATGGTGTGCGCGGTTATCGCGCACCCATGATCGGGATCAATGAAGCGGCTTATCAGTTGCTTGGACAGGCGGGTTTTTTATACAGCTCCTCGATTTATGCTCCCGCGGGAATCATTCTGCGAAAAGGGGATGTCTGGGAAATCCCGGTCAGTACACTTCGCATTCATGAGAGAAACGGAACGTATACCGCGCCGCGCGATTTTTCTCTGAGATTACTATTGGATGGAGAGATTCCATACGGGTCCAGTTTTAGCATCGGATTAATGGGCACGAGAATTCTTAAGATCATCGGGCAGGAATTGAAGCGCGGTCTCAGCCCGGTGATCATTTTACATCCATACGAACTGGTGAGGCCTGCTTCATCCACCCGCCTCACCCGGGACCTTGCACGAAACCCGTTATTTTTGCCTTTCCTTCGCGATAAATCTGATTTTCTCTCAGACTTGCTGAGAAACTTCCCGGTCTCTCCTCTTGGAACATACCTGGATGAAAACTTGAAGATCACGGAATCTCAATGAGCTTGAATTCGTCCCCTCAGGTTCGCATACTTCAAGAAAACGAATCGATCATCCTGCCCGAATCCCTTGCCCGGTCAGTAGGGTTTTTCGGATTAGAGGCATGGATGACGTTCGTCCATACGGTGTATGGATTTCCTGTTTACCGAATTGCCTTGCAGGCCAATGATGAAGTGTTTGGATGGCTCGCGCTTGTACGTGTTCAGCACCCTGTCTTTGGCGATTACCTGGCAACATCACCGTTCGGATCTTATGGCGGGTTTGCATATTCATCCATCACTGTGCGTGATGCCTTATTGGGAAAAGCGCGAGCGTTGGCAAATGATTTGGGTGTGGAGCATGTCAACGTCCGGTTTGATGCGGGAGAGTGGCGCCCTGACGCCACGCCCGAGGGCTGGATCCAGCATCCCATTTATGCCACTTATCGTGTCGACCTTTTGCCTGATCCCGATACATTGATCAGCGGCTATACTTCCAGTCATCGTAACCATATCCGTAAATCGTTGAAGAAGGGATTCTCAATAAAGTTCGGTCACCTCGATCTGCTCGATGATGTTTATGAAGGGCTTGTGCGCAGTATGCATGAACTCGGCTCGCCTTATCACAGCAAGTCTTATTTGCGCGCAATGGCGGAATTATTGGGTGATACATTGGAATTCGCTGTGGTATTGGGGCCGCGCGGAGAACTGACTGGCGCGGGTGTGTTTACATTTCAAGGTGATGTGGTAACAAATTTGCATGCAAATATATTGCGGCGTTTTCGCTCAGATTATGCCGGAGAGTTTTTGTACTGGTCTTTGATCGAACGGTATTGCAGAAAAGGTTATGAGGTGTTTGACCTGGGGCGCAGTTTGATCGGTTCTGGAAATGAAGGGTTTAAAATGAAATGGAGGCCGCGCAAGCAATTGCTGGCCTATTGGTATGCTCTTATGCCGGGTCATTCATTCCCGGAATTGAATCAGAAGAGCCCCAAATTCCAGTTCGCCATCTGGATGTGGAAACACATGCCTGCTTTTATCGTCCGTCCCATTGGGCCTTTGTTGATCAGAGGAGTAGCTTGAGTTCCTTATGGAGTACGAATTGTTTCGGCTTTCTCAATTGGATGATGATGGCATGAGACGCCTGGCTGCGCTTCATCATTCCGTCATGCGCACATTGCTTTCAGATTTGGGCCTGCCCATGGTTTTGCGATATTATCAGGTCGCACGTAATGATCCATTGGTCATAGGGCTTTGCGCGCTATCATCTTCCGGTGAAATGCTCGGATGGGCGCTGGGCTCCTCTCACCCGGATAAGCTCAATTCACGTCTTCGCACGCCGTTCGCCTGGTTTTTGTTTCAGCTGCTTCGATTGGCTTTCACCCGTCCGCTTGTGCTACGGCAATTGATTTCTTCTGTTCTTAGATCATCCACCCATCAAGATATGGAACCTGGGGCCATTGAGCTGACATACATTGGCGTTGCATCGGATCAAAGAGGAAAGGGATGGGGGAAAGAGTTGTTGAATGCATTTATAGAGGCAAGCCGTTTCGATGGATACCGCCTGGTTATTATAAGTGTTGAGATGGAGAATACGTCCGCCGTTGCATTGTATGAGAAGGCTGGTTTTAAGATTATCGAAACCTTCTGGGAAGGTCGTTACCAGCGTCATCGCATGGAACTGGTTCTGGCATGAAGGCATATTTGGAAAAGTTCAAGACCGGACTATCTTCACCACGAAGTGTGCCAGTTGTCCTGTTTATTGTTGCCATGCTGGCGTATGGGCTATTCTTCTGGGAGCGCGGCTTCTATTGGGACGAAGCTCCATGGACCTGGATCTACTACCGACTGGGTCCTGCCGCGCTGACGAAGACCTTTTCGACCAGCCGCCCGTTCTGGGGCATGATCTACCAACTCACCATGCCGGTCCTTGGTCCTTTTCCTTGGCGCTGGCAGTTGTTGATGGTCATCATGCGTTGGCTGACGGCAGTACTGGTCTGGATGTCCCTGCGTCAGGTCTGGCCGAAGGATGATCGGCCCGCCTTGTGGGGGAGTCTTTTGTTCCTTGTGTACCCAGGCTTGGGACAGAATTTTATTTCGCTGATGTATACCCATTTTTACATTGTTCTTAATTGTTTTTTGTTCTCGATTTATTTGTCTGTCCTTGCGCTGCGAAAACCGGAACGACGGATTTCCTTGACGATCGCCGCGCTTGCCTTCTCCGTGGTCAACCTGCTGACCATGGAATACTTTTATTTCCTGGAATTTATGCGGGTCATTTTATTCTGGATCGTTTTGGAGGGGGATTGGAAGCAAAAAATTCGCCAAGTGATCGTGGCCTTTATCCCATATTTGGCCATAATGTTCGGAGTGACGTTCTGGCGTCTATTCTTCTTTGAGAACCAGAATGCCAGTTATCGTTACGTGGCGCTGGAGCTGATTCTTCAGAATCCATTGTTGGGGGTAGCAAGTCTTCTCAGAAGCATTCTTATGGCTTTCCGGGAGACCGTGCTCCATGCCTGGCTTTTCCCATTCGAGGCGGCGGGTGCATCCGAGTTGGGTCTGCGTGTCAGCGTCCTGGCCGCCATTCTCGTTTTATTTTCCACTCTCCTGATTGCAGTTTATTTGCTTCACTTTAATAAGCCTGAACAGTCTAAGCCTGTTTGGGTCAAAGAGCTGTTCCTTCTGGGACTCGGCGCGTGGTTATTTGCAGGTGGATCGTTCTGGCTGGTCGGCATCGAACCGCAACTGCATTTTTCTGCAGACCGTTTCACCCTGCCGTTTATGCTCGGGGCGAGTCTGATCCTTGTGGCTTTGATCGGCTCGGTCAGTTCCAGGCCGAAACTGCAATATGGCTTGTTGTCACTGTTGATCGCGTTCTCGATCGGGAAACAGTTTGAGACCAATATTGCATACGTCCGTGATTGGGATGTGCAGCGGGATCTGTTCTGGCAAATGAGCTGGCGCATCCCTGCACTTGAGAAAGGTACAGCCATTTTGACCAACGATCTGCCTGTGACCTATTTCAGCGACAATTCCCTTTCGGGCCCCCTGAACTGGATCTATAGCCGCGAAGGGGAGATGGATCACATCCTTTATTTTGTTTCGATCCGACTCAATCGCGGCTTGCCGGACCTCAAACCTGGCCTGGCCTTCTCGCAGAACTATCTGGCGAAGACGTTTTACGGCAGCACCTCACAGATGGTTGTGATCAATTTTGCGCCGCCGAGGTGTTTGCGCGTGCTCGATCCACAAATTGATCCTGAGAATAGGCTGCTCGTGCCTCTCCTGCGCGACGCAGCCCGGTTGAGCAATGTATCCATGATCCGTGAGGATCGTGCAGTGACAATGCCAGCCTCACTTTATGCCCCTGAACCCGGGCATGGATGGTGTTATTATTTCGAAAAAGCTGAACTTGCACGGCAGGCAGGTGATTGGGAGCAGGTCGTCGAGCTGGGCGATAAGGCTTTTAAGTTGGATGATTCTCCGAATGATCCGGTTGAACGGTTTGTGTTCATTGAAGGTTATGCCCATATGGGGGATTGGGAGCGGGCCATTGAATTATCGAAGGTATCCTATCGAGTATCGAAGGGTTACGTTGGACCGCTGCTTTGCCGGCTGTGGGGACGCATCGAAGCGGAGACAGATGAAAGCCGCCGCCCTGCGACCGATGGGAGTGTCGAAGAGGCGAAAAGAAGCGCCTCATTGGATACAATCAGAAACATGCTTTCCTGTTCCGGGTAATTAATATGGCCCGTCTTATGAAACGACTCCACCCTGCCAGCATCCTTCTTGTTGTTGCCATACTTTCGTACGGCCTGTTGATTCCACAGATGGGTTTTTATTGGGACGATTTGCCCATGTCATGGATCCGTTACCAATTGGGACCTGAGGCGCTGACACAGTATTTCTCCACCAATCGTCCGGTCTGGGGGGTGTTGTATCAAGTCACCACTCGAATCATCCCTCAGGTTCCAATCTACTGGCAGATCTTTGCGTTAGCCTGGCGATGGCTGGGTGCGGTTGTCGTCTGGGCCATTGTACGTGAACTGTGGAAGAACAAACCTCGCTTTGCCCTGGGCGTTGCGCTTCTTTTTCTTGTATATCCAGGTTTCAATCAACAATGGGCGTCATTTCTTTACAGTCACTTCTTCATGGTTCTTTTTTTCTTCCTGTTTTCATTGCTGTGCATGCAGCGGGCGATGGATCAACCAAATCGGTATTGGTTATGGACCTCAATCGGCATGATATCGTCCGCACTCAATCTGTGGATGATGGAATACTTCTTCATATTGGAATTGGTGCGCGTCGGAGTAATCTGGACCGCGCTGCGCGGTGAATCCAGGACGATTCGGGAACGCACCAAACGCGCCATGGGTTTATGGTTTCCCTATTTGGCGGTATTCGCACTTGCGATCTTATCCCGTTTATTCATTTTCAATAACCAGGTCTATGGGATCAGTTTGACTGCACAACTGAAAACTGCGCCCCTTGAAACTTCAAAGCGGTTGATCGAAAATATTCTGCTTAGCCTGCGATTGGTCATTAGAGATTCGTGGGTGCAGGTATTTCATGTGCCTGACCCATTAATCGGTGTTCCAGCAAGTTATTTCATTATTGTGGCGATTGTTGTTTCTGTCCTAGGTTTATTCCTTTTATCAAAGGATCACTTCCGGACCTATCGCGACGACCTAAAAGATGCCGCTTATGCAATCGGCCTTGGGGTATTGGCGGTATTTGCGGCTGGCTGGCCTTTCTGGTTGATTGGTTTTGAACCTTCCCTGGCCTGGCCTGCGAATCGTTTCACGTTGCCATTTATTCTTGGCGTGAGCCTGATCGTTGCCGGATCGATTGCTTTAATTCCCTGGCAAAGCCTGCGGAATATTCTAATTGTTTTGCTTGTTGGTTTTGCGGCAGGAAGGCAATTCCTATGGTCTCAAGATTATCGTGACGATTGGAACACGCAGAAGAGCCTCTTCTGGCAATTGACCTGGCGCGCGCCGGGCATAAAACCCGACACTCTGGTGTTGTTGAACGAAGGGGCGCTGGATTATTACGCTGATAATTCGCTAAGCAGTGCCCTGAATTGGATCTATGCGCCAGACAATCACAGTGAGCATGTTGAATATGTCCTTTTTTACCCGACCACTCGACTGCGCAATGCACTGCCTGAACTTCAGAAGGATATCCCAATTCACTTTGATTATTTAGCCGGAAAGTTCAACGGAAATACATCGCAGACACTGGCGATTTATTTCGATCCGCCCGGCTGCCTGCGGGTATTGGATCCCGAAATTGAGGGTAGAAACCGCTTGATCCGGGAGACCAGTTTGATGCGGTTTGCCGCGCACATTTCATCTCCTGATTTGATCGTTGATGAGAGGCGTGCCAGGATGCCCGATATTTATGCTCCCGAGCCTGGGCATGGATGGTGCTATTATTTCGAAAAGGCCGATCTGGCGCGGCAGTTTGATGATTGGGAAGAGGTGGTTAACATCGGAGATACTGCATTTAAGTTGGACGACCATCCTCGTGATCCCATTGAATGGTTTGTATTCATTGAAGGCTATGCTCATGTGGGGGAGTGGGAGCGCGCGCTTGAATTATCACAAGAGTCATACCAGGCGTCGCAGGATGATGCAGATCTGGGGCGGTTGCTGTGTCAGTTGTGGGAACGCATCGAAACGGAAACAACTGAAAGCCGCCGCCCTGCGACCGATGGGAGTGTCGAAGGGGTAGAAAGAAGCGAAGTTTTGTCCGAAGTCAAGAGCATATTCGCATGTAATCCATGAGAAATGTACTTGCCTTTCCCTTGTGATTTGTCATACAATATGCTTGTGAATCAGCCGTGATAAAATTATTTTGTATAGACAATATAGAGTATCGTTTTGATGTTTGAAAGGAGGCGCCCCGAAAAACAAATAACATTTCCGCTCGCTGTCTGTTCCATACCTACACTTTTTTCAAGGAGATGAAGAAAATGCCTAAAAACTTGATACGCCTCGCATTGTTTGCGATGGCACTTATGCTCGTCCTTTCGGCTTGTGCTCCGCAGGTTGAGGAAGTCGGTGGATTCCAGATCCCTGCTGTCCAGAATGATAAGTTCAATGTGGCGATGGTTTTGATCGGACCGCATGATGATGGCGGCTGGTCGCAGGCGCATTATGAAGGTCTGCTTTATGTCAAGGAGAATGTGCCGAATGTCAATATTGCCTACATTGAGAATGTGCCTGAAGGCGCAGATTCAGAACAGGTCTTCCGCGCGCTGGCTCGCAAGGGATTTGATCTGATCTTCGGCACATCATTCGGTTACATGGACCCCATGGAAACTGTCGCAGGTGAATTCCCCGATCAGATGTTCATTCATCTGACAGGTATCAAATCCAATGAAACCAACTTTGGCAACCTGATGGGCGCAATGGAAAACATGAAGTATCTGGCAGGCATGTTGGCTGGTGCGCGTGCCAAACAGGATGGTAATCTGAAGCTCGGGTATATGGCAACGTTCCCGATCCCCGAGGAACTTCGCTTGGGCAACGCGATTGCGTTGGGTATGAAGAAGACTTGCCCCGAGTGCACCATGGATGTACGCTGGATCAATACCTGGCACGACCCTGTGCTCGAGAAGGAAGCCGCGGCTTCCCTGTTCGATGGGGGCGCGCAGGTTGTGTTCACCGGCGCGGATACTCCCGCTGTTGCCGATGTGGCGCAGGAAAAGGGCAAATGGGGCGTGACCTATGACTGGTACGGCTCCTGCAAAGTGGATGCCTGCCTCACCGCCCCCTACTGGGTTTGGGGACCGATCTATGCTGGAATCGCCGAAGGCGTAATCGCTGGGACGTATAAACCAGGCTGGGATTATTTTGATGCCGATACAGGCGCGCTGGGTCTGTATGGCTTCATGGAAGGTCAGGAACTTCAACCCGGCGTTGCAGATCTTGATCCTGCGGTTGTTCAAGAAGTACGCGACATCCTTGCTCAGATGCAGGCTGGCACGTTCACCCGCTTTGATGTGTTCTCCGGACCCATCAACGACAACAAGGGTAATGTGGTCCTGCCTGCGGGCCAAAGCCTGGAGCAGGTTGATCTGGATGCCTTCCCTGAATTTGGTTTGCCATGCAGTGTTGATGTATGTATGAAGTGGTGGGCTGAGGGGATCACCGCTGAATTGCCTGAGTAAGATCGTTCGATGAATGGGGCAGGATGATGTAGTCCTGCCCCATTATTTGTATAACGTCATGTGTCATTGCGAGGGCGGTTGGTCGAGACGTAATCGTCGAGACCCAGCCCGAAGCAATCTCAACTAACCATTGAAGACGAGATTGCTTTGCTCTCTGCGGGTTGCTTGCAATGACCGACTTGCCTAGGAGGCACACGGTGACAGAAACAACACCCTCCGATTTGATCGTGGAAATGAAAGGCATTGTCAAGCGGTTTCCCGGCGTGCTTGCCAATGACCACGTGGATTTTGAATTACGCGCGGGAGAGATCCATGCCTTGCTGGGGGAGAACGGAGCGGGCAAGAGCACGCTCATGAACGTGCTGGCTGGTTTGTATAAGCAGGATGCTGGAATTATTAAAGTGAAAGGCAATCCCGTTGTATTTTCTTCTCCGCGGGATGCCATCAAGGCAGGGATTGGCATGGTGCACCAGCATTTTATGCTTGTCCAATCACAGACTGTGACCGAGAATATTTTGCTCGGCCTCGATGAGCCGCGTTTTCTGATGCGATTGAATGAGTATGATAAAAGGATCGTGGACCTCGGCGATAAGTTCGGGCTCAAAGTTGACCCGCGTGCGAAGATCTGGCAGTTATCAGTTGGCGAGCAGCAACGCGTGGAATTGTTGAAGATGTTATATCGCGGTGCGAATGTACTCGTCATGGACGAGCCGACCGCTGTCCTTGCACCAACGGAGATCGATGGATTATTCGATACTCTTCGTTCCATGGTTGCACAGGGCAAGTCGGTTATTTTTATCAGTCATAAATTACAGGAAGTTACTGCCATTGCTGATCGTGTGAGTGTATTGCGGCGTGGTGTGGCTACGGCTTCTGGTGTGCCAGCCAAAGGTGTGAGCCGCCAGGAACTTGCGCGCTTGATGGTGGGGCGTGAAGTGGTATTCTTCGTTGACAAGAAACCATCCAAACCAGGTAATCTGGTTTTGGATGTCAAAGATGTCTATGCAGAGAATGACAAAGGTCTGCAAGCCTTGCGCGGACTTTCGCTCAACGTGCGTGAGGGGGAGATCGTCGGCGTGGCAGGTGTGGCAGG
>Ga0209521_10003958_pt1 | contig 11896 bp, 9 predicted proteins | sample Rifsed19ft4_FD_184016 | JGI IMG/M metagenome (GOLD analysis project Ga0209521, IMG submission 184016) | Soil microbial communities from Rifle, Colorado, USA - sediment 19ft 4 (version 2) | ecosystem: Environmental > Terrestrial > Deep subsurface > Rock core/Sediment | place: Rifle, Colorado... | reverse complement strand
CCCACGCCTTGCGCTCGCGCGCGAGCAGCCTTTCAGCGTGCGAGTTGTGGATCCCGGCAAGCTCCTGCAGGCTGCGCCACGCCTCGCGGCAGCGGCGCGCCTCGCGGATCAGCTTTTCGCCGACGATCGCCCTGTGCAGCGTGCCGTCGCGGCCGACCAGCGGCAGGCAGGGGACTTTCTCGGGTGGTCCTTTCGTTTCCCGGACCAGGTACTCGGGCACCGCGATCATGCGCTCGTTCCACATCGCCCGCGGGATCGTCGCGAAGTGCTTCGCATAGCGCCGGTCGCAGCCGACGAAGTCGACCAGGGTGAAGGCGAGCTCCTCGCTGATTCTCTGGTGCTCGTCGTCCTCGTAGGCGATGGCGTGCACCGGCCAGTCGAGATCCGCGCGGGGATTGTTCTCCAGGGAGAAGCGCGACGCCCAATCCTCGCCCGCCGACGGGTCGTAGCTGAACGCGGGGAAGGCGCGCGACTCCATCGCCGCCGCCGCGACCAGGTACGGCGCCAGCTCGCCGCAGGCTCCGCCCGCGCCCGAGAACACGCTGAACAGGGCGGGCCCCGGATACTCGAGTCCCCTGAGGATGCGCTCCCGGAGCTGGAACAGGTTCGAGGCGCTTGACTGCAGCACGTAGACCTCGCTCAGGGCGATGGCCATGGCCGCGAGCTGCCTGCTGCGCGCGCCGAAAGCGAGCTGGCCGTCGCGGACCGGCGACTCATCGAGGATGTCGTCGGTCTGCGCCAGGACCTTCAGCGGCAGGCCGGCGCCAAGCGCCTCCATCAGCCCCGCATGGCCGGCTGCCTGCATGTCGGCGGCGCCGATGCGCACCAGGTAGTCCGGGAACAGCGTCACGCCCTTCGGGCCCAGCACGTTTTCGCCGAACTCCTCGAAGAACGCATCGTGCTTCGACTCGACATATTCGTTCTCGACCTCGAGCCGTGCCACGGCGACGGCCTGGGCGAGCGCGATCATCGCCGGCCGCCGCTCGCGGAAGGCCCGCAGCGCGGCGGCGCAGCTCTCGAATACGAAAGCGTACGGCTCGACGCCGCCGGCGCGCTCGCCCGGCGCCGGGAAAAAGCGCTGCGACTCGAGCACCGAGACGAGCGACGCGATGCGCCGGCGCCGGCTCTCGGGCAGCGTGCCCTTGGGCAGCGAGCCGGCAAGCAGGCGCGACATCGCCTCGAAATCGAATGCCTCCCGGTGCGCCGCCCCGACCTCGGCCCGCAGACGCTCGGGGCTGCGGCCTTCCTCGGAGAGGGCAAGGCCCGCCGCGAGGATGTCCGAGAGTCGCAGAATCAACCGGTCGATGTCCTCGCGGAACCTGCGCGCCTTGCTCTCCTGCACCGTGCGCCAGGCGTGCTCGAACAGGCGGGCCGGCATCGCTTTGCCGCAGTCGAGAACCTCGCCGTCCGCCTTGAGCGCGGCGCGTGCGCGGCTCAGGCTGTCGGCGAGCAGGTCTTCGCCGCTCGACTCGAGCCGGCCCGCGGCCGTGTCCCACAGCGTCGCGAGCGATCCGCCGCCACCCGCCGCGACCAGGGCGCGGATCGCCTGCTCCATGCGCAGGACGTGCCCGCGGATGCGCTCGCCTTCGCCGTCGCGCGGCGCGGCGTCCTCGATCGCGCGGTCCATGAGGCCGGAGAGCGACTGCACGGCTCCCCCGTGCGGGGCGTTGCGCGCGAGCACCAGCGGAAAGTCGTAACGCAGCCTGCTGAGATTGCGGTACGCGGCGAGAAGAGCGGGTCGCAGCTCGAGCGCATCGGATGCCTCCGGGCGGCCTGCGCTCCAAACCCCCGTCAGGTGAAAGGCGAGTTGCGCCTGAAGCTCGGAATGCATGCCGGTTATGCGTGCCCCTGCGGCCAGATGGTGAACTTGTCGAGCTCCGCTTCGAGGCCCGCTCTCACGAATGCGCCGGTGCGCAGCTTGCCGCTTCGCCGCAGGTCCTCGTAGCAGGGGACCCCGGGATTGCGATAAAGGATGCCCACCGGAATCGGGTCGGCGCCGGAGGCGATCTCGCGCGCCCGGTCGAGATCGGCGGGATCGTGCTCGCGCCGGTTCTTGTGCACCTTGGCGAGCCCCGGGCTCAGCTGAAGCCCGTTGTCGTGGGTGAGGACCAGGACCTTCTGCGGATCGTGCAGCCAGGGATCGAACAGGTCCGGCAGGAACTTCGGGCAGCGCTGCAGGATGCGCACGAAGGAGAATCCCTTGTGGTGGAACGCCGCCGAAACGATGCTGTAGAGAATCTCCGGGATCCAATCGACCGCCTGGGCGACGAATGACGCGTTCTGCACCCCCAGCGTGACGGTCAAGGGATTCAACGCCTCCAGGTATGCGCCGCGCGGGGTCGTGTTGGTCCGCAGCCCTCGCGGCGAGGTCGGCGAAGCCTGCTTCTTGGTCAGGCCGTAGACGTGGTTGTCGTGCAGGAACACCGTCATGTTCATGTTGTAGCGCACGGCGTGGATCCAGTGGCCGGCGCCGATGCTGCAGCAGTCTCCGTCGCCGGTGCTGACGAATACGTGCAGATCCGGCCTCGCCATCCTGACGCCTTCGGCGACCGGCAGCGCGCGCCCGTGGATGCCATGGAAGCCGTAGGTCTTCATGTAGTGCGGAAAGCGGCTCGAGCAGCCGATTCCGGAGATGAAGGCGGTCTTCTCGGGGCGCAGCGCCTCGTCGCGGCACAGCCGCTGCACCGCCGCGAGGATGGCGTTGTCGCCGCAGCCCGCGCACCAGCGCGGCGCGCCGCCCTGGTAGTCCTCGAGGTCCGGGTGCTCCTCGTACAGGCGCAGCAGGCATTCGGGAGCGGTGATGGTCATCGCCTGGCCGCCTCGCGGTTTCTTTCCAGCGCTTCGCGGATCACCCGGCAGATCGTCCCGGGCTTGATCGGCTGGCCCCGCACCTCGCTCCAGCAATCGACGTCGACCAGGTAGCGCGAGCGCAGCAGCATCGCCAGGGCCGAGTAGCGCCGGTTGCCCTCGTCGATGATCTCGTCCTCCCTGCGGTCGCACCAGTTGCCCTCGATCGTGATGACGGCCTTGAAGCGCTGCATCAGCTCCTTGATCCCGGGCGGCAGCGGCTGAAGGAACCTCAGGTGCACGGAGGACACCTTGCAGCCCTCCGCGCGCAGGCGGCCGACCGCCTCCTCGATCGCGCCCTGGGTGCTGCCCCAGCCCGCGACCAGCAGCTCGCCCTCGGGGTCGCCGAACACCGGCGGGGTCTTCAGCGTCTTCTGCAGCGCGGCCAGCTTCAGGCTGCGGCTGTGAATGCCCTCCTCGTTGATCTCCGGATCGTAGGCGACGCGGCTCCTGCGGTCGTGGGCGAGCCCGGTCAGGGTGTGCATGCCCTCGGGCTGGCCGGGTACGAAGCGGCGCGCGAGACCGGTCAGCGCGTTCCAGTCGTAGGGCCTGGCCCCCTCAGGGACCGCGCTCTGGTCCGCCGGCGGCGCCATCCACGCTTCGCTGAACTTCGGCCGCGGGAACGGCTGCTGCGAGGTGGCGAGATTGGCGTCCGAGAGCACCACCACCACCATGTTGAAGGTCTCGGCGATCTTGCGCGCGGTGATGATCGAGTAGAAGCAGTCCTCGATGCCGCTCGCGGCCATGACGACCTTCGGCGCGTCGCCGTGGCTGCCGAACATCGCGGCGAGCAGGTCGCCCTGCTCGGCCTTGGTCGGCTGTCCGGTGCTGGGCCCGCCGCGCTGCACGTTCACGACCACCAGCGGAATCTCGCCCATCACCGCGAGCCCGATCGCCTCCTGCTTGAGCGAAAAGCCGGGGCCCGAGGTGATCGTGACCGCGCACTTGCCCGCGTACGAGGCGCCGATCGCGAACGAGCACGCGGCGATCTCGTCTTCGGCCTGGTGAACCACCCCGCCCACCTTCTCGAAGACATTGCTCAGGTAATGCGATGCCGAGGTGGCAGGCGTGATCGGGTACATCGCGCAGATCTCCATCCCCGAGGCGAGCACGCCGAGCGCGAGCGCCGTGTTGCCGTTCACCACGATCTGCGGCTCCAGCGAGCGCAGCGCCGGGATCCGGAACTTGAAATCGAGCTGCGCCTCGGCCCAGCCGTGGCCCGCTTCCAGCAGCGCGACGTTCGCGGCGACCACGCCCGCGTCCTTGCTGCCGAAGGCGCGCGCGACCTGCTCGCGCGCCAGGCGCAGATCCAGGCTGTACAGGCCGCACAGCATTCCCAGGGCGAACATGTTCGCGCCGCGGCGCGCGTCGGCGACGAGCGAGCGGCATTCGCGCTCCATCGGCACCTCGTACACCCTGAACCCGGCCGCGGCGAGCCGCGCATGGGTCTGCAGGTACGAGGCGGCGATCTCCTTGTCGGGGTGCGTGCGCCACAGGCTTTCGAGCAGAACGATGCATCCGGGCTTGAACTCGCCCGCGCGCAGGCGCGCGAGCAGCACCTGCTCGTTGAAAGCCACCACCAGGTCCGCCTGGTCGCCGCAGTTGGTCATGCGGCCCGATCCGAGGCGGATGCGGCTGCCGCTCGCGCCCTCGGTGCTGCGCGCCGGAGGCTCGATCTCCGCCGGGATGATCTCGAGCGTCCACACGCCGTTCCCCATGCGGGCGGCGATCGCGCCCAGCGACTGGCCGCAAACCTGCGCGCCCTCGCCGGAATCGCTGATCACCTCCACGATGTGCTCGCTCAAGGTGGTGATCGCCTTGCCGCTTGCCGGCGACGGCGCTTGCCTCCCGGCGTTCTCGACCGGCTGGGCTGCGAGTGTCTCGCTCATTTCCGTGGCTGGCTCCCTCAATTCCGGGCGAGGCGAATGCGCGCGAAGTTGCGCTCGCTCAGGTCGATCCCGAACAGCGTTGCGGCGCTGCCGCGCGCGCCGGCGCCGCGGATCCCCAGATAGGCCTTCATGCTGCGCGCGGCCCTGCGGCCCGCACCCATCGCTTCGATCACGGTGGCGGCGCCGGTGACGATGTCGCCTCCGGCGTACACGCCGGCCATGGAGGTGGCGAAGTCCGCGTCCGCCTCGATGTAGCCGCGCCGGTCGAGCTTGAGCTTCGAGGTCTGGCCGATGATCGGGTTGGCGCGCGTCCCGATCGCGAACACCACCATGTCGGTCTGCAGCTCGAATTCGCTGCCGGCGACGGGAACCGGGCGGCGCCGGCCCGACTCGTCGGGCTCGCCCAGCTCCATGCGGATGCAGCGCAGGCCGCGCACGTCGCCGTTGCCGTCGCCGAGGATCTCCACGGGGTTGGCGAGCCAGTGGAATTCGATGCCCTCCTGCTCGGCGTGCCCGACCTCCTCGGCGCGCGCCGGGCATTCCGCCCTGCTTCGCCGGTAGACGCAGCGCACCTTCTCGGCGCCCAGCCTGAGGCACACCCTGAGGGCGTCCATCGCGGTGTTGCCTGAGCCGATCACGGCGACGCGCCGGCCGATCGGCAGCGGCGTGTCGTAGTCCGGGAATTCCCTGGCGCGCATCAGGTTGCAGCGGGTCAGGAGCTCGTTGGCCGAGAGCACCCCGTTCAGCGAGTCGCCGGGGATCCCCAGGAGCTGCGGATAGCCCGCCCCGGTGCCGATGAAGACCGCGTCGAAGCCCATCTCGTCGATCATCTGCTCGATGGTGAACAGGCGTCCGACCAGCGTGTTGCACTCGAAGCTGACGCCGAGCCGGCGCAGGTTCTCGATCTCGGCGTCGATCACTTCGTTCGGCAGGCGGAAATCGGGAATGCCGTACCTCAGGACGCCGCCCGGCTGATGGAAGGCTTCGTAGACCGTGACCTCGCAGCCCGCCTTGGCCATGTCGGCCGCGCAGGCCATGCCGGCCGGTCCCGAGCCCACGATGCCGACTTTGCAGCCGCTCGGCTCGATGAACGGAACGTGGGTCCAGCCCTCGGCGATGGCGAGATCGCCGACCCAGCGCTCGAGCCGGCCGATCGCCACCGGTTCCAGCGTCTCGCCGACGGGGCACACGCCCTCGCACTGCGTCTCCTGCGGGCACACCCGGCCGCAAATGGCCGGCATGAGGTTGGTGTCCGTGATGACGCGGTAGGCGCCGCGGTAATCCTTCTCGCTGATCCTGCGGATGAACCCGGGAATATCGATGCCGACCGGGCAGCCCTCCACGCAAGCCGGCTGCGGGCACAGCAGGCAGCGCTCGGCTTCGTTCAAGGCGTCTTCAGGGCGATAGCCGCAGGCGACCTCGGCGAATCCGCGCGCGCGCTCGCGCGGATCGCGCTCGCGCATCGGCGTGCGCTGCTGCGGGATGGTCCGTATGGTTTTCTTCTTGGCCGTCATCGCGCTAGCCGCCTTTGACTTCGTCAAAAGGATCGGGCAGCTCGAGCGCCTCGTCCGCTTCGGCCGGCTCGCTCACCCGGCAGCTGCGCGACCAGCGCTCCAGGGACAGCCGTTCCTCGCGCGTGAAGCGCCGCAGCCGGGACATCAGGTCGTCGAAATCGACCTGGTGAGCGTCGAACTCCGGTCCATCGACGCAGGCGAAGCGCGTCTCGCCGCCGACCCTCACGCGGCAGCCGCCGCACATTCCGGTGCCGTCGACCATGATGGGATTGACGCTGACCACCGTCCTGATGTTGCGCGGCCGCGTCGCCTCGGCGCAGGCCTTCATCATCACCGGCGGGCCGACCGCCACCACCTGGCCGAGATCGGGATGCCGGTCCATGGCGAGCTTGATCGCGTCGGTGACCAATCCCCGCATTCCCGTCGAGCCGTCGTCCGTGCACACGACGAGCTCGTCGCAGCAGGCCCTGAACTTGTGCTCCCAGAAAACCAGGCTCTCGGTCCTGAAGCCGACGATGCCGATCACGTAGGCGCCGTTTTCCTTGAAGCCGCGCGCCAGGGGAAAGATGGGCGCGACGCCGAGCCCGCCGCCGACGCAGGCCACCTTTTTCACGCCGCCGAGCCTGCTTGGCACGCCCATCGGCCCGGCCACGCCGTACAGCGTGGAGCCGACGCGGCAGTCGCGCTGCATCTCCCGGGTGGTCTTGCCGACCGCCTGGATGACCAGCGTGACGGTTCCCTTGTCGCGATCGAAGTCAGCGATCGTCAGCGGAACGCGCTCGCCGCGCGGGTGCGCGATCACGATGACGAACTGGCCCGGCCGCGCGGCCCGCGCCATGCGCGGATGATGGATCTCCAGAGAATAGGTGAGATCCGAGAAATCCTCTCGCGCGACAACCTCGAATCCGGAGCTCTGGTGCGCGTTCACATTGCCTCGACCGCGATCGCAGCCTGCCCTGGGGAATATAGGCCCCGTGCGCCGCACGGCTTTTGATGTAACGCAAGGATTCCCCAGCTTTCAGCGGCCCCGATGGCGCGCTCAGATACGCTCGCAGGCGCGGGCGAGGACCGCCGACAGGCGCGCAGCCGCGGGTTCGAGCGCCTCGAGCCCGGAGAGCGAGCGCAGCCAGGTGAGCTGGCGCTTCGCGAGCTGGCGCGTCGCCGCGATCGCCTTTTCGCGCAGCGCCGCCTCGTCGTACTCGCCCTCGAGATGCTGCCACGCCTGGCGGTAGCCGATCGAGCGCATGCTCGGCATCTGCGGCGCAAGCCGGTAGCGTTTTCTCAGCGCCCTCAGCTCGTCGATCAAGCCTGCATCGAGCATCGCGTCGAAGCGCCCGGCGATGCGGCGGTGCAGCTCGGCGCGGTCCGCCGGGATGAGCGCAAATGCCCTGAGCTCGAACGGCAGGCGCGTTTCCGAAGCGCCGTGCAACGCCGAAAGCGGCTTTCCGGTGAGCCGCCACACCTCGAGCGCGCGCTGGATGCGCTGCGCATCGCCGGGGGAAATTCGCGCCGCGGCGGCCGAGTCCACTTTCGCGAGCTCGGCGTGCAGCGCCGCCCAGCCTTTGCGCTGCGCCTCGGCGTCGATCGAGGCGCGCACCCCGGCGTCGGCCGGCGGCAGCGGGTCGAGCCCCGCGGCGAGCGCGCGGTAGTAGAGCATGGTGCCGCCGACCAGAAGCGGGATCCGGCCGCGCGCGAGGATATCGGTGACGGCGCGAACGGCGTCGGAACGGAACCGTCCGGCCGAGTAGCTCTCGTCCGGGTCGACCAGATCGATGAGATGGTGCGGGACTCTCGAGCGCTCGCTGTCGCCGGGCTTCGCGGTACCGATGTCCATGCCGCGATAGACCTGCGCCGAGTCCACCGACACGATCTCGACCGGGAGCTTCGCTGCGAGCTCCAGGGCGAGCCGCGATTTGCCGCTCGCCGTCGGCCCGAGCAGGGCGTAGGCGACGTTGTTCAACTTCCGCCGGTGACGTCGAGGATCGCGCCGGTGGAGTACGAGGCCGCATCGGAAATGAGCCACAGGATCGCCCGGGCGATCTCCTCGGGCTGCGCGCCGCGCTTCATCGGCACCTGATCCTTCATGCGCTCGACACGGTCGGGAACGCCGCCGCTCGCGTGGATTTCCGTATAAGTGAACCCGGCGCGCACGCCGTTCACGCGGATGCCTTCGGCCGCGACTTCCCGCGCCAGCCCGATCGTCATCGTGTCGAGCGCGCCCTTCGAGGCGGCGTAGTCCACGTACATGCCGGGCGAGCCCGTGCGCGCCGCCCCCGAGGACACATTGACGATCGCGCCGCCCGCGCCGCCGCGGCGCGTCGACATGCGCTTCACCGCCTCGCGCGCGCACAGGAACGCGCCGATGACGTTGACCGCGAACGTGCGGCCCAGGCGCTCGGCGCTCATCGCCTCGACCCGCGCCTGGCGCTCGACGATGCCGGCGTTGTTGACGAGCGCCGTGACTCGCCCGAAATTCAGGTCGACCGTTTCGAACAGGCGCATCACATCCGGCTCGGAAGCGACGTCGCCCTGCACCGCGATGGCGCGGCCTTTCGATGCGAGGATCGTTTCCACAACTGACCCGGCCGCGGCTTCATCGCGCAGGTAATTCACGCACACCGCATAGCCATCGGCGGCGGCGAGGCGCGCGGTGGCGGCGCCGATGCCGCGCCCGCCGCCCGTCACTACCAGTACCTTGCTAGCGGCCACGCAAGAATAGCCTGTCGAGATCGCCCAGCGTGAGCTGGTACCACGTCGGCCGGCCGTGGTTGCAGCTCCCGGAGCGCTCGGTCTGCTCCATCTCGCGCAGCAAGGCGTTCATCTCGGTGAGCGTGAGCGCGCGGTTCGCGCGCACCGCGGCGTGGCAGGCCATGGTGGCGAGCAGCTCGTTTTGCCGGCTCGCGAGGACCTGCGCAGCGCCGAACTGGCGCAGCTCGGCGAGCACGCCCCGCGCGAGCCCGGCGACATCCCCTGCCGCGAGCAGCGCCGGCGCGGCGCGCACCGCGAGCTCGTTCGGGCCCGCGACGCTCAGCTCGAGTCCCAGCCGCTCGAGCGCGTCGCGGTTCTCCTCGGCGGTGGCGACGTCGAGCGCCTCGGCCTGGAACACCGCGGCAACGAGCAGGCTCTGGCGCTGCACGGCGCCCGCGTCGAGGTTCGCTTTCAGCTTTTCCATGACGATCCGCTCGTGCGCCGCGTGCATGTCCACGAGCACCAGTCCCGCCTCGTTCTGCGCGAGGATGTACACGCCGTGCAGCTGCGCGAGCGCGTAGCCGAGCGGCGGCGCGTTCTCCGACGCGGGCAGCGGCGCCGGCTGCGCCGCCGCCATGAACGACTGATACGCGGCGGCCGGCTGCTCCAGCCCGAACGCGCGCTGGATCGCCGGCCCCTGCGAGACCGTCGCGTATGCCACGGGTGCCTCGGCCGCGCCAGGCGAAAGCGCGCGCCTGAGCGCGTGCAGGACGAACTGGTGCACCGCGCGCGCGTCGCGGAACCGCACCTCGGTCTTCGCCGGGTGCACGTTCACGTCCACGCCGCGCGGATCGATCTCGAGAAAGAGCGCGTACGCCGGCTGGCGCTCGCCGTGCAGCAGCTCCGCGTACGCCTCGCGCGCCGCGTGAGCGAGCAGCCGGTCGCGAACGAAGCGCCCGTTCACGAAGAAATACTGCGCGTCGGCGCGCGCCTTCGCCGCCTGCGGGCCGCCCGCAACGCCGTGCAGGCGCAACGATCCGGCGTCGGCCTGTACCGCCAGGCCCGCGTCGAGAAACTCCCGGCCGAGCAGGGCGGCGCAGCGCTCGGCGGCGCCCTGGCTGCGCAGTGTCCGGCTCGCGCGGCCGTTGTGCCTGAGCGCGAACGCGATCTCGGGCCGCGCGAGCGCGATGCGCCTGAATACCTCGTCGCAGTGGCCGAACTCGGTCGCCTCGCTCCTCAGGAACTTGCGGCGCGCGGGCGTGTTGAAGTAGAGATCCGCGACGCTCACCGTGGTGCCCTCGGCCCGCGCGGCCGGCTCCAGCGCGCCGATCCCGGCGCCTTCAGAGCGGATCGAGTGACCGTGCTTCGCGTCGCGCGTGCGCGCCGTGATCGAGACGCGCGCCACCGAAGCGATCGAGGCGAGCGCCTCGCCGCGGAAACCCAGGGTCGCGACGCCTTCCAGGTCCTCGAGCGAGTCGATCTTGCTGGTCGCGTGGCGCGCGAGCGCGAGCGCCAGGTCCTCTCGCGTGATCCCTTCGCCGTCGTCCTCGACCTGGATCTTCCTGATCCCGCCTTCCTCGAGCGCGACCGTGATCGCGCGCGCTCCGGCGTCGAGGCTGTTCTCGAGCAGCTCCTTCAGCACGGAGGCCGGGCGCTCGACCACCTCGCCCGCGGCGATCTGGCTGACGAGCAGCTCGGGAAGGACACGGATGGCGCTCACGCGGGGAGTATATAGAATCGAACCATGGAGCTTCTCGCCTCGCTGTGGGACCTCGCGGTCAATCTGGATCAGCATCTCGCCGCCTTCGTCGCGCAGCACGGCGCCTGGGTGTACGGGCTGCTTTTTCTCATCGTGTTCTGCGAGACCGGGCTGGTGGTGACGCCGTTCCTGCCGGGAGATTCGCTGCTGTTCGTCGCGGGCACGATCGCCGCGGCGGGCGGCATGGACATCGCCGTGGTGATGGCGACGCTGGTCGCCGCGGCGCTCAGCGGCGACAACGTCAACTACTGGATCGGGCGCTGGGCGGGTCCGAAGGTGTTCCACTACGAGCGCTCGCGCTGGTTCAACCCGACGTACCTCGCGCGGGCGCATGCTTTCTACGAGAGGCATGGAGGAAAGACGATCGTGATCGCGCGCTTCGTTCCGATCGTGCGCACCTACGTTCCGTTCGTGGCCGGCGTGGGCAGCATGCCGTACCTGCGCTACCTCGGCTTCTGCGTGCTCGGCGCGCTCGCGTGGGTGGTGTCGCTGTCGCTCGCCGGGTACTGGTTCGGCAATCAGCCGGTGGTGAAGAACAACCTCACGGCGGTGATCCTGCTGATCGTGGCGATTTCGGTATCGCCGGGCGTTTTCGCCTGGCTCCGAGCTCGCCGCCAAGCCCGCGTTTCACCTCCACTCTGACGAGGATGGCGTCTCTGGGACGGCGACCCAGTCAACGTCGGCTATCGGCCTATTGTGTTGAAAAACTCCATTGGATATTGAATCTTCGTTTGCTCGAAGTGTCTGATCTTGCAGTGCATTGACGGAGCGCTTCGAGATGATGGGGCAACAAGGTGGTGGCCAGGACCGACTGTTCTACGCATTCAATCTCGACGATCACGTTCCTCAGAATCATCTGCTGCGAAGCATCCATCAGTTCCTCGATCTGAGCGAACTGCGCCGCCACCTGGCGCCGTTCTATAGCCACACTGGTCGTCCGTCGATCGATCCGGAGTTGATGGTCCGGATGCTGATCGTGGGCTACTGCTTTGGCATTCGCTCGGAGCGGTGGTTGTGCGAGGAGGTGCATCTGAATTTGGCGTATCGCTGGTTCTGCCGCCTGGGGCTGGAGGATGTGGTCACGCACATCTGGTAGGTACGCCATGAACAAGATACGCCTGGAAATACTGCCGTGGCTCAGCGACCGGCTGAGGGACCACGGATCGGGAAGGCTTGTCCTTGAGGAAGAGGTGGGCGAA
>Ga0209521_10003957_pt1 | contig 11897 bp, 10 predicted proteins | sample Rifsed19ft4_FD_184016 | JGI IMG/M metagenome (GOLD analysis project Ga0209521, IMG submission 184016) | Soil microbial communities from Rifle, Colorado, USA - sediment 19ft 4 (version 2) | ecosystem: Environmental > Terrestrial > Deep subsurface > Rock core/Sediment | place: Rifle, Colorado... | reverse complement strand
ATGCTCTGCTGGGGCAGCGCCATCGGGCCGAGTCTAACACACGCGCCAGCCGCCCATCGATCTCGCGCCTCGCCCACGCCCCGGCGGCCGCAGGCCACGGGCCTCTGGCCACAGTTGTGGCCAGCCAACCCGCTCCCCGAATTGAATCAGCTCTGCAGAATACCTACAACGGCGCGCGTGGCTTGGCGCGCCGGCGTCATGGAGGCCCAGCACAATCAGCTCAACATCGTCTCGGCTGCGCTGGGAGGGTCGCGAGCCGGCGTCTCTCCGCACGGACCCCCTGGTGGATCGAGCTCTATTCCCCCGATCCGTGCCCCGGGATCTCCAGGATGGGCCCGAGCCAGTCGGCGATGGTCATCCGGTCTTCGATCTCGGCGGGACGGACCTGCGGGGGAAGATCTTCGGGGGAGAGGCCTTGCGCGGCCAGAACGGCGTCGATCCGTTCGTCGATGGTCCCGGCCACCCAGAATTCGTAGACGTTCAGGGGGAGGCTTGCGGCGCCTTCGGGGTGGAGCCGCTGCTCGGCGCGCCGGCGTTCCGCCGGGTTCCAGCGGTGATCGTAATGCAGGATGGTGCCGACACCGGGCAGGCTGCCGCCCTCCGGCCTCAGATCGTAGTCGGCCAGAAGGATGTGCCAGCGGCCGTCGTCCTGGAATCTTCGCACCGTCTGGCTCTGCTCTGCCGGCGATGAAACCGAATCCAGCCGCAACGCCCCGAAGGCCTCCAGCACCCGGTGGAGCCGGTCGAGGCTGTCCTGGCGAAACTGAGTGAATACGACCATTTTCGAGCCCGCTGCGGCCACATCTTCGGCCAGGTCTACCAACGGCCCCACCTTCGTGCCATCGAGGCTGGCCGGAGCGAAGTTGCAGGCCTGCTTGAGGCGCGCCACCGCCTTCTCGATATGCGCCCGGGTGACCGCCTGGCCCAGTTCGCCCAGCCTACGGCGCTCCTCCTCCAGGATCTCCCAATAGGGCACCCGCTGCCGGCGATCGAGGGTGACCCAGATGCGATCTCTTGTCAGCGGAGGAAGCTCACGCGCCAGGTTGGCCTTGGAGCGGTGCAGGGTGTAGGGGCGGAAGCGCCGCTCCAGGTCTGGCAAGGTGGCGGCGCCGCCGCGGGCACTGCCCGGTGTGATGAAGAGAAAGATGGAAAGCCATTCCTCGGCGCGCTGCGGCATCACGCTCGAGAGGGCCCACCGCCGGGGGGCTCGCAGGCGCTCGTATTCCGGGATGGGCTGAATGGCGCGCCGGCGATAAGCCAACGCGTCGTCCAGGACCACCAGATCCCACTCGAGGCCCGGGCCGGCGAGACGCCGCGTGCGGATGTCATCGGAGAGCGTCGCGTAGTCCACAAGCGTGACATGGGCCGTGGCGTTCCAGGCATGGCTGCGGCTGGAGGCGTCGCCATCGACCTGAACGGCGACGAGTCCCGGCGCCCATTCGGTGAGACATCGGGCCCAATGCCCTTTGGCGGCCTCGAGGCACACGATGAGGGCCCGCCTCACCTGGCCCAGGGTCACCAGGCGGTGCAGGGCGGAGCAGGCGCCGACCGTCTTGCCGGTCCCCAGGTCATCGGCGAGAAGGAAGCCTTCGTTCGCCATGAGAAGCCGCACGGCTTCTTCCTGATACGCTCGAAGGAGGAGGCCTCCCTCTTCTCCTGCATCCGCCTCAAGCGTTCTGGGCGCCTCCAACCTGGGGCGCAAGAGGGCCAGGATGTCGACCGAGGGCAAGGACCCCTCTCCGCCGCCGGTAATCTTACTGAGAGCGGGTGGAGGCCCGCTCCGCGGCCAGGTGGGGAGTGGCCCCAGCCGGCCGCCCCAAGGTTGCTCGCCGCCGAGGCCCAGAGCGACGGGGCCGGGGCGGGCAGGAGCCGCGAGCATCGGCCGGGTGCGTAAGAGCTGCGGAGCGGCAAGCGGCACGAACCCGAGAAATGGGATCGGCGGTGGGAAGATCCGCGGCCGGGCAAAGCCGCCGGGCTCCTCGAGCTGAATGGGGATGTGGATGAGCGTCGGATAGGGAAGGTAGAGAGGCCTGGAAATCTGGATATCGCGAGCGGTGGCAACTTGCGGCCGCCCAAGAGGAGCGGTGGCCCGGCCGGCGACCAACCGAAAGCGCGCCATCTCAGGAGCCGCGCGCCTCGCCGACCTTCTGGCCGTGGGCCTCTTCGAGGGCGCTGCGCACGCGCTGGAAGGGCTCCAAGATCCCCTTCCCGCGGAGCCGCTTGGGCAGCGCTTCTCGGCCCGCCTCGGCCTCCTGCTCATATCCTGGGAAGGCCTGCAGAGCAAACTGGCCTTCGGGCGTGGCTCGCGCCCAGAGCACCGGAACCTCGATGCGCGGCCGGAGCTTGAGAAACTCAGCCTCGCGCACGAGCACCAGCTCGGGATGCAGCTCGAGCGTCTGGAGCATCGGCAGGCCGATCAGATCGGTGCAGATGTACTCCATGAGGAGCTCACCATACAACACCCGCTGCAGGCTCGTGGGCCGGATGGGGCCGCTCACGCGGAACTCGAGCGGGCGCGTCAGCCCGTCGGTGACCAGGCAACCCCCGCGTATCGAGCTCCCTTCGTCGAAGGCGGCGAGATCCAAGAAGGCGAGGAATCGCTCTCCGTCCGTGGCCGCTGTCTCGGTCATTGGCTTCCCTTCTTCGGTGAGTGACGACGCCCAGGGACGGCGCCGGGGTGCTGTCCCATAACTCTATTCAAAACGGTGGGCAACTGCAAGCCTCTCCGGAGTCCTCCGAATCAGCGGCTCGTCGGCAGGCGGGGCATCTCCGGCCCCGGCACAGCCAGGAGCTCCGCCAAAGCGGCACGCAGCGCCACCCGATCATCCCAGGGAACCTCAACCTCGCCGAAGCACATCGACTGCTCATGGCCCTTTCCGCACACGATCACCAGGTCGCCGGGCGCCGCCATGCGGACCGCGCGCCGGATCGCCTCCGCGCGATCGGGCTCGCGCCAGAACGATTCCCCTTCCACCCCGCCCCGTTCTTCCGCACCGGCCGCCATCTCCGCCAGGATCTCCTCGAGCGATTCGGTCCTGGGGTCTTCCGCCGTCAGCAAGGTCCTATCGGCCAATTCGGCCGCCACCGCCGACATCCATCCCCGCTTGGCGCGATCGCGCAACCCGGCCGCGCCGAAAACGGTGATCACCTTTCCCTGGGTCAGGCTGCGGGCGGTCTCCAGGGCGCGGCGAAGGGCGTTGGGGGTGTGGGCGAAGTCGACGATCGCCGTGAAGGGCTGGCCCAGGGCGATGCGCTCCATCCGCCCCGGCACGCCGGGCATCTCCCGGATTCCCTGGGCCGCAAGTTCCGGTGAGATTCCAAGCGCCTCCACGGCGGCCGCAAACGCCGCCAGACAGTTCGAGACATTATGCAGGCCCGCCAACGGCGAAGCGACGGGGACTCGATAGCCCTTCCCGCTGGCTACGAACCGGATCCCGTCGGCGCCGCCCTCCAGGCCCTCTCCGCGCACTTGAGCCCCCTCACTCAGACCGTATGTCGTCGCCGGAGCGGTGGCCACGCGCGAGAAATGGTCGAACGAGCCGTCGTCCAGGTTGAGGATTGCCGATCGCCGAGGCGCGCCGGCCTTGGTCGGGCACTCGCCCAGCCCGGCGAACAGCCGGCCTTTGGCCTCCAAGTAATCCGCATAGGTGCCGTGATAGTCCAGGTGTTCGTGGGTGACATTGGTGACGACGGCGACATCGAAGTCGCAGGCCGCGACGCGGTGCTGTGCCAGGCCGTGGGACGTGACCTCGAGGACGCAGTGCGTCAGCCCGGCCCGGACCATCTCGGCCAGATAGCCCTGGACGGCGGGCGCCTCCGGCGTGGTCACGTGGAAACCGGTCTCGAGAACCCGGCCGCCGATCACGGCGTTGACCGTGGTGATCATCCCGGCGGGCAGGCCCGCCGTGATGAGGATCCGATGCAATAGACAGCAGGTGGTCGTCTTGCCGTCGGTGCCGGTGACTCCCACCATCACCAAATGGCGAGCGGGATGCCCGTGCCATGCGGCCGCGAGCTGGGCGAGCGCTAGCCGCGAGTCGGGCTGAGGGATGTAGGGGATTCCCAGCCCGGGGTCGGGCGCCTCACCGACGGCCGCCGCGGCCCCTCGGCGGGCAGCCTCGGCCAGGAAGAGGTGCCCGTCCCGTGACCCGCCCCGGACGGCGACAAAAAGCGCGCCAGGGGTCACCTGGCGCGAATCGTCGGTCAGCGATGTGATTTCCGGGTCAGGGAGTCCTGCTCCGCTGGCCCCCAACGATCTCAAGAGCTGATGCAGCCGCATGGGGCACCCAGCAACCGATCACTGATCACTGATCACCTCGCGGTGGAATGGTGATCGGTGATCGGTCGATTACTTGAGCGACTGCCTGAGGCCCTCGAGACCGCCGAGCACCGAACCATCCAACACCTTGTCGCCGACGATCACCACCAGGCCGCCCAGGAGGCTCGGGTCGACGCGGAAGGCGATCGTCGAGCCGGAGCCGAGCTTCCCGACGATCTCGCGCCGGATCACGTCCTGCTCCTCTGGCGTGAGGGGAAGGGCGCTGGTCACCTCGGCGCTCGTGCCCGCCAGGCCACCCTGCTCCAGCACCTGAACCCGGCCTCCTTTGATGCCGCTGAAGAACTCGGCGATAAGCGTCCTCTGTCGTTTCTCGTCCAGCGATCCGCGGATGAGCTTCTCCGCCGCGGCGAGGGCCAGCGCCGCCACCTGCTCGCGCAGCTCTCCCAGCGCGTGCAGCTTGGCCTGCTCGGCCTCGGCCAGCGCCGCGGTGCGGATATCGGCGGCCTCCTTCTCGGCCGCGGCCTTGATCTCACGGGCCGTCTGCTCCGCCTGCTCGGCGGCTTTGCGCAGGTGGTCATTGGCCTCGCGCTGGGTCTTGGCCATGTGCGCCTGGGCGTCTTTCTCGGCGCCGGCCCGCGCCTCGGCCGCCACGCGGGCATCTTCGAGCCCTTGGGTGATCTTCTCGCGCCGCTTCTCAAGCATATTCAGGATCGGCTTCCAGGCCCAGACGCGCAGGACGATCAGCAAGACGACGAAGTTGACGATCTGGGAGATGAGAAAGGTCAGGTTGATCCCCAGAGGGGCGAGGGCGTCCAATCGTGCCTCCTACTGGATTCCGACGAACATCAAAATCAGCGAGACTACCAGGGCGTAGATGGCGATGGCCTCGGTGAAGGCGACGCCCAGAATCATGTTGGTCAGGATGGTTCCCGAGACATCGGGGTTGCGGCCCATCGCCTGGAGGGCGCCCAGCGTCAGCAGACCGATCCCGATCCCGGGTCCAATGGCGCCCAGGCCGATCGCCAGCCCGGCACCGAGCGCTCGTGCGGCTTCGAGATCCATACTATCTATCCTCCTCCATGATGGCGGTGCTCTGGTTCAGGCCGCCTCAGTGAGCAGCCGAAGGTTCCGGATGGGCCCCGGGTTCATCGCCGTGCCCGACCGTCGCCATGTTGATGAAGATCATGGCCAGCAAGGCGAAGACGGCGGCCTGGATCAGCCCGACGAAGAGCTCCAACCCGTAGAATCCGGCCGGCAAGAAGAATGGGACCAGATTGGACATCACGAAGATCAGCACGGTCCCGGCGAAGATATTGCCGAGGAGACGGAAGGCAAACGAGATCACCCGGCTGAACTCGGAGATAATCTCCAGCAGGCCGGCACCGAATTCGATGATCCCGATGGGCCCGCGAGCGAGGGCAGGGAAATTGAGGAATTTCAGGAAATAGCGGCCGCCCTGACTGCGAATGCCATAAGCCTGGACGACCGCCATCGTGATGAGGGCCAGGGCCAGGGTGAAGTTGAGATCGGTGGCGATCCCCCGGATCAGGGGCGTGATATTGCACGAGGTGCACAGCGCAGCCTCGCCGGGCTCTCCCGGCTCGGCGGCGTGGGCCTCCCCCTCGGACGCCTGACGCGGCACGGGTTGGGTGCCGTCGACGGTGTAGAACGTGAGCGGGCCCAGGCGGATCTCACGTGGCGCGTATCCCGGGACCGAGGCGCCGTGGGGAGTTTCCAGAACGCCGATGCTCTCGGCCCCGGGGAGAAGCTTGAACCAGTTGCCGATGAAGACGAGGAAGAAGAGGGTGGCGACAAACGGGAAGATCGAGGCGGCTCGCCGACCCGCAATGCTCTCGGTGAAGGTGGCCAGCACCTCGCCGAGGGCCTCGACGAAGTTGCTGATGAAGCCCTTGGGCGGCGCCAGTTGGCCGCGGCGGGCGTGACGCAGCCCAAAGGCCACGAGCAACAGCACCAGCGCGTCCATCACCAGCGTCGTCAGGAAGGTGTTGGTCATCCTCTCGCCGCCGAACCAGGGGATCGGCAGCGGCTCAGCCGGCAGGCTGACCACCGGCAGCGCCCCAAAGGGCGACTTGCCCAGGTCGGAGAACAGGAAGGTCGTCGCCGGACCGCAAAGGAAGATGACAGCCGCCAGGGAGAGGACGACGATCAGTACTCTGCGCACGCTAGTGCTCCTTTGCCCGGCCGTCGTCCGGCTGGTCGAGGGCGATGCGCCGCGCACGGCGCAGCACCCACCAGACCATCGCGATCAGGCTGATCGGGATGCTGCCTAGCACAAACGTCAGGGTGAACATCGGCTGGGTGTCCGCCAGCCGGTCGAGGGCGATACCGGCGAAAAGGGCGGCCAACGTCAGGAATGCCGTCAGGCAACCGGCTGACAGCCCGACCCCGCTTGCCCGTCCAACCAGCCTGAGCCCCCGGCCCACCGAAGGCGGGACCATCTCACCCGCCGGACCGGGAAGTGGAGGCTGCTGCTGGGGGCCTGCCCGGTCCATCCCATCCCTCCGACGCGGTTGGCGCATTCTATCACGAACGGAAAACCGCCGTCAAACAATTCAGACCCAAAAAGGGATCGTTCTCCCCGCCGACCTGGGGCGCACTACGCCGCCTCTCGGGCGCCGGTTGGTCGCCTCTTCTCGCCGAGATGATCGGGCGATGAGAAGATCGTGCGGAAAAAGTTAGAACAGGCTGCCCGCCGTCGCCATCGCCCATTCCAGCCAGGGCGCGCTGAACGTGCCGATGACCAGGATTGCCACGACGCAGACGGCAAGCGCCAGCGCGTAGGACCCTGGGACGACGATCCTCTCGCCCTCGTGGTCCGAACGGTAGAGATAGACCACCTTGAGAACCGTCATGTAGTAGTAGAGGCCGACGATCGCGTTGAGCACTCCGACGAAGGCGAGCCAGATCCACCCGCTGCGAACGGCGGCGGCGAAGACGTAGAACTTCGCCACAAAGCCGGCCAGGGGCGGCATACCGGCCAGCGAGAGGAACGCCACCATAAGGACGAGCGCCAATCCCGGCGCACGACGGCTGAGGCCGGCGTAGTCGGCGATCTCCTCCGAGCCCGCCGAGCGGGCGAAGAGAATGACGACGGCAAAGGCGGCCAGGTTGGTGACCACATAGGCCGCCAGGTAGAAGACGGTGCTGGCTGCACCGAACTGGCTGAGCGCCACAACGCCGATGATGGCGTAGCCGGCATGGGCGATCGAGGAGTAGGCGAGCAGCCGCTTGATGTTCTTCTGCCAGATCGCCAGGAGGTTGCCGAGCGTCATCGTCGCCGTCGCCAGGCCGGCCAGCATGCCGGTCCATTCGGTCGCGATCGTGGGGAAGACGGCCAGCATCACCCGGAGCAGCACGGCGAAGCCGGCCGCCTTCGAGGCCGTGGAGACGAAGGCCGTGATCGGCGTTGGAGCCCCCTCATAGACATCGGGCGTCCAGAAGTGGAACGGAACCGCCGCCACCTTGAACCCGAAACCGACGAGAACCAGCAAGGCCGTGCCCACCAGCACGACCGGCGAGAGTTGGCCGGTCTGATAGATGGACGCCAGGCGGTAGAGGTTGGTCTCGCCGGCAAAGCCGTAGAGCAGACTGAAGCCGTAGAGCATCACCGTCGAGGTGAGGGCGCCGAAGAGGAAGTACTTCATCCCCGATTCGGTGGACTTCTCGTCTCGCTTGATGAAGCCAGCCAGGACGTACAGCGGGATCGAGGTCGATTCGATCGAGAGGTAGAGCATGATCAGATCGGCGGCCGAGGCCATCAGGGTCATGCCCAATGTGGAGAAGACCAGCAAGGCGTAGTACTCACCGCGGTCGTGGACTTCCTTCACGCCGAGCGAAAGGAGGCAGGCCACCGCGCCCGAGAAGAGGAAGACGACCTTGAAGGTGAAGGCCAGCCAATCGTGGCGCAGCATCCCACCGAAGATCAGGCCCTGCTCGGCCTCGGGCCGGCTGAAGAACAGGGCGGCCACCAGGATCGCTGCCAGGCCGGCGGCGCCCAGCCAGCCGAGGATCCCTCGGCGCCCTTTGGGAAGAATCAGGTCGGCGGCCAGGATTACGACCGCCAGAAGCAGCAAGAGGATCTCCGGGAGAATGGCCAGGATCATGGAAGGGGTGAAATCGGCGATGGTCACTCAGGCACCTCCCAGGATCCTCACCACGGCCTCGGCCCCGGAGCCCACGAGCGGCGCCATCACCGAGGGATAGATCCCAACGAGGATGAGAATGCCGGCCAGAATCACCAGGGCGATCCGATCCTGCCAGGGGATGGCGCCGATATGCCCCTCAAACTCCGCCGGCATCGTCCCGAAGAAGACGCGCCCGACGACCCGCATGATGTAGGCCGCGGTGATCACGATCCCCAGCGCGGCGATCAGCGCCACCACGGGCTGGCGCTGCCAGAGCCCGAGGAAGATGGGAAACTCGGCGATGAAGCCCGAGAAGCCCGGCATCCCCATGGATACCAGGCCGCCGATAATGAAGGCCACGGCCACGAGGGGCATCGCCTTCACGAACCCGCCCAGCTTGGGGATCTCCCGGGTATGGGCGCGGTCGTACACCATCCCGACGACGGCGAAGAAGAGGGCCGTCATCACGCCGTGCGAGAACATCTGCAGGCCGGCCCCCGTCAGCCCGTCGCGGTTGAGCGTGGCAAAGCCGAGCATCACCAGGCCCATATGCGAGACCGACGAGAAACCGATGACGTACTTGAAATCGGTTTGCACCATGGCGATGAACGCCCCGTAGACCACGTTCACCGTCGCCAGCCCGAGGATCAGCGGCGACCAGAGGCGGGCGCCCTCGGGCAGGAGCATGATGCCCACCCGCAGCGCGGCGAAGGCGCCCAGCTTCATCAGAACGCCGGCGTGGAACATCGAGACCGCCGTGGGCGCCGCCACGTGGCCGTCGGGCGACCAGTTGTGAAACGGGAAGATGCCGCCCAGCACGGCGAAGCCGAAGAAGACAAACGGGAACCAGAACCTCTGAAACTCGGGGCTGAATCCCGCCCGCTCCAGCTCGAGCAGGTCGAACGTGCCCAGGCCCGAGGCGAAGTACATCGCCAGACCACCAACCAACGCGACCATTGATCCGATAAAGAGGTAGAGCGTAAGCTTCATGGCGGCGTACTCCCGGGTGACCTGCCAGCCCCAGATGGCGATCAGCAGGTACATCGGGAAGACCGCGATTTCGTAGAAAAAGAACAGCTGAAAGAAATCAAGTGAGATGAAAACGCCGAAGACGCCGGTGGCCAGGATGAAAAGGAAAGCGAAGAACTCGCGCGGGCGATCGTCGATTCCCCACGAGATCAGCACGCCGGTGAAGATCACGATCCCGGTGAGGAGAACCAGCGGCAGGCTGATCCCATCCACGCCGACGTGATACGAGATCCCCAGCGCCGGGATCCAGGGGACCTGCTGCTCAAACTGGTAGCCGGCGGCCGCCCGGTCGTAGCCGAGGTAGGCGACGAGGGAGAGCGCCAGGGCGAGCGTGGCCGCCGCCAGCGCCACCCAGCGGATCAGGGTCTTCCGCTCGCCGGGAAGGAACAAGAGCACAATCCCCGTCGTAATCGGCGTGAATGCGATGATGCTCAGGATCGGGAAAGTCATGTGGCTCTCTCAAGTTCACTACCGATCACGGATCACCGATCACTCCCTCCGGTGATCCGTGATCGGTGATCGGCAACTATCCAAACAGCCGAAGGACCGTTTGGTTGATGACGCCCACAATCCACGATGGCCAGACACCGATCAGGAGCATCAGGGCCATGAGCGGTGCGATGGCGATCACTTCCCGCCGGCTGATCTCCAGGCGGTGGCCGGCCCACTTCTCATTCATCGGCCCGTGGAGCACTAGCTTGATCCCCTTGAGGATGTAGGCGCCGGTGATCAGCAGCCCGATCATCGAGAGGGCGGTATAGAGGGTGAAGATCGGCCAGGCGCCCCGCACGACCATGAACTCCGAGACAAAGCCGTTCAGCCCGGGAAGTCCGAGCGAGGCCATCGCGGTGAAGATCAGGATCCCGCCGTAGATCGGCATCAGGGGGAACAGGCCGCCCCACTCCTTCAGGCTCCGGGTGTGGGTGCGCTCGTAGATCACGCCCACCAGAAGAAACATCCCTGCCGCCGAGAGGCCGTGGTTAAACATCTGCAGCACCGCGCCGTTCAGGGCGAAGACGGCGTCACCTTCGGAGAGCGAGCCGCGGGCGAAAGCCGCCGCGGCGATCCCCAGGACGACAAAGCCCATGTGGTTCACGGAGGAGTAGGCCACCAGCCGCTTGAAGTCGTCCTGCCCCCACGAGGCGAAGGCCCCGAAGATGATGGCCAGCACGGCCAGGAGCCCCAACACCCCCGCATAGATCTGCGCTTGCTCCGGATAGAGGGGCAGCACCAGCCTCAGGAACCCGTAGGCTCCCAGCTTGAGCAATACGCCGGCCAGGATCATCGAGCCCGCGGTGGGGGCTTCGGTGTGCGCATCCGGAAGCCAGGTGTGGAACGGCCAGATGGGCACCTTGATGGCGAAGGCGATCACGAAAGCCCAGAAGGCCACCGCCTTCACGGTTCCGATCGGCAAGGTGATCGGCAGCCCGAGAAGCGTGAGAGGCCCATCCAACGTGGCCCACCGCTCGGTGATCGTGATCAGGTCGAACGTGCCCGAGGCCACGCCGATCATCTGAATGGCCAGGAGCAGGCCGAGCGAGCCGGCCATCGTGTAGATCAGGAACTTGAAAGAGGCGTAGGCCCGATTGGCGCTCCCCCACTGGTTGATCAGGAAGTACATCGGCACAAGGCCGACCTCCCAGAAGACGAAGAAGAGCAGGAGATCGAGGGCCAGGAAGACGCCCAGCATCCCGGTTTCCAGGAGGAGAAAGAGCACCATATACGAGCGGACGTTTTCGGCGATGCTCCACGAGATGAGAAGCGAAAGCGGCGTCAGCAGCGTGGTGAGGAGCACCATCGAGACGGAAATCCCGTCCACGCCGACGTGGTAGCTCGAGCGGACCGTCGGATACCAGGCCGCCTGCTCGACAAACTGGTAGCCGGGCTGCGACGGATCGTAGGCGGCCCAGAGCCAAAGGGAGAGCCCGAAGGGGATCAGGCTGATGAGGAACGCGGCCCAGCGGATCCAGGCCGTCTTCTCCTTCGGGAGAACAAGGATCAGCAGGGCTCCCACCGCCGGGGAGAAGAGGATCAGGGAGAGCAGATGCGACTGGAGGAATTCCATCGGCGACCCCTACGGCCTGACGACCAGGACGTACGAAAGCAGGATGCCGGTGACGATCAGGCCGGCGATGAGATACTGCTGCACGCGGCCGGTCTGAACGGCGCGCAGCTGCCTCCCGGCCCACTTCACCACGCTCGCCGTCCCATCGCCCATCAATCCGTTGACGACCGGCTTATCGAAGTAGTTGCGGAAGATGGAACCAAGCCGCAGGGCAATCCTTGCCACCGCATGCAGGATCCCGTCGATCACGCCGCGGTCGATCCAGAGGTAGGAGAAGGTCTCCGCAAACCAATAGGCCGGCCGCACGAAGGCCCAGTCGTAGAACTCATCGAAGCCATACTTGCGTTCCAGGACGGTGTAGACGAATCCGAGAGGCTGG
>Ga0209521_10003953_pt1 | contig 11904 bp, 9 predicted proteins | sample Rifsed19ft4_FD_184016 | JGI IMG/M metagenome (GOLD analysis project Ga0209521, IMG submission 184016) | Soil microbial communities from Rifle, Colorado, USA - sediment 19ft 4 (version 2) | ecosystem: Environmental > Terrestrial > Deep subsurface > Rock core/Sediment | place: Rifle, Colorado... | reverse complement strand
AGCCGAGCGCCGCGGCAACCCCCGCGACGACGGCGAACACGGCCGCGGCGAGGTAGGCGAGCTTGATCTTCACGCGATCAACCCGACGTCCGGAACGCCGGGACTGTTGATAAAGATGGCGGGTCGCTCATTGCTCATTCATGGACAATCTGCTCGTCATACGGCTCGGTGAACCCGGGGTCCCCCGCCTCGAGGAAGTTCTTCAGGCCCACGAGGAAGGCCGCACCGTGACACCGCGTCCGGAGCGCGTCCTGCGGATTCTGGATCGGGAAGCCTTCGTACGCCACGTAGACGCCGGAGCGGTTCCCGCTCTTCTCTTCGAGGCGGATCGACATCCGTGCATCTCCCGACCACTTCACGACGAGTCCCTTGGCGGGCTCGATCGCTTCGATGACGCCCGCACGGGACTGAGGCCAGCCGATTTCGAATTTCCCCCCAACGCGCGGATCGATTGCGGGCTCCGACGTCTCCGCCCATCGGCGAACTGCATCGGGCTGAGTGAGCGCATCGAGCACCTTCGCGCGCGGGGCATCGACGAGGAGGTCGAACTTCATCCGAGGTTCTGTAATCGGTGTGCTGTCCGGTCGGAGGGAGTCGTCGCGCGCCTCCGTGATCGCCTTCAGGTTTCCGAGGCAGATTCGCCACGCGTCGACGAAGGTCCCGCACGTCGTGTCCTCCCGCGGCAGGATGCTGTGCACGACGCGGATCGTGGATCCTTCGGACTCGTCCTCGACCCGCCAATCGACGCGCGTGTCCGCCCCGAACAACGGCCATCGGAATGAAACGGACCGCAAGACCTCGCCGCCAAGGATCTCGCATGTCCATCCAGGCGGCTCCGTTCCCGCGATCGCGTAGTCCCCGCCAAAACGGAACTTCGAGCCGACGGCGGGTCCGCGTGTGTCGAACTGCGCGAAGTTGCAGAACCACCGGGCCATGTGATGGGCCGTAAGGAGGTGCTGGAACACGAACTCTCGTGGCGCGCGGATTCGGATGCCCATGCGGACTGTAAGCCCCATCGGTGCCGAGGCGAAACGGCCGTTCCCCTTGAAGGTTCGCGACCGATGAAGATCCCCACGATCGTGAAGACAACCCTTAACTCTCCCCGCCGCCGATACGGGGTTCCGAGGGGGAGCATGCTCTACATCAGCAATTTTAACGTGAAGGAAGGGCGACTGAAGGAATTCCAAACGTGGACGAAAAAGAACGAGGACTTGATGCAGAAGCACGCGCCCGCAGGCTGGATGTACAGAGGAACGTACGCGTACGTCCTCGGGTTCGGCCGGTACATGGGCGCGACGCTCTGGGAGTGCAAGAAGTACTCGGACTTCGACAACTGGCGGGAACATAGGGACGAGACTTGGCTTCGCCTTGGACAGGACTTCGGGGACTTCGCGACGAACGAGCCGGGCGAGTCCGTGCTGCTTCGGGAGATCGGTGACACGAAGATCATCGAGAAGCCGGTCATCGAAGAGGCGAAGTCGCGGCGGTCGCACTAGCCCGCTCCGAAGGTCCGCAGAACCGAAGCACGAGGTCCCGCGTCACCGCCTCCGCGTCGAGTAGCGTCTCGCGGGGGATCCCGGGGACTCCGCACACGAGGAACACGGTGGCTCGTGTCGTGGGCGTGACCGCTGTGCGGGCGGAGTCTCGGTAGGGGTAGATTGCGATTAGACCCGCGTCGTCCACGTTCACGACCTCATGCCCCGTCAGGACGACGGATTTCTCCATCCCGATTCCGAGGAACTCCTCGCCAGCGCGAGCCATGCGCATCACGAGGTCCCCGTGAAGCGTGGCCGCGTCGAAGGCCGCGAGGGCGATCCGCGTTTCAATCGAGGCGAGGTTGTACGCATCGACGAGCGTGTTGATCTTTGGCAGCGGTTTACCGCCAAGGATTCGCCGGATCAGGGCCTCTGCGGCGGGTCTCGTCTTCGTGGGATCGATTCCCACCCGCCAGAAGAAGTCCCGATATGCGCGGAGCTCCGGCACGTCCTTGAGCGTCTCGAGCGTGTACGCGGTTCGGACGCGTTCGACGACCTCCGCCTTATGCGCCTCCAGATCTGCCCGCTCCGGAGCGACGTGCACGTCGTCAATGAGGAACGGGATTGCGTCGAGCCCCTCGAACTCCTGAACGCTCGGGTCGAGGATGAGTCGAGGTTGCATCATCTTGGAGTCTCATGGCTAGCTGCGGCTTCATTCCTTCGTCCCGACCATGAACCGAGGAAACGCCGCCGAGATCGGGCTACGACCCGCCCCGCCTTCTATTCCTCATGAATAGGACCGCGAGGATCGCTGCGGCTGCGACGACCGCTATGGCCCCAAGCACGAATGGATTCAGGGGCGGACCGACCTCCGCCCGAGATTCCAGTGTTACGGTGATACTTACGGTTGCGGTGTTGCCCGACGCATCCGTGGCTCGCGCGTGGATTGTGTTCTCCCCCTGGTCCAAGATTAGGGTGGCGGACCAGGTCGTCGTTCCCGTGGCGAGATTCCATGTCGTTCCGTCGAGACTCACCTCCACCCGTTCCAGACCGCTGTTGTCAGACGCTGTCCCCAGGACCTGAACGGACGGCGTGAGTACGGTCCCGCCACTCGTGGGCGAGGTGATTATGATCGTCGGATTCGTGGCGTCCATCGGTGTCGCGGACACCTCCCGTGAGGCCAAACCTTCGCCCGCCGTCGTGACCGCGGTCACCTGGTAGAAGTACGTGACTCCATTCGTTACGGCGATGTCTGCATACGCGAGGACAGGACCCACCTGCTCGAGAAGGGTCGGCTGCCCAGTCAAAGTGCCCCTCCAGATGCGATAGTTCGTGAGCGCCGCCTCTGCCGTTCGCGCCGGTTCCGTCCAGGTGAGGTCGATCCCCCCATCTCCCGCGATGGCGTCTAGGTTCCTCGGTGCGGTGGGACGCGTGAGGGGAATCCATGTGTTCGCGTCGTAGTCGTATGCCCACGTCTCATCATTCGGCGTTCCCTGGAAGGGCCACTCACCGCCGAAGAGGACGACGCGGTCGGATTCGATGTCGTACGCCATGCTATGGAGGACGCGGCCTAGCGGTCGGATAGGAGGGCTCAGGCTTTCCCACTCGTTCGTGCCAAGATTGTACGCCCACGTTTCATCGTTCCTTACGTTACTGTCGCCTGAGAAGAGGATGACACGGTCGGACTCCTCCTCGTAGGCCATGGAATGCCCATGCCGCGGCGACGGTGCGGCGGCTGAGATCAGCTTCGTCCACGAGTCGAGGTCAAAATCATACATCCATGTCTCGCCGCTCAGATTTTCCACGGGATCACTCCCGCCGAAGAGCAGGATTCGGTCCGAGGCGCTGACGTACACAATCCGGTGTCGCTCTCGGATGGATGGCGCTGTCGCGGGGCTCATCTTCGTCCACGTGGATGCTTGCGGGTCATACGCCCACGTTTCATTATTGAAAACGCCGTCCCGGCTGCCGCCGAACAGGACGACTTTTCCGGAACCCCCATCGTACGCCACCGCGGAGCCTGCACGCGGGGACGGCGACACGCTCGGCGGGCTAAGGGGCGACCAAAGGTTCGCTTCGAGGTCGTAGGCCCACGTGTCGCTGAAGAAGCTGCCGCCGCCAAAGCCGCCGAACAGGACGATCTGGTCGAGTCCTGGGACATAGACCATGGCATGACCGAAACGGGCGGGTGGCCGGGTTGCGGGACTCATCTGCGTCCACTCGTTCGTGGCGAGGTCGTACGCCCATGTCTCATCGCTGGCGACGAAGCCAGGAAGCCGTCCCCCGAAGAGGACGATGCGGTCGGATTCGCTGTCGTAGGCCATGGTGTGACCGAGCCGGGCGGAGGGCCATGTCGGCGAGTTAACGGCGAGAATTCCTCCCGAGTCCCCGGCAGAGGAGACGTCTGGAGCGAGGGAAGAACTCGGATTCACCGCCTGAGTGGTCTGCGTGGAGGAGCTCTGTTCGAGCAAGGCACTCCCGCCATGTCCGCTGAGTAGGATGAGTCCGACCAACTGGGCGACAAGCAGACATGCGCACAGCCATGTCCGAAAATTGCCGAGCGACGGCGGGTTCATCGCAATTCACCGTTCGCCCTCTTCCGGCTCCCCGGGATGAGTCGATGGCGGGGATTCCCCTGTCAATGCAGCGAAGTCAACGACCCCGGCCTGCGCAACCTGGCGGGCGATGTCGAGGACCGTTACCTTGCCCTTCAGTTTCTCGAGGATCTCGCGGACGCTGACGTCCCACGTGTGCTCTCCGTCCCAGATCTGAACGACCTCCACCTTGACACGCTGCTCGATTCGGTACGCGACGCGCCTCCCGGTGTCCGTGAGTCCGTAAACCCTGCGTCGCTGCCGACCATTTCGAACGTGCGCCGACCTCTCCCGCAACAGGCCGTCTCGAATGAGCGGACCGAGGTACTGGCCGAGGTGTCTCTGGTCAACCCACACTGCCGCGGCAATTCCTTCTTGGGTCAGCTCCGGCGGAACCTCCGCCGCATCCACGGAGCGCGCGTACCGCTCGAGGTGGAGGAGGATTCGCTCCTTTGTCGTGAAACGGAACGCTCTTTCTCCCGTGGGGACAGGCGTCGGCACGGAACCGGAGTGCCCGGGAGGTGGACCCATCACTGCCGAGGTGATTTTGAGGGATCTCTCGGCGGTGGCTCCGATTTCGCCGGATGCCCTGGGGCGGTTCCAGCGAGGGATCAACCGGAGCGCGGGAAGGAGCACAGTCATCGCGATGAGGCCTGCGACGAGCACAAACACGATTTGAGTCAGGTGCACGACACTTTGGTTCATTGCTTCGAGTGCGTTCCTCGTGTCGCCGAGTTGCCCTTCAAGAATCGGTACGGGGTCGACGTACGTCACTTCGACTGTGATGGTTGCCTCGTTGCCATTCCTATCCAAGGCCCTCGTGGTGATTTGGTTCCTACCCTCCGAGAGACCGAGGGTGACGGAGAACGAACCGTCCTGCGTGACGTCGGCGACGGTCCCCGCTATCGCTACGCTCGCGCCGGGTTCCGTGATCCCCGAAACGACAGCGACCGGACTGGTCGTCGTTTCGCCATCAACGGGCGACAGCACTGTGAGCACGGGTGGATGTTTCTCAGGTCGGAAACTCGCCTCGATCCCCGAATCCCCACCCCACAACGCAAGCGCATCTCCATCAGGGCTGACTGCGAGAGCTGGGGGCGGGTATACACCCTGGCGGCTGAGTAGGACGGGTTGCGTCCAACTCGTTTCTTCCCCGATTCGAGACGCCGCGACCAGGTCGAAGTGCCATGAGCGGAGGGGTTGGAGCCATACAACGACGAAGTTTCCGAAACGGTCCGCATCGATCTCCGGATGCAGCCCTTCTCCGAGCCTGGCGACTCCTATGGGTCCGCCTGTCTTCTTCAGGTAAGCGGCGTAGGTGTCGTGGTCAATAAACACGCCGCCCGCCCCGAAGTGCGAGGATATGGTCGACCAGACTACATGGGCGTTCCCCGACGGTTCCATCGCAACCCGCGGGAAGGATTGCAACCTGCTTTCCGAGAGCACCACTGGCGTATCCCATCCTTGAAGTGGGCGGAACCTGGAGGCCCAGGTCCGTTCAGAATCGTACCAGGCCACGAGGACGTCCCCCCCTCCGCTGATCGCAATGTCGACCGGAGACCCCCGACCCCCAAACGGGATCTTCAACGGAGTCCAGGAAGCGAGCGTGGTAGCGTCCGACCATCCTCCCCCCGGGGTGAATTGTCGAACATAAAGGGTGGAGGGGCCACTAGACACAAGTTGAGCTTGGTCCGGGTAAGACGTGTCAACAAGGCCGATCTCCCCGGCCGTCTCAATCCACGCGACGGCTGCAAGGCCCGAAGCCTCCATCGCGAGACGAGGAAGGATGGAATTGCCAACACCTGCGTCGATTGCGACAGGATCTTCCCACTGCGAACCCGGGTCGTATCGGCGGGCGTGCAATCTGTCCCTTGCCCCGTCCCCCTCCGGCCATATCGCCATGGCATTCCCGGCGGAATCCACTCCCACCTGCGGCGTTCGCCACCTAAGGAAGGTGCTGTCGTCCCACACAGCAAGTTCTTCCGTCGTACCCAGCCCCGCAGCGGAGATTGAAGTTGCATTCAGGATCACCTTCGGGTAGTCGGCACGCCAGTACTCGTCTGCCCATACGATCATCCCCTCTCCGCCGGCATTCACGGCGACCTGTAGACCGCCCTCCAACCCGCCTCCGATCCACATTGGGGATCCCCATCCGGGTCCCGTCGTGTATCGGCTCACCATCACTCGCCCGGGCTCTGGCCCATGCGGCGATGGTTCACGCCAGACGGCAACACCGTTGGACGCTCCGTCCATCGCGACGCTGACTTGGCCCGCCCACCCATACGCCCCGACGGGGAGGGGGTCCGACCACTCTCGCTCGTTGGCCTGCACGGAATTCGGCACCATGACAAACGCGAAGAGCACGGTTAGGAACACGACCACGCCCGACGTCGACCTCATCGTCATCAGCTCCTCCTCCTTTGAGGGAGCCTCATTGCGCGGGTAGACCCAAAAGCTTTGCCAAGGAGTCCCGCGGCCAAAGGCATCTCCTGCATCAATCGCGCCGACCGCGAGTGCACGCCTCAGGAATTGCGGGTTACGGTGCCAAAGGGAAAACTCAAGTCGGATTTCCACCGTACCATGATCGATGTTCTTCGAGCAGAGGCTCATTGGGCAGATGGCGAACTTCGGCTACCTCATCGGGGACCCGGAGGCAAGGACAGCGGCCGTGATCGACCCGAGCTTCGACGCGCGGATCCTCCAGAAGGTCGCGGCGGAGAACGGCTACACGGTCGAGCTGATCTTCAACACGCACCACCACCCGGATCATTGCTTCGACAACGAGCGGCTTGCGAACGAGACCGGTGGCAAGGTCGCCGCCCACCGGCTGAGCCGCGTGCGGAAGGACTTCGTCCTCGAGGACGGAATGATCGTGCCCGTCGGCGGGCTCAAGATCAAGGTCCTCCACACCCCGGGCCACTCGCCCGACTCGTGTTGCTTCATCGTCGGCGGGCGCGTCTTCACGGGTGACTGCCTTTTCGTTGGCGATTGCGGCCGCGTGGACCTACCCGGGTCCGACATCGAGCAGATGTACGATTCCCTGTTCAACAAGGTCCGGAAGCTCGAGGAGAACCTCGTCGTGTGTCCCGGCCATCACTATGGCCCCACGCCGACGTCGACGATCGGCCACGAGAAGGCAACGAACTACACGCTCCAGCCGCGGAGCGTCGAGGAGTTCAAGGCGTTCATGCGGGCGCCGTAATCTCGGCGGGCACGGGCTCTTTCGCTTTCTTGCGGGAAGTGCGTGGCTTTCTCGGCTTCTTCCCGCCCACGGGCGCGGCCTTCGCCTTCTTCCGGTCGGCCTTCGTCGGGCAGTCCATGTTGATGCAGATCACCCAGGGCCGGCGGCCCGTCTGGAGGACTTCGATGATTGGGTTGTTGCATGCCGGGCAGCGGTTTTTCGTCGGGACGATCAGGCCGCGCTGGGGTAGCGGGAACGAGTTCTCGCACTGCGGGTAGTTCGAGCACCCGACGAAGCGCTTCCCGCGGGCGGAGTGGATGATCCGGAGCTCTCCGGTCCCACACTTGTCGCACGGGGCGATCACGCTCTTCTCGCGCACGGTCGGGCACTCCGACGCGACGCAGAACGTCTCGGTCCGGCCGCGGTCGATCTGCTTGACCATCGGCGACCCGCACTCGGGGCACGGCTGGTCCGCGCTCAGGATGATTCCGACCTGGGGGAGCGGGTGTGTGTTCCGGCACGCGGGATACCGGTCGCAGCCGAGGAACCGCTGTCCGCGGCGGGACCGGCGGACGACGAGGGTCCCCTGGCCGCACACGTTGCACGGTCCGATGTAGTTCTGCTCCTTGAGAGCGGCCTCGATCTCCTGGCCGATCGCGGCCTCGTTCTTCTGGAGGATCTCGACGACCTCCTCGAGCATCTGCTGGGATTCCGAGATCACTTCCTTCTGCGTGCGAACGCCGCGGGCGATCTCGTCCATGTCCCGCTCGAGATGCGCGGTCATCTCGGGCTGCGTGATCTTCTCCGCGTGGTCCTCGAGGGCGGAGATGAGGGCCTTGCCGCCCACCGTCGGGCGGACCTGCTTTCCCTCGATGTACTTCCGGTCGTACAGTTTCTGGATGATCTCGTGGCGGGTCGACTTCGTCCCGAGGCTGAGCCGTTCCATCTCTTGGATCAGGGCGCCCTGCGTGTACCGCGGCGAAGGCCTCGTCTCGTCCTTCTGGACCGTGACATCGACGAGGGGAACGTCCTCGCCGACCGCGAGGGCCGGGAGGGTCGCCTCCCGCGTGGTCCAGTACGGGTAGTAGGCCCGCCATCCGGGGTCCTTGATCACGTATCCGTCCGCGCGGAACGTCTCGCCGCCCGCATCGAGCTTCGCTTCCGAGACCTCCGCGATGCAGTTCGGCGCGACCGTCGCGAGGAACCGCCGGGCGACGAGCTCGTAGACCCGCCAGTGGTCCGGCCGCAAGTCTGACTTCTTCGCGCCCTGCGTCGGGTAAATCGGCGGATGGTCTGTTGTCTCGTTCGGCCCGCGGCGACCCCGGATCTTCTCCTGTGCGAGCAACGTCCGCGCCTCGTTCGCGAGGTCAGACTCCTCGAGTTTCTGGAGGACGCCCCGCAGGCTCAACGTCGGCGGGTATACGGTGTTGTCCGTCCGCGGGTAGCTGATGAGCCCGCGCTGGTAGAGGTCCTCCGCGATCTTCATCGCGTGCGCGGCGCCGTAGCCAATCCGGTTCGCCTCCGCAATGAACGTCGTCGTGTTGAAGGGGATCGGCGGCCATTCCTCCTTCTCGTTCTGCACATACTCGAGCACACGACCTGCAGCGGCGGCCTTCGCATTCTGCTGCGCGACCTCCGCCTCCTTCTGGACCCAGAACCGACCGTTTTCGTGCTCCGCGGGGAAGGTCGTCCCCTTGTCGAACGTCGCGATCACGGTCCAGAAGTTCTGTGGGACGAAGCCCTCGATCTCCGCCTCCCGGTTCACGATCAGCGCGAGGGCCGGGGTCTGGACCCGCCCGACGGAAAGGAAATCCCGCCCGAGCTGTTTCGCGGCGAGGGATACGAACCGTGTGAGGGCCGCGCCCCACGCGAGGTCGACGACCTGGCGGGACTCCGCGGATTCCGCGAGGGGCACGTCGACATCGACGAGGTGCGCGAAGGAGTCCTCGATCTCGGCCTTCGTGAGGGACGAGTACCGCGCGCGCTTCACCGCCACGTTTGGATTGACTTTCCGGATGATCTCGAGGCACTCGACGCCGATGAGCTCACCCTCGCGGTCGAAGTCCGTCGCGACGATGACCATGTCGACTCCCGCAGCAAGCCGCTCGAGCGCGGTCGCGAGTTCCGGTGCGGTGACCTTCTTCACGGGCTCCGTCCATACGAGCCGCTTCAGATCGACGTTCGACCAGTCGTTGAACTCGTCCGGGTAGTCGAGGTTGAGGATGTGCCCGCGCATCCCGACAACGGTGTACTCGTCGCCGTCAGGTGTGAACGAGAACGTGGGAACGCGGCCGATCTTCCCGCGCTTCATCTTGCCGTCGGAGAGGATCACCGCGATGCGCACGGCGGTGTTGTTCTTCTCTGTCACAATGAGTTTCCGCACGGACTCCCGACCATTAGCCCCGTTTATTTAACAGTTTGTCGGCGAGAATCACATGTCAAAGCCCCGTAGGGGCTTTGCCGTGTTTCGACTTTCATTCATCGCGAGGAATAAATAGTTCAGCTCGGCGCCGGCGATTCGCGGAGTAATCGGGCGATGTCGACGGGGTAATCCGCGACGGGAATCCCCGCCTTCGCGAACGCATCGATCTTGCTCTGCGCGGTTCCCATGCCGCGGGAGATGATTGCGCCCGCATGCCCCATCCGCCTTCCCGGGGGCGCGGTTCGACCCGCGATGTACGCGTAGATGGGCTTCCGCATCCGGCGCGCCCGCTTCGCCGTCTCCTCCTCCGTCGTCCCGCCGATTTCGCCGACGAGGACGATCCGTTTCGTCTCGCGGTCCTTCGCGAGGAGCTCGAGGGCCTCCGACATGCTCGTGCCGATCACAGGGTCCCCGCCGATTCCGAGGCACGCGGACTCGCCGAAGCCCGCTTCCGTAATCGCGTGGACGATTTCGTATGTGAGCGTTCCGCTCCGGGAGATCACGCCGACGTCGCCGGGCCGGAAGATGTGGTTCGGCATGATTCCCGCTTTCGCCTTCCCGGGCGAGATGAGGCCGGGGCAGTTCGGGCCGATCACGCGGCATGCCTTTGCGCGTGCGTAAGTGACGACGTCGAGGGTGTCGTGGAAGGGGATCCGCTCCGTGACGATCACGAGAAGTCTCACACCCGCCTCAATCGCCTCGACCGCTGCGTCCTTCGCGTACGGCGCGGGGACGAACATGATCGACGCGTTCGCGCCCGTCTCGTCGACGGCGTCGAAGCACGAGTCGAACACGGGGACGCCATGGACCGTCTCCCCCGCCTTCCCCGGCGTCACGCCCGCAACGATCTTCGTGCCGTAGTCGAGCATCGCGCGGGTATGGAACTGGCCCTGGTGGCCTGTGATCCCCTGGACGAGGAGCCTCGTTCTCTCGTCGAGCAACACAGCCAGCTCAAGCACCTCCCGCGCGGAGCTTCACTGCAAGCTCCGCGGCTTCTCCGATCGTCTCCGCGGGGTAGCCGATTCCCTGGAGGATTTCCCTCGCGCGCTCCTCGTTCACACCCTTGATCCGCGCGACGACGGGCACGCTCACGTGCATCGCCTCGAGGGCCTCCTTCACGCCGACCGCGACGGTGTCCGCCTTCGTGATCCCACCGAAAATGTTCAGCAGGATCACGGACGGCTTCGCCTTGAGAAGGATTTCAAACGCCTCCTTCACCTTTTCCGGGTCGTCCGTCCCGCCAAGGTCGAGGAACGCGCCGCCGCGACCGCCCTTCAGGCTCAGGACGTCGAGGGTCGCCATCGTCAGGCCCGCACCATTCGCGATGACGCCGATGTCCCCGTCGAGCTGGATGAACGTGATCCCCTTGTCGTGCGCCTCCTCCTCGAGGGGCGTGCGGTCCTGCGGTAGCTCCGCGTACTCGGGGTGGCGGAACTCCGCGTTGTCGTCGACGATGAGCTTCGCGTCCCCCGCGACGACGCGTCCATCCTTGAGGACTGCGAGTGGGTTGATTTCGACGAGCTCCGCGTCCTCGCCGCGGAATAGCGCGTACGCCTTGCGGGCGACATCGGAGACCTGATTCGAAATCTCCGTTGGGAGGCCGAGCTTCTTCGCGAGCGCGCGGAGAACGTATGGCTGCAAGCCCACGAGCGGCGGGATGTGCACCTTGAAGAGCTTGTCCGCGGGGACGGACTCGACATCGATTCCGCCGAGGGCGCTTGCCATCAGGAGGGGCGCGCGAGCGGAGCGGTCGACCGTAATCGACAGGTACAGCTCCCGCGCGATGTCCAGCATCTCCTGGACGAACACCTCACGCACCGTGTACGGGCCGATCGTCATCCCGAGGATTGCGCGGGCGGCTTCGCGGGCCTCCTCGAGGGTATGAGCGAACTTTATCCCGCCCGCTTTCCCACGACCGCCGACGAGAACCTGCGCTTTCACGACGCACGGGAGCGGTGGATCCATGATGTCCTCGGGTCTCGACGCGAGGACGCCACGCGGCACGGGCATCCCGTACTTGCGAAAAATCTCGTGGGCCTTGTACTCGTAGAACTTCATCGAGTGGCGGATGCCATGGCCGTTTCGGATTTAGTCTTACCGCGTTCGTTCGAACGGGCGATGTCGTCCAATCAGTAGATTGACGTCCCCGTCGTGGTCACAAGTTCCCGGAACGCCTTCATCAGCTGCTTCGTGACCTTCCCCGGTTTCCCATCCCCGATGGCCCGCCCGTCC
>Ga0209521_10003952_pt1 | contig 11905 bp, 14 predicted proteins | sample Rifsed19ft4_FD_184016 | JGI IMG/M metagenome (GOLD analysis project Ga0209521, IMG submission 184016) | Soil microbial communities from Rifle, Colorado, USA - sediment 19ft 4 (version 2) | ecosystem: Environmental > Terrestrial > Deep subsurface > Rock core/Sediment | place: Rifle, Colorado... | reverse complement strand
GAGCCGCGCCCGCCCGTGGTGACCGTCATGGGCCACGTCGATCACGGCAAGACCTCGTTGCTCGACCATATCCGCAAGGCCAAGGTCGCTTCCGGCGAGGCCGGCGGCATTACCCAGCACATCGGTGCTTATCACGTGGAAACGCCCAGGGGCGTCGTCACTTTCCTGGACACGCCCGGTCACGAGGCCTTTACCGCCATGCGCGCGCGCGGCGCCAAGGCCACCGATATCGTGGTTCTGGTGGTGGCGGCCGATGACGGCGTGATGCCGCAGACGGTCGAGGCGATTCACCACGCGCGCAATGCCAAGGTGCCGCTCGTGATCGCGGTGAACAAGATCGACAAGCCCGAGGCGCAGCCCGATCGCGTGCGCCAGGAACTCACCAAGCACGAAGTCGTTGCCGAGGAGTGGGGTGGTAATGAAATTTTTGTGAACGTGTCCGCCAAGACCGGCGAAGGCATCGACAAGCTGCTCGAATCCGTGCTGCTGACGGCCGAGGTGCTCGAACTGAAAGCGCCCAGGACGGGACCGGCGTCGGGTCTCGTGGTGGAGGCGCGCCTCGACAAGGGCCGCGGCCCGGTGGTCACGGTGCTGGTGCAGCGCGGCACGCTGCGCAAGGGCGACGTGATCCTCGCCGGACGCGAGCACGGGCGCGTGCGCGCCATGTTCGATGAAAAAGGCCGTACGGTGAAAGAGGCCGGACCGTCCATCCCCGTGGAAGTCCAGGGACTTTCCGGCGTGCCGAACGCGGGTGAGGAGGTCATGGTGGTGGAGTCCGAGCGCAAGGCGCGCGAGATCGCGCTTTACCGCCAGGGCAAGTTCAAGGACGTGCAACTCGCGCGCCAGCAGGCGGCGAAGCTGTCCGATGTGTTCGAGCAGCTGAAAGAGGACGAAGAAGCCAAGACCTTGAATCTCATCATCAAGGCTGACGTGCAGGGATCGATCGAGGCGCTCTCCGTGGCGCTCGAAAAGCTCTCCACGCCCGAGGTCAAGGTCAAGGTGATCCACGGCATGGTGGGTGGCATCACCGAATCGGACGTGAACCTGGCAGTGGCGTCGAACGCCGTCATCATCGGATTCAACGTGCGCGCCGACAGTTCCGCGCGCAAGCTGATCGAGCACCAGGGCGTGGACGTGCATTACTACAACGTCATCTACGACGCGGTGGAAGAGGTCAAGGCCGCCATGGCCGGCATGCTCAAGCCCCAGTTCAAGGAACAGCTGCTGGGGCTCGCAGAAGTGCGCGATGTGTTCCGCTCGCCCAAGATGGGCGCCGTCGCCGGCTGCTACGTGGTCGAAGGCGCCGTGAGGCGCAACCGCCCGATCCGCGTGTTGCGCGACAACGTGGTGATCTTCGAGGGCGAGCTCGAATCGCTGCGCCGCTTCAAGGAAGACGCCGGCGAAGTGAAGGCCGGACTCGAATGCGGTATCGCCGTGAAGAATTACAACGACGTGAAGGTCGGCGACCAGATCGAGGTTTTCGAGCGCGTCGAGGTCGCCCGCACCCTATAATATTCTTGTAACCGCAGATAAACGCAGATTAACGCGGATAAGAAGGTTTTTCGCTTTGTTTGCAGTTGATCTGCGTTTATCAGCGTTCATCTGCGGTTCCATATTCTTATGAAAACAGTGTCCAACCGCCCGCGGCGTGTCGCGGAACTCATCCGGCGCGAACTCGCCATGCTCATCCCGCGCGAGCTCGACGATCCTCACGCGCACCAGATCACGTTGACCGGCGCGGAAGTGTCGCGCGACATGTCTTCCGCCCGGATTTATTTCTCGTTGCTGAGCGGCGTGGCGGAGGCGAAGCAGGTGACCAAGTCGCTCAACCGCGCCGCCGGATTCCTGCGGCATGCCCTCATGGGACGGGTGTCGCTGCGTACCGTGCCGGCGCTGCGTTTTTATTTCGATGAATCGGTGGAACGTGGAGCGCGCATCGATACTCTGATCGACCAGGCTATTTCTGAAGATAAACAAAACCAAGATAAATAGACAGGATTCACAGGATTAACAAGATTAAAGACGAACAATAACCTGTGGTTTTTACAATCCTGTAAATCCTGTTAATCCTGTCCATTCAGATTTATCTTTATTTCGCAGTATGAGGATATTGAAGCAGTGAAGCGGCAACGACGTAATTGTGATGCGATAGATGGCGTGATGCTGCTCGACAAGCCGGTGGGGCTGACCTCGAACCAGGCCCTGCAGACGGTGAAGCACCTGCTCAATGCCTGCAAGGGTGGACACTCGGGCAGCCTCGATCCCATCGCGACCGGACTGTTGCCGCTGTTCTTCGGCGAGGCGACCAAGCTGACCCAGTTTCTGCTCAATGCCGACAAGCGTTACTGGAGCGTCTTTCGGCTTGGGGTCAGCACCAACACGTATGACAGCGAAGGCGAGGTGACGGCCACCCGCCCGGTCAACGTCACCCGGCGCGACATCGAACGCGCCCTGGAACGTTTTCGTGGCGAGATCGAGCAGGTGCCGCCGATGTATTCCGCCATCAAGCATCAGGGCGAGGCGCTCTACAAACTGGCCCGCGCGGGTGTGGAGATCGAGCGCGAGGCGCGCCCCGTGACCATCCATGAGATCAAGCTGGTGGGTCTCGAAAATGACTTGCTGACGCTGGAAATCGCCTGCTCCAAGGGCACTTATGTACGCAGCCTGGCGCACGATCTGGGCGAGGCCCTGGGTTGCGGGGCGCACGTGGTGCAATTGCGCCGCCTCGGCATCGGCCAGGTCGATATCGAGAAGGCGGTTCCGCTCGACCGCTTGCAGGCCCTGGAAACCCCGGTGGAACGCGTGCAGTTGCTGCAACCCGTGGACAGCGTGCTGCATGAGGTACCGGATGTGCACCTGACGCCGCTCGCGGCCCATTACCTGAAACAGGGGCAGTCGGTGTCGACACAGCATGGCTTCAAACCCGGCTGGGTCCGGCTGTACGAGGGCGACAAGCGCTTTCTCGGCATGGGTCAGGTGCTGGATGACGGGCGCGTGGCGCCGCGGCGCCTGCTCGCACTGGGCGCAAATCCCTGAAACATGCTTGAAACAGGCGGTCCGTATGGCGCGTTCGGACCCGATATTGGCGGTTGAGGCGGGGTCCCCCCGCAGGTAGAATACGCGCCCTTCAAGGCGTAACTGACAGCAAATTGAGGTAAATATTGATGACCGTCACCCGCGAGACCAAGGCCAAGGTCATGCAGGACTACCAGATTCACGAAGGAGACACCGGATCGCCCGAGGTCCAGGTTGCCCTGCTGTCCACGCAAATCGAGGAATTATCCAGCCACTTTCAGACACATCCGAAGGATCATCATTCACGCATCGGTCTTCTGAAAATGGTGAACAAGCGCCGTCAGCTGCTCGAATACCTGAAGCAAACCGACAGTGACCGCTACCGCGCCCTGATTGAACGTCTCGGCCTGCGCAAATGAGTAGAACCAATAAATAATCCCTCTCCCCTCCGGGGAGAGGTTAGGGTGAGGGGCGAAACGCCACATCATTGCAACGTCATCACCCTCACCCCAACCCTCTCCCTCAAGGGAGAGGGGTTTTATTAAGATTAAGTAACGAAGCACATCGAGGACAAGGTCTTGGCAAAAATCACGAAATCATTTCAGTACGGCAAACACACCGTCACCCTGGAAACCGGCGAAATCGCGCGCCAGGCCAGTGGCGCCTGCATGGCCAGCATGGGCGATACCGTCGTGCTCGCGGCCGTGGTGGCGATGAAGGAACCGATGCCCGGCAAGGATTTTTTCCCCATGACCGTGGATTATCAGGAAAAAACCTTCGCCGCCGGCCGCATCCCGGGCGGATTCTTCAAGCGCGAAGGCCGCCCCTCGGAAAAAGAAATTCTTACTTCGCGTCTCATTGACCGTCCCATCCGCCCGCTGTTTCCCGAAGGATTCACCAACGAAGTCCAGATTATCGCCACCGTCATATCCGTGGACCCGGATATCGATCCGGATATCGTCGCCATGATCGGCGCCTCCGCGGCGCTCAAGCTTTCGGGCGCACCGTTCAACGGCCCCATCGGCGCCGCGCGCGTCGGCTACCAGGACGGCCAGTACCTGCTCAATCCGGGCAACAAGGAACTCACTGAATCCCGGCTCAACCTCGTCGTCGCCGGCACCGCGAAAGCGGTGTTGATGGTCGAATCCGAGGCCAAAGAACTGTCGGAAGAAGTCATGCTCGGCGCCGTCATGTTCGGCCACGAGCAGATGCAGGCGGCCATCAAGGCCATCAACGAACTCGTCAAGGATGCCGGCGCGCAGTCCTGGGCCTGGCAGCCGCCGCAGGAAGACACCTCGCTCAAGAACACGTTGCAGACTGAATTCGGTCCGCTCATCGCCGAGGGTTATCGCATCAAGGAGAAGACCGCACGCCAGGACCGCATGGCCGAGATCCGCGAGATGGCGGTCGGCAAACACGCCGCCGAAGGCACGCCCGCGGGCACGAAGGAAAAAGTCCTCAAGATCGTGGGCGACATCGAATACCGTAGCGTGCGCGACAAAATCCTGTCGGGCGAGCCGCGCATCGACGGGCGCGACACGCGCACCGTGCGTCCCATCACCATTCGCACCGGCGTGCTGCCGCGCACGCACGGCTCGGCGCTGTTCACGCGTGGCGAGACCCAGGCGCTGGTCGTGACCACGCTCGGCACCGGGCGCGACGCGCAGATCATCGACGCGCTGGAAGGCGAGCGCAAAGACCCCTTCATGCTGCATTACAACTTCCCCCCGTACTCGGTGGGCGAAGTCGGCCGCGTCGGCAGCCCCAAGCGCCGCGAGGTCGGTCACGGGCGGCTGGCCAAGCGTTCCGTCATGGCCGTATTGCCGGACATGGAAACCTATCCTTATATACTGCGCGTGGTGTCCGAAATCACCGAATCCAACGGCTCCAGCTCCATGGCCACCGTTTGCGGCACGTCGCTGTCGCTGATGGACGCCGGCGTTCCCATCAAGGCCCCGGTCGCGGGTGTGGCGATGGGCCTCATCAAGGAAGAGAAGCGCTTCGCCGTGCTCACCGACATCATCGGTGACGAGGATCATCTCGGCGACATGGACTTCAAGGTAGCCGGCACCACCAGCGGCGTGACCGCCCTGCAGATGGACATCAAGATCGAAGGTATCAACAAGGAAATCATGGATGTCGCGCTCAAGCAGGCGAAGGAAGGCCGGTTGCATATCCTGGGCGAGATGAATCGGGTGATTTCCGCGCCGCGCGCCGAACTCTCCGAGTACGCCCCGCGCATCATCGCCATCAAGATCAACCCGGAGCGCATCCGCGACGTGATCGGCAAGGGCGGCGCGACCATCCGCGCGCTCACCGAGGAGACCGGCTGCACCATCGACATCGAGGACGACGGCACGGTCAAGATCGCCTCGGCCGACAACAATGCCGCGCAGGAAGCCGTGCGCCGCGTCAAGCAGCTCACCGCGGATGTCGAAGTCGGCATGATCTACGAAGGCAAGGTTGCCAAGCTCATGGACTTCGGCGCCTTCGTCACCATCCTGCCCGGCAAGGACGGCCTGGTGCACATCTCGCAGATCTCGCGCGAGCGCGTCGAGAACGTCGGCGACAAGTTGCGCGAGGGCGAGGTCGTCCGCGTCAAGGTGCTGGAAGTGGACAAGCAGGGCCGCATCCGTCTTTCCATCAAGGCTTTGCAGGAAGAGCAGGTCTCCTGAGTGTTTCACGCTCAAGCAGTTAAAAAGGGGGGGCTTCGGCTCCCTTTTTTTATTTTCCCTTCCAACTTGATCGGCCCGCCATAACCGCGGATTGTTGAGTTGACAAGCGTAAAGAGACACTTTACGCTTTGAAATAATGATCGAAGGCTTTCGGCACAAGGGGCTGGAGAAATTCTTCAAAACCGGCTCGAAGGCCGGTTTCCAGGCCCAACATGCCGCAAGGCTCCGAATCCAGCTCACCGCTCTCGATCATGCCACCAATCCCAAGGATATGAATGCTCCGGGTTGGCGCCTTCACAAATTGGGTGGAGATATGGCCGGGTTTTATTCGATATCGGTGAGCGGAAACTGGCGTCTTGTCTTCCGGTTTGAAGGCAAGGATGCCGTGGAAGTGGACTATCTGGATTATCATTGACCAAGCATGAGACGAACGATGTCCCGTATGCAGAACCCCGCACATCCCGGTGAAGTGCTTCGCGAATATTTGCCGGAGGATGTAACCGTCACCGACGTGGCACGTCGGCTGGGCGTTACCCGGCAGGCGCTGTCCGCGCTTCTCAATGGCCGTGCCGGCGTCAGCGCCGACATGGCGCTGCGTCTGGCCCAGGCATTGAACACCAGCGCGGAAATGTGGTTGTCAATGCAGGTGGCTCATGATCTGTGGGAGGCCGAGCAAAGGCCGCGCCCCAAAGTCCGGCGCATCGCCGCGTAATCTGATTTTGCCGGTGTACTCTGGACAAAACCTAAAGGGCCGCATCCGTCTTTCCATCAAGCAAGCGTAGGGCGCGTACCACGCGCCGATCAAATATAATCCCCGCATGCCGAACTACCGGCGCGCCAATATCGACGGCGGGACGTATTTCTTTACCGTCAGCACCCTGAGCCGCCAAACCTTCCTGCTGGATGACGATGTCCGGGCGGCATTGCGGGAAGGTATTGCGTTGGTGAGGCAATCCCATCCTTTCACCGTCAACGCATGGGTTCTGTTACCGGACCACCTGCATTGCATCTGGACCTTGCCATCCGATGACCGTGATTTCTCGGCGCGTTGGCGAGTCATCAAACGCACCGTCACGCAACGCCGTGGCGCCCGCTTGAATCGTCCTGATCTCATGACCGCTCGACGTACGCAACGCAAGCAAAGCACGCTCTGGCAGCATCGCTATTGGGAACGTCTGATCCGGGATGAGCACGATTATCGACGTCATGTCGATTACATCCATTGGAATCCGGTCAAACACGGTTACGCCCGGCGCGCGGAAGATTGGCCCTATTCAACGTTCCATCGGCATGTGGCGGAAGGTATTTATCCGCCTGATTGGGGAATTGACGCATCGATAACCGACGATAGTGATTTTGGTGAATTGGAGTAATAATTTGGCGCGTGATACGCGCCCTGCATTTTGCTACGTATTGAAAGCCGGGTAAGCTCAGAGAACAACATCCGTTGATATCAAAAAATAACGGTGAAACAAGGGAAGATTTTGTTGACAGCGTTGATAATGGCCGGACCCGGCTTTGCCGTTACCATGGCCGTCAATGACCGTGAATCGGAGGTACATGCCATGTCACTGACCATTACTTCTTCTTCGTTCCGCCACAACGCTGAAATTCCGTCGCGCTACACCTGCGATGGCGATGATATTTCGCCGCCGCTGGCCTGGTCCGGCGTGCCGGCCGGCGCCAAGAGCCTGGTGCTCATCGTGGACGATCCCGACGCGCCGGACCCCAAGGCGCCGAAGATGACCTGGGTTCATTGGGTGCTCTATAACATTCCACCGACAGCCACCGGTTTGCCGGAAGCGGTGGCGGCGAAAAATCTGCCCAAGGGAACACTGGAGGGCGTCAACGACTGGAAGCGCACGGGTTATGGTGGTCCCTGTCCGCCCATTGGACGTCACCGTTATTTCCACAAACTTTACGCGCTCGACACGATACTGCCGGACATGAACCGGCCGACCAAGGGCAAGGTGGAAAGCGCCATGCACGGCCATATCCTTTCCCAGACCGAGATCGTGGGTACTTATCAGCGGTCACGCTAAAGCGACGGACTTTACAGAAACATTGGAATTCCATTAGCCTAGCGGCGTGTGCCTTCTGTCAACGCTCAAAAGAATAACAACGGACATTTGCTGCATGTCATTCCGTCATCTCCGTCTGCTGCTGGCCTGCCTGTGTCTCATCGGGCTCAGCGCCTGTGGCACGCTGTCGAACCAGACAGATGCAATGGTTGCACCGGAAGAGAAGCCGACCGCCAATGCTGGCGCATCGGAAAAGGATAACGCGCGCGATCCACTCGAGGGTTTCAACCGCGCCATGTATACCTTCAACGACAAGCTGGACCGCTACGTCCTAAAACCGCTCGCCAAGGGTTACCGCGCGATCACGCCCGCGCCGGTGAGCAAGAGCATCTCGAATTTTTTCAGCAATTTGCACGACCCGGCGATCATGCTGAACAACCTGATACAGGGCAAGCCCAAGCAGGCCGCCTCCGATCTGGGCCGCGTGCTGGTGAATTCCACCATCGGTATCGCCGGCCTGTTTGACGTGGCGAGCAAAATGGGACTTGAGAAGCACAATGAAGACTTCGGTCAGACCCTGGCGGTGTGGGGCGTGGGCGACGGGCCTTATCTCGTGCTGCCGTTTTTCGGACCGAGCAACGTGCGCGATGGCGCGGCGCTGCCCGTGGATTGGGAAAGCTATCCGCCGAATCACATGGAAGAGCACAGCACGCGCGACAAACTGCTGCTGGTGGAGACGATCGACAGGCGCGCGCAACTGCTGGATGCCAGTGACATCCTCGATCAGGCGGCGGGACAGGATCCCTATGTTTTCGTGCGCGAGGCCTCCCGTCAGCGCCGTCGCAACCTGATCTACGATGGTAATCCGCCGCAGGCCGCGCCGCCCCCGGGCCTGTTTGAGGAGGACGAACCGGCGCCCAAATCACCTCCCCAGCCCACGCCGGGTGGTGCGACTCAGCCGAGATAGTCGTAACCCGGCGGCGTCAGGAACGGCGGCATGAATCGCTGCCCGGCTTTCGTGAGCGGTATTGGCAATAACCGGGGTCGCGGGAAACATTGGTCTGGCGCAGACTGTTGAATAACAGCGGGTTTTCCGGCCAAGCCCCTTCATTTCCCGCGGTATCGAGGGTAGAATCGCGCCCTTTCTCGAACCTTGTACGGGCCCTGTCCGGCCGGGCGGGGCTTTCTAACGAAGTGAGGTAGATCAATGGTAACCATACGTCTGGCCCGTGGCGGCGCGAACAAGCGGCCCTATTACCGCATCATCGTCGCTGACCGGCGTCGTGCGCTGAACGGCAACAACATCGAGCGCGTCGGGTTTTACAACCCGCTGGCGACCGCGAAGGAAACCAAGCTGCAGGTGAACATGGAGCGCGTGCAATACTGGCTGGGCAAAGGCGCCAAGCCGACCGAGCGCGTGGCTGATTTGCTGAAGCAGGCCGCCAAGTCCTGATTCATCATGGCCAACCCGTCACGCCCTGACGGCTTGGTGCATTTCGGCCGGATCGCCGGCCTCTTCGGTGTAGAGGGTTGGGTCAAGGTTTTTTCCCATGCCCGTCCGCGTGAAACGATCGTCGATTACTCGCCCTGGCTTGTGAAAACCACCGGAGACTGGCGCGAGATGGTTGTCGAGGAAGGGCGCGCGCAGGGCAAGGGCGTGGTCGTGAAGCTCGCTGGCGTGGATAACCGCGATCAGGCGAGCCGGCTGATCGGTGCCGACATCGCCATCCGGTTCTCGCAGTTGCCGCCGCCGTCGAAAGGCGAGTATTACTGGGCGCAGCTCGTGGGGCTGGAGGTCGTCAATCTCGCCGGGCAAAACCTCGGTAAGGTGGACCATCTCTTGGAGACCGGCGCCAACGATGTGCTGGTGGTGCGCAACGGGAAAGAGCGGTGTCTGCCGGCGACGGCCAATGTCATCCGCGAGGTGGATCTGGAGGCGGGCGTGATCCGGGTGGATTGGGACGCGGATTTCTGACCCATGCGAATTGACGTCATCAGCCTGTTCCCGCCCATGTTCGAGGCCGTGAGCAGTCACGGCATCACCGGGCGGGCGGTCAAAAACGGGTTATTGACGTTGCGGGTGTGGAACCCGCGCGATTACACGGAAGACAAGCACCGCAGCGTCGATGACCGTCCCTACGGCGGCGGCCCGGGAATGGTGATGATGATTGAGCCGCTGGCGCGCGCGATCAGCGCGGCGCGCGGCGAACAGACGCAAGCGGCGAAGCTGATTTACCTTTCGCCGCAGGGCCGGCGGCTGGATCATGCCGGTGTGCTGGAGCTGTCGAATCGGGAAGGAATGATTCTTCTCGCCGGGCGTTACGAAGGCATTGACGAGCGCCTGCTCGAGACGGAAGTGGACGAGGAGTGGTCGATCGGCGACTACGTCCTCTCCGGCGGCGAACTCGCGGCGATGGTCATGATTGACGCCATCACGCGCCAGCTTCCCGGCGCACTGGGCGACGAGGATTCGGCGCAGCAGGATTCGTTTGTGGAAGGCCTGCTCGATTGCGAGCATTACACGCGCCCGGAAGTCTATGCCGGGCGCCAGGTGCCGGAAGTATTGCTGTCGGGCGATCATGAAAAGATCCGCCGCTGGCGGCTGAAACGGTCGCTGGGGCGGACCTGGTTGCGGCGGCCGGATTTGCTGGAAAAGCTGTCGTTGGACCGTGAGCAGAAACAACTGCTGGAAGAATTCAAACAGGAGCATTTTAAGAAGTTGGGAACCGCAGATGAACGCGGATAAACGCAGATAAAATGCGGACTGCATGAAGGTGCATCTCCCACGGGGAGAAGAGATTTCAGGTTTTAGAATTTATATCTCTTAACTTTATGTTGATCGGCGTTCATCTGCGTTTATCAGCGGTTACAAAAATAGTATTTTTTGAAGACTCAGGAGTCGAAAAATGAGCAAGATCATGCAGGAACTGGAATCGCGAATAATGGCGGACAAGAAAGTTCCGGCGTTTGCGCCGGGCGATATGGTCACCGTGCACGTGAAAGTGCAGGAAGGCGAGCGCGAACGTCTCCAGGCTTTCGAGGGCATGGTCATCGCGCGCCGCAACAGCGGTTACAACTCCTCCTTCACGGTGCGCAAGAATTCCTATGGCGAAGGTGTGGAGCGCGTGTTCCCGCTGTACAGCTCGGCCATCGCCAAAATCGAGGTCAACCGCAAAGGCGACGTGCGCCGCGCCAAGCTCTACTATCTGCGCGATCTCGCCGGCAAAGCAGCGCGAATTCGAGAGAAGGTCTGAGCCGTTTTTGTCAGGACAGAAACGCCCGGTATGGAAACATGCTGGCCGTTTTTTTTGCGTAATTGTTTTGTCGAGCCGCCATCGCCGGCAATTTAATTTAATGTAGGGCGGGTTAGGCGGTTTTTGCCGTAACCCGCCGAACAACAGTAGCGTCGCCCGTCCCGTCCGTGGATAATGAAACCATGCGGAGCAGGAGAGCTTCCAGTCAGGCCAGAGGATATGACGCCGTCATCGCCACGCCCGTCGGCCGGGTCGGGGTCATGGTGCGAGACGGCGCGCTGGTGGACGTGGCCTTCCTCGGCAAGTCCGCCGCCCTGCATGCCCCGCGCACGGACATGGCCCGCCGGGCCTGTCGTCAGATTCGATCCTATTTCAGCAATTCCCGTCATTCCTTTCACATTCCTCTGAAGTTGTCGGGCACGGCCTTTCAGCAGCGCGTGTGGCGCGCGCTGCGGCGCATTCCCGCCGGCCGGACGCTCAGTTACGGCAAGCTCGCACGCCGTCTCGATACCTCGGCGCGCGCCGTGGGCAATGCCTGCCGCGCCAATCTCGTCCCCATCGTTGTTCCGTGCCATCGCGTGGTGGCAGAGAGCGGTATTGGCGGGTTTATGGGCAAGCGCTCAGGCTCGCCGCTGAGCCTGAAGCATTGGCTGCTGGAGCATGAGCGCGGGGAATAAAGACCTCATCGAACGCTTTTGCGACACCCTGTGGTTGCAGGAAGGGTTGAGCGCGAACACGCTTGAAGCTTACCGGCGCGACCTGGAAGGACTGGAGCGCTGGTTTTCCAAACGCGGCACGGCGCTGGCTTCGGCCTCGCGCGCGGATATCCTGGAATATCTTTCAAGCAGTGTCAGCAAGGGCGCGCGACCGCGCACCACGGCGCGCCTGCTTTCCAGCCTGCGGCGGTTTTACGGATACCTGGTGCGCGAGGAAAAAATCA